>Ga0310810_10000303_pt1 | contig 51531 bp, 54 predicted proteins | sample NCmetagenome_FD_207641 | JGI IMG/M metagenome (GOLD analysis project Ga0310810, IMG submission 207641) | Soil microbial communities from experimental microcosm in Duke University, North Carolina, United States - NC | ecosystem: Engineered > Artificial ecosystem > Soil microcosm > Unclassified ...
TGTCGTCGATATGATAAGGGTCGGTAGCGCTGCTATAAGAGAGATGCCCGTGACCATCCACGACCTCGGAGGAGGTCAGGGTCTTGAAGGCCTGCTCGGTTTCGATTTTCTCGGTCGCTTTCAGATGTCGGTCGACGCCGAAAAGCAAGTGCTGGTGCTTACCCCGCGCGGCAAATGACCGCGCAAACTCGCGCAACCCAATTACCGCAATAGCGACGGCAGGCGATTCTTCAGGATCTCCTCCGCCTGAGCCATAACCTCATCCACCACTTCCTTCACCGTTTTGATCGAATCGATCAGTCCCGCGTCCTGACCGAAGGAGAGCGAGGCGTTGCGGATGTCGCCGGCGGCACGAGCGGCGGCGACCTGTTTGCCGATCTCCGGCGCGTTCTGGCGGAGCACCCATTCCCGGCCAGCCCAGCGCTCGATGAATGGATTGCGCTGCGCGCGCGACATGGCGCCGGGCCAGACGCGTTGGCTAGCCAAATCGGGGATCTCCGTTAGCACGGTGTCGTGGCCGTCGCTTTTCACGATCTCCTGTTTGTAGTTTGGGTGAATCGGCGCCTCCGGCGTGGCCATGAAGCGCGTGCCGAGCAAAACTCCTTCGGCGCCAAGAGCGAGCGCCGCTGCCAAGCCGTGACCATCGGCAATGCCGCCGGCCGAAAGCACCGGCAGCGGCGCTAGCGCTTTCACCATCATCGGCACCAGCGGCAGTGACGCCATCCAGCCCACGTGGCCGCCGGCCTCGGTGCCTTGCGCAACGAGAACATCGGCGCCGGCCTCGGCGGCGCGCAGTGCCTCGGGAACTTCACCGGCCATGTGCATGACTTTGGCGCCGATGTCGTGGGCGCGCTGAAAATAATCGCGCAGGTTCTGGTCACTGCGCGCCCAGGCAAAGGCGACGAGCTGGGGTTTTGACCGCAGAGTCACGGCGAACAAGTCTTCCTGGATTTGAAACAGCAGGTGATTGACGCCGAACGGTTTGTCGGTGCGCTCGCGGATCGCGGCGATTTCTTTATCGAGAGTCGCGGCGTTGAACGCCGAAGTGCCGAGGGTGCCGAAACTGCCGGCGTTGGACACCGCGGCTACCAGCGGCGCGGTGGTCGCGCTGCCCATGCCGCCCAAGACGATCGGGTGACGAATGCCGAGCAGATCGCAAATACGGGTGTGAATCATAATTCCTCCAGCTGAAACGAATAAAAAGGGAGATTTAATCGCAGAGGCACTGAGTTCGCAGAGATCAATTTTCAAATTCCTCTCGGCGTCTCTGTGTCTCAGTGGTGATATCTATCTAAAACAATAACTCATGTGTCGGCTTTGGGATAGTTCAGCGGATCGATTTCGAATTTTCGCAGCTCAGGCATCACGCGCTCGGCGAAGAGACGGAGCGAGTTGAGCGCCTGCTTCTGGGTCAGCTCGCCGAAAGTGAATTCGCCGAGGAAGGTGTCGGCGCCGGCATCGACGGCAATTCTTTTGATTTGCTCCACGACTGTATCCGGCGCGCCGCAGATGAACGAGCCTTCGGCGACGGAATGGTCCATGTCCATCAGCTCCTGGCGGCGGCCGCCATCGAGAATGGTCGACAAGCCGGTCGAGCCGTGGGCGCCGTAGCTTCGCGCGCCGCCACGCCGCTCCCAAAAATTCGTCCAGTGATATTCGCCTTCGGTGCGCGCCCGCCGATCGGTTTCGGCGACATAGATCTCGCGCATCAAACCGATGTGCGGCTTTGGACCCGGCGGCTGCGCGCGCTGGTAGACGGCGCGGTATTCATCGAAAGCCCGTCGGGCTGCTTTCATGCCCGCCGGCACCCACTGCACGGTGCTGATGGCGCTGCTCGCCGCTTCTTCGATGGAGTCCTTGCTCCGGGTCGGCATCCAGAGCGGCGGATGCGGCTTCTGCACGAGAGGGATCGACAGATCGACGTCTTTGCATTTGAAGTAGCGGCCTTCGAAACTGAACGCTTCGCGGGTCCACAGGCCGCGGATGATTTGCAGCGCTTCCAGCGTCATCTCGCGCTTTTGCTCCCACGGAATGTTGTAGGCGGCGAAACTGAACGGGCCGATGCCGGCGCCGAAGCCGCACTCCAGCCGGCCTTCGGTGAGGTTATCGAGCAGCGCCACTTCTTCGGCGACGCGGATGGGATTCCATAGCGGCAGAACGTAAACCAGCGGTCCCAGGCGAATTCGCTTCGTCCGCTGCGATGCGGCGCCGAGAAATGTGCCGGGACTCGGGCATTCGGAAAATCCCATGTCAAAGTGGTGCTCGGCGACGAAATAGAAATCCATGCCCGCCTGATCGGCGAATTCGATGACTTCCAGGTGGCTCTTGTAGAGATCGACGTAGGAGCGCGCCGGCAGATCGTGCTTTTGCATGTGATCGAAGAGTCCGAGTTTCATGTATGTGCCTTTACTTTGGCGCGAACGTTTCTTTTTGTATCTCCTGCAGTAGGGAGTTGTCGAACATTTTATCCACCGCCAGCTTTCTCGCTTCGGCGCTCTGCTCGGCGCGAAAATCGATGATCGATTTGAGCCCCGCCGCCGACACGAAGGGAATCCGCAGCGCGTAATCTTTGACGTTCTCCTGGTAGGTCGCATCGAGGGTTTCCGGATCCGTGGTGCGCGTGTATTTGCCGATGGATTTTTTCGCCAGCGCCGGCTCCTGGATCGCGAGATCGTAGGCGGCAATCGTCGCGCGCAGGACTTTCTTCAACTCTTCGCGCCTGGCGCGGACTTGTGAGTTTTTCACGATGAAACAGCCGTAATCGAACGGCAGACCGATGCTTTCCGTGGTGAGAAGCTCGCGAAAACCGAGCTTGCGTGCTTGCAGGCTAAGCGGCAGCGAAATCGCGCCGCCCTGCACTAGATTTTTCTGCATGGCGACGATGATCTCCGGAGTGCCGCCGAGTTGGAGCAACGCGACGTCCTTGATCGGCTGCAGTCGATTCCTGGTCAGCACCTGACGTGCGACGAAATCGGAGAACGCGCCGAAGCGCGATACCCCCACCGCTTTGCCTTTGAGCGCGCCGATGGTCGCGATCGGCGCGGTGGTGAAAAACGAAGTCTGGCCGGTGTCGTACTGGCAGCCGATCAGGGTCAGGTCGGCGCCGGCAAGATTGGCGTCGACCACCGCACCCGCGGCGGAATAAATGATATCGATGTCGCCGCCGAGCAGCGCCTGGACGGCTTTGGTGCTTGAACCGATAAAAAGCAACTCCATGTCTACGCCGTACTTCTGATACAAGCCTGCGTCCTTACCAACCCACAAGATGGCGAAGGTACCCGCGAAGGCAGTGTAGGCGACGCGCAGCTTCTGAGCGAATGCATGAGCGGCGCCGAAAACGATGGACGCTGATAAGAAAAGAAAAAAACTAGCGATGGTAACGCGTCGCTTCACGGCGGGCCTCGCGGCGATGGACGGTTTTCGGTAAATCACGGCCGAGACACTCCTGTCAAGGCGATTCCTATCACGGCGCGAGCCGGCATGGTTTTTTAATTGACAGTTTCGCGGTCATGCTACTATTTTCCCGCAAACCAATCGCCGCGATCTCGAGCATTTGTAAAAGTTTCGATGAACTGGGCAGCCAGCAAAGAATTGAGCGCGTTCAATCAGCCGCCGCAATATCATATTGCCTTCGTTCTGGCGCTCTGCGCCGTGCATTTCTTCACCTTCCTCGGTGCGCGGGATTTCTGGGAGACCGAAACCCACTATGGTGAAATCACGCGGGTGATGCTTCAGGACGGCGAATACTGGGTCACTCGACTCAACGGCGAGGTGTGGGCCGATAGTCCGCCCTTTTATTTTTGGTTGACCGCCCTGGTTTCACGCGCTTGGGAAACGGTCAATGAATGGACTGTGCGTCTTCCATCCGCGCTCGCGGCCACGGTGCTGGTCATCGCTTTCTACCACTTCGCGCAAAAATGGCTGGGCGCGCGCGCCGCGTTTATCTCGACGCTGGTGATGAGCACGGCTGCGCTCACGATCCACGTGGAGCGGCACATTCCGATCAACTCGACTTTTTATTTGTGGCTGGCGACCTCGATGTTTCTCTTCATGGAAGTAATCACCGCCGGCGAGCCCCAGCCCCGGCGCGCCTACGGCGCGTGGTTTTTTCTCGGACTCGCCTGCCTGACCAAAGCGCCGATCAGCGTCGTTCTGCCGCTCAGCGTGATCGGTTTGTTCGCGCTCGGTACCCGCTCCTGGAAAAAAATGCTGTGGCTACGGCCCATCAGCGGGCCGCTGTTGCTGATCCTGGTTCTTTCACCATGGCTCTTCTTTGCGCTATGGAAAACGTCCGGACGTTGGGTGGATTATTTCTTCGCTCAGCATCACGTCTTGTATAACTTCAGCCATCGCCAGCCGTGGTTTTACGCTGGCGGTGTTCTTTCCGATCGGCTTTGTACCGTGGGTTTTTCTGCTGCCGCCGGCGGTTCTGAGTCTATGGGACGAGCTCGACGGCCGGGGCGAACCCAGATTTTTATTCCTGTCGATTTGGTGGCTAACCGCCCTGGTTCTCGCGCAGTTGTTCGACGGTCATCACAACCATTACCTTTTCATCGCGGTGGTGCCGGCAGCACTCGTGGTGGGAGCCTTCGTCGATCAGCTGGCGAGCGGCAGCGCGAATGTGCGAGCGCTTTCCTGGGCCCGTGTAAGCCTCAAGGCGGCGTGCGTGCTTTTGTTTGTCTGCGGCCTGGCGGCGCCAATCCTGGCATGGCGCCAGTTGCCTGATCGACCTGCAAATCCAAGCGCTGATCTTCCGGTGCTCAACCGCATGGAAACCCGCGGGTTGGCGGAGACTCTCGGCGCCGTCGCCAAAACCGGAGACGGCGTCGCGACCTACCTGACCGAATCATCGCAGAGTTTTTTCAATTTCTACTCGGGGATTCGGCGCATCGACTACGTCGCTGTGCCCGAGAACCTGCCGGCATACTTGAGCCGGCCGGCGCGCATTTTGTGCTGATGAAGCAACACCACTTCGAGCGGCTGAAAAAAAATCCGGTAGCCCATCTACAAGTGATCTCCGTTCATGCGCCGAACGCAAGCGGCTGGTTCGCCACCAGTTTTCCGCGTTGGGTGCTTGTGTACTCGTGCACGACGGATTGCCTGCCCCCCGCCGTCTACAGCACCCAGCGACAGTTGAAGATGAACGGTGCCCGACGCCGCTTTTTAGTTTTGCCGCGGAGACTTTTTACGCCCTTTTTCGGCACTGAAAAAACGTAGGAAAGGAATGTGGTCATGGCTGTTCATCCCCGGTCGTTCTTATTTTCGACGTTTTTGCTCTTGCTCCTGAATGTCAGCGCGGGCGCCGAAAGTATCCGCACCGCGGTACCGGGCCTGAATCTGAATTACCTCTCGATTTTTTCCGCCGACGCGAGAGGATTTTTCAGGGATGAAGGTTTGGACAACGAGACTATCGTCATCGGCGGTCCCGCCGGCATCGCGGCTTTGATCAGCGGTGACGTGGACTACAGTGGCGCCGGCGGCAGCGGGCTCAGCCGCGGTCAAAGGCGCACCGCTCAAGGCGATCCTCTACCAAACCGAGCGGCCGACCTGGTATCTGATCACTCATCCGTCGATCGTTCAGCCTGCCGACCTGCGCGGTAAAAAGATCGGTGTCGCGCTCCTCGGCGATAGCGAGGATCGTTTCACGACTCTGTTCGTCGAGCGCGCGGGGCTTTCGGCGAAGGATGTCACCAAAATAACGTTGGGGACGAGCCCGACGGATAAGATTCTCGGCATCAAGAGTGGCGCGGTGGCGGCGGTGGTGGATCCGGCCGGCGCCGTGGCGGCGAAAAAAGAAGGGCTGCGCAATCTTGCCTACCTCGGCGATATTTTTCCGCTGCCCTTTCAGGGTTACGTGACTACGGACAAGAAGATCGCGGAAAATCCGCTTCAGCTCAAACGTTGGCTCCGCGCCGTGATTCGTGGTTTGATCTTTTTGCGCGAACGACCCGGTGAAGCCGCCGACGTGGCGATGAAAAAACTTCGGCTCGCAACGTTACCAAAGCGATGCTGATGGAGGCGATCCAGGGCTACGCTCGCGCTCTCCCGGCCGGCGTGCCGGGCTTGCCGTCGGCGGAAGGAATCAAAAACGTGCTCGAATACGAGATCCGCCTGCCGCTCAGGATGGACGCGCCCGTCGCGGCGGAAAAATTTCTCGATTTGCGCTGGGTCGCCAAGGCGAGAAAAGAATTGGAGCCTCGCAAATAACTGCGATCCCTTGCCGCGAATATTTTCTCCGGAAGGAAAATGAATCATGAGCGCCGCCAACAACAGCGATATCCAAACCCTGCGTGTCGATCTGGTCGGAAGTCTGCTGAGACCTCAGGCGGTTAAGGAGGCCTTTGCCGGCTACGGTACGGGGCAGGTGAGCGAAGCCGAGCTGAAAAAGGCCCAGGACGAGGCGATCCGCGCCGTGGTCGCTAAACAGGTCGCGCACGATTTGCCGATCGTCGTCGACGGCGAGTTTCGCCGCACAGCGTTCATGGAAAGTTTTTCCGTGGTGGCCGGGGTCGAGGAATGGCAGACGGGCGTCAAGACCTATCACGAAGTGCTCAAGCGCAACGAAAGTACCGACACGAGCACGCACAAAGGCCAGGACCCGATCTTGCTCAATCGGAAGCGCGTCACGGGCAAACTAAAGTTGCGCCACAACGCGCTTCTCGACGATTACCGCTTTGCCCAGAATCTGACCGATCATCCGGTCAAGGTTACGTTAATCGGACCGGATCGAATCCAACAATGCTATGACAGTGACGCCTCGCGCGCAGTATATTCCGGCGCGGAGGAATTTCTTCGCGACGTGGTCGCCGTCGAGCGTGAAATGATCGGACAATTGGCCTCTGCCGGTTGCCGCTACGTGGGCATCGACGCGCCCGGTTACACGGCCTACGTGGACCCGGATTCCCTCGCCGCGATCCGCGCGCGGGGCGAAGATCCCATGGCGGTCATGGAACGCTCGATTGAAGCCGACAATCAGGTGATCGCCGAACATCCCGGCGTTACTTTCGGCATTCACATCTGCCGCGGCAATCGCCAGAGCATGTGGCATCGCGAGGGCCACTACGATGCCATCGCCGAGAAACTTTTCAGCAGTCTAAATCACCAGCGGTTGCTGCTCGAATACGACACGGAACGCGCGGGCAGCTTTGCGCCGCTGCGCTTCGTGCCTAAAGATAAAATCGCGGTCCTCGGTTTGATCACGACCAAAATCGGGCGGGTGGAGACAGTGGACGAGTTGCGCCGGCGCATCGAAGATGCGGCCCGTTTTCTACCGCTCGAACAGATGGCGCTTAGCCCGCAGTGCGGATTTGCTTCGAGTCTGCGCGGCAATCTGCTTACCGAAGAGGAACAGTTTCAGAAGCTGGACGTGATGCTGGAGACGGCGCGCAAGGTCTGGGGTTAGACGAAACCGCCGCAGGTCTTTCAACGCTGCGGCGGCTTCGTCTGTAAAATTCTCCCGACCCTTACCGCCGATCGTCAGCTTCGCGCATGGACCACACGTTTTTCTGTGCGGCGCAGAAGCGGCGCGATGCGTCGACCGCCTGGCGTGATCCGTCGAGGTCAGCCTGCACGGTGAAGCAGTGCTCGCGGTTGCGCATGCGAAAACTGTCGTTGGCCGGAACTTCGATATCATTCACGCCTGGCCGAAGGCGGAAATTATTGACCTGTCCGGCAGTATTGCCGCCCTCGCGCACGACGATGTCGGTGCTGCAATCGCGCCGTCCATCGAAGTGGATACGTACCTTCCAAGCGCGCACGCGCTGGCCATCGCGTAGCGGATCCGGCGACATGTCGAGATCTTCGATACGGAGCCGATCGCCGCGCCGGCAGGAGTCGCCGCGCCCGCCTTCGGCGGCCAGGGCCGCAGGCATGGGACTCCAGAACAGGTTAGCCAGCATACCGGTCAACAAAATTGCTTTGATCCAATCCATAAGAGCCTCCTTTGGTAGAGTCTGTGGTTTAGACGCTGGAAATTATCGCTTGCTAGAAACAAACCGCGCAAGGAGAAAAAATCTTTTCCGGTCAATGACCTAGACTTGCCATCAAGCGGCCAAACCCGCTTACCGTTTCCTTAATGTCGATCAGTTTCATGGCGTACCAGATGCACGCCAGGCTGCTTGTGACCACCGGCTTGCCGATCTCGTCTTCCAGCAACTGCACATCGGTGATCGTCGGCCAGCGCGGGCAGGCGATAAAAATGCCGTCCGCAGCGCGGTCCTTGGCATAAAGCCGCTTGGCGATTTTGTAGGAGGCGTGGACAGGCAGATCGGTCAGGTCGGCGTTCTTGCGCACGCCGTAGCCGGCGATCTGCAGCACTTCGAAGCCGGATTGTTCCAAGTGGGCTTTCAGACGCTGATTCAGCTCTTCAGGGTAGGGCGTGCCGACCACTAGTTTTTTGCAGTTCATCGCTTTCAGGGCTTCGACCTCCGCGGTTAGCCCCGCGGCCACCGGCACGCCGAACTTATCCGTGAGCTTCTTGCCGAGCTCGCGATCGGCGCCGAAAGGCAGTCGGGTAAAGAGCGGTGAGCCGCTGAAGATGATCGCGTCGCAGTTGTTCTCGACCAGATCCTGGGTCGCATCCTCGATGCGATGGAGCTGTCTCTCAAAGTCATCGTCCACCAACTGACGCACTGTGCCGGTGGTGTTGAGCATCATGAAGCCGTCGGGGAACATCTTGTAAAATTCGTAAACCAGGGTGTCGCCGCGGGACGGGGCGACGTGACCGATGCGAGCGCGCCAGCCGTACATGATTTTTACCTCCCTCAGTCGTTCAAGGTTCCGGATTCAACGTTCATCAACAATTATTTCCAGCCATAAAGCGCCGCCGGATTGTCGGCAAGAATTTGCTGGCGGCTTTGCTCTGCCGGTGTGGCGGCGAGCAGGAAATCGAGCAGGTCGCTGTCGTTGGGCATCGGCACGGCGATGCCGGCATGAGGCCAGTTGCTGCCCCAGATCACGCGATCGGCTCGGGCCTCGATGATCCGCTGCACAATTTCGATCATATCCGCATATTCCGGCGGGCCGGCGTCGGACAGTTGATAAAAGCTGTAGAGATTGATCCAGGCGTGCTCTTCATTTTTGAGAATCGCCAGCAGCTCGCCAAACTTGCCTTGCGCTTCGGCATGCGGTTCGGCGTGAGCGACGTGATCGAAGACGTATGGCTGTCTAAGCGAATTTAATACCGGGACGGCGCTGATCGCCTCGGCCGTCGACTGGCACATGAATTCCACATGCCAGCCGAAGCCGGCGGTGCGCTCCGCCATTCGTTTGGCCTCTTCAAACGACAAGCCGCCTCTGCCGTTGGCTTTGATGCGAAAGCCGGTGAAGCCGCCGTTTTTCAGCTTGACCAATTCCGAGTCGGTGATCGCCGGATCGAGCAAGGCGAGCCTTTGAAATTTCCCTGCATGCACGCCAAGGCGTCGAAGGTCACCTGATTGTTTGTGCCGTTGGCGCTGCCAGTGACGATCACCGCGCGCGTCAGGCCGAGAGCGCCGTGCACCTTGAGATAGTCATCGAGGGTCGAGCGGGAATCCGGGGTGTAGTTTCGCTCCGCCGCGAGCGGGTAGAATTCGCTCGGGCCGTAGACGTGCAGATGGGTGTCGCAGGCGTTCGGCGGCGCGACGAGGCGCGGCTTTTTCGGGTTCGGGTCGGGTGGTTTTACCGAGCGCATTGCGCGCCCAATCTATTCCAGGAGCGGGCGAAATAGCCAGCGCCGCGCGCAACTTTTGGCGCGGTATGCGAGCATGCTTTAGCTTGACCGCGCTTTGGCGTTTGCCTTATTTTTGAATGCAGTCGATCGAAAATCGAGCGGAGGTTTTTATGGCTGGCGACTTGAATCTTTATTTGTTGAAGGCTGACGGTCTCATTCGTTGCCGTTGGGACGGCGTATCGCAGCAGGTCGGGATTCTCAATCGCGCGCTCGAAGGGGAGATCGTCCGCGAAGTGGCGCGCGACCCGTTTCAACCCAAGCGCTTGTACGCGGCGACCTTGACGGAAATCCATATAAGCGAAGACGACGGGGCGACATGGCAGTGGCTTCCTTCGGGTGGCATCGAGCGGCGCGACATCTGGACGATGGCCGTGCACCCGACCCGAGCCAATGAAATCTACGTCGGCACCTTGCCGGCGGCGGTTTATGTGAGCGAGAACGGTGGCCGCTCCTTTCGCGAACTGGCGGCGTTTCGCGAGCTGCCTGAGTACAACAAGTGGACGTTTCCTCCCGGCGCACATGTCGCGCACGCGCGCTCGATCGTGCTCGATGCGCGGGTGCCGGACGAAATCATCGTCGGCATCGAAGAAGGCGGCGTGGCGCGGAGCCGCGATCGCGGCGCGAGTTGGGAAGATATCAGCGGACCGTCGAGCCCGACCGCATTTCCAAAAGTGAACGATCCCGCCGGCATTGTCCCGTACGAGATGGGCAAGCATGAAGAAGGGCGCGTGTACCGCGATGTGCATTGGATAACCCGTCATCCAACGCGGTTGGAGACTCTGTTTGCGAGCACCGGTCTTGGCACCTATCAAACCGACGATGACGGAAAAAGCTGGCGCAAGTGCGAGTACGGCATGGGCCGCGCCTATGCGATCCCGATGAGCAATCATCCGGCTGCACCTGACCGCGTCTATCTGGGAGCGGCAGAAAACGGGCCGGCCTCTTGGCCGGGCTATCGTACCGTCCGTGCTGGCCCTTACAACACCGTCAGGTTTAGTCGGAATATTTCGGTACAAACCGGCGGCGCGAGGAGCCAGATTCTCCGTAGCGACGACAGCGGCAAGACATGGCAGCGACTCGACAGTGGCGGACTTCCTTCCGGGTACTCACACATGACCTGCGGCTTCGCGCTTCACCCGGACGAAGCTCGAACGCTCTGCGTCGGATATACCGACGGATCAGTTTATGCGACCAAAGACGGCGGTGAATCCTGGCGTCAGCTCAAAGTTGCAGAAGACAAGCTTTACGGGATTCGCCTCACATATGCATCGTGAGCGCTCGGCGATTGAGGGAATTTCAAGTCTTTTGCCGATGTACGAGGAAAATATTACGTCAATATAAACACGTTTTGTCTTGTAAATTGGTTGACAGGGCCTAGGCAATGCTTCACAATTGAGCAATTAAATCAGTCCAATGCGGACCGGAAAGGTGGACTCGATGATGAGGGAGCAAAGGCGTTTGCTGGGTTACAGTTCGGTGTTGTTGGCGGTTCTGTTTACTGTCGCGTGCGGCAATCCACCCAATCCGCCGCCGGCGAAATGGACCTCGGAAAACCCTAGTGCCCCACCGTCAACGGCGGCTGCTAAACCGGCGCCCGCCAAGCCGGAGGCCAACAAGGATTCGAGTTTAGAAGCATTGCGCCGGGGGGAAGCGGCGGGAAGCGGTCCGATGGCCGATATTGGTTTTGACTTCGATAGCGCCGCTCTCTCGGAGAAGGCTCGGGGGATTCTGAAAACCAACGCGGAATGGCTCAAAGCCAACCCGGCGGTTAAGGCTCAAGTCGAAGGCCACTGCGACGAGCGCGGCACTGCGGAGTACAACATGGCGCTTGGCGCCAAGCGGGCTCAAGCCGCGATGGATTATCTCACGACCCTCGGAGTTGCCGCGAACCGGTTGTCGACGGTGAGCTACGGTGAGGAGATCCCGGTTTGTCGGGAGCACACGGAAGACTGCTGGGTAAAGAATCGTCGCGCTCGATTTGTCGCTTCCGGCGCCAAGCCGGTTTCCTGATTTCACATCGGTGTTAATCTAAAAAGCCTGCGTCCTTCGACGCGGGCTTTTTTTTGCTCTGCAATCTTACTTCGATCGGCTTCGCGCATTCACTTTTTGCTGGCTCGCCAACTATTGCAGATTGACACCGCGCGCGGTGCTTTGTTACGGTCCGCTCGAATTCACGGCGGCAACAGCGCGAGGTGAAAACATGCTCGGAGCGCGACGACTTTCAATCGTGGCCGGCTTGGTCATCGCATTTTTTATCTGGATTCTTGCCCGGCGCGTTCAAGCCGACGACGCCTTTCGCGTCTCCTACGGCGGCTACAACGAAACCGCGGCGCCCATGTGGGTGGGCATCGAGCGCGGCATTTTCAAGAAATACGGCATCGACGCATCGATGATCCAGGTGCGCTCTGGCGCGCTCAGCGTGGCGACTCTGGTCGCCAAGGAGGTCGAAGGTGTCTACGCGGCCCAGTCGACGATTCTGAGCACTGTCTCGGGCGGGATTAAGCTTGGCTGCATCGCCAGCGCAATCAATAAAATTCCCCGCCTGCTGATCGCGCGCAAAGATAGCAAACGGATCGAAGATCTGCGCGAGAAAATCGTCGGCGTGCAAAGCGTCGGCGGCGGTTTCTGGCTCCAAACGATGATCATGCTCGACCATCTCGGCATCGACCCGATAAATTCGGCCTCAAGACCCGCGTGATCGGCGACGGTCAGGTGATCGTTCAGGCGCTGCTCGCCGGTAACATCGATGTCGCCGCGCTTACTTACAGCCTCGCCGAAGCGCCGCTCAAAGCGGGCTTCAACTCACTTGCGGACGCAGCCGAGATGAAAGCGCCTTACCAGGGACCCAGTGTCTGCGCGCTCAAAGAGTCGATCGCCGGGCGCGGCGATTTTTTCCTGCGTCTCACCCGGGGGCTCGCGGAAGCGAGCGCGTTTATTCTCGACAGCTCCAACAGAGCTGATGGGGTCAGAGTGCTGCAGAGAAACTTGCGGTTGGCAAAGACTGAAGAAGCCGAAGCTGCTTACAAAGTCACGCGGCTTTCAACCACCTTGGACCTCGCGCCCAATCCGGTGGCTTACAAGATCGTCCAGCGTCTGGTCGGCCGCATCAATCCCAAAATCAATCAGGTCGATCTCGACCAGATCATCGATCCGACCTTCGTGCGCACATTGGAGAGCACCGGCTTTCTTCCGGAGCTACGCCGAAGAATCAAATAATTCCCCGTGCCGACTGTTTCAAGACGCGCAGAAATCCAGACATTCCGGCGCGAACAGTTCTTCGACGGTGAACTCTCTCGATGTCAATCCTTGCTCGTGGGAATACAGCGCGGCGGATTCAAGCGTCGGCAGGTTGTTTTGAACACCGTAGGGGTATACATCGCGGCCGATGATCTGGCGCGCGTATTCCAAATCGAGATTCACCCACGGCAGGGCCGGCAAACCTTCTTCGTAGGCTTCGAACGCGAGCTGCTTGGCGGCTTCGAAGCCCCTGCAAAGGCGGGCGGCGATGGATGGGTCCTGTTCGTAAACCGCGCGCCGGATCACGACCATGTGCATGATCGGAAAGATTTTTGTCCGGCGGTAATAATCGGCTTCGATGGCGCGCGAGTCGACGAACAGGCGTTTGATGCGCGGCAAGCCCGCGAGAAAGCCGCGCGGCGGCTGGGTTAGGGCGACAGCGTCGAGCGCGCCGGCTTCCAGCAGACTATCGAGAGTCTCGCCCTGGGCGATGTTGTCGAGTCGAATGTTTTTCGGAATTTCGATCGGAACGTGCTCGGCGCGGCGGCGAAACCAGTGCACGTCCTGCGGCGCGACGTCGTATTCATGCTGAAGCAGACCGCGTACGAACAAGAGCGCGGTCATCGAATAATCGGCAATGCCGATTTTTTTCCCCTTGAGATCAGCGGGCTCGCGGACCCCGGAGCCGGTGTTGATCCATATATAAGAGTGGCGAAACACGCGCGACGGAAACACCGGTAGCGCGATAAAGCGCTTGTCGTTTTTGCCCAGGGCGATCATGTAGTTCGAGAGCGACATTTCCGACGCGTCGAATTCCTCGTCGTGCAGCATGCGCAGAAAAATTTGCGACGGCGGTGAAATATACACAAACTTAAGATCAACGCCGTCCACTTGGACGCGGCCGTCGGCAAGCGCGCGGGTGTGGTCGTAGTCGCGGACGGCGATGGTGAGAGTTCGATTGGCCATTTTCCCTCCGAATATTCTACAGCGACGCCTCCGAATTTAGGTGCAAGCGCACCAGGAAGTCAACGCGTGGTGGACAGGATTGTCGAGATGCGGTAAAGCGGGCGAAAGAGACCGTGAAGCGTGGACGTGGTCGTGGTGTCAGAACACGAGTCACGGTCACGAAATGAGATCGCATGAAATCGCTGGTTGTACTCATTATTGCGCTGCTGCTCGGATCGCCAAGTTTGTCGGCAGCGGAAAAAGTTCGCATCAGCGGGGGCGGCATGACGCCGCTCCACGGAATTATCTGGGTTGCCAGTCAGGAGGGGCTGTTCAAGAAATACGGCCTGGAGGCCGAATACCTGACGATGAACAGCGGCACCTTGGGGGTGCAGACTTTGCTGTCGAACGAGAGCCAGTATCTCTTTTCCACCGGTGCCCTGGCGATCACCGCCAATGTTCAGGGAGCCGACCTGGCGATGATCACCGGTGGGTTCAATCTGTACGCCTTCAAAGTCGTCGGGCGGCCTGATGTGAAAAGCATCGCCGATCTCCGCGGCAAAAAAATTTCCATCAGCCAGTTCGGCTCGGCCACCGACTTTGCCGTGCAGGCGAGCCTGGAAAAATTCGGTGTTGATCCCAAGCAAGCGACCATGATTCAACTGGGGCCGAGCTCGAGCCGCCTCGCCGGGCTCATCAACGGCTCCACCGACGCCTCGCTCTTTACCGAGCCTTTTGCCACCATGGCGATCAAAAAACACAAAATGAATCTTCTGCTCGACATGGCCGAGGCTGGCATGTCGTATCCGCAGAGCTGTCTGATGGTGAAGCGGAGTTATCTCGAAACCCACCGCGATCAGGCCCTGCGCGTAATCAAGGCGCTCATCGAAGGCATGTTTCTCGCGCGCAGGGAGCGCGGCCTAGCGATGCGGGCGATCAAAAAATATATTCGCGCCGACAACGAAGTCTACGATATCGGGTACGATTATTTTCTCGGTAAGCACGCCGAAGGCTTGCTCAGCATGCCCGATCGCCGCGGTGTGGAGGCGGTGATTCAACAACTGGCGCGATCAAATCCCAACGCGAAAAATCAGACTCCGGAAACCCTGCGCGTCTTCGATTCCAGCCTGCTCGATGAGCTGAAGCGCAGTGGCTTTATCGACAGCGCGCGTAAATAGACGCGCATTTTCGCTTTCAAAGCTCAGCGCGTCGCCGCGGCTTTGACCTGCGCGTAGTCGGTCCAGCCCTGAAGCACTTTGAGCACACCATCCTGCACGAGAGTGGTCATCTCCTGCGCCCGCGCGACCTTAAACAGCTCGGCGACCGTGGCCCGCCCGTGGATCAATTTCTTGATCTCATCGCTGATGAGTAAGAGCTCATGCAAGCCGATGCGCCCCTGGTAGCCGGTATCGCGGCAGGAAGCGCAGCCCTTGCCGCGGTAAAGCAAGAAACGATCATCGTAGGGGATGTTCAAGGCGGCGAAGGCTTCCTCGCCGAAACCGTAGGCGAGGGCGTCGTATTCTTCTTTGGCGGGGTGGTACGCCTCGCGGCATTGGCGGCACACGGTGCGCGCCAGGCGCTGCGCTAAAACTCCGAGCAAGGAATCGGCGAAGTTGAATGGATCGATGCCCATTTCGAGCAGCCGGTTGATGGTTTCGACGGCGCTGTTGGTATGCAAGGTGCTTAGCACCAGATGGCCGGTGAGCGAAGCTTCGATCGCCACCTCGGCGGTTTCGTGATCGCGGATCTCGCCGACCATGATCACGTCCGGGTCCGCGCGTAGAAAGGCGCGCATGGCGGCGGCAAAATTGAAACCGATCTTGGAATTCACCTGCACCTGGCGTAGACCGGGCTGGGAAATTTCCACGGGATCTTCCGCGGTCCAGATTTTCCGAATCGGCGTGTTGATCGCGCCGAGCGCGGAGTGAAGCGTGGTGGTTTTGCCCGAGCCGGTGGGTCCGACGCAGAGAATGAGGCCGTACGGTTTGTCGAGCAGAGTGCGGAACTCTTGCAGGTTGCGCGGCGTCATTTTTAGGTGATCGAGCGGGATCGGCTCCTCGGCGGCGAGAATTCGCAGGACGATGTCTTCGTTGCCCGCGCCCGCCGTCGGGATCGTCGCGGCGCGGAGTTCGATAGCGCGGTCGGTGATCTGAAATTTGATCTTGCCGTCCTGGGGTTTGCGCCGCTCGGCGATATCCAGGCCAGCCATGATTTTCAGGCGCGAGACGAGCGCGCGCCGGTAGGCGGCCGGCACCTGCAGATATTCGAAGCAACGGCCATCGACGCGAAAGCGGATCCGGGTATCGCGCTGGCTTCCCTGGGGCTCGATGTGAATGTCCGAGACGTGTTGGTTGTAGGCATCGACGATCACCTGGTTCACCAGGCGCACGATGGCGCTATCATTCTCATTGACGAGTTGCTCGATGCTGGTTTCGGACGGATCTTCGTCCAAGCTATCGAGCTGGTTCAGAATCGTTGAGACCGACTCACGCGCGAGACCATTCTGTTGCCGGGCGCTGACCGCGTTCACGTATTGCAGAATATCCTCGCGCAAGCCGACCAGGCATTTGATTTTTTTGTCCGGGAAAAGCCGCTTGATGTCCTGGATGCGGTCGTGGGCGTGTGGATCGTCGATCAGGACTTCGACGCTCTTGTCCGTCACGCGCAGCGGAATCCAGTAATTAGTTTTTAGATAATTCGGATTGATGCCAGTCACGCAATCTGGCGCGATCAGCACCTTGTCGTCGTATTCCTTAAATGGGCATTGATAGTAAGCGCTTAAAGCAGCACCCAGTTCGGTCTTGGTGAGCCGCTTGTACTTGATGAGCGCAGTCTCGACCGCAATCTTTTCGCGTTCGGCGCGTTTAGTCAGCGCGTCCAGTTCGTGCGCCTGCACGCGCCCGGAAATGATCAGCGCGGCAAATCGGCCTCCGCTCCGTCTGGCAGGCGGATCAGCCTGCTGTGACTGCTTGTACAAGGCGCGGATCAGAGCCGCGTCGTCGATGAGACCTCTTTCGAGCAGCAACTCGCCGAGTTTTTTTTTGGTCGACTGATGTTTCTGTTGCTCGAGAACTTCCTGCAACTGTTCGGTATGAACCAGCCCCAAATGCACCAGCAGCTCACCCAAATGAATATGGCGGCGATGCTTCACCAAGACACCGGCTAAATCAGACGACGACACGAAGCCGAGGGCCACGCAGACCTTGCCGAGGGGCACGGAGGGGTACTGTTCTTTTTGCGCTTCGATGCTTTGCGCCAATTGCTCGCGGCTCAGGAAACCCTCGCGGGCGAGGATCTCGCCGATTTTCTCAGAATGGGACGGCTGAGTATTCAATGACAACATCTATCCGGTTTGCCTTTCGCTAAGTCGTTTCAGGGCACTCTTCTGCAAAGCGTGTTGGCACGAATGCGACAAAATCGTCCGCCCGATGAACAATCGATGTCAAAGTTTTTGTCCGGAGCAGAGATTGCTGGCAGCGGCGCCATCAACAGCGCCAAATCGCTCCCTAAAGGGCGCCAAACAAGAAACTTCAGCCTGAGATATAGCAACCTTCGTGCACAGCGCCGCCTTTTTCCGATTGACGGCGGGTTTGGGTTGAAAGTATGTTTGGATACTTCGAAAGGCCTAGAATCGGAGAATCAAAACCACACGCTGCACGGATATTTCCTATGCAAACCGACCGATACAATTACTCGCCCATCATTCGCCGCAGGCCCTTCAAATGGCCGAACGGAGCCAAGGTGGCTCTGGTGGTCGCCCCGAACATCGAGTTTTTTCACATCGACAAAGTCATCCCCGGCGCGCCGAGCACGCAGTTGCCCGACGTGACCGGCTATGCGCTGCGCGATTATGGCTCGCGCATCGGCGTATTCCGCATGATGGACGTGCTCGACAAGCACGCGATCCGCGCGACGGTGTTGCTCAACGCGGACGTGTGCGCGCACCATCCGGCGATCATTGAAGAGGGCAATCGACGGCGCTGGGAGTGGCTCGGTCACGGTGTCACCAACAATGTGCGCATGAATCAATATCCCACCGATCAGGAGCGCTCGGTGATTCGCCAGATCCGCGAGACCATCACGGCGGCCACGGGCACGGCGCCGCGCGGCTGGCTCGGTCCGGGCGGCGGCGATGAAAGCCAGAACACGCTGGATCACCTGGCGGCTGAAGGTTTCGATTATGTTTGCGACTGGGGTTTTGACGATCAGCCGTGCGCCATGCGGGTGAAGTCCGGCCGCATGATAGCCATTCCCTACCAGCAGGGCTTGAACGACATCCGGGTGATCTTTCAAGGCGGCCACACGCCGAAGGATTGGCTGCAGATGGTCTGCGATCAGTTCGATCAGCTTAACGCCGAGGGCACGACGCAAGGGCGGGTGATGACGATCCCGCTGCATCCGTTCGTCATCGGCCTGGCGTTTCGCATCAAATACCTCGACAAGGCTCTGGAATACATCTGCGCGCACGACGGCGTATGGAAAACCACCGGCGCGGAGATCGCCGATTACTATTACGCTAACTATTATTCCCAACCGTGAGGTCCGACATGCGCCCGGCGATCAAGTTCTTCATCTACGGTGTTCTGCTGCTCGCACTGTCTCCCACCTCGAGCTTCGGCATCGATCGGGTGGTGATCGGCAACGTGTCGCGCACAGTGGAGCAGTTGCCCAACTACGCCGCCACCGACAAGGGGTTTTTCGCGCAGGAAGGAATCCAGGGCGACGTCGTATTAATCGGCTCCACGGACACATTGATCCAGGCGCTCATCTCGGGGCAGATCAACGTTGCCATCGTCGATCCTTCCGCGGCGATCAATGCAGTCGAGCGCGGCGCATCACTCAAAATTATCGGTGGCACGGTGCCGGTGGCGGCGTACACGCTGGTCACCTGTCCCAAATACAAATCGATCAAAGATCTCAAGGGCACCACCATCGGCGTCGTAAGCCTGGTTTCGGGCAGCACGATCTTTCTCCGCGAGATGCTCAAGGCCGAAGGACTGGAGCTCAATCGCGATTACACGATTATCCAAAACGGCCCCACCGGACAGCGCCTGGCGAGCCTCAAGACGTGCAGCACCTCGGCGACGATGTTACTCGGTGGTGATCTGCCGCGTTCGCGTGAGCTGGGATTTTTGGAGCTCGCCCGGCTCGCCGACTACATTCCCAACTTGCAGTTTCACAGCCTGATCGTCGATAGCCGGTGGGCCGAAGCGAACAGCCAGTTGACCGTGCGCTATCTGAAGGCGATGGTGCGGGCGATGCAATGGGCTCACGCCAATCGGGAGCAGGCCGCCGAGCTGGTGAGCCGACGCACGGGAATTCCGCTCAAATCGACCCGGTCCACGGTGGATGAATATCTTTCCCAGGGCATCATCAGCCGCGACGGCTCGGTGAACCGCGACGGCTTTCAGCGCTTGATCGATTTGATGGGCGAGCGACTGTTCAAAAGCCGGCCGTATCCGGCGCCGGAAAAATATCTCGACATGAGCTATCTTCGCCGCGCGCACCAGGAACTGGGACTGGCAACGGAAAGCAAGAAGTAGAAATTCCCTCTCGAAAAACCGGTCCACGGTATTTTTCTCTGATCCGCCACATTCCGATTGAAATAGCGAGAAACTATCATGAAGCAAATTTTTGAGAATTTATTTTGTCTGGCCGCGGGTTTCTTTTTACTTTTGTCGCTGCGGCCGCCGATCGTCTCAGGCGCGGAAGCGCCGCTGCGCAAGCTACGGGTCGCGATCACTTCTCTCTCCGGTTCCATGGCCGTGCCCTGGCTCGCGCGTCAGGCGGGAATATTCAAGAAACACGGCTTGGATGTTGAAGTCATCGCCACGCCGAGCGGCGTGGAGGGCATGAGCGCGCTGATCGCGGGCGAGATCACGTTCCTGCAAATCGCGGGCGCAACTACCGTGAGCGCCGCGGTCGGCGGCGCCGACGTGATCGTGATCGGAACGACGATCGGCACTTTGGTGCAGAATCTCATGGCGCGCCCTGAAATCGAGAAGGCGGAGCAACTGCGCGGCAAATCCGTCGGCATCAGCCGCTTCGGCACCACCATCGACACCGGCGCGCGCATCGCCCTGCGCCATTTTGGTCTCGTGCCGGAGAAAGACGTATCGATCGTTCAGCTCGGCGGCATGGAATCCATCGTGCCCGCCATGGCGGGCGGCCGCGTACAGGCAGGCATTCTCTCCTATCCGGCCACCGGCCGGGCGAAACAGCTCGGGTTTCGCGAGCTGCTCGACATCTCGTCGCTGAACATGCCCTACGCCTCGACCGGCATCACGACGCGAGGCGAGGTGATTCGCAAGGAGCCCGATCTGGTGCGTAGATACATGACCGCCCAGGTCGAGGCGATCGCGCGCATGAAGCGCGATCGGCCGTTTACGCTCGGCGTGATGAGCAAATTCCTGCGCACCAACGACAATGAGCAGCTCGCCGAAGCCTACGAGATTTATGCGAACAAATATCTGCTCAAGGTGCCGCTGCCGACCGTCGAGGCGATCCGGGCGGTGCTCGAAGAGCTCGAGTCGAGAAATCCAAAAGCCAAAGGGCAGGACCCGAAAAAATTCTTCGACGATCATTTCGTGCGCGAGCTGCAAAGCAGCGGTTTCATCGACTCACTTTACCAATAACGAGCCAAATGAAACGACTTATTTCCGCGATTGTCATTTTCTTGGTGCTAATGCTCGCCAGCGCATTCGCTTCAGCTCAGGAAGGCCGGCGGCTGCGCGCAGGCTATGCTTCGCTTTCCGGCAACATCACGTCGCTCTGGGCGGCCCGTGAAGCCGGGCTGTTCAAGAAATACGGCCTCGATGTCGACCTGATCGCATTTCCGAGCGGCACCGAAGGAATGGCGGCGATGATCGCGGGCGAGATCGAGTTTCTCGCCATCGCCGGCAGCACCACTGCAAGCGCGGCCATCGGCGGCGGCGATGTCACCTGCGTGGCGCTGATCAACGACCGGCTGTTGACCAGTCTGGTGGTTGCGCCGTCGATTCAAAAACCTGAAGATCTCAAAGGCAAATCCGTCGGAATCAGCCGCTTCGGCACTTCGATAGACACCGCCGCGCGGATCGCGATCCAGCACTACGGCCTCGAGCCGATCAAGGATGTATCGCTCGTGCAGGTCGGCGCGGTGTCTTCGGCGGTGGCGGCGCTCCGCGGCGGACGCATTCAGGCCGCGGTGCTTTCCTATCCGACGATCATTCACGCACGCCGCGAAGGTTTTCGCGAGTTACTCGACATCGCTTCCCTCGGCACGCCTTACGCCGCCAACGGCATGACCGTGCGGCGAAGCTTCCTGCAGCAGCGCCGCGACGTCGCGGTCAATTATCTGAAAGCGTTCCTGGAAGCGATCGCGCGGGTGAAAAAGGACAAGCCGTTTGCTCTCGATGTCATGGGCAAGTATCTGCGTATCAACGATCGTGAGATCCCCGGCGAGACCTACGATTTCGCGATCACCAAATATCTCAAGGCGCGTCCCTATCCGAGTGTCGAAGCCTTTCGTTCGGTGATCAACGAGCTGGCCCAGGTAAACCCGAAAGCCAAAGGTCAGGATCCGCGGCGTTTCTACGACGACTCGATCCTCCAGGAGTTGGACAAGAGCGGCTTCATCGACGCGCTGTACCGCTGAAAAACGATTCCGCGCCGGCCGGGTACGAAATCGCCGATTGCCTAAGTCCGCCGGCTTAATTTCCTGTTCACGAAAAGTTCATCGGCAATTCACATCGATCCCGTTAATTTCTCTGCACTCCGTTGCTACTAGTGGGGGCGGAGGATCTCTATGGGTTCGTCGCTCAAACCTCGGCTGATTTGGTTCTTCGCGTTGTTTCTGCTGGTCGACTTTACGGCAAGTTCGCTCAGGCGCAGTCGCCCCACAATTTGATCTTGTTCGTCCCTGACGGACTCCGGCTCGCGAGCGTCACCCCGGCCAGCGCTCCGACCTTCGCCCGTCTGCGCGATCAGGGTGTGCGGTTTACCAACACGCACTCGGTCCGACCCTGACGATGGTCAATTCGTCGGCCATAAGCACCGGACAATTCCCGGGAGATACGGGAAATTACGGCAACACTTTCTACACGGGTTTTCCGCTCGAGAGCGCCAACGGAAGCCCGGTGCCGATGGTGGAAAACGATGCGATCATCGGCGAGGTCAACGCGCACTTCGGCGGCAACTATCTGAACGAAGAAACACTGCTCGCGGCCGCGCGGACCCCGCGACCATCGAAGCCTTGTACGAAGCCAGCCGGGCCGGCGTGCAGATCGATCTGATCGTGCGCGGCATGTGCAGTTTGCGCCCCAGGGTGCCGGAACTCTCCGAGCGCATCCGCGTGCTTTCGGTGGTGGATCGTTACCTCGAACACGCGCGCATTTTCTATTTTCACAACGGCGGCGAGCCAGTTTTCTGGCTCGCCTCGGCCGACTGGATGCAGCGCAATTTCGACCGGCGGGTCGAAATTGCCTTTCCGATCCTCGAGCCGGCGTTGCAAAGCCGGCTGAAGGATATCCTTGAAATTCAACTGGCCGACAACGTCAAGGGCTGGTGGATGCAGCCGGATGGCAATTACCTGTGTCCACGAGACGACGGTGAGCCGGTGCGCTCTCAGGAGCAGCTGTACAAATTCATCGCCGCGCAACCTGAGCCGAGTCGGTCGGCGGGCTTTCGGCTTGGTGCTTGGCGCTCTTTCGGCTAGCTGAACGCGGCGGAAGGCCCGAGCTGGGCCTCCCGCCGTTTCATTAGAATTCGAAAGCGACTTCGAGTTTGGCGTCAGGTGCGGCCAGGTGGACGCAGACCACGTCCTTGGCTTCCGGCGGCTGAAGCTTGAGGCTCACGCCGTCCTCCGAGAGCTTCGCGCACGCGGTGCCGTTGGCGATGTTGAGAAACTCTTTGGTGGCATCCAGAGCGATCTCGTCCGGCGCGCTGATAGTTTCATCCAGCATGGTCGACGCCATCTGCAGCAGCAGCTTGGGCGGCACCGACAGGACGCAGTTGAACTGCACGTTTTCGCCGGCGATCTTTTGCGAGATCACCCAGCGAAACAACCGGACTTTCTCTTTGCCGGTCTCGCAGCGCTCGATGATGATGTTCTGTTTGCCGAACTGGGTGAACATCGTAAGAATCAGATCGGTGAATGTCTTAACGATATTTTTGTGCGCGAGATTGCTGAAGGCCTGGGCGATTTCCGCGCTGACCCGCTCGGATTCCTTTTGGTACTCCTTGAGCTCCTTATCGAGGGTCTCGAGTGTGACATACCCTTTTAGCACCAGCGCTTCACCGAGCATCAGCCGGTGCGGCATGTCGCCCTGAAGCAGCGCGTCGATTTGCGCTGGCTTGAGCAAACCCATCTCGCATAGCACGTCTCTGAAACTCTGGTTTCTTTTGCGCGGATGCTCGAATGCTTGCCGGAGCTGCGCCGCCGTGAGCAGGCCTTTTTCCAGCGCCATGGCGCCGATCGGCGCGGTGATGTCGTTTTGACATTCCAGCGCGTCGAGAAGCTGCTGCGAAGTGATGCGGCCCTTTTCCAACAGGTACTGGCCGAAGAATCTCGTGCTCATAGCTCCACTCCGCTTTCCTGGCAGACGTTTTTCAGGATGTTCAGCATGCCTTCTTTTTGCAGCGGCTTTTGGAGAAAGCTCTTGGCGCCTTTTTTCAGGCAGTCACGCACCGTGTCTTCGGTGCCGGCCGAGCTCACCATGACCACGCGCGCGCCGGTATCGGCCTTGAGCAGACGCTCCAAAGTGTCGATGCCGGTCACCTCCGGCATTACGATATCGAGCAGGACGAGCTGCGGCTTAATCTGCTGATATTTCTCCAGCGCCTCCGGGCCGCTGCTGGCGGTGGCGACGATTTCGAAATCGCTTCCTTTCAAGGTCGCCGCGATCATCGCCAGCATGGTCTTGGAATCGTCGACGGCGAGCACGCTCACTTTTCTAGCTTCATTCACGATGAAATCCTCCCTTCCATTGGTTGATCGCGGCGGATCAAGCCGCGCTTCTTAATTCACCCGCGGCTGCCTGCGCTGCGGGGTTTTTGCCATTGCACGCTTAAAATTTCGTGCGCCATGCGCGGCAGGCCGACGACTTTGTCGACCGCGCCCCGCGCGATCGCTTCCTTGGGCATGCCGAACACCACGCAGGAAGCTTCGTCCTGCGCCAGGGTGAAAGCGCCGGCGTTTTTCATCTCGAGCATTCCTTCTGCGCCGTCGTTGCCCATGCCGGTCAGGATTACGCCGACGGCGCTGGCACCGGCGCTCTGCGCCACCGAGCGAAACAGCACGTCCACACTCGGTCGGTGGCGTGATACCAGGGCGCCATCGATTACTTCGACGGCGTAATGGCCGCCGTCACGGCGGAGCAGCAGATGGCGGTTACCGGGCGCGACCAGCGCGAGGCCGTTGGTGAGAAAATCGCCGTTGGCGGCTTCTTTGACCTCGATCGCACAGATTTGATTCAAGCGCTGAGCGAACGCGGCGGTGAATCCTTCGGGCATGTGTTGCACCACGACGATTCCGGGAGCGTCGGCGGGCATTGCTTCCAGTACCACGCGCAGTGCTTCGGTGCCGCCGGTGGACGCGCCGATGGCGACAACGGTTTCGGTGGGGATACCCACAGCGGTTCTGACCGACCGCGGCAGAACCACATCGGCGTTGTAGCGGGGCGCTGGTGTCGGGAGGCGCGGCGCTTTGGCGCGCGCATCGGCAGCGGCGCGCACCGCGTCGATGATAATGATCGCGGACTCGTGCAGAAATTGCTTCACCGCCAGGCGCGGTTTTGTTACGACTTCCACCGCGCCTTCTTCGAGCGCCTGGATGCCTGCCGCCGTGCCGGGACCGGTCAGGGCCGAACAGACCACCACCGGAATCGGATCTTCGCGGACGATTTTTCGCAAAAACGTGAGGCCGTCCATGCGCGGCATTTCCAGGTCCAGAATGATTGCGTCGGGCCGCCGCTGCTTGATCTTGGTCATGGCGATGAACGGATCGGCGGCGACGGCGACGCTGATGCCGCTTTCCTGCGACAGGACTGCGCTCATCACTTCACGCACCACCGCAGAGTCGTCTACCACCAGCACATGCAAAGGTCGTGATGTCATACTTTTTTAGCGATCGGCGCCGGCGCACGCCGCAAGGGCGCGGTCTTTGGACTTCGCGCTACTCGCCCCTGCCTGCGTGGTGTAGACCGTGGGAATGACGTGGCGGAGTTGCGCATTGACGCCGGTCAGACTCTCGGCGTGGCCGACGAAAAGATAACCGCCCGGCGCAAGATGGCGCAGCAGTCTCTCGACCACGCGCGCGCGGGTCGGCGCGTCAAAATAGATCATTACGTTGCGACAAAAAATCAGGTCAAAGCCGCCGGGAAGCGGATAGGCCTCGGCATTCAAATTGAGATTCACACAACGCACGATCGAGCGGAGTTCCGGCCCGGCTTTCATGCAAGCCGCCTGCGCGCCGATGCCTTTCAGCATGAACCGCTTGAGGTATCGTTCGGGAATTTCTTTTGCCTTGTCGATGGGCCAGATCGCGTTCTGCGCCGATTCGACCACCCGCGACGAAAGATCGCTGCCGACGATTTCCACTCTCCAGCCGCGCGCCGGCGGCAGGCGATCGAGAAGCGTCATCGCGAGAGAATAGGGCTCCTCGCCGGTGGAGCAGCCGGCGCTCCAGACGCGCACCTGGCGCGGGCGCAGTCCGGCGTCCCTTTGCGCCAGCCACTCGGGCAGGAGTGTGTTCTCGAGAAATTCGAATTGCCGTGGCTCGCGGAAAAAATGTGTCTCGTTGGTGGCGACCCGATCGAGGAGTCGCACCAACTCGGCGCCGCTCTGGTCGGCGGCGACGTATTCATAATACTCGAGAAAGGATTCCAGCCCGAGCTCGCGCAGGCGCCGGTTCAGACGCGCTTCGAGAAGCGCTTTTTTGGGCGGCGTCAGATGGATGCCTGCGCGGCTGTAGATCAGCTTGCGGTAGCGGCCGAACTCATGATCGGACATGGACTTCATGACTGGGCAGCGCGGTTAGAACGGCTTGAAATCCTGATCCTCATGCAGCGCCGGCGCGGTGCCGTTGGTCGGCAAATCCATCATCGGCCGCGGCGCGGGTTTGAAGTAAGCGGGCGCTTTCGGATGCTCGCCAAGCGGAGCGTTTTTTTTCGCCGCGGCCGACGGTGCGAAGACGGCGCCGGTGCGGAACAGCCCCATGAGCTGCTGCAAAGTTTCGGCGTGCTTGGTCATTTCCTCGGCGGTGCTGGAAAGCTGCTCGGCCGCCGAAGCGTTTCTCTGGGTCACCTGATCGACCTGAATCATCGCGCGGTTGACCTGCGCCACGCCGGCGGCCTGCTCACGCGACGCCGTAGCGACCTCCTGGACCAGCTCGGCGGTATTGTGTATCGCCGGCACCAGCTCGCTCAATAGCGCGCCGGAGCGCTCGGCGACGCGAACGCTGGAGGCGGTGAGCGCACTGATTTCCCGCGCCGCCGTCTGGCTACGCTCGGCGAGCTTTCTTACTTCCGTCGCGACCACCGCGAAACCCTTGCCGTGCTCGCCGGCGCGGGCGGCTTCGATGGCGGCGTTGAGCGCGAGCAGGTTGGTTTGGTAGGCAATCTCTTCGACGATGGAAATTTTCTGCGCAATAGTCTTCATCGCCTCGACGGATTCGGCGACGGTGTCGGCCGATTCCTGCGCGTCCTTGGCACCCTGCATAGCGGTTTGTTCCATCTGCCGCGAGTTCTCGGCGTTTTGTGTGATCGAGGCGTGCATTTCTTCCAGGCTGGCGGTGGTCTCTTCCACCGAGGCCGCCTGCTCGCTTGTGCCGCGCGACAATTCCTGCGCTGCTGAGGACAACTGGGTGGCGCCGTTGGCCACTGCGGCGGTCGCTTCGCGGACCTGCACGATGATCAGCGACAGCTTGTCCGCGAATTCATTGAACCAGCGCGCCATGGCACCGATCTCGTTTTGCGCGGCGTGATCGATCCGCCTGGTGAGATCGCCTTCGCCGTGTGCGATATCGCGCAGGCAGTTGGCGACGTGTTGAATCGGTTGCGAAACCTCACGCCGCACCAGAACGGTCAACACCAGCGAAACCAGAAGAAATCCCAGCGCTTCGCGAACCGCGGCGCGCCACCAATAATGGCGCACGGCGGTATCTACCGATTCGGCCGAAAGCGACAACGTCACTTTGCCGACCGGCTCCTTGGCGTATTTGACGTCGCGGCTCACGGTGACGCTCTCGTTTCGCTGCGGCGCGCCCTTGGCCGCGATGATTTTTCCAGTTGGATCGCGCACCTCGAGAAATCGGATCGTCTGATCGCTGGCGAAGCCGGTGACCACCGCATCGATATTGTCGCGGTTGACCGTGAAGAGCGAGGCGGCGAGATTGGCGGCGAAGAGATCGGCAAAACGAACCGCCTGGTCTTCGAGCCGCTCCATCAGTGTGTGGCGCTCGAACTGAACCGTCACCCAGGTCGCCAGACATGCCATCACCAGCAAGGCTGCGCCGATGACCAGACTGAAGCGAGCGGTGAGCCGATGGCGCCAGCCTTCGTCGTCGATTTGTGCGGCACTGTTTTTCATAGGCTAGAAATTTTCGACCGCTAGCGAAGCGGGATGGCACCCTCGGAGGCGAGAATTTTTCGTCCTTCGGCGGTCGCCATGAAGTCGATAAAGCGCTTGGCCACACCGTGAGGCTCACCCTGAACGATCAGTCCGCGCTCGGCGAAATAGCGATATTTCTCCGTGCGCGCGGTCTCCGCCGTCGGGCTGATGCCGTTGATAGAGACGGCTTTGATATTGTCGTAGTCGCGGTAGTTGGAGCCCAGGTTGACGATGCCGATCGTTCCTGGCCGCTTGTCGAGGGCCGCCAACACTTCGCTGCCGCGCACGAGCGCGATCGCATCCGCGCTGATGGAGAGATCTTTGAAGCAAGGCATTTTTTCGCGAAAGGTTTCCGTGTTGGCGTCGTCGCGTTTGCGCGTGAGCACGGTGATCTTGACATCGTTACCGCCGAACTCTTTCCAGGTCTTTATCTTGCCGGCGAAGATGTCGCAGACCTGCGCATCCGTCAGATTGCCGACGGAAATCGTTTTGTGAATCACCACGCCGGTCATCGAGCGTGCGACCGCGATATAGAGGAGCTTGCCTCGTTCGTTCTGCGTCAGCGGGCGGGAAATCAAACCGATGTGCAGCCGTCCCATTCGCACGCCCTCGATGCCGCCTTCCGTGCTCATGGACTCCGGACGCACTTCGATCATGTCCCCGGAATTTTTTGCCATGTAGGCCTTGGCCAGCGCGGTTACCTCATCGTTGAGCGAACCTGAGCCGCCGACGACGATCTTTTCTTCGGCTGGACTCGCACCGGCGCTCAGAAGCAATAAGACCAGGGCGATCACGTAGATCTTCATGCGCATCTTGCTCCTTTTCCGTTCATAAATTTTCCAGACTACCCCAAATCTGTAATGCGTCATCCCATGCGCCGCGGCGCCCGCCGCTCGATTGCCGCTTTACGTCGAGAAGGTGAGGGCAGTGCAAAGGAGTTTGCGCCCTTCTGACGAATTTCCTTTTGGCTCTTTGTATCGCGCCAAACAGCGGGAGTTTTCTACGAGCAAGTTCTGTTCCTAATCGCCAGCGGCGAAAATTCGTCTGCGAGGCGGGCTCACAGTTCCCGCCGAATTGGCAAGTGCGCGGGACCCCGGCTCACCGGAGAAAACGAGCTACGGCGTTCGACTGCGACAATCGGCTTTCCCGGCTGCCGGCTTGGCGCGATGGTTGCCGCGTGCGTTTGGGGCACCGGAGCGCGCGACAATTGCGCGCCGCCCGACGAATTTTCCGTCGCTCGAAAGATCGTCATCAACTCCTGAAGCCGCTCCGCTTGCGTCGCCATTCCCGCCGCGGTGCCGGAGAGTTCCTCGGCCGCGGCTGCGTTGCGCTGCGTCACCTGATCGACTTGGTTCATTGCGCGGTTGACCTGCGCTACACCGGCGGCCTGCTCACGCGAAGCTGTAGCGACTTCCTGAACCAAATCCGCGGTCTTATGAATCGCGGGCACGAGCTGTGTAAGCATCGCACCGGCTTTCTCGGCGACTTCGACGCTGGAGGACGCGACACTGCGGATCTCCTGCGCGGCGCTTTGACTGCGCTCGGCGAGCTTTCGCACTTCGGTGGCCACCACGGCGAATCCCTTGCCGTGCTCACCGGCGCGCGCCGCTTCGATGGCGGCATTCAGCGCCAGGAGATTGGTCTGGTAGGCAATTTCCTCGATGATGGAAATCTTCTCCGCGATGATTTTCATCGCCTGGACCGATTCGCGCACTGCCTGACCGCTCTGCGCGACGTCGGCCGCGCCCTGCACCGCCATGCGCTCCATCTGCCGGCTGTTCTCCGCATTCTGCGTGATCGAAGCGTTCATCTGTTCCAGGCTCGCGCTGGTTTCTTCCACCGAGGCGGCCTGCTCGCTGGTGCCGTGCGAGAGAGACTGGGCCGAAGATGAAACCTGATAGGAAGCAGTGGACACCGAATCGGTCACCGCGCGCACCTGGGCGATCATTCCTTCAAGCGTATTGATGAAGCGGTTGAAGGCGTGCGACACGTCGCCGATCTCGTCGCGGCGGTCCTGGGCCTCGTGCCAGCGAATCAATCCCGACGTGCCGATGTTGATGTCGTCCAGCTTGGCGGCGAATCGCTCCAGCGGATGGGCGATGCTCCAAGCGAGATAAAGCGCGAAGGCAAAGGCGCCGAGAAGCATCAGTGCGCCGAGAACCAGCGCCGACGAAAACGAGATGACCGGCGCTGCCGACGACAACGCCTGAATCAGCAGCGCGCCGAAGGCTGCGTAGATGGCGCCGAAGAAACCGCAAAGGAGGCCAAGTTTGGCTTTCATTTTTAGACGTCGCATCGCTCTCAACATGGTCTTCTCCTAGGCGGTGAAATCACTCGCCGGCTGCAGCGCTGGCTACACCGGCTTCGGCATCCGACGCTGCGAGAGCGCGGTCGATATTCAGGAGCAGAACGAATTTGCTTCCCGAGCGGCCCATGCCCAGCAGAAAACTTGTGTTCACCCGCGTGCCAAAAACCGGCGGAGCGACCACGTCGTCGGCAGAAAAATCCATCACTTGGCTCACCGAATCGGCGAGAATCCCCATGGTGGTCGGCTCGCTGTCGAGAGCAACTTCGACGATCACGATGCAGCTTCGGTGTGTCAGGGCGCTGGCGCCGAGACCGAACTTCACCGCCAGATCCACCACCGGAACCACGTTGCCGCGCAGGTTGATCACGCCGCAAATCGAAGCCGGCGTCTGCGGGACTTTGGTGAGCGCGCCGCAGGGAATGATTTCCTTTACGGCCAAAATACCGACGGCGTATTCTTCGCCGGCCAAATGAAAAGTCAGATATTGGGTTTCCTGAGCGGCCTTTGATTTTTCCGTCATGAAAAGGTCTCCATCACTGGTAAAAAGATGCTTCACGTCCCAGGCCCTGGTCCGCAGGCGAAATATTTTTCTCGCTGCCGGTGCTTTGGCTTTGCATTCGGATCACCTCGCGCATCAGGCCGGGCACGTCGAGGATCAACGCGACGCGGCCGTTGCCGAGGATCGCCGAGCCGGCGATCGCCGGCAGATCCTGAAAGCGCTTGCCGAGCGGTTTGATCACTGTTTGACGCGCGCCGTCGAGGGTATCGACGACAAGCCCCGCTTTGATGCCGTCCACCTCGATCACGACGACGTTCTCGCGCGTTGGTCGTCCGGTGGAGAGAGCGAACCAATCGCGCAGCCGGATGTAGGGCAGCGGCTCGCCGCGGAGATTGATCGTGCCGCGGCTCGCCTGATCGCGGCGCGCTTCGTCGGGCAGCTCGATGCATTCAAGCACCGCCTGAAGCGGCAGCACGTAGGTTTCGTCGGCGACGCCGACCCCGAATCCTTCGATGATCGCCACCGTCAACGGCAGCCGGATGGTGATCGTCGTTCCCGCGCCGGGCCGGCTGTTAACGCCGATGCTGCCGCGCAGGGTTTCGATATTGCGCCGCACCACGTCCATGCCGACGCCGCGGCCGGAGAGATCACTGATGGTTTCCGCCGTGGAGAAACCCGGCTCGAAAATGAATTTACAGAGCTCCGCGTCGGCGAGCTGTTCGGGCTCGGCGCAAAGGCCTAAGGCGCGCACACGCGCTGCAATGCGCGCGCGGTCCAGTCCGGCGCCGTCGTCGCTCAGCTCGATTACGATGTTCGCGCCCTCATGCAGCGCCTTGAGGGCGATCAAACCCGTCGGTTCCTTGCCGCGGGCGCGGCGCGACTCCGGTGTTTCGATGCCGTGATCCAAAGCGTTGCGGATCATGTGGGTCAGCGGATCCTTGAGCTTCTCGACCATGCTGAGATCGATTTCCACATCTTCGCCGGCGATCGCGAGGCGCACGGCTTTGCCGTGAGTCTGGGCGATGTCCCGCACCATGCGGTGAAACTGGCGAAAGATCGGCCCGAGCGGCACCATGCGCGCCTTCATGATCTGCTCCTGCAATTCCATCGATAGACGCTCGAGATGAGCCTGTGCTTCAAGCGCGTCGGCATAAGGGAGCCGCGGATCGAGAGCCTGGCGCAGATGCCCGTGCGCGACGGCGATCTCGCCGGCGAGATTGAGCATTTGATCGAGTTTGTGGATGTCGACGCGGACGGTGTCGGCGCGCTCCACGCGTGCCGGTGCGTCGTCGGATCGCGGCCGCTCGCGGCGCGGCGGCTCTGCTCGCTCGGGGGCGTTGGTCGGAGCTGCGGGTGTCGGCTGCGACTTGTTGTGCTCCAGCAGTTGGCCGAGCAACAGCTCCTGCTGGTCGCTCAACGCATCGGCGCCCTCGATCGCCTGGGGAATCATCTGCCGAAGCGCGTCCACCGCGCGCAGTAATAAAGTGACTTTCGTCTCGTCGACCGATATCAGCTTGCTGCGCAAGCGCTGCAGCAGTTCTTCGAAGACATGGGAAAACTCAGCGACCTTGGCGTAGCCGAGACCGGCGGCGTTGCCCTTGATCGTATGCGCGCCGCGAAAAATTGCTTCCAACGACTTGGCGTCGGTGGAATCCGACTCGAGCGCGATCAAGGATTCCTCCATGCGCGCGAGATGCTCGTCGCATTCCGATTTGAACGTGCGGAGAATCGCCTCGAGATCGATTTCCATAGAAACCCGTTACAGCGGCTTCACCCAGGCAGAGCCGTCGTCGGTGTAAAAAATCAATTTTCTCCCGCGCCGGCCCTCCACATCGGAACTCACGACCGGGATCGAGGCCGCCGCGAGAATTTTCTGGGCCACCTGGACGTTTTGGCTGCCGAGATGATTTTCCCGATCGCGAAAGGCTTCGAGCACGCAGGCTCCGCCGAATAGCTTGGCTTGGAGGCGCTTCGGTTGAGCGCCGAGGGCGAGGACTCGCTCGATCAGTTCGGGTACGGCGCGATCGCCGCAGCGCCCGGCGCCTTGGCCTTCGCCGCTGTCGAAGGGAAGCAGAAAGTGATTCATGCCGCCGATGCCCGTCTGGGGATCGTACAGGCAGACCGCGACACAGGAGCCGAGGATCGTCGTCACCGCCGCGCTTTCAGGCACGGCGATCATCTGGCCCGGATGGAGATAAATATTGATTCGCTGGGCCGGAATCGAGTCGGTGGTCGAAGCGCGCAGGTTCATCTCGATGCAGCTATTCGCCCAGCAGATTTTTTACTTTGGCCAGCAACTCGAGCCGGTCGATGGGCTTCAAAATATAATCGCTGCAGCCATTCTCGTAGCCCGCTTCCATGCTCTCCGCTTCTCCTTTGCTGGTTACCATGACGATCGGAACGTCGCATATTTGCGCATGGTCGCGGATTTTCTTGACGGCCTCGAAGCCGTCCATTTTCGGCATCACGATATCCATCAAGATCAGATCCGGCCGGGTCGCCAGAGCTTTGGCAACGCCTTCCTCACCGTCGTGCGCGAGAATCAGCTCGTAGGAGTTTTTGGCCAAGATCATTTGTTCCATCTGCAGGACGGTCTCGGAATCGTCGACCAGCAGAATCTTTTGGAGGCCCATCGCTTCTACCTCTTTCAATGGTATCGCGTTTGACGAATTTCAGCGGAGTCGAAGTTCAGGTCGAAGATCGTGAGCAAGATATCTGCCACCAGCGCAAGCATCGGAAAAAAATAGGAATCCTCTGCCCCGAACCCGGACAAATGATGTCCGGGCGGAACAAAGCTGTACAGCGACCGGCAAAGCGGGGCCAAGCCGCGGCAAAAAGTTGCGGGCAGGCGGAGGAAATTCATTGCCGTTTTTTGCCATCGGAAGAACCCGAACGGTGCGGATTGCCGCTTGGCGGGTTTGGCTTGTGGAACTGAATCGGTGGTCGGCGAATTTACCAAATATGCTTGTGAGGCTTCCATCTTGCGGAGCGGTTCCTCCTTCCCTGGCAGTTTGCGGTTCCAAATTGTCCATCCGCGCCCAAAACAACCTCCGGCGCCGCTTGCACAAGAGTCTAAAAGAGCTGTGGTTTCGTCGAGCCGCTTATTTTTAAGGACGTGGCATACAATTGGCTTCCTAGAGGCGAGCATTTGCCGAATTGGTGAGCGGCACCGGCGATTCAACCAGCGAGGAGCAGATTCAGTGGCAAACGATCAAACCGACCAGCCGACGATTCCGCAGGCAACCGGCGCGGGCGGGAGCAAAGATGTTTTGTTTGGCTGGCTGGTCGGCCGGGCGGCGGCGGATCTAGGTCTCGCGCAGGCGCTCGCGGCAAGCGAGGCCCAGCGCAGCGAACAATTCAAGACGCTCGAGGCCGGCTTGTTGGCGCAAATCCAGGAACTGCGCAGTGCGCCGTATGCGCTCACGGGAAACTCCGGCGAGTCAGACGAGTTTGCGCGGCTCAAAACCGAGATGCAAAGCCTGCTCGAACGGATGGGCGGCTTCGAAACGGCGGCGGCACACTTCGTCCAGACCCCGGAAGTCCTTCGCGACGAAATGGCCAGGCTGCAGGCGCAATTGGGCGAGCGGCAGGGCGTCGCGGAAATTCACCACTCGCAACTAGCGACAACCGCAGAAACGCTGCGGGCGAGACTCGAGCAATTGGAAAATCGCCAGGCGGCGAAACTGGAAACCGTGGACCGCGCCGCGGGCGAAATCACTGAGCTCCAATCGACGCTGGAAACTTTGGCGGATCGGCTCGCGCGTCTGGAGTCCGCGCGTCCAACCGTGGAGACGCGGCTGGCGGACGAACTCGCGCGCATCGAGAAAGTTGCCGACGAACGAGTTCAGCGTGAACTCGCGACGCTCAAGGCAGAAATGGTTGCGCGACTTGATGGCTTGTCCGATGAAGCGCTCACACGCCGCTTCGAACAGGTGACGCAACATCGTTTCGGTGAGCTGCCCGCTCGCCTCGAACAGAATGCGCGTTCGCTGACACGGCTGGCGGCCGATCATGCGTCGCTCCGAAGCGAGATGGAAAATCTCTCGAAACAAATCGCAAGCGCGACAGCAGCTTCGCCAGTGGATCTTACGGCTGAACGCGAGCGCTGGAGCGCCGCCGTCGATGAACGGATCGCGGCGGGTTTGCGCGATTTTGACGAAAGTATTCGCCGGGAGGCCAGCGCGATCGGCGCTATGAAGGCCGACCGCGACGAAGTCACGACGGAATTTGCCGGCCTCGCCGAGCGTCTCACTCGAATCGAAAGCGCCGTCGAATCCGCATCGGGCTCGATAGGGATCGAGCTGACTTCGATCAAGGCGGAGCTTAACCGCCAGCAAAGCCAGCTTCAGCCCGCGGCGGCGCTGCTCCAGAGCCTCGAAGAGACTCTGCGCACGGAGATCGCGGCGATCCAGGATTATCTCGGCCGCGAGCAGCAGAGCGCGCGCACGCGGGAGTTGCAGCAGCGCGAATTCGAAATTCAACTGCAGCGTGTGACCCAGCGGCTGAAAGAAACCGAATCGATGGTTCAGCAGACCCACGCACTGATCGTGAACGAAGGCGCCCAGGCGGCGCAGCAGCGCGAAGCGCTCACCGCCGAGTTGGCGGCGCTCCGCGCCCAAGCAGGCGAGCCGCAGACGCGCGCGGCGCTCGATCGCCTGGAAGAGAATCTGCGGGCAAAAATTCACGAGCTGCAATCCCAGCTCGCGCGGAACACTGCTGGTCTCGACGGGCGCGATGACGAGTTGCGCGATTTGAAGGCGCAGATAAAGAATCTGGCCGAGCAGGCGGCGCGCAGTGAAAACCGCATGGCGCCGTTGCCATTTCCACTTGCCGAGCGGACTTCCGACACCGCGCCGGCCCTCGATGTTGCGCCAGAAGCGCCGCGGGAGAATCGTCCCCACGTAGCGCCCGCTTTGGCCGGCTTGCCACGCGAAGCGCACGCCTTGGCGGAAGTGAACGGTGGATGGGAGACCGCCATTACTGAAGGGCAGGACCCGCTCAAGTTGCTCCACAAACGTATGTCCGCCGATATCGAGCGTGCGCGCGCCGAGCTGCGCGAAAAGAGCGGACGCTGGAAGCTTCGGCGCTGATCGCGAATTCGCCGCGCTCAATTCAATCTTGACCCGATGATCCACGAATTTCACCGGCCGCGAGCCGAAAGGCTTGGCAATCAAGTCGGTCTGTTGTTAACCTAGATCAATTCCAAGGCTTCTCGACCATGAATGGCAAACGCATCCCCACGGGGGTCCCCGAGCTCGATATTTTGATCGAGGGCGGGCTCAGAACCGGCAAAACTTATCTGGTGGTCGGTGAACCTGGAACCGGCAAAACCGTTTTCGGTTTGCAATTCCTGGTGAGCGGGCTGATGGAAAAAGAAAAGGGGCTCTACGTCGCCATCGATGAAAAGCCGGCCGACGTAATCGAACAGGCGGCGTCGTTGGGCTGGGATTTGGCGCCTTTTATCGAATCCAAGGAATTTCTAATCCTCGACGCTTCAGCCTACTTCAATGCGCGCGCCTCGGATGGCCAGAATCGCAGCGTCGACGTGCAGCGCGTGGTCAACGATCTCGGCAGCTACATCACGCGCATGGGCGCGTCGCGCGTGGTGATCGATCCTGTGGGGCCGCTGCTCTTCACCCGCGATTCCATGTCGCGCGTCCTCGATCAGGCGCGCATGCTGTTCTACGGGCTGCAGGCGAACACCAACACGACAAATCTGCTCACCACTTACGCGGTCGACCGAAATGTGCGCGGCATCGAAGAATACCTGGTCTCGGGCACTTTCGTACTGGAGATGGCGCTGGTCAAAGGCCGCTTCGTGCGTACTTTAACCATCGAAAAAATGCGTAGCACCGCGCTCACGCCGGCACAGTACGTCTTCAACATCGTGCCCGACCGCGGCATCGTGATGCAGGCGCTGACCGACGCTATCGGCTGATTCCCGTCCGAGTCCTGCGGCGATCGCGCCGACAAAGAAAACTTCCAATCATCCGCGATAAACATCGACGTGCACCGCAGTGCCGTAGGCCAGCACTTCGGTGACTCCGGGGCTGATTTCGTTGGCGTCGTAGCGAACGCCGATGACCGCGTTGGCGCCGAGCTGCGCGGCGTGCTCGATCATGAGCCGAAACGCGTCCTCGCGGGCTTTTTCGCAGAGAGTCGTGTAGATCGAAATATTCCCGCCGAGAAGCGTCTGCAGGCTTGCGCCGATGTTACCGACAATGCTGCGGGAGCGGACGATGATGCCGCGCACCACGCCGAGACTTCGCGCAACCCGGTAGCCGGGTAAATCCAAGGCCGTGGTGACCATCTTGGCGTCGATCATGTCGCTCCTCCGTTGATTTAATATCTGTGATCGTTGGATTGAAGCCAGGCCGATGTTCCGTGCTCAGCGCGGCGGCAAGGGTTCGCTGCCGGCGATCTTGTTGAACAGCGCAACCATCTCCGGGTCGCGCGGGATGTCTTTGATCGCCTTGTCCTGCGCTTCGGGCAAGAGCGGCGTGGCATCGTCGCCGGACAATTTCTTGAATTCCTTCAAGAACAGCGGATCGTGAAAAGTTTTGCGCATCGCGTCGCGCCAGAGCTGGACGACTTCGGGTGATGTGCCGGGGGGCAAAATATACGGCGAGCCGACCAGGCGAAAAGTTCGAAACATGGTCAGGATGCTGCGCTCGGCAGCGCTCCTGGCGAAACTTTCCAGCTCGGGCAATTTGCTGAACGCCGGATGCGGATGGCGATCTTCCTTGGGAATCTGAATGATCGCGTGATAGTTCATCAGCCGTTTTTCGAGCTGGCCGCCGGAGCGCTGCAGCAGGGTGTCGGGAATATTTGCGCGCGCGTCGATTTCGCCGCGGTCCATCGCAAGATCGATCTCCGGGCCCGAATAGCCCGTGACGAATCTGGGATCTTTGAGGCCGAGTATCCAGGAAAAGAGCCGGCCGTTGATGTAAATATCGTGGCCGACGGTCTGCGCCCCGACGCGAATGCCCGCGCGTGAGCGAAGTTTCTCCAAGTTGTCCAGGCCGAGCTTTCCCAGCGAACCGAAGACGTACTGCGCCGTGCTGTTGGCGGCGCCGAGATAAACGATCTTGTCGATGTCGTATTCAACGCCGGTGGCGCCGAGCACCGCGTTGGCGATCAACCCGGAACCGACGTTGCCGATCGTGAGACCGTCGGGCTTGGCGTTGCGATAAACATAATTGCTTGCTTTGCGACCGCCGCCGCCGGGCATGAATTGGGTGACGATGATCGGCTCTCCGGGCAGATATTTCTTGAGAAACGGGAGCGCGGCCTGCGCGCGCAGCGCGCCGGTGCCGCCAGGCTCGCGCCCTTGAATCAATAAAATAGTTTTGCCCTGGAAGTAGGGCGTAGACTGGCCGAGGAGCGGCGATGGCGTGAACCACGAACCGACCAGGCTAAATACGAATAAAAAATGAGTCAGCCGCATGGATTTTCTTGGCTTCCCGCTAAGCGAGTGGCCGCTGGCATATCATTTCACTCGGCCGAGTCAACGGCAGCTACCGGTCTCTTTTAGTAAAACGCGCGATGACCCGCCGGTCTCGTTTGGATGGACGGGAGGACGGCGCGAACTTTGGCGGACGCTCGAGCTTGAGTTGCGCTGCTGCGGCGGCGCGCTGACGCGCGCTTTCCTCGGTTTCCTCGTACAGCTGCTGCGCCTGCGGTGCGGGACCGCGCAGGCGCAAAGTGTCTTTGACGACCACCATCCATATAAATGGACCGCGCCGGATGCACAGGCGATCGCCGACACGCACGCTGCGGCTCGGTTTGGCGCGCTCGCCGTTGATTTCAATCTTGCCGCCGCCGGCTGATTCGGCAGCGAGCGCGCGGGTTTTGAAAAAGCGCGCCGCCCAGAGCCATTTGTCGAGCCGGACTTCCGCGCTCGCTGTTTCGTCACGATGCATCAACTTCTATCACTCCGGCCAGGAGAAATCCGGCAACGTGCTGTTCTGAAGGAGCTTGTAGTCCGTCAGATCGACTTGCAGAGGCGTCACCGAAACATAGCCTTCGCTCACCGCCTTGCAGTCGGTTCCTTCTTCGTCGGCAAAGCCGAGATCGTCGCCGCCGATCCAGTAATACTTGCCGCCGCGCGGATCGATACGCTCAACGATGGTTTCGCTGTAGTGGCGTTTGCCCATGCGCGTGGCGCGCCAGCCCTTGATGTTCTTTTTCTCGCCGGCCGGCACGTTGACATTGAGCAATGTCTTCGGCGGAATGCCACGCTCGGCGATGCGCTCGACTAACTCGGCAGTGAATTCCGCCGCGGCGTGGAAATCGAAATCCTTGAACGTGACCAGCGAGACCGCGATGGCCGGGATGCCGAGCAACGCGCCTTCGATGGCGGCGGAAACCGTGCCGGAGTAAATGATATCATCGCCGAGATTGGGTCCTTTGTTGATCCCCGACACCACCAGGTTGGGCCGCACCGGCAGGAGCCCGGTTAGCGAAAGCTTTACGCAGTCGACCGGTGTTCCGTCCACCGCCAGGCGGCGCGGCGCAATCTCCTGCACGCGCAACGGGCGATGCAAAGTCAGCGCATGGCTCATGGAACTCTGCGCGCGGTCGGGGGCCACTGTATACGTTTCGGCGATTCGGCCTAGCTCCGCTTCGAGCGAAGTCAGTCCTTCGGATTGAATGCCGTCGTCGTTGGAAAGCAAGATGATCACGCCGGCATTTTCGCAAACCGCTGGCAAACGGACAAGGGCGCGCTTTTGTCTTGTTTCCCGCGGCGCGGCTACGATATAAATTCAGCCGAATCGAGGAGAAATTTTATGGCTACTGCAGAGATCGTGGCAATCGGATCCGAGCTGCTGCTGGGTCAAATCGTCGACACCAATTCCGCCTGGATGGCGCAGCGACTCACCGCGCTCGGCGTCAATCTCTATTTCAAGTCGGTGGTCGGCGACAATCCGGGACGGATGAAAGAAGTGATCGGGCGCGCCATCGAGCGCGCCGACATCGTCATCACCAGCGGCGGCATCGGCCCGACCCAGGACGATCTGACCCGCGAAATCGTCGCCGAAGTGACCGGCCGCAAACTGGTCCAGGATGCCGGCATGCTGGCCCAGGTGGAAGAACATTTCCGCCGGCGCGGCCGGCCCATGACGCCAAACAACGTTCGCCAATCCTACATGCCCGAGGGCGCGCTCCCGATCAAAAATCCTAACGGCACCGCGCCGTCTTTCATCGTCGAAGATCCGCGCGCGGTGGTTTATTCCCTGCCCGGCGTGCCGGTGGAAATGAAGTGGCTTTTCGAGAACGAAGTCGAGCCCTACCTGCGGAGGAAATTCAATCTCGCCGAAGTCATTCATTACCGCGTGCTGAAAATCATCGGCATCGGCGAAAGCGGGGTCGACGATAAGGTCGGCCATTTGATCGCCAATTCGAGCAATCCCACCGTGGGCGTACTCGCCTTGCCCGGACAGGTCGACGTGCGCATCGCCGCCAAAGCGGCCAATCGCGAAGAGGCGATGAAGATGATCGCCCCGGTGGAGGCGGAAGTGCGCGGTTTACTCGGCACGGCAATCTTCGCTGCTGATGACGAAACCATGGAACACGTAGTCGGGCGATTGCTTAAGGAGAAGAAAAGAACCGTGGCCGTTTGTGAGGATCTCACCTGCGGTCAGCTTGCCGAGCGGCTTCAGTCGGCCAGCAGCGAGCATTTCGGCGCGGGATTTATTTGCAACAGCGACGCGGCGCTGCGCGGGCTGCTGAGAAATTCGCGCAAGCCCAACGAAATCGAAGGACTCATCAAAGACCCCGTCGCGCTGACCGACGAGCTCGCCTGGTCCGCGCGCGCCAACTCGGGCTGCGATTTCGGTCTGGCGCTCCACGCCATCGCCGACCCCGACAGCAAAATTCAAAATCTAGCGCGCGGCCAGACCTATGTTTCGTTCACCAACGGCCAAAATTTCCTCAGGCGCGAGAGCACAAGCGCGGGGCGCGGCGCTTACGACCGGACGCGCATGACGCTCAACGCGATCGATCTGCTGCGCGAGGCGCTGATCGGATAAAGAAACGTCTTGAGTCTTGGGTCTAGCGTGTCGAGTTTAGGGAGGTGAATAAGACCTTTGGTGCCAGGGCTTCGAGGCGTGCCAGCGGCTCTTCCAAACTTTTTATCGCCGCCGCCCAGAAATCCGGTTTCTCGATATCTTCGCCGACGGTCCGCTTGACGACGTTCTCCGCCGTGTCGCTGCCGGCCAGGCGAAGAAATTCTTCGTAGCAGGATAAAAAGCCTGTGCCTTCTTTTCTGAATTTTCCGTAGAGTCCGCGACTTAAAAGATAGCCGAAGGTGTACGGGAAATTATAAAAGGTCAGGCCGGTGATATAGAAGTGGAGCTTGGAGGCCCAGAAATAGGGGTCTTCCCCGCCGGCCTCCAAGGGATCGCCGAGCACGCGTCGTTGCGTCTCGACCATCAACTCTTTCAATTGCGTGACGCTCAGCGGTCCATCGGTGCGCTTTTCGTAAAAAGCCTTTTCGAACTCGTAGCGCACCGGAATATCGAGCAGGTAAATGGCGCCATGACCGACTTCAACGTCGAGGATCAGCGCCTTTTGCCGATCGCCGACCGCCGGGTCTTCGAGCAAGCCGTTCATTAAAACCTGCTCGCCGAAGGTCGACGCGGTCTCGGCCAACGTCATCGGATAGCCGCGCGCGTGGGGACGCACGTCGCGCATGAGAAAACCGTGATAGGCGTGGCCGGACTCATGCGCCAGAGTGAGCACGTCGCCGAGCGACTCATTGTAGGTCATGAAAATGCGCGATTCTTTGCTCAGCATCGAGCTGGTGCAGAATCCGCCCGGCCTTTTGCCCGGGCGCGGCTCCCAGTCGACCCAGTTTTGCGCGATCACACATTTGCGAAAAAAGTCGCCGAGCGCAGGGTAGGCGCGGGCGAAGGACTCGCCGACCGTCGCCTTCGCTTTTTCCCACGACAGCCGCTCCTCGCCGGGTAATTCCAGGGGCGCGCCGAGGTCGTACCAAGCCAAAGCGGGGAGTCCCATGAGCTTGGCTTTGAAGCGGAGAATGCGCCGGGGAATTTCCAAATTAGCGAAGAGCGCTTGGAACATCGCGTCGAGCGTCTTGCGCGTGATCGCGGCCTGAAAAAGCGCGATGTCGAGAAAATGGTTGACGCCGCGGTGGCGATTGAGCGTCAGGCGCGTGCCGGCGATGGCATTGAGCGCGCTCGCCGCGGTGTCTTCGACGGTTTGCCAGGCGAGGTTGCCGCCAGCGAAAGCGGCTTGGCGCACGCGCCGGTCGGCATCGTCCAATAGCGAGCGTCGCTGCGACATAGGCAGTTTTTTTCGACCGCCGTCGGGAAACACCATGTCGAATTCGAGCTTCGACGAGATCGTGTTGTAGAGCTGGCCCCAGGCCTGGATGCCGTCGATGCCGAGCTCGGTGGCGAGCACCTCCTGCTCGCTGGGCATGGCGCGGCGCGCCTCTTCGCGCAGGCGGTTCAAATAATTTTGCGCCCCGGCCAACGCCGGGCGCGCGGATAGATCGGCGAAGGTCGCATCCGAAGCGTTTTTGAACGCGCGCAACAGCGCGATGCGCACTTTGGCAAGCTCGGCGCGAACGCGCGTGATCTCGGCTTCTTCGCGCAGGTAAGCTTCATTGCGGCCGTCCGAGGAAGCGAGACAGCTCACGTAGGAACCGAGGTGCGACATGCGCCGCGACAGATCTTCGCTGCGGAGCAAAATGTCTTCCCACGCCGCGGCCGATGCTTCGTTCAACTCGGGCAGCGCCGTAGCAGCTTGAATCAGATCCGAGATGTCGGCACGGATCGCCTGCTTGAAGGCGCGCATTTCCGCGCCGTCGAATTCAGGAAAGTAGCTGGTGAGGTCCCAGGTCATGAGAAAAATTTAGGGTCGCGGATTTGGCGTTTGCGTTCAGCTAAATTTCTACGGTTGTGCCCACGCCATTCTCCCGCGCTTTGCGATACACAAGATTCGCAGCGGCGACGTCCTGGATCGCGATGCCCACCGACTTGTAGAGGGTCATTTCGTCATTCGTCTCTCGGCCCGATTTCGTTCCGGCCAGAACTTCACCGATCTCGGCGTGGATGGCGTTTTCGCCGATGCTATTTTCTTTGAGCGCGAGCAGGATGTCGCCGCATTCGGCCATGATCGCTTCGCGCGAATCGACAACAACCTTGGCGCGCGCAAGCGTCGCGCCGTCGATTTCCCGGAGATCGGGCCGGTGCGAGCCGACGGCGTTGATGTGCACGCCGGGTTTCAGCCATTCGGGCTTGACGATCGGCTCCTTCGCCGTGGTGACGGTGACGAGAAGATCCGCATCGCGTACAACGCTTTCGGCGTTGTCGGCGATTTCAACGGCGCAATTCACTTGCGGCGCCATTGCGTTCTTGATGGCGGCAGCACTGGCCCCCGACGGACTGTAGAGCCGAATGCGCTCGATTTTGCGCACGCGGGTCAAGGCCTGAATATGTGCGCGCGCCTGCACCCCCGCGCCCAAAATTCCCAACACCGGAGTTCGCGGATTGGCCAGCGCTTCAGTCGCCATCGCCGACGCGCACGCCGTGCGAATCGCCGTGATGTAACTGCCGTCCATGGTGGCGACGATCTTTCCGGTTTCGGCGCTGAAGAGCAAAATCGTCGCGAGAATCGCCGGCAGAGTTTTTTTGGGATTTTCCTGAAAGTAGGTGACGACTTTCATACCGAGCGCTTGGTCGTCGGTGAGAAAGCCCGGCATGCTGGTGATGCGCCCCTGAATTTGCGGCAGCGGCACGACCAGCCGCACCGGCATTACCGCATTGCCGGTGGAATATTGAACGTGCGCGCGCTTCAGGGCCGCGATCAGCTCGTCGATCTCGATCAGGCTTTGAACTTGTTGCTCCGAGAGCACCCGCATGATTCATTCAATAGCATAGAACCCAGGGATTCACACCCGAGGAGGCGTTTCATGGCGGCGCAAAAGCACATCATCAATCTCGCCGATGTTCCGTTGGACAAGATCAAAGCGCCGGAGGGCTCGCCGTTCGGCGGCGCGCGCCGGCGGGCCGGCGCGCACATCGGCGCGCAGAAGCTCGGCTACAGTTTTTTCTATGTGCCGCCGGGCAAGGCGGCGTTTCCGTTTCACGCTCACAGCCGCAACGAGGAGATGATTTACGTCATTGAAGGCGAGGGCGTGCTGCGTTTCGGCCAGGAAGAAACGGCGGTCGCGCCCGGGACGATTGTCGCCTGCCCGGTGGGCGTTGAATTTTCGCACCAGCTCGTCAACACCGGCGCTGCGGAGCTGCGTTATCTGGTGGTGAGCACGATGGATTTCCCCGACATTTGCGAATATCCCGACTCCAACAAAGTCGGCGCTTACGCGACCGGCGCGGCCGGCGCGCAGGTGGGCTTGCGCGCGCTTTATGTGAAAGATCAGAACGTCGATTACTATGCCGGCGAGGACGGCAAGGAAGTCGCGCGCATCATGAAAACGGTAAAACGGCCGTAATCAAGCGTGCGTGTGGTTTTGCTACTGAGCTTCCTTCTCGGCTTGTTCGAGCGCAGCCTTGGCTTTGTCCTCGTTCTGCTTGAGCGAGTCCTTGGCGCTGTCCAAGGCATTGAACGGCTGCGTAACGACATCTTTGACCGCTTCCCGGCCCTGACTCACCTTGTCGGACTTAGAGTCACAGCCAGAGTAGGCGATCGCAGCGATTGACAAGAGCACAAAGGCGATTCGATTCATGGCGCTATTTTATCTTTACCGATGACTCTTTCCAACTCGCTCCTGGCGATCTCGCCTTCGCGAATGATTTTGATTTTATTGCCGCTGATTGCCGCGACGGTGGATCCGGTCTTCGAGGTCAGCTGGCCGCCGTCGACGAAAATATCGATCTCGGCGGCAAAATATTTTTTCGCTTCCGCGACGGTATGGGCCGGCGGCATGCCGGAGAGATTGGCGCTCGTCGCCGTCAACGGTCGGCCGAGTTTTTGGACCAGTTCGCTTGCAATGGGCTGACTGGAGATGCGCACGCCGACGCCGCCGGACGAATTGAGCAACGGCCGGGGAATTTCTTTGCGCGCCGGCAGCACCAACGTCAGCGGCCCCGGCCAGAACCGATCGATCAGCTGTACTGCGAGCGGCGGAACATCCGCGACCAAGCTGTCGAGCATATCGCGGTCCGCGACCAGCACCGGAATCGGATTGGCGGGATCGCGGCCTTTGAGCCGATAGACTTTTTCGACGGCGACGGGATCGAGCGCATCGGCGCCCAGGCCGTAGAGGGTTTCGGTGGGAAACACGATCACGTCGCTGCTTTTCAGCGCGGCGATGGCCGCCGAAAACGTTTCAGCTTTTTTGTCTTTCACTTTGGAGCTTGCGGTCGCGTTCTTCGACGCCGGCGGCCATTTCTTTTTTGGCTTGCGCCAGTTTGGCCGCGACTTCCGCATCTTTGCGGCCGACGATCTGCGCGGCGAAAATGCCGGCGTTGGCAGCGCCGGCTTTGCCGATCGCCATGGTCGCTACCGGAATGCCCGCGGGCATCTGCACGGTGGCGAGCAAAGCGTCGAGTCCTTTCAGGCTCGAAGAATCGATCGGGATGCCGATGACCGGCAAGGTCGTGTTGGCGGCGATGGCGCCCGCCAGGTGCGCGGCTGCGCCGGCGCCGCAGATAATCACCTCGAGGCCGCGCTTTGCCGCGCCGTCGGCGTATTCCGCTGCTTTGTCCGGCGTGCGATGCGCCGACATGATGCGTGTTTCGTAAGCGATGCCGAAAGAATCGAGGCGCTTCTCGGCTTCGCGCATCACCTCGAGATCGGAGTCGCTGCCCATCAGGATGCCAACTCTGGGAGTTTTGTCTGCCACGGTAAATTCCTCCGGAATTTAATTTAGAGTCCAGGGTTTGGAGTCTTGAGTTTGAAACCGCAAACACTAGACGGCGGACGCTAAACGACTTTTAACGCTCGTCGCGCGATGTCCTTGCGATAGTGCATGCCGTCCCACGAAATTTTCGCGACCGCGCCGTAGGCTTCATCGACGGCGTCGGCGATTCGTCTGCCGCGCGCCGTGACCCCGAGCACGCGACCGCCGGACGTGACCCAGCGAGTTTTTTCTTTCGCCGTGCCGGCGTGAAACACGAAGCCATTCTGCCAATCGGCCAATCGATCCAGGCCATGAATTTCCGCGCCCTTGTCGTAGGAGCCGGGATAGCCTTTAACCGTCAGCACGACGCACACGGCGGCAGTTTCGTGCCACTCGGCTTGCACCCGATCCAGCCTGCGGTCGATCGCCGCTTCCAGCAACGGAATTAGATCGCTCTTGAGCCGCATCATGATCGGCTGGCATTCCGGGTCGCCGAAGCGGGCGTTGAACTCCAACACCTTCGGCCCGGCTTCAGTGATCATCAGGCCGACGTAGATCACGCCGCGGTAATCGATGTTGCGTTTCTTGAGTCCGGCGAGAAGCGGCGTGACGATCTCGCCGAGAATACGCTCGTGCATCGCGGCGGTTACGATCGGCGCCGGCGAGTAAGCGCCCATGCCGCCGGTGTTCGGTCCCTGATCGTCGTCGAAGACGCGCTTGTGGTCCTGGCACGACGCCAGCGGCAGCACGTGCGCGCCGTCGGTCAAGACCATAAAAGAAGCTTCTTCGCCGGCGAGAAATTCCTCGACCACGAGCTTGTCGCCCGCCGCGCCGAACGCTTTACGCACGAGGATTTCATCGATCGCGCTTTCGGCTTCGGCCCGGCTCTGGCAGATGATCACGCCTTTGCCGCCGGCAAGCCCGTCCGCCTTGATCACGTAGGGCGCTTTTTGTTGCGCCAGATATTCCTTCGCCGCCGGTGCATCGGTGAAAGTCCCGGAGGCGGCGGTGGGAATGCCGTTCTGTTGAAGAATTTCCTTGGCGAAGGCTTTGCTGCCTTCGAGCTGCGCGGCAGCTTTGTTGGGGCCGAAGATTTTCAGGCCGCGCGCCTCGAACAGATCGGCGATGCCGAGGGTGAGCGGCAACTCGGGGCCGACGACGGTGAGATCGATTTTCTCCTTTGCCGCGAACTCCGCGAGTTTTTCGATCTGCTCGACCGCGATGGGAACGAGTGCCGCGCGCTCGCCGATGGCTGCGCTGCCGGGCGCGCAGAAAATTTTCGACACACGCGGGCTCTGGCTGATTTTCCAAACCAGCGCGTGCTCGCGGCCGCCGCCGCCGATGACGAGGACTCTCATGCGTTCGAAGATAGAGGATGGAGGATGGAGAATCGCGATCTTCGATCCGCCATCTTCTATCCTCGACTAAAAGATCTGCTAATGCCTGAAATGGCGCATGCCGGTGAAGATCATCGCGATGCCGTGCTCGTTGGCGGCGGCGATGACTTCGTCGTCTTTGATCGAGCCGCCGGGCTGGATCACCGATTTCGCGCCGGCGTTGGCGGCTTCGTCCAAACCGTCGCGGAACGGATAGAAAGCGTCGGACGCCACTGCCGTGCCGCGCAGATCCAATCCGTGGGTGGCGGCGCGTAGGACGGCGATTTTCGTGGAATCGATGCGGCTCATCTGGCCGGCGCCGACGCCGAGCACCTGATCGGGCGAAGCGAACACGATGGTGTTCGATTTGACGTGACGGCAGACCCGCCAGGCGAAGTCGAGCGCCTGATATTCGTCTTCGGTCGGCTTTCTGTCGGTGACCACTTTGCAGGCGCGCACGTCGACTTTACCGGTGTCCCAATCCTGCAGCAGCATGCCGCCGCGCACGCGGCGGACATCGTAGCCGCCTTCCTGCGGCGCGCTCATGTCCAGTTCGAGCAACCGGATGTTGAGCAGCCGCTTGGCCGAAGACAACACCGCTTTCGCTTCCGGCGTAAAGCTCGGCGCGATGACGATTTCCAGAAAGATGTCTTTGAGCTCTTTCGCGGTCTCTTCATCCACCGGACGGTTGAACGCGATCACGCCGCCGAAGATCGAAACCGGGTCGCAGGCCTTGGCTTTGCGAAACGAATCGGCGAGGGATTTTTTCGACAGGGCGACGCCGCACGGATTGTTGTGTTTGATCGCGACCGTGGCGATGTCGGAAAATTCCAATACCGTGCTCAGCGCCGCATCGGCATCGAGGATATTATTGAACGAGAGTTCCTTGCCCTGAAACTGCCGGGCGCGCGCGATGGTCGGGCCCTTTTCGCCTTCAATGCCGTAGAACGCCGCGCTCTGGTGCGGGTTTTCGCCGTAGCGCATGCCTTGAATCTTCGCCACCTGGATATTGACCGTTTCGCCCCAGCGCTGCGGTTTTTTCTCGTCGTCGAGGGAGGAAAAATAGTTCGAGATCGCGCCGTCGTAGCGGGCGGTGTGCTCGAAGGCCTTGCGGAAGAGACGAAAGTGGGTCGCCGGCGCGAGCGCGCACTGGTTCGCTTTGAGCTCGGCGACGATCGCATGGTAATCTTCCGGATCGACGACGATGCCGACGTGCTGGTGATTTTTCGCGGCGGCGCGCACCATGCTCGGCCCGCCGATGTCGATGTTCTCGACGATTTCCTCGAAGCCCGCGCCGCGCGCCACCGTCGCTTCGAACGGGTAGAGATTGACCACGACGAGATCGATCGGCAGGATGCCGTGCTCTTTCATTTTTGCCACATGCGCCGGATTGTCGCGCAAGGCGAGAATGCCGCCGTGGATTTTCGGATGGAGCGTCTTCACGCGGCCGTCCATCATCTCGGGAAAGCCGGTGAGCTCGGAGACGTCCTTGACGGCAATCTTGTTTTCGCGCAAGAGCGCGGCGGTGCCGCCGGTGGAGATCAATTCGATATTCAATGCCGCAAGAGCGCGGGAAAACTCGACGATGCCCTGCTTATCAGAAACGCTGATGAGGGCCCTTTGGATCCTGGCCACGGGGAACATCCTCCTAGGAATTGTCGTGAATGCGGGGAACGCGCGCGCCGATGGAAGTGAGAATCTCGTACGAGATCGTGTTGGTCCAGGCGGCCATCTCGTCGGCGGAAATTTCCGCGGCGCCTTGACGACCGAGGAGAACAACCTCAGCTCCCGGTTGTACATTTCGTATATCGGTAACATCGATCATAGTCAAATCCATGCATACTCTGCCGACCACCGGAGCGCGCGCGCCGCCGACCAGCACTTCACCGCGGCTGGAAAGCAAGCGCGAATAACCGTCGGCATAGCCGATCGGCAAGGTCGCGATCAGACTTTCGCGTTGGGTCACGAACGTCTGGCCGTAGCTGATGCTCGTTCCCGCCGGCACTTTCTTGAGTTGGAGGATCTTTGTCTGCCACGAGAGCACGGGCTTCAAGACGATTTGCTGCGCCATGGCCGGCGACGGGTAGACGCCGTACAGCATGAGGCCCGGTCGAACCATGTCGAAGTAGGCGGCGGGCCGGGTGATCGTCGCCGCGCTGTTGGCAAAATGAATCAGCGGCGGGGTCAGACCTTGCGCGCGCAGTTGGGCGATGACGCCGTTGAAAATTTCCAGTTGCTTGCGCGTGTATTCGCCTTCGACGCTTTCGGCGGTGGAGAAGTGCGAAAAGACGCCGTCCAATGTCAGCGCCTTTAAATTCTTGAGTGCGGGAATCCACTGCTCCGCCTGCGTGGCGAGCACGCCCAGGCGGCCCATGCCGGTATCTATTTTTAAATGAAATTTCAGCGCCGCTCGCCGGCGCTGCGCTTCGGCATCGAGAATTTTGAGGCTCGCAGCATCGTGCGCTACCGGAATCAGCTCGTGGTCGATGAATTCATCCAACTGCTCCGGAAACGCGCCGGCCAGGACCAGAATCGGTTGGCGCACGTCGGCACGGCGAAGCTCCAGAGCTTCTTCGAGGGTGGCGACGCCGAAGGCATCGGCTGCCGCGGCCGCGAGAGTCTTGGCGACCGCCGCGGCGCCGTGGCCATAGCCGTTGGCTTTGACCATGCAGAGAATTTTTACCTTGGCGCCGACTTTGGCGCGGATCTGGCGCGCGTTCCAACGGAGCGCTTCGTGATCGATCAAGCAGACGGTGGGACGGCCGCGGACCTGAACAGCGTTCATCAAAATCCGAGGATTCTCAATTACGATATCTTGGCGCCGGCCAGCACGGGTTTGTCCGGCGTGAGCACGATCACGCGCCCTTCATCCGACGCCGCCAGCAGCATGCCCTGGCTCTCCAGGCCGCGAAGCTTGGCGGTTTCCAGATTGGCGACGACGACGATCTGTTTGCCGACCAGGTCTTCGGGCGCGTAATGATTTCTGATCCCGGCGCAAATCTGGCGCTGCTCGGAACCGAGATCGATCTGCAGGACCATCAGCTTGTCGGCGTTGGGATGAGGCTCGGCCGATTTAACGGTGGCGACCTTGAGTTCGATCTTGCGAAAATCGTCGATCGAGATCATGAGCAATCCTTGTATTCGGGAAGCGAGACGAAATGAAAATAGCAGAAGCCGCTCGGCAAAAAAAGCGCGCAAACCGTCTTGACTTGGCGCCGGGTTTCTTATTACTGGTAATCATTACTAATAAGAAGGAGGTTTCTATGGCAAAGGGTTTAGGTGGCACGAAGAGTCACGACAATCTGAAGCACGCCTTCGCGGGCGAGTCTCAGGCCAACCGGCGCTATCTCTATTTCGCACGGGTCGCGGACATCGAAGGCTATCCGGATGTCGGCGGTTTGTTTCGCGACACGTCCGAAGCCGAGACCGGTCATGCGTTCGGTCATCTCGACTTCCTGAAGGAAGTCGGCGATCCCTGCACCGGCGTGCCGATCGGCACCACGTCGAAAAATTTGAAGTCGGCCGTGGAAGGAGAAACCTACGAATACACCGAAATGTATCCGGGTTTCGCCAAGACGGCGCGCGATGAAGGTTTTTCGGAATTGGCCGAGTGGTTCGAAACTTTGGCCAAGGCGGAAAAATCTCACGCGGGCAGATTCTCCAAAGGACTGGATACCCTGGGAAGCTGATTGCTAATACACCGCGCCCGGCGGATCGGCGCTTGCGCTCCATCCGCCGGGTTGAACGGCGGCAGGGCATGAGTTTCAATGAAGTTACGCATGAACCAGGGATTTCAGGAGCATGGAAAAGATCGTTCTTGACGATATTCTGGGATTTGCCGCCTACGAAAAGGTCCGCGATAAGTTCCGCGACAATATCATCGCTAAAAAGAAGCGCCGGCGCATCACGGTCGGCGATCGGGTATCCCTGGTATTCGAGAACCGCGACACCGTGGCCTTTCAGATTCAGGAAATGCTCCGCGCCGAAAGAATCAGCGATCTCGACAAGATTCGCGAGGAGATCGACGTCTACAACGAATTGATTCCCGGCCGCGACGAGTTGAGCGCCACGCTTTTTCTGGAAATCGAAGACCAGTCCAATCTGCGCGAGGACCTGCTCAAATTCCTCGGCATCGACGAGGCGGTTTTTCTGAAAATCGGCGGCTGTTCCGTGCCAGCGCGGTTCGAAGAAGGGCATAGCAAGGAAGACAAGATCAGCGCCGTGCAGTACGTGCGCTTCGCGCTCGATGCCCAAGCCCGCGCGGCGTTTCTCGCCGGCGAGAGCGCCGAGCTGGTCATCGACCATCCCAATTACCAGGCGCGGACGGTGCTGACGCCGGAGGCGCAGAAGTCTCTGGCGGAAGATCTGGTGGCTTGATCGTGACCAAGGCGCGCAAACAACCGCGGAAGACCAAGCAGCTCGAAGTCGTCTGGGACGCGGTCCGGGACGACAAGTCGCACCCGACCGCCGATCAAATTTACGACCGGGTGCGAAAAAAACTGCCGAACATCAGTCTCGGGACGGTCTATCGCAACCTGCAAAAGCTGGTCGCGGATCAGAAGCTGCAAGTGCTCATGCGCGGGCGCTCGCAGCACTTCGATCCGCTGGTCGAGCGCCATCAGCATTTTATCTGCGAAGCCTGCGACCGGGTCTACGACGTCCTGCTCGACAGCCAGAAAGAAATCAAGCCGTTCAAGCTGCCCCACGAAGGCTTCAAAGTGACTTCGCACCAACTGGCCTTTTACGGTGTGTGCAAGCACTGCTCCGACTGACATTCTTTCTTGTAATCCCCCCGGCCCGGCGATAGAGTCCGGCTTGTTTTTGGCGCGATGCCACCATGGTCGAAGTGAATCTGCCGGCCCCATCGCAGCGGCGCTTGCTGGAAATCGCCCGGCTCACGCTTGAAAGAGTCGCTGCCGGCCGCTCGCCCGAGCTCGTCGAGAGCGACGATCCCTATCTGGAAAAAGTCGGCTACGGCGCGTTCGTCACTCTGTTCAATAAAAAAAATCTGCGCGGCTGCGTCGGCACCTGCGCTCCTGC
>Ga0310810_10000304_pt1 | contig 51485 bp, 59 predicted proteins | sample NCmetagenome_FD_207641 | JGI IMG/M metagenome (GOLD analysis project Ga0310810, IMG submission 207641) | Soil microbial communities from experimental microcosm in Duke University, North Carolina, United States - NC | ecosystem: Engineered > Artificial ecosystem > Soil microcosm > Unclassified ...
GCCTTCTTCCTCGGCGCCGACCCGAAGCGGCTTGCGCGCGCCTATGGCTATGGCGGCAACTAGCATCGCCAGCATCGCTATCCTGGCCAAGGCGCCGGTGCCGGGCTTCGCCAAGACGCGGCTCATTCCGGACATCGGCGCGCATGCCGCCGCCGTCTTGCAGGAGCGGCTGACCGCGCGCGCGGTCGCGACAGCCCGTGCGGCAGATGTCGGACGCGTGACGCTGTGGTGCGCACCGGATCTGACGCATCGCAGCTTCCATGATCTGCGCGTTGCCCTGAAGCGGCAGGCCGAGGGCGATCTCGGCGCGCGTATGCTGGCCGTGTTCGGCGGCGCACCGACGCTGGTCATCGGCACGGACTGCCCGGCGCTCACCCCGTCGCACATCCAGGATGCGGCGCGGGCACTGGCCACGCATGACGTCGTGCTCATCCCAGCCGAAGATGGCGGCTACGTCCTGATCGGGGCGAAATCGCCGCGCCCAGGCCTGTTCGAGACCATGACCTGGAGCGTGCCGACGGTGCTCGCCGAAACACGGCGGCGCATCGGCGCGCTCGGTCTCTCGGCCGCCGAGCTACCCGTATTATGGGACGTCGACACCGAGGACGACCTCGCGCGCATGGAACGCGCGTTTCCGGAGCTCGCGCTCTAACTCATCCGGATCGCGACCAGCCCGGCCATGATCATGAGCGCCGCAGCAATGCGCACGGGCTTGAGGGGCTCTTTCAGCATCACCACGGCGATCGCCGTGCCGAACAGCACGCTGGTTTCCCGCAGCGTGGCGACGATGGCGATCGGCGCCAAGGTCATCGCCCACAATGCAATGCCATAGGACATGAGCTGCATGGCGCCGCCGCCGAGCGCGAGCCGCCAGAAACGGGGCAGTAGAGCCAGAACCGCCCGGCCCTCGCGCACATGCGCATAAACGATCAGCGCGGCGCCGTGGCTGACGAACAAGGTCAGCGTGTAGCCGACCGCGTTTCCCGAGGCGCGGGCGCCGATGCCGTCGACCACCGAATAGGCGCAGATCGTCACCGCCGTGAACAGCGCGAAGCCGACGGCGCGCCGGTCGAGATGGCCGAGCCCGCTGCCGCCACGCGCCGAGAGCAGCAGCACGCCGCCGGCGAGCGCGGCGATGCCGGTCCAGCCGAGGGCGGAGAGATGCTCGCCGACGAAGATGGTCGCCGCCGTCGCCGTCATCAGAGGCGCCGCGCCGCGCGCGATCGGATAGACCTGCCCGAGATCGCCGGCGCGATAGGCCTCGATCAGCCCGGCGAAATAGAAAATGTGGATCGCGGTCGAGGCGGCGAGCCAAGGCCACGCCGCGGCGCCGGGCAGTCCGGCAAAAGGCAGCGCCGCCAGCGCCACCGCGATCGCGCCGACCGCCATGATCGCCGTCGCGCGCAGGGGATCGAGCCCGGTCTTGGCCAGCGCGTTCCAGCCGGCATGGCACAGGGCGGCGAACAGAACGGCAATGAAAACAAAGGTTTGCATCTTATCCCTCTCCCCGCTCGCGGGGAGATGAAAGAGCCGTCACGTCTTCGCCGCGGGCGCCCACAGCTTCGGCCCGGCGCGCAGGTACTGCACCGGCAGCTTGATGTCGGCGCCGAGCGCGGCGGCCGCATGCCAGCCCCAATGCGGATCGTTGAGCATGGCGCGGCCGAGCGCGACCATGTCGGCCTCGCCCTTCGCCACGATTTCCTCGGCCTGGTCCGGCGAGACGATGAGGCCGACGGCGCGCGTCGCGATCCCCGCCTCGCGCTTCACGCGCGCGGCGATGGCGACGTTGTAGCCGAGGTCGGACGGGTTGCGGATGTCGAGCGCGACGCCGCCCGACGAGACGCACAGGAAGTCGATGCCTTCGGCCTTCAACGCCTTTGCGACATTGACCGCGTCGTCGCCCGTCAGGCCGCCCTCGCGCCAGTCGCTGCCGGTGATGCGCGCGCCGAGCGGCATGTCCTTCGGCACGGCGGCGCGCACCGCGCGCGCGACCGACAATGGAAAGCGCATGCGGTTCTCGAATGAGCCGCCATACTGGTCGGTGCGCTTGTTCGACAAAGGCGACATGAAGCCGTGCAGCAGATAGCCGTGCGCCATGTGCAGCTCGATCGAGTCGAAGCCGATGCGCAGCGCCCGCTTCGCGGAATTGACGAAGGCGTCGCGGATCCGGTTCAGGTCGGCTTCGGTCGCCTCGCGCGGCGTGTGCCAGTTGTCGCCGAAGGGAATGGCGGAGGCAGCGACGGTCGGCCACGGATCCTCGTCGCCGGCTTTGAGCGCGGCGCCGCCGTGCCAGGGCCGCTGCGCCGAGCCCTTGCGGCCGGAATGCGCGATCTGGATGCCGAACTTGGCGGTGCCGCGCCGCCGCGCAGCCGACACGGCGCGCATCAGCGCCGCCTCGTTGTCGTCGGAGTAGAGCCCGAGGCAGCCATGCGTGATGCGGCCGTGCCGCTCTACATGCGTCGCCTCGACGACGACCAGCGCGGCGCCGGAATTCGCCAGCATACCGAGATGCATAAGGTGCCAGTCATTGGCGCAGCCGTCGTCGCCGGAATACTGGCACATCGGCGAGATGACGATGCGGTTCGCGAGTTCGAGGCCGGCAAGCCGCACCGGCGAAAACAGGACGCTGCTCATGGATGACGATCCCGGGGGGCGCGCGGCCGCGAAAAAGCGTCAGCGCTGCTGGATGGACTGAAGATAGACGATGATGGCACCGACTTCGTCGGCGTCAAACCTGAATTCCGGCATATCGGGGTGGCCGGACAGGATGCCCTCGCCCAGCGCCTCCTCGAGCGAGTCGACCGGATAGCGCTGGCCGAGCGTGCGGAACGCGGGCGCGTCCTTGTTCGGGCTTGCGCCGGCGCGGCCGACGGCGTGGCAGGAGGCGCAATTCTTCTGGAGCAGCTCGGCGCCGAGCTTGAGGTCAGACGCCTTGCCGGCGTCCTGCGCGCGGAGCGGAGCGGCGGCAAGAACGAGCGCCGCGAAGGCGAGCCCGGCCAGCCTCACGCGGCCTGCCGCAGCCTGGACGCGCGCGGATGTTCGGGGATGCTTTCGGACGAGCGGCGGAGCGTCTTGACCACCTTGATCACGTCGAGCATGCGCACCGCGAACAGCGCCTCTGTCGGGTAATAGAGCCGCCAGCGGCCGGTGCGATAGAGGTCCTCGTAGGAGGCGAGCCGGCGCTCGGCCAGATCCAGCCATTGGCGCGTGACCTTCTCCAATCGCGGAGTCTTCGTTCCTGCCGGCATCGCCCATTCGCCTCGAGCGCCGGTCGGCGCGCGCGATCGCAACGGGATCGGCGGCAACCGGCATGACCACTCCAGACGCCACCACAGGATTTCTGACTGATTCTTCTGACTAGATTGATTCGCCCGAGCAGGCAATGGTTACCGACCGCGCGCCCGCAGGCGGCGCGGTCACCCGGCCGATCCGCTCAGCGCGCGAGCGCGGCCTGCGCCGGCTTGTTGATCCGGTAGAGCTGGAAGTTGGTGCCGTCCTGCACGAGCGTCATGTGCTCGGGATCGGGATTGTCGGCGTCGCTCTCGGTGAACAGCAGGTAGACGTAATCGTAGTGCTCCGGCCACTCGTCCCAGTAGCGTGGCCCGTTCGGGCCCGGGCCGTCGGTCGAGAGCAGAAGGCGCGGCGTCGAGGGCGGCGTACCGTCCTCGCTGTCGACGATCGAGCGATACTCCGGCCGTACGTGCAGGATCTGCTTGCCCTTGACCGTGAACGCCGTCGTCACCAGCGCCGAACGCTCGATAATCGACTGGCAGGCAAGATGGACCAGCGCATAGTCCGCAACGTCGTCGCCTGCGTCTGCCTTGGCGTAGGCGACGAGGACGCGCGAGCCGGGCTTGATGCGCTTGATCGAGGCGCGGAATTCGCTGGTCGAGGTCGACAGCGCACCCCAGGCCGTGTCGATCTCGATGACGCGCACGAGCAGCACCACGACGAGGAGCGCGAGGAAGCCGCGGCGTACGAGGCGGTGGCGCAGGTCGACGTCGAGGCAGGCAATCAGCATGAAGGCGAACGCGATCGGCAGGCGCTGGTCGCCCATATAGGTGGCGAACAGGACGCGCGGCATCGCCAGATAGACGGCGATGCTGATAACCAGCAGCACCCAGAATAGCGGATGGATGCGCAACAGCCGGTGCCGCACGGTCCACACCGCGCCGGCGGTCAGAAGCGCGATCAGCGACAGCGCGACGATGTCGGAATAACACTGGATGACGTAGATCAGGCCGTCGATCTTGCCGAGGCGCTCCCAGTAGTACTCGTGGGCGAGGCCGAGCGTCGGGCTTTCCATCAAAAGCGGGATCGCCGGCAGGAACGGCAGGCCGGTGGCGCAGAAGTCGACGATGCGCAGCGGCCAGGGCTGGCGCCGGTTGAGCCACAGCCGGTGCGACTCGACGGCGAGCAGGCCGACGCCGTACACGCCGAGCGCCGACAGGTGGCAGAAGAATAGGATCATGCAGAACACGGCCGACAGGCCGAGCCGCATGACGAAGTGCCGCTCGCGCAAGCGCACCCAGCAGGCCAGCGCCCACAGCGCGATGCCGATGCCGAAGATGTAATTGGTCAGGCCGACCAGGAAGACGTGGTTGTAGAGGAGCGGCGTCGCGATCAGCGGGAACGCCGACCAGCGGCCGAACAGCGCGCGGTTGAGCGCGAGCGCGCCCGAGAGCATCAGCGCGAGCATGGAGAGCAGGAAGATCTGGCCGGCGAGATAGACACTCATGAACCGCGCCAGCACCGGCACGATCAGGTCCATCATCAGGTTCGGGATCGGCGCCCAGTCGACCTCGTAGAAGCGCGACAGGTTGGGGTCATGGCCGAGCGCGGCGATGACGTGCATGCGCGCGAGGTGGTTGACGTAGTCGGACAGCGGCGGGACCGGGTTGGTCCAGATCGGGATCGAGACGACGAGCAGCAGCAAGCCGGCCAGCACGGCGATGTTGAGCCCGCTGAAGGCGAGCGTGCGGCGGCGCGCAAAGGCGGACGGTAGGAAGAAGGTCTTGGTCAAAGGGGCATCGTGGACGGTCATCGCGAACCCGCGTCTCGCATTCCATGCCCCGCATCACAAGGGGCCGGGACGCACCCTACGCATCGAACCTGACTCTGGGATGAACAGAGAACCGGACCGGGCCACCGACCATCCCCTCGGACGCCGAAATACGCGTAAATCGAGGGGTTTGCTCAGCCGTCGCGGCCGCCATGCCGATTCATGATGAACGGGCGGGCGGCAGGAGTTCCGGCGCCGGGGCCCTGCCCTAGAGCTTGATCCTGAAGCGGTGGGCGATTTCCCCGACGATGCCGCGGCGGAACAGCAGCACGCAGACGACGAAGATGATGCCCTGGATCACCAGCACCCACTGCCCCATCCAGGCGAGCTTGTACTGCATGGACAGGATGGCGAAGGCGCCGAGCACCGGCCCGAACACAGTGCCGAGGCCGCCGACAAGCGTCATCAGCACGACCTCGCCCGACATCGGCCAGTAGACGTCGGTCAGCGAGGCGATCTGCACCACCAGCGCCTTGGTGGCGCCAGCAAGCCCAGCGAGCGTCGCCGAGAGGACGAAAGCCATCAGCTTATAGCGGTCGGTCTTGTAGCCAAGCGAGATCGCGCGCGGCTCGTTCTCGCGGATCGCTTTCAGCACCTCGCCGAACGGCGAATGGATGATGCGATGGATCAGCAGGAACCCGGCGAGGAACACGACAACGACAAAGAAATACATCGTGAGGTCACCCGACAGGCTGATGACGCCGAACAGGTGCCCGCGCGGCACAGCCTGGATGCCGTCCTCGCCGCCGGTGAACTTGGCGCGCAGCGCGACGAAATACATCATCTGCGCCAGCGCCAGCGTGATCATGGCGAAATAGATGCCCTGACGGCGGATCGCGATCGAGCCGGCAATGACGCCGCAGACCGCCGCCGTCGCGGTGCCCGCAAGGATCGCGAGCTCCGGCGACAGGCCCCAGACCTTGGCGGCGTGCGCGCTGACATAGCTCGCCCAGCCCCAATAGAGCGCGTGGCCGAAGGACAGGAGGCCGACGTAACCGACCAGCAGATTGAAGGCCAGCGCGAACAGCGCAAAGCACATGCATTCCATCAGGAACGGCGGATAGGTGATGAACGGCGCCACGATGAGCAGCACGACCATGATCGCGAGCGCGACGGTCTGGCTCGGCGTGCCGAACACGCCGGAACGCTGGGTGGTCGGATCGGACACGTGCTTCATCACCCTCTCCGTCCGAACAGCCCGGCCGGCCGCACCAGGAGCACGATCGCCATCACCACGAAGATCACCGTGTTCGAGGCCTCCGGGTAGAAGACCTTGGTCAGGCCCTCGACCACGCCGAGACCGAAGCCGGAGATGATGGCGCCGAGGATCGAGCCCATGCCGCCGATCACCACCACCGCGAACACGACGATGATGAGCTCGGAGCCCATGTTCGGCGAGACGTTGTAGATGGGCGCAGCCATCACGCCGGCGAAGGCGGCAAGCGCGACCCCGAAGCCGTAGGTCAGCGTGATCATGCGCGGCACGTTGATGCCGAAGGCGCGCACGAGCGTCGGGTTTTCTGTCGCGGCGCGCAGATAAGCGCCGAGCCGCGTGCGCTCGATGGCAAACCAGGTGCCGAAGCAGACAACCAGCGATACGGCGATCACCCAGGCGCGGTAGTTCGGCAGGTACATGAAGCCGAGATTGTTGCCGCCCTTGAGCGCGTCAGGAAGCGTGTACGGCAGTCCCGCGGTGCCGAGATAGTTCCGGCCGACGCCTTCGATGATGAGCGCGACGCCGAACGTCAGGAGCAGGCCGTAAAGGTGGTCGAGCTTGTACAGCCACTGAAGGAACATCCGCTCGATCAGGATGCCGGTGATGCCGACGAGGATCGGCGAGAGGATCAGTGCGGGCCAGTAGCCGATGCCGAGGAACTGGAGCATCAGGTAGGCGACGACGGCGCCGAGCATGTACTGCGCGCCGTGCGTGAAATTGATGATGTTGAGCATGCCGAAGATCACGGCGAGGCCGAGGCTCAGCAATGCATAGAACGAGCCGTTGATCAGCCCGATCAGGAGCTGGCCGAACAGCACTGCGGAGGGAATGCCGAAGATCGTGATCATGGCTGGCTCTGAGTTCGTGTCCCGGGCGCAGCGCAGCACGCTAGTGCTGCACTGCATACCCGGGACCGTTACGGTACGCGACGGTCCCGGATCAGCGGTGCGTCATTGCATGCCGCACCGCGTCCGGGACGAGCGCCGTCTTTAGCCCTTCACCAGCGGGCAGTTGCCGTCCTTGAGCGGACGGAAAGCCTGGTCCGCCGGGATGGTGGCGCGGATGTGATAGAAGTCGAACTTGTACTTCGACTCCTCCGGCTTCTTCACTTCGAAGAGATAGGCCGGATGCAGCACGCGGCCGTCCTGACGGACCGTGCCCTTGCCAAACAGCGGATCGTCGGTCGGCAGCTTCTTCATCTCGGCGACGACCGCCTTGCCGTCATCCGCCTTGCCGATCGCGTCCACTGCCTTGAGATAGTGCAGCACGCCGGCATAGACGCCCGCCATGTTCATGGTCGGCACCTTGCTGTCGTCCTTGCGGATCGCCGACCAGCGCTTGGTCCACGCGCGGCTGCCGTCGTTGAGATCCCAGTACCAGGTCTCGGTGAAGGTCAGGCCCTGAGCGGTCTTGAGGCCGAGAGCGTTGACGTCCGAGGCGAACAGCAGGAGCGCGGCGAGCTTCTGACCGCCCTGAACGATGCCGAACTCGGCCGCCTGCTTGACCGAGTTGATCGTGTCGCCGCCGGCATTGGCGAGACCGATGATCTTCGCCTTCGAGGCCTGCGCCTGCAGCAGGAACGAGGAGAAGTCGCTGGTGTTGATCGGGTGACGCACCGCGCCCAGCACCTTGCCGCCGTTGGCGGTGACGACCGCCGCGGTATCACGCTCGAGCGCGTGGCCGAAGGCGTAGTCCGAGGTGAGGAAGAACCACGAGTCGCCGCCGTTCTTGACGATGGCCTTACCGGTTCCGTTGGCGAGCATCCAGGTGTCGTAAGTCCAGTGCACCGTGTTGGCGTTGCACTTCGGGCCGGTCAGGTCGGACGAGGCCGGGCCCGAGCCGATGAACACCTTGTTCTTGGCCGCGGCGACGGCGCTGATCGCGAGCGCGACGCCCGAGTTCGGCACGTCGAGAATGGCGTCGACGTGATCGACGTCGATCCACTGATTGGCGATGTTGGTGCCGACGTCGGCCTTGTTCTGGTGGTCGGCGCTGACGACGCTCGCCTTGATCTTGGATTGCGGATGGGCCTTGGCGTAGTCGTCGATCGCCATCTGCGCGCTGATCGCCGAGCCGATGCCGCTGTTGTCGGCATAGAGGCTCGACATATCGGTCAGAACGCCGATCTTCACGTTGATCTGCTGCGCCTGCGCGGTACCGCAAGCGAGCGCCGCGGCCAATGCCGCAAGCCCGATAGTCTTTCTCAACATTTGCTTCCTCCGTTTGCTTATTATGTCGCCCGATTAAACACCGAGATAGTCGTGCAGCTTATCGACGTTCGCCTCCAGTTCGGAATTGGCGAATTGGTCGATGATACGTCCGTGCTCCATGACGTAGTAGCGATCCGCGACGGTCGAGGCGAAGCGGAAATTCTGTTCGACGAGCAGGATGGTGAAGCCCTGCTCCTTCAGCGAGCGGATGGTCTTGCCGATCTGCTGGATGATGACGGGCGCGAGACCCTCGGTCGGCTCGTCGAGCAAAAGCAGCCGCGCGCCGGTGCGCAGGATGCGCGCGATCGCCAGCATCTGCTGCTCGCCGCCGGAGAGCTTGGTGCCTTGGCTCGAGCCGAGGCGCTCCTTCAGGTTCGGGAAGAGCGTGAATATCTGGTCGAGCGAAAGCCCACCCGGCTTCACCTGCGGCGGCAGCAGCAAATTCTCCTCGACGCCGAGGCTTGCAAAGATCCCGCGCTCCTCCGGGCAGAAGGCGATGCCGGCGCGCGCGATGCGGTCGGACGACAGGGAGATCAGCTCGCGGCCTTCAAAACGCACCGAGCCGGTGCGGTTGCCGACGATGCCCATGATCGATTTCAGCGTAGTGGTCTTGCCGGCACCGTTGCGCCCGAGCAGCGTCACGACCTCGCCTTCACGCACGTCGAAATTGACGCCATGCAGAATGTGCGACTCGCCGTACCAGGCTTCGAGCTTGTCGACCGCAAGCAGCGGCGCCGCGCGTTCAAGCATGGCCCACTCCCATATAGGCCTCGCGCACGTCCGGATTGCTCGACACCGTCTCGTAATCGCCCTCGGCCAGGACGCGGCCGCGCGTCAGCACGGTAATCCGGTCGGACAGGTCGGCGACCACGGAGAGATTGTGCTCGACCATCAGCACGGTGCGGTCGGCGGCGACCCGCTTGATCAGTTCGGCGATGCGGGCGATGTCCTCATGGCCCATGCCGGCCATCGGCTCGTCGAGCAGCAGCATCTCCGGATCGAGCGCCAGCGTCGTGGCGATCTCGAGGGCGCGCTTGCGGCCGTAAGCGAGTTCGACCGCGGGCCAGTCGGCGAACTCGGTCAGCCCGACGTCGGCAATGAGCTCGCTGGCCCGGTCATTGTATTCGTCGAGCACCGCGGTCGACCGCCAGAAGTCGAACGAGGTGCCACGCTTCCTTTGCAGCGCAATACGCACGTTCTCCAGCACGGTCATGTGCGGGAAGACGGCCGATATCTGGAACGAGCGGACGAGCCCGAGCCGGGCAATGTCGGCCGGTTGCAGGCCGGTGATGTCCTGGCCCTTGAACAGGATGCGGCCGCGGGTCGGCTGGAGGAATTTCGTGAGGAGATTGAAGCAGGTAGTCTTGCCGGCGCCGTTCGGACCGATCAGCGCGTGGATGCTGCCGCGCTCGACCTCGAGCGCAACACCGCTCACGGCGACGAAGCCGGCAAATTCCTTCGTCAAATCCTCCGTGCGGAGGATGATGTCCTGCCCAGCCATTCTTGTCGTTTCCCCTCGGCCGGCATATTCGGCAACTTTTCGCGGCGCGGCAAGTGGAACAAAGGCTTGATCTTGCCACCAAAATACGCTTCAGCCCGCGCGGGGACGACTTTGGCCTGGACCGGACATTGCGTTGCGGCGAAGGGTCGCGAACGCGAAAGCCAAGCACGAATGACCGATTAGGGAGAGCCCATAAGGCGAAAGGTCAGGACAGCGAGGCAATCGCCTCCTTCAGGACCTCGGGCACGGGCCCCAAGGCCGGCGCCTGCACGTCCGGCGTGGCGTACTGGATGAAGCTGTCCGGCAGGGTCGCGCCCCAATACGTGCCGGTACCCCTCTCCTTCTCGTCCCAGGTCACCGGCTGCCAGTCCGGCGCGGTGACGAGGAAGCTGCCGGAATAGACCTCGACGCGATTGCCGCCGGGCTCGTAGCTGTAGAGGTAGAAGCCCTGCGAGTTGTTGTGCTTCGAGGGCCCCGCCTCGATGAAGATGCCGTTCTCGGTGAGGATGTCGGCCGCGCGCAGCACGTCGTCGCGATTGTCGACCCACATCGAGAAATGGTGCAGCCGCCCGTGCGCGGCCTTCACGTCGACCACATAAGCGAGTTGATGGTGGATCGCGGTCGGGCTCATCCAGGAGCCGATCTCCGTCTTGCCCTCGTCGTAGCGGACTTGCTCTCGCAACTGGAAGCCGAGCAGGTCGGTGGCGAACTTGCGGTTCGCCTCGACGTCCTTGGCGAGCAGCGCCAGGTGGTCGACGCGCCGCACGCAGACGCCGCGCCCGGTGTATTTCTGCGGCAGGTTCTTCAGCGACGAGCGCAATTCCGGCGAGGGCACGAATTTCTGCTCCTCGTAATAGATTTCCATCGTGTGGCCGTCGGGATCGCGGAAACGATAGGAGCGGCCGCGGCCGAAATCGCCATTGGTCCAGCCGATGCCGAGACCGGCCGCTTCGAGAGCCACGGCGCGGCGCTCCAGCGCCTGCGGGCTTGCCGCGCGCCAGGAGATGACGCCGGCGCCGGCGTCCTTCGCGCCGGTCAGCTTGAGCGTCGAGGTCGCATAGTCGCCGTAGCCGCGCAGATAGACCGAGGCGCCGCTCTGGTGCACCGGCTCCATGCCGAGCAAATCGCGGAAGTACCAGAGGCTCTGCTCCGGCTTCGGCGTGAACAGTTCGACGCTGCCGAGATGCGCGATGTCGTGGATCGGTTCGGGCGCGGCGGCCATCGGGCGGCTCCATCGTTGCTTGCGCAACAATGTGCTCCGGCCGCCGCCGGCGGTCTTGATTTAGCGCAAAAGGCTCGGCCTCAGCCCTTGAACTTCTTCGCCAACGCGTCGGCGTTGCGGCCGAGCAGGCCGACATCGGCGCCGACGGCGACGAACAGATAGCCCCACTCGATATAGCGGCGCGCCTCGTCTTCGTTCGAGGTGAGAATGCCGGCAGGCTTGCCGACCTTCTTCAGGCGCGTCACGGCATCCTTGATCGCGGCCTGCACGTCGGCGTGCGCCGAATTGCCGAGATGGCCGAGCGAGGCGGCGAGATCGGACGGGCCGATGAATACGCCGTCAATGCCGTCGACCTTGGCGATGGCTTCCAGCTCGTTCATCGCCTCGCGCGTCTCGACCTGCACCAGCACGCAGATCTCGTCGTTCGCCTTGCCGAGATAGCCGGGGGTGCGGCCGTAGCGGCTGGCGCGCGCCGAGACCGAGACGCCGCGCACGCCGTGCGGCGGATAGCGGGTCGCGGCGACCGCGCGCTTGGCCTCTTCGACGTTCTGCACATACGGAACGAGGATCGCCTGCGCGCCGATGTCGAGCACGCGCTTGATGAGGACCGTGTCGTTCCAGGCCGGACGCACGATCGGCGTCGCCGTGCCGCCGCGCACCGCCTGCAACTGGCCGACGAGATCGGGGATTTCGTTCGGCGAATGCTCGGTGTCGAGCAGGATCCAGTCGAAGCCAGAGTCCGCGATGATGTCGGCGGCGATATTGCTGCACAGGCTCGACCACAGGCCGATCTGCAACTTGCCGGCGGCAAGGGCGTGCTTGAAGGCATTGCGCTGGAATTCAGTCGACATCACTCACCTCTTCTCGAAAACGAATTGGTCGCTCACACGAACTGGATGGCGAGCCCGCCGAGCGGCCCGAAATCGGCGTGCAGGGTATCACCTTTCTGCGCGAACACGACCCGGGTGAACGAGCCCGCGAGCACGATGTGGCCGGGCTCGAGCGCGTGGCCGTGCGGGCCGATCTTGTTGGCGAGCCAGGCGACGCCGAGCGCAGGGTGGCCGAGCACGCCGGCGGCGAGCCCCGTCTCCTCGATCTCCGAATTGCGGTACATGATGCCGCCAACCCAGCGCAAATCGACATCCATGGGCCCGACGGGACGGCCGCCCATGGCGATGCCGGCGGCGGCGCCGTTGTCGGCGACGGTGTCGACGATCTTGCGCTGGTCCAGAAGGCGGGCGTCGACGATCTCGATCGCCGGGATGACGTACTCGGTCGCACGCAGCACTTCGGCGAGGCCGACGCCCGGGCCTTGCAGACGCTTTCCCATGATGAAAGCAAGCTCGACCTCGACGCGCGGCTTGCAGTAGTCGGAATGCTTCACCTTGGCGCCGTCGCCGATGATCTGGTCGTCGAGGATGTAGCCATAGTCCGGCTCGTCGATCATCGAGGAGCGTTGCATGGCCTTCGAGGTGAGACCGACCTTGTGGCCGATCAGCTTGGCGCCGGCCTTGATCTTGCGCTGCGACACCTCGGTGGAGATGGCGTAGCTGTCCTCGATGGTGATGCCCGGAAAGGTGATGTGGAGCTGCGTCGCCTGCTTCTTGGTGCGATGCGCCTCCATCAGGATGTCGGCGGCTTTCATGCGGTCGGCGGAAGAGAGCATGGCGATGTCCTCGTGAACGGTGGCGTGGACGGCCAGTGAGAGGGGCCGCGACGCGGGCAAGCCTTGACCCGGATCAAAACCGGCGCGGCAGCCGATTAGCAAATCCACGGGCCGGAGTCACCGCGCAGCGCGGCATGGCTCGTGCCCTCACGTGCCGGCCAGCTTGCCGTTGATGAAGGCGAGGAGCCGGGCCATTGGCCGGCGCAGGAACGGCATATCGACCGCCAGCAGCGCAAGGCCGAGCGGCAGCATCCAGAAGCCGAGCACGGGCAGGAAGCCGACGAAGCCGCTCGCGACCAGCGCCAGCGCGATCGGGACGCGGATCCAGACGGCGCCTGGCGCCAGCGTCGCCTGCAAGAGCCGCACCGCCCATCCCGGCAGATGCCCTTCCAGACGGTCGATCTCGCGGATGAGTTCGTCCTTGCCGCTCATGCGCCGACAATCGGACGCGCGCGGCGTTTGTTCCCGATCAATGGCGATGCCGGCCCGCGCGTCCTATGCTCACCCTGTCTTGAATGACCACATCGGGGGCCAGGAATGAGCGCTTACGTCATCTTCGACGTCGATATACGCGACGCCGCGCGCTACCAGGAGTTCATGGCCGGCGTGAAGCCGGCGCTGGAGAAGGCCGGCGCGAAGTACCTGGCGCGCGGCGGCGCGCACAAGGTCTACGAGGGCGACTGGCAGCCGCGCCGCATCGTGCTCCTGGAATTCCCGACCATGGCGGCGTGGGAAGAGTTCTACAACGGCCCGACCTACCAGGGCCTCAAGCACATCCGCGACGCCTGCTCGTCGGCACGTCTGGTGGGTGTGGAAGGGCTTTAGCGCGGCTCAATAATGCGGCGGCGGCGGCTCCGGCTCGCCGGACGGCGCATGCGCCTCCATCTCCTGCACCTGCGCGCCGAGCCGCGCGATCTGCCGGTTGAGGTCCTCGATCAGCTTCCACTGCGCGAGCACGGTCGCGTTGAGATCTTCGATCGTGCGCTCCTGCTCGCTCGCGCGCATTTCAAGCGCATCGACGCGCGCCGTGAACCTCGTAATGTCGTCCGTCATGGCGAAGCCTTCGGCTGCTGCATCAGGATCACCTCGAGCGCGATCACGAAGGCGAAGGCAAGGGTAAGGAAATTGACCATCAACGCGGTCGCATATACCGCCGCGGCCGGCGCGAGATCGAGGAAGATCGCGGCGACCATCGCCACGACGCTCAGCGCGCCGACGCCGACGAAGACGACCAAGATGATGGTCGGCGCCGGCGTTCCGGTCGCCGCGCGGCGGCGATGCGCGTATGTCAGTAGCATCGCCAGCAATGGCAGCCCAAACAGCAGGGCAGAGATTTTCCAGACCAGGAGTTCGGGTAGCTCATAAAGCGACAGGACCGGCGGCAGCAGCGCGCCGGCCGCCACGACCGACAAATGACTGACCACTGTGCGGGTCAGGAAGCGGTCGAGCACCGACAGAGCGCTGCCCGCAGACTGCCGGATGATGACAAGCAGCGCCGCAAAACCGGCAAAGGTCACGGCGAGCGTTGCCAGTGTGTAGAGCAACGCTGCGCCCTTGACCTCCATCGGAAGCGCCTAATGCTTTAGCTTCGGATCGACGCTGAACTTCGCCTCGGTCTTCTGCGTGATCTCGTCGAGGCTGACGCCGTCGGCAAGCTCGATCAAGGTCATGCCGCCCTTCTTGCGGTCGATGCTGAAGACGCCCAGGTCGGTGATCACCATGTCGACGACGCCGGCGCCTGTCAGCGGCAGGTTGCACTTGTGCAGCAGCTTCGGCTCGTTCTTGGCCGTGTGCTCCATGATGACGACGACCTTCTTGACGCCGGCGACGAGGTCCATGGCGCCACCCATGCCTTTGACCATCTTGCCGGGGATCATCCAGTTGGCGAGATCGCCATTCTCGGCGACCTGCATGGCACCCAGGAGCGCGATGTCGATGTGGCCGCCACGGATCATCGCGAAACTGTCCGCCGACGAGAAAAAGCTCGTCGTCGGCAGTTCGGTGACGGTCTGCTTGCCGGCGTTGATGAGGTCGGGGTCCTCGTCGCCCTCATAGGGGAACGGGCCGAAGCCGAGCATGCCGTTCTCGCTCTGGAGCTGCACGGTCATGCCGTCGGGGATGTAGTTCGAAACGAGCGTCGGAATGCCGATGCCGAGGTTGACGTAGAAGCCGTCGCGCAATTCCTTGGCGGCGCGCGCGGCCATCTGTTCGCGGGTCCAGGCCATGATTTAGACTTCCTCTCCGGTCGCGGCAGCCGCCTCGCGCTTGCGGACGGTGCGCTGCTCGATGTGCTTGACGGCGTTCGGGACGTGAATGATGCGCTTCACGTAGACGCCGGGGGTGATGATGTGGTCCGGATCGATTTCGCCGGGGCGCACCAGGTGCTCGACCTGCGCGATCGTCATCTTGCCCGAGGTCGCCATCATCGGATTGAAGTTGCGCGCCGTCTTCCGGTAGACGAGGTTGCCCTCGTGGTCGCCCATCCAGGCGTGCACGATCGACAAATCGGCGACGATGCCGCGCTCCATGATGTAGCGCTCGCCGTCGAACTCGCGCTCTTCCTTGCCCTTGGCGATGTCGGTGCCCGCGCCGGTGCGGGTGTAGAAGGCCGGGATACCGGCGCCGCCGGCGCGAATGCGCTCGGCCAAGGTGCCCTGCGGGTTGAACTCGATCTCGAGCTCGCCGGCGAGGTACTGCTGCGCGAACAGCTTGTTCTCGCCCACGTACGACGAGATCATCTTCTTGACCTGCTTGCTCTCGAGCAGGAGGCCAAGGCCCGCGCCGTCGACGCCGGCATTATTGGAGACGACGGTCAGGTTCTTCACGCCTGACTCCCGGATCGCCTTGATCAGCTCTTCCGGAATACCGCAGAGGCCGAAGCCGCCGCAGCAGATCAGCATGCCGTCCTTGAGCACGCCGGCGAGCGCCGCCTTCGCGTCGGAATAGACTTTCTTCATGTACTCCCCGCTTTGGGTCCTGAAATCCGAGCCGGCGCCGGTCGGCGCCTCGGGTTCGGGTGGAGAAAACATCATCCGCCGGGGCAGATGCAAGGCCTGCTATTTGGCCGCACCTTGACCCGCAATTCGGGCAGTTACTGGCGCGGCGGTGTGATGTCGCGGATCGGGTTGGCCGGACGCTGCGGCGCGGCGGGCGCCGGTGGCGGAGCGGGCGCGGCGGTGGCCGGCGGCGCCGGCGGGTTCAACGAGGTTGGCAGCGGCAGGCCGTGCGGATAGTAGCTCCAGGCGACGAACGCGGCCGCGAACAGGATCGCGGTCAGGAGCGCGCCGGAGACCCTGCGGCCGAAGCTCAAGAAGTTGCCGATCAGGCTGGCGAGAAAGGCGAACGCGGCCAGGATCGCGACATAGAGCCAGTTGACGCTGGCCAGGTCGATCGGAAATCCGTTCGGCATTCAGGTCCTCCCTCGCCCCTCGATCCTAACGCAACGGTCCGGCGCGGGCCACAGCCCCGGGCCCGAACGCAATTTCCGCCGGCAACCCGCCTCGGCTAAGCTTGCGGCCGGTAATGACAGGAGGGCGACAATGGCCGACATCAAGATTCTGAACCCCGACGCGCTGGGCAAGCCGCTCGGGCAGTATTCGCAGATGACGCGGGTGAAAGCGTCGGAGTTCCTGTTCATCGCCGGACAGCTCGGCGTCGACAAGGACGGCAAGTTCGCCGGCGACGGCTCGTTCGATGCGCAATGCGTGCAGACCTTCGCCAATATCGAGGCGGCGCTGAAGTCGGCCGGCGCCGGCTGGGGCAACGTCGTGCAGTTCACGACCTATCTCGTGCACTCGCAGGACATTTCGAACTTCATGAAGTATCGCCTGCGCGAATTTCCCAAGATGTTTTCGAACGGCCTTTATCCGCCGAACACGCTGCTGATGATCGACCGGCTGGTGCTCGAGCCGGCGCTGATCGAAGTTCAGGCGGTCGCGGCGCTCTAAGTATTCGTTCGTCCCCGCGAAAGCGGGGACCCAGCGCCGACCTGCAGCGACAACAGGCCCAGTTGGATTCCCGCTTTCGCGGGAATGAACGGAGTGGGCGCCCGAAACTCTCCACACCGTCATTGCCGGGCTCGACCCGGCAATCCATGAGGCCGGTCAGCGAGCAATTCAGTACTGATGTGCTGGGCCGAGACTCGTCATGGATGCGCGGGTCAAGCCCGCGCATGACGCCGAGTGAGTGGCTGCCGCCGTACGCCCCTACTTCTTCTCTTCCAGTAAACTCACGTGCGCGGCGACGACGCGCCAGCCTTCGGGGAAGCGCACCCAGGTCTGCATCTGCCGTCCAATGCGGCCGGGCGCCGACGGCCGCTCGTATAATGTCGAGGCAACGGCGAAGTCGCGGCCGTAGGTGGTGATGACCGTGCGCGACAATTTGCGCCCGAGCGCGACCGGCGAGCGCGCCGCGCGGAAGGCCGCGATCTCCGCAAAGCCGTACAGGTTCTCGTTGACGCCGTAGCGGATCGTCTGCGGCGCTTCGCGGAACACGCTGTCGAGCACGGCGACGTCGTTCGTCACCAGCGCCTTCTCGTAGCGATCGAATTCGGCCGTCACCTCGGCGACGATGTCGGGCAGGTCGATGTCCATGATTACGTCCCTACTTCTTTGCGAGGCCTGCGCGCTCGACGATTTCCTTCCACACTGGGATCTCGCGCACCATGCGTGCGTGTAGCGCTTCCGGCCCCTCGTATTGAACGAGGAAACCGGCCTTCGCCATCTTCTCCTTCACGTCCGGCTGCTGCATCACCTCGCGCGTCGCGTCGGAGAGCTTTTTGACGATCGGCTGCGGCGTGCCGGCCGGCGCGAGCAGCATCTGCGAGGTCTCGACCACCGCGTCCGGGATTCCCGCCTCAGCCATGGTCGGCACGTCGGGAAGGTCGGGCCAGCGGGTGGCGCCGGTCTGCGCGATCGCCTTGAGCGATCCGGATTTGATATGGCCGACGAGACCGGCGATCGCCACCGACGCGATGTCGGTGGTGCCCTGCAACGCCGCCTGCAAGGACGGCGCCGCGCCCTGGAACGGCACGTGCGTCATCGAAATGTCGGCGCGGATCTTCAAGAGCTCGACGGCGAGCTGCGACACGCTGCCGGTGCCGGCGGTTGCGTAAGTGAGCTTGCCGGGATTCTCTTTCGCTTTCTTGATCAGGTCGGCGACGGAATTGATGCCGGTCGCCGGCCGCGTGATGATCGCGTTCGGCGCCGCGCCGAGATAGGCGACGGGCGCGAAGTCCTTGACCGGGTCGTAGGCGGTCTTGCGCACGCTCGGATTGATCAGCACGACGCCGGTGACCTCGACCAGCGTGTAGCCGTCCGGCGCGGCGCGCGCGCCGGCGGTGATGCCGATGTCGCCGACCGCGCCGGCCTTGTTCTCGACAATGACGGTCTGGTTGAATTTCTTGCCGAGCTCGGCGGCGAGCAGCCGGCCGAGCAGATCGTTCGGGCCGCCGGGCGGGAACGGCACGATGATGGTGATCGGCCGTTCGGGCCACTCGGCGCGCGCCGGCGCGGCACAGGCAATGGCGAGCGCCGCGAGCACCGCAAACGCACGAACGGCAGAATTCAGCATTCTGGGCATCTTGTTCCTCCGGACCCTTGTTGATGACGCCGCCTCTTTGCGGGCGGTGCGAGCGCAAGGATTATCCGAGTTTGCGCAGCGAGGCCATCGCGCCGCGCGCGCCGGCATGTTTCGCGACGGGAAAATCAGCGCGCGCCGATCGACCAGTGCCAGTTGAGCACCGCGGCCAACGCGTCCGGCAGCGGCAGCACCTGCTGCACGTCGCCGACGCTGACCGAAAGCGCCACCGCGCCGAGAAGCGACACCACCGTGCCGGCGACGATGCGGCCGCCGAACACTTCGTGTTTCGGGTTGATGATCCAGCCGAAATAGATGCGGAAGACGAGCGAGAGCCGCTGGATCGGCGACACGACCGAAACCGGCGCGACGGCGAGCGCCATGTAGCGCGTCATCTGCGACAGCGCGACGAGAATGCCGGACAGCACGAACCAGCGCGCCGATACGCGGTCCATGGCGCGGAAGTCGCTCCAGCGCCCGGGCAGAACCAGCGTCAGACCGATTGCGACGGTCGCAGCCAGATATGAGACGAAGCCGCCGGCGACGCCGACGGCGATGCCCTTGTGCGCGAAAGCCATGCCGACAAGGATCGGACTCAAGCCGAAGCCGATCGCGGAGAGCAGCGCGTAGAGATAGCCCTCGGCATATTGCGGCGTGAAGGCGGTTTCGCCCGGCGTCTCCGGCGTCACTTCGGCGCTTGCCTTCGGCTCCGGTTTCAAGGTCAGCGAAGGACCGGCGACGACGAGCGCGATGCCGACGATGCGCAGCACGGTCAGCGGCTCGCCGAGCCACAGCACCGCGAGCGCCAGCGTCAGGATCAGGCTGTACTGCTGCACCGGGGCGACCAGATTGGCGCCGATCGCCTTCGTCGCCTTGTAATTGCAGTAGCGCCCCCAGGCGAAGTGGATGACGCCGGCGACGATCAGCAGGTCGAGGCTGCGCGCATCGAAGGCGGCGAGCGCTGCGAAGCCGCCGATCGGCCACATGACCAGCGCGAAGATCGGCAGCGCGATCGGCAGGCTGACGCCGACCGCCTGCAACACCGTGCCGGACAGGACGCCGCGCCGCACGCTGGCATTGGCGTAAGCAAAGGTGATCGCCGACAACAGCGACAGCAAACCGCCGAGCAAAGGTCCTCTCCCCGAGCGGCGGCCGGTCGTAACGGCGCGGGCGCTCACGTTGTTGCGCGCAGTCTAATGCGCCCGGCGCGAAGGCGGGTGCAAGGCTGCTCTGCGCCGGGACGGCGAATTATCGCAGGTGCGAACGACACGGGCGAAGCCGCCCATGCTAGCGTGCCGGCCATTCCGAAACGACGAGGCGCCATGCCGACAGGTTTGCTCGCTGCCAAGGAGACCGACGCCGAAGGGCCGAAGGTCTGGCTGGATTACGACCAGGCCGGGCTCGACCGCGCTTACGACCAGGCGGTGTGGTCGCCGCTGATGGCCGACATCCGCGCGCGGCTGGCCGCGACCAGCGAAGCCGTGCGCGCCCGCCTCGGTGCGCCGCAGCGATTGTCCTACGGCCCGACGCCGGTCGAGGGGATCGACGTGTTTCCGGCGCGGACGCCGAACGCGCCGATCTACATCCACGTTCATGGCGGCGGCTGGCTGCGCGGCGAAGCGAAAGATTTCGCCTTCGCCGCCGAGATGTTCGTCGATGCCGGCGTCAACTTCGCCGTGCTCGACTTCGCAGCCGTGAGCGCCTTCGGCGGCGATCTCGCGCCGATGGTCGCGCAGGTGCGCGGCGCCATCGCCTGGGTCTACAAGAATGCAAAGGCATTCGGCGGCGATGCGTCGCGGCTCTGTGTCGGCGGCCACTCGTCGGGCGGGCATCTCGCAGCCATGGCACTGACCTGCGACTGGGAGCGCGATTTCGGCGTCCCCTCCTCCTTCATCAAGGGCGGGTTGCTGATCAGCGGCATTTACGACCTGAAGCCGCTGCGGCTAACGAAGGAGTTCTCTTACGTCAATCTCACCGATGCCCGCGAGGACGCGATGAGCCCGCAGCGCCTTCTGGCGCGGCTGAAAGCGCCGCTCGCCGTCGCAGTCGGCGGCAAGGACAGCCCCGAATTCATCCGCCAGGCGCGCGACTTCGCCGCCGCGGTGAAGGCCGCGGTCGGCACGGCTTCGCTGATCGAGGCACCGGGCTTCAATCATTTCGAGATGAGCGAGTCGCTCGGCAATCCGTACGGCCCCGCGGGCCGCGCCGCGCTGACGCTCATGGGTCTGAAGTAAGAGGCGACGATGGCCGCACAATTCCCGCCCCCCGGCTCCGCCGATTGCCACGTGCACGTGATCGGACCGAAGGCGCGGTTTCCGCTCGCGAAGAAGCGCACCTATACGCCGATGGACGCGACGACGGCGCAGCTCGCGGCGATGCTCAAGCGTCTCGGGCTCGACCGCGTCGTGCTGGTGCAGCCGAGCTTCTACGGCACCGACAATGCGTGCATGCTCGACTGCATGGCGGCGCTCGCGGGCTCGCGCGGCGTCGCGGTGCTGCCGGCTGAGGTGCCGGGCTCCGAGCTCGACGACCTGCACAAGGCCGGCGTGCGCGGCCTGCGCGTCAATATCGCCACCGGCGGCACCGCCTCGGTCGACCAGATGCGCGTCGACATCGCCGCGGCGGCGAAACTCTGTGCGCGCAATGGCTGGCACGTGCAAATCTTCGTGCCCGCCTCCGTGCTCGCGCCGCTCAGCGCCACCCTGCGCGCGCTGCCCGTCGACACCGTCATCGATCATTTCGGCCTGATCGCACCGGAGAAGCCGGGCGACGCGGCCGATACCCTGGTGGCCCTTATCGAGAGCGGCAAAGCCTGGGTGAAGATTTCCGGCGCCTATCGTATCGCGGCCGACCCGGCCGATCCGCGCATCGATCCGCTGGCCCGGCGGCTGGTCGCCGCCAACCCCGAGCGCGCCGTGTGGGGCTCGGACTGGCCGCACACGCCACGGCACGATGTGCGCAAGCCCGGCGAAGCGGAAGAGCTGCCGTTCCAGGACATCGACACGAAGGGATTGCTGGCGCTGGTGCCGCGCTGGCTTGAGGACGACGCGCTGGTCAAGCGCGTGCTGGTCGACAATCCGGCACGACTTTACGGGTTTTGAGAAGCGCGCCGAGCGCTTGTTGCCTCTCCCGTCACCCTGAGGAGCCCGCCGAAGGCGGGCCTCGAAGGGTCTCTGACTCAGAGGTCCTTCGAGGCTCGGCGCAAGAGCGCCGAGCACCTCAGGACGACGGCGAAGTCTACGCCTTTGCCAGCTTGTCCTGCGTCTTCGTATCGAAGTCCGACGCGTCGTGGCGCTCGTGCAACTGGCTCGCCGGATCGCCGGAGATGCGGTTGACCTTGCGGCCGCGCGCGACGGCCGGACGCGCGAAGATCTCATTGGCCCAGCGGTTCACGTGCTTGTACTCCTGCGCGCTGAGGAATTGCGCCGAGTCGCCGTACTGCCAGCCCTTCACCAGGCCGCCGTACCAGGGCCAGATGGCGATGTCGGCGATGGTGTACTCCTCGCCGGCGACATAGCGGTGCTTGGCAAGCTGCTTGTCGAGCACGTCGAGCTGGCGCTTCACCTCCATGGCGAAGCGGTCGATCGGATATTCCATCTTGAACGGCGCATAGGCGTAGAAGTGGCCGAAGCCGCCGCCGAGATAGGGCGCGCTGCCCATCTGCCAGAACAGCCAGGACAGGCATTCGGCGCGGGCGGCCGGGTCCTTCGGCAGGAAGGCGCCGAACTTCTCGGCGAGGTAGGTGAGGATCGCGCCGGATTCGAACACGCGGATGGGCTTAGGCCCGCTGCGATCCATGAGCGCGGGAATCTTCGAATTCGGATTGACCTCGACGAAGCCCGAGCCGAACTGCTCGCCGTCCGCGATCCGGATCAGCCAGGCGTCGTACTCGGCGCCCTTGTGCCCGAGCGCGAGCAGCTCCTCGAGCAGGATGGTGACCTTCTGCCCGTTCGGCGTGGCGAGAGAATAAAGTTGCAGCGGATGCTTGCCGACGGGAAGCGCCTTCTCCCGTTGCGCGCCCGAGGTGGGACGATTGATGCTCTCGAACTTGCCGCCGTTCGGCTTATTCCAGACCCATACTTTCGGCGGAACGTAGTCGGTCGTGTTCGTCATGGTCATACTCGGGATTGGGGATCGATAAGGCGGGAACTTGCCGACGATGTAGGCATACGGACCGGTTCGGCAATAGCCCCTCGGCCCGCATGACAGCGATGTGATGGCCCGCCCCGTCACCCTGAGGTGCTCGGCGCGGCACGCGCCGAGCCTCGAAGGGTCTCTGAGTCAGAGGTCCTTCGAGGCTCGCTTCGCTCGCACCTCAGGACGACGACAAAGATTTCGCCACCGCCGCGCCGAAGGTATCGGTGCCGAGCGTGCCGCCCATGTCGGGCGTGCGCGTCGCAGGATTGGCGATGACCTTGTCGAGCGCGGCCTCGATTGCCTGCGCGGCCTCTCCGAGCGCCTTGTCGCCACGACGTTCGCCGATCCAGGCAAGCAGCATCGCCGCCGAGCCGATCAACGACGACGGGTTGGCGACATTCTTCCCCGCGATGTCGGGCGCCGAGCCGTGCTGCGCCTGCGCCACGCCGTAATCGGCGCCGGCGTTGAGCGAGGCGGCGAGGCCGAGGCTGCCGGCGACTTCCGAGGCTTCGTCGGACAAGATGTCGCCGTACATGTTGGTGGTGACGATGACGTCGAAGCGCGACGCGTCGCGCACCAGCAGCGCCGCCATGGAGTCGATAAGCTGCTCCTCATAGGCGACGTCGGGATATTGCGCGGCCACCGCGCGCGTGCATTCGAGATAGAGCCCGTCGGAGACGCGCAGCACGTTCGCCTTGTGCACGCAGGTGACCTTGCGGCGGCGCGTGCGCGCCAGGCGAAAAGCGGCCTCGGCGATGCGGGTCGAGCCCGCGCGCGTGATCTTGCGCATGGCGAGCGCCAGATCCGGCGTCGGCATGAACTCGCCCGGTCCCATATGCATCGAGCGATCGGCGTAAAAGCCCTCGGTGTTCTCGCGCACGACGACGAGGTCGACCGGCACGCCGCAGCGCGGCGGGAACCCGGGACGCGAGCGCGCCGGGCGGATGTTGGCGTAGAGATCGAGGCGGCGGCGCATTTCGCCGGACGGATTGAACCCGCCCTGCGCCTTCGGCGGATATTCGTTGTGCGACACCGGCCCGAGAATGACGCCATCCACGGCCTTCGCCCTGTCGAAAACTGCGTCGGAAATCGTCGTGCCCTGCGCGCGATGCGACGCCCAGCCGATCGTCGCGGGCTCGAATGCGAGCGCGAGACCGAAGCGTCCGGCCGCCGCGCGAAGCACGGCGAGCGTCGCGGCGGTGATCTCCGGCCCGATGCCGTCGCCCTCGAGCACAAGAAGGTTCACCGCGTCTGCCACCTGCTTCTCCTGCGATCGTGTGAGGCGGCGCGGACTATAACGGCGTCGCGCCCGCCCTGTCACCGCACCAGCAGCGCAAGACGCACAAGGCGCGCTTGCATTGACCGCGGCATCGGTGGCGATAAGCTATGCCGCAGCGTTATAGCTTTTCGCGGGGCGGACATGGAGCTCAAGGAACTGCGCAACTTCATGCGCGTCGCACATTCCGGCAGCGTCAGCCGCGCCGCGCAGGACCTGCGGCTGGCGCAGCCGGCCCTGAGCCGGCAGATCAGGAAGCTCGAGCACGAGCTCGGCGTGCCGCTGTTTTCGCGGCACGGGCGCGGTATGCGCCTCTCCGCGGCCGGCGCACGGCTGCTCGAGCGCGCCGAGGCGATCGCCCAACTCGTGCAACAGACCCGCGAAGAAATCCTCGAGGACCGCTCGCCGGCGCGTGGCCGCCTCGTCCTTGGCGTGCCGCCGGCGGCCGGGCGACTGATCGTGCCCTATTTCGTCGAACGCTTCCGCAAGACCTGGCCCGAGACGACCCTGCACATGCGCGAGGGTGTCGCGTCGTCGCTCCAGGAATGGCTCCTCGAGAAACGCATCGATCTCGCGCTGCTGCACAACCCGCCGCATCTGGAAGCACTGGAAATCCGGCCGCTCCTGACCGAGCGCATGTTCGTGATCGGCCCGCCGAGGCATCGCATCAAGGACAAGTCGCACCCCAAGACGTTCCGCATCGGCGATCTCGGCGCGCTGCCGCTGATCCTGCCGAATGCGGCGCACGCCAACCGCCGACTGGTCGAGGGCGCCGCGCTCGAGCACGGCCTGCGCCTGCGTGTGATGATCGAAGCCGACAGCGTCGCCTTCGCCAAGACGATGGTCGGACGCGGCCTTGGTTACACCATCCTCACCTCGGCGGCCGTGCAGGACGAGCTCGCGCGCGGCGAATTGACTGTCTACCCGATCGTGCGTCCGGCGCTGACCGTGCCGGTCTGCATCATCACGCCGCGCGGCGACCTGCCGAAATTGACGCAGGACGCCGGCGAATTGCTGCGCGACGTTTGCCGCACATTGGTGCGCAGCAGGCGATGGGCCGGCGCGACGCTCGACTGATCGAGGCCCGCGCGGACGCGGCCCTGCCCCCATGCCGAAAGAGTATCGGCCGCGAACTTCTCAACCGGGACGCCCGCCGGTACTCTTGCCGTCGAGACAAACGAGATCGCGCGGCCTCATCACGCGTCGGACCGCGCGCCACAGCATAGGGAGGATCACCGTGAAAACCCTCAAATGGCTTGCCGCTGGACTTTGCGTCCTGCTCGCGCCCTCGCTCGCTTCGGCGCAGAATTTTCCCGACCATACGATCCGGCTGATCGTTCCATTCCCGCCCGGCGGACCGAACGACATCATCGCCCGCGTCGTCGCCCAGAAGATGCAGGAGCAACTGAAGCAGACGATCGTCATCGACAATCGCGGCGGCCAGGGCGGCGTGCTCGGCACCGATCTCGTCGCCAAGGCCAAGCCCGACGGCTACACCATCGCCGTCGCGAGCGCCGGCGCGCTGGCGATCTCGCCGAGCATGGAAAAGGTCGCCTACGAGACGTTGAAGGACCTCGCGCCGGTGACGCTCGTCGCCAAGGTGCCGGAGATGCTGGTCGTCGCCGAAAACGTTCCGGCCAAGAACATGGCCGAGCTGGTCGCGCTGGCGAAGAAGCAGCCGGGCAAGCTCAACTTTGCCTCGTCCGGCCCGGGTAGTCTTCCGCATCTTGCCGGCGAACTTTTCAAGCTGACGGCCAAGATCGACATCGTCCACGTGCCCTATCGCGGCGCGGCTCCCGCGGTGAACGACCTGCTCGGCGGCCAGGTGCAGATGGTGTTCCTCGACCTGCCGGTGCTGCTGCCGCAGGTGAAGGCCGGCAAGCTCAAGCCGATCGCGGTCGGCGCCGAGAAACGCGTGCCGACGCTGCCCGACGTGCCGACCACAGGTGAAGCGGGCATGCCGTCGCTGCTGACGGAGAACTGGTACGGCATGGTTGCCCCGGCCGGAACGCCGAAGGAGATCGTCGCCGCGCTCAACAAGGCCGCGGTTGCGGCCCTGAAGGACCCGGACGTGGTGGCGAAGCTGTCGAGCCAGGGCGCGATCCTCGTCGGCGATACGCCGGACGAATTCCGCGCCTTCATCGGTACCGAAACCGCGAAATGGGCGAAGGTGATCAAGGACGCCGGCGTCCCGACGCAGAAATAATCGAGCCGCAGCACCCGCATGACTGAAAAACCTACGTGGGTGCTGCGCTCGACGCTCACCTCACCGTTCGGCCGCAAGGTCCGGATGGCGATGCGCATCCTCGGGCTCGACCGGCACATCACGATCGTCCCGGCCGACACGCTCGACGAAGCCGACACGCTGCGGCAGCAGAACCCGCTCGGCAAGCTGCCGTGCCTGCTGCTCGCGGACGGCACGGCACTTTATGACAGCCGCGTCATCATCGAGTTCCTCCAGGAACAGGCCGGCACAGACGCGCTGGTGCCCAAGGGCGGCCTTGAGCGCTACACCACGCTGACGCGGGCGGTGCTCGCCGACGGCATCACCGACGCGGCGCTGCTGATGGTGTACGAAGGGCGCTTTCGCGACCCGGCCACGCATTCGCAGCGCTGGCTGGCGCACCAGCGCGGCAAGATCATGCGGGCGTTGGCCGTACTCGAGCGGACGCCGCCGGACGCGCGCGTCACCGATGTCGCGACGATCTCGCTCGCCTGCGCCCTCGCCTATCTCGACTGGCGCAAGCCGGTCGCGTGGCGGCCCGCGCACCCGCGGCTGGCGCAGTGGCTGGCCGATTTCGCCGCGGCCGAGCCTGCTTTCGACGCCACCCGGGCGCCGGAGGCGTGACATGACGGTCGACGCGCCGACCTTCATGGCCAAGCCGTCCAAACCGACACTGGCGCTCCCGCCGGACGCTTGCGACACCCACGTCCACGTCTTCGGGCCCCGCGCGCGCTTTCCCTACGAACCCGGCCGCGTGACCACACCGGGCGATGCGCCGAAGGAAACGCTGTTCGCGCTGCACGAGGCCCTCGGCATCGAGCGCTGCGTCGTCGTGCATACGGCGGCGCACGGCTTCGACAATTCAGCGACCGCCGACGCGCTCGCCGCCAAGGGCGGCACGTATCGCGGCGTCGCGCTGATCCCGACCACGATCTCCGACGCCGAGTTGAAGCGACTCGACGCGGCCGGCTTTCGCGGCACGCGCTTCCACTACATGCGGCACCTGAAGCAGGCGGCGGCGATCGACGACGTCGTCGCCTTCGGCAAGCGCCTCGCGCCGCTCGGCTGGCATTTGCAGATCCACATGGAGGCCGAGCTCATCACCGAGCTCTCGCCGGCGCTGCATCGCGCGCCCGTACCGGTCGTGATCGACCATATGGGCCGCGTGGACGCCTCGCTCGGCCTCGGCCACCCGCATTTCCAGGCGCTGCTGCGCCTGCTCGACGACAGGAACGTCTGGGTCAAGGTCAGCGGCGCCGACCGCATCACGCGATCCGGTCCGCCCTATGCCGACGCCGTGCCGTTCGCGCGCAAGCTTGTCGATACGGCCGGCGACCGCGCGCTCTGGGGGCTCGACTGGCCGCATCCGAACCATCAGGGGCCGATCCCCGACGACGGACAATTGGTCGACCTGATCGCACAATTTGCCCCGCGCGAGGCCGCCCGGCAGATGCTGCTGGTCGCCAACCCGCAGCGGCTCTATCGTTTCGCCACTTAAGCGCAAGGAGTGAGCACGATGACTGGACGCCTTCAGGACAAGGTCGCGATCATCACCGGCGCCGGCAGCGTGGGACCCGGCTGGGGCAACGGCCGCGCCACCGCCGTGCGCTTTGCGCAGGAAGGCGCCAAGATTTTCGCCGTCGACCGCAATCTCGACTCCACGGCGGAAACCATCCAGCGCGTGCAGGCGATCGGCGGCGACATCACGGTGCATGAATGCGACGTCACCGACTCGGAGTCGGTCGCGGCGATGGTCGAGGCATGTGTGGCGCGCTACGGCCGCGTCGACATTCTGGTGAACAATGTCGGCGGCTCGGCGCATGGCGGACCGGTCGAGATGTCGGAAGAAGTGTGGGACTCCCAGATCGACTTCAACCTCAAGAGCGTCTTCCTCACGCTCAAGCATGTTCTCCCGGTCATGGAGAAGCAGCGGGCGGGCGCCATCGTCAACCTCGCCTCGACCTCTGGTATTCGTTTCACCGGCGCCTTCCAGGTCGGTTATGCGGCGACCAAGGCCGGCGTCATCCAGCTCTCGCGCGTTGTCGCCGTGCAGTACGCGCCCAAGGGCATCCGCGTGAACACCGTCGTGCCGGGGCAACTGCACACGCCCATGGTGGAAGCGCGGCTGGCGCGGCAGCGTTCCGGCGGCGACGTCGAGTCGCTATTGGCGCAGCGGCTCAAGCGCATTCCCGCGGGTTTTGCCGGCGACGGCCGCGACACGGCGAACGCCGCGCTCTACCTCGCCTCGGACGAGGCGCGCTTCGTCACCGGGACGGAGCTCGTCGTCGACGGCGGCATGAGCGTGCGCTGCGACTGAGGCGGCGCGCGCGTCACTTCGTCGGCCTGTAGTCGCCCTTCTTCACCCCGGCCTCGGGGAAGACCCACATCGCCACCACCATGAACACGGCGGTGCCCATAACCCAGGTCGAGAAGTCGTGCCGAATCGGCGAGCCGCTCCAATAGGCGAGCCCAGCCGCGACGATCATCACGACGAGCGAGACGATGGCCTTGACGTCGTTCGGCATGAGCAGTCCTCAGTACGCGCCGAGCGGCGCCGCGGCCGCCTCGTCCGGCGTGCGCGGGCGGCCGCGCAGGCTCTTCTTCAGGAAGCGTGTGTCGTAACCGTTGAGCAACGTGCCAACGAGGCCGCGGTCGATGTCGGAGGTGCCGAAGGCCCAGTCTGCGATCGGAAAGGTCAGGTTCATATTCGTTTCCATCATCAGCCGCGCATTGTGGTGCGCAGTGTGATGACGGCGCAGCGTGTTGACGAAGGGGCAGTTGCGCACGAACCAATTCTCGTCGACGTGGCAGCAGAAGTGCATGAACTCGTAAATCAGGTACATGCCGCTGGTCGTGGCCATGAACAGCCAGCCGACGTTCGGCGAAAACAAGGTACCGAGGGCCGCCGCCGCCGGAATCGACATCAGGATGAAGACGACCAGCGCGTAAGGCGGGAAGACTGTGACGCGCCAATCTTTCGGATCACGGAAGCGCATCTCGTCGTCGGTGAAGAACTGGTGGTGGTTGAGCGTGTGGCGCTCATAGACGGCGCGCAGTCCCTTGATGTTGATCGGCCGGTGCATGACGTATTTGTGCACGGCCCATTCGAACAGGTTGGTGAACAGGAAGGTCAGCGGCACGGCCAGCCACTCCCGCCAGCTCACGTTGTGGATGTGTTCGACGTAGATATAAAACGCGGCGGCGCCCATCGCGTAGATGATGGCGATGTGGAAATAGCCGTCGTACCAGCCGATGATGCGCGAGCGATACTCGTTGCGAAATTCGATCTGGCGCTGACCAATCATCCTCGCATCTCCTGGCGGCAGCCTGATATATCACACATGTATCATGGCGCCGCGAGTCTGGCAATTCGCTCAGGCAGCCGCCTTTCTGGCAATGAAATCATCGATATCCGCGCTGCTGAGCCGCCAGTCATTGTCGAGATTGGCAACTACGGCGCGCATGAACAGGTCGGACAGGTTGATGGCGCGCAGGGCGTCGCCGAGATGGTCGAAAAGGATCGCCAGCGCCAGTTGCTGCGGGCTCTCCCCCTCATAGGTCCATTCGAAGCCGTATTTGGTGAAGCGCTCGACCTCGTAGTGCTCCGGCAGTGGCTTGCCGTCGACGGTCACGACGAGGCCGTCAATGGTGCGTCGTCCTTCGTAGGTCTTCATGGCTCACACCGTTGCCCGCGTGAAGCGCTCGACATAGTCCATCAGCTTGTCGCTGGCGCGCGCCGCTGCATCGGCGTCGCCCTTGGCGATGGCGCGGGCCTCGTTGGCATGCAGCCGGGCGCAGAGCGGCAAGTCGCCGGCGACGCGGTAATGCATGTACCAGAAGCGGCGCGACAGTCCGGACAGGAGCTTCATCGTGCGCGTCGCGAAATCGTTGTGCGCGGCCTCGACCAGCAGCCGGTTGAGGTCGAGGTCGAGGCGCATGAAGACGACGTCGTCGCCGGTCTTCGCCGCCTGGTCCATGCCGTCGGCGAGTTCCTGCATCTGCCGGCGCTGCTCGGGTGTTCCGCGCTCGGCGGCCACGCGGCACAGAAGCCGCTCGACCTCGCGCCGCACCTCGAGCAGCAGGAGCTGGCTGCGCGGATTGACGTCGGCGACGAGGATGCCCTTGCGCGGCAGGATGGTGACGAGCCCCTCACGCGCCAGCCGTTGCAGGGCCTCGCGGATCGGCGTGCGGCCGATTTTCAGCGTCGCCGACAGAAGCTGTTCGGAGAGAACGTCGCCGGGCTTGAGGGCGAGCGTGACAATCTGCTCTTCGATCAGACGGTAAGCTTGCTCGGTCAGGGTGTCGGAGGCCGCGCCCTTCGGCAGCGCTGTTTCACGCGAACGCCGGACCGCGATGGTGCGTGAGCGTGGCATGTCAAATTTGCCTGCGCTTGGCGACCATCGTCGCGAACTTCTCGTATTCGGCTTCATTGACCGTGTAGGAATGGTCATCGTCCGGGAACGCGCCCTCCTTCACTTCCTTCACGTATTGCCGAATGCCGTCGACCGCGACTTCGGTCAGTTTGGCGAAGCGCCTGGTGAATTTCGGCTTGAAGTCGGTGAACACGCCGAGCAGGTCATAGCAAAGGAGGATCTGCCCGTCGGTGCCCGCGCCGGCGCCGATACCGATGGTCGGGATGCTCAATTGCTCGGAGATCAATTTCGCGATCTTCGCCGGCACCGCCTCGAACTCGAGCATGAAGCAACCAGCGTCCTCGATCGCCAGCGCGTCCTCGAGGATCTTCATCGCCGCCTCGGCGGTGCGGCCCTGGATCTTGAAGCCGCCGAACATGGCGATCGTGTGCGGCGTGAGCCCGATGTGCGACGCGGTCGGAATGCCGGCGTCGACCAGCGCCTTGAGGATGTGCGCCTGCGACTTTCCGCCCTGCGGCTTGACCGCGTCGCACAAGGTCTCCTGCATGAATCGGCTGGCATTGGCGAGCGCGCGGTCGACCGTGTTGTAGCTCTGGTACGGCATGCAGCCGAGCATGAACGTGTTCGGCGCGCCGCGGCGCACCGCCTGCCCGTGCAGCACCATCATGTCCATCGTGGCAGGGATGGTGGAGCGGTGGCCGTGCGAGATCATGGCGAGGCTGTCGCCGAGCACGGCGACGTCGACGCCGGCCATCTCGGCCCATTGCGCCGACGTATAGTCGGGCACCGACATGTAGACCATCTTCTCGCCGGTCTTTTTCGACTCGCGGATTTCGGTGATAGTGCGCTTCTCGCGCTTTTCTCCCGTGCCGCCGGCCGGAGCAGCACCCTGTTTGGCCGCCGGATTCGTCGCCGCCTTGGACTGCGCTGTCGACATGAAGTTTCCCGCGGCGATTGCGCCTGACATACGTGTCGTATATTACGGCCGAGGTGCGACCGGTCAAGGCGCAGTGGGGCAATCGAACATGCTGCGCCTCGATCTCGTTTTCCCGCTGATGGTCTTTGCCGCGCTGCTGCTCGCGGCCGCGCTGCTCGCGCTGTCGGCAAGTGGACATTTCCCGCTCCGCTCCGGTGCGGCGAAATATCCCGGCGTTATCGCGCTTTCCGTCTCGATGCTCACCGGCGCGGCGGCGACGGCGGCCGGCCTTATCACCGCGTGGCGGCACCTGCCCTGGCCGCCGGCCGTGATCGCGGGCGGGCTCGCGATCCTCGCGGCGCCGCTCGTCCTGCAAACTTTCTCCGATCGTTTCGTCGACGGAAGCGGCTCGCTGGCCACATTCGCCGGCGGCGCGGTCGTGCTCGCCGCGATCCTGCTGGTGCTTGCGCCATGACCGATGCCACACCGGAACCGAACGAGCGAACCGCGCCGCGGGCCAATCCGTACCTGCTGCTGGCTCTGGCCGCGCTGTTCTGGTCCGGCAATCACATTGTAGGCCGCGCAATCGGCGGACACGTGCCGCCCGTCGGCATTTCGACGGTGCGCTGGCTCATCCCGTCGATCCTGATCTGGCCGTGGGTGCGGCCGCACCTCAAGCGCGACTGGCCGGCGATCCGCACGCACTGGAAGGCGATGCTCTGGCTCGGCGTGACCGGCGGCGCGCTGTTCACAGCGCTGCAATATGTCGGCCTGCAATATACGAGCGCGCTCAACGTCTCGGTGCTCAACTCGCTGGTGCCCGTGCTGATCGTCGCGACGAGCGCTGCGCTGTTTCGCGATCGCATCTCGCCGATGCAACTCGCCGGCATCGTCGTTTCCTCGCTCGGCGTTCTGACCATCATCGGGCGCGGCTCACTCGACGTGCTCGCGCGGCTCGCCTTCAACTGGGGCGACCTCATCATCCTCTTCAACATGCTGGTGTTCGCCATCTATGCGGCGTGCCTGCGCCTGCGTCCACCCATGCACTGGCTGAGCTTTATCTTCGTGTTCGCCGTGCTGTCGGTGGCGTTCACCCTGCCGTTCGCCGTCATCGAACTCATGCAGGGCGAGCGCTTCCAGGCCGACTGGCAGACGGTCGCGGCGATCGGCTACGTCTCGATCTTCCCGAGCGTGATCGCGTTCGCCGCCTGGAACCGCGGCGTCGAACTGATCGGCGCGAACCGCTCCGGTCCGTTCCTGCATCTCGTCCCGGTCTATACGGCCATTCTCGGCAGCACGCTGCTCAGCGAGCACCTCGCCGTCTTCCATATCGCCGGCTTCGCCCTCATCCTGGCGGGCGTGTGGCTGGCGTCGGTGCGGCCATCCACCGCGAAGTGACGCTCGGGGCCGCCTCCGTCTTGACACCCGGCGGCCGGCGAATTTCGGTATGCGGACTCGTCCCGCCTCCGATTCTGGCCCCGGCAAATGCTTCTCGTCAAAACCTATCTCGACAAAAGCCCGATCCACGGCATCGGCGTGTTCGCCGCCGAGCGCATCCGGAAGGGCACCAAGATCTGGCGCTTCGTCGAGGGCTTCGACCGCTGCTACACACCGAAACAGTTCGCCCGGCTGCCGAAGCCGGCGCGCGAATTCCTCAAGTCCTATGCCTACAGGGTCGACGGCGAGATTCTGTTCACGGTCGACGACGACCATTACATCAACCACTCGGACGCGCCGAACACCTACCTGCACAATGGCTACGCCATCGCGGCGCGCGACATTCCGAAGGGCCGCGAGATCACCAACGACTATCGGGAATTCGACCCGGCCCTGTGCGCGGCGTTCCTGAAGCCGAAAGCCAAGTCGCGGAAACGCACGCGCTGAGCGCAGCCGCCGTCACGGACGCAGATAGGTCCAACCTTCTTCCTGCAGCTCGGTGATCCGCACCACGCCCGCCGGCACGATCTTTGCCGCCGAGATGATCGGGATCGGATGCCCTTCCCGCTTCTCCATGCCCATCATCGTGTTGTGGCATGCGGAGAATTGCAGCTTCGCGGGGAAGCTGCCGTCCTTGGCCATGCGCATCAGGCGCTCCTTCACCGGCGAGGTGTCGTCGCGCAGCATGGTGAGCCCGGGACCGTAGGCCACAACCTCGACCTGCGCCGACTCGCCCTTGCCGTTATAGTACTCGAGCATGTTCTGGACATTGTTGAGCACCAGGTTCATCACGGCAGGATCGTTCTGATCGACCTGCACGACGATGCGGTGTTCCTTCTTGTCGGCGGCTTTGGCCGCGGTCGCGATACCGGCCAGCGCAAGAACGACGGCAAAGACGGACACAAGGCGCTTCATCTGACGCTCCTTCGTTGCGCCCGCCGGCTCAGGGCCGCACGAGCGTGAATCCCTTCTCAGTGAGCGCGAGAATCTGCGCCACGCCGGCCACGACCTTGACCGCGCGCGGATTGAGATCGACTTTTTTGCCGGTCTCGCGCTCGATGGTCTCGACCGTGTTCATGCAGACGTCGAACTGGACGCCCTGCGAGATCAGGCTATCGACCTCGGCGCGATGCGCATTGCCCGCGCGCACGAGATCGATGCCGGGGCCGAAGGTGACGACCTCGATGGCGATGCGATCGGGTCCGTAATATTTCAACAGATTATAGGCGACGCTGAGAACGAGCGCCTCCTTCTTCGGATCGTTGTCGGAGAGTTGGAGCGCTAGATGATGATCGGCGAAAGGCTTGTCGATGATCGGCGCGGCGGCAGGCTTGTCCTGCGCCGTTACCGGCACAGACAGCGCCACCAGCAGGGCAATGGCGCCGGCCGCGATCTGCCTGATGCGAATGAGCGCCATGGTGCTCCCTCAGCCGGCGACGCCGGGATTGCTGCCGAGCCCTTTGATTGCCACCTTGTTCAGCTTCTTCGGCTGCGCCTGCTTCATGCCGCGCAAATGGGCGGCGAAGACATCCGCCACCGGCTTGCCGTCCTGCGGATTGACCGACGCCCAGCCGGCGACCTTGTAGGTCTTGGCCGCATCGAGCGGCTTGCCGCTGTCGAGCGTGAGATCCGAGATGCGGCTGCCCATCTTCTCGTTCGGCGCGCAGGCATAGTCCATGCCGCCGATGCGCACCATGTCGCCGCCCTGCTGCAAATACGGGTCGGTGTTGAACAGATTGTCGCAGATATCCTCCATCACCGCCTTGATCTGCTCGCCGGTCATCTCCGTCACATAAACCTGCGGGTAGTTGATGGCGGTTTCGGAGAGCACATCTTCCATGGTGATGGCTTCGCCCGGAAGCATGGTGTTGCCCCAGCGGAATCCGGGCGAAAGCGCAAGCTCGGCGTCGAGCTCGGTGCGCAGCGCGTCGCAGATGAGCTGGTCCATGGTGCCGTTGAAATTGCCGCGGCGATAGAGGAGATCGCCGGCGACGGTAAGCTTTTCGTCGAACTTCGCCGCGTAAGGCTTGCGCATCCGCTCGATCATCGACTGCATCCCGGCGTCGGCCTTGAGCAGGCCGGCATAGACCGGCAGCAGGTGGTAGCGCACGTCCTTGACCTTGCCCTTGTCGAGGTCGAGATCGAGCACGCCGAGGAATTTGCCGCTCGAACCGGCATTGGTGACCAGCGTCTTGCCGCCCGCGTTCGACACGCTGACCGGGCGCGGCACGGCGTCGTGCGTGTGGCCGCCGAGAATGACGTCGATGCCGGTGACGCGGCTCGCAAGCTTGAGATCGACGTCCATGCCGTTGTGCGACAGCAGGATCACCGCGTCGACCTTGTCACTCTGACGCAGGCCGTCGACGACCTTCTGCAAGTCGGCATCACGGATGCCGAAGGTCCAATCCGGCGTGAAGCGCTTGGGATGCGCGACCGGTACATAGGGCATGGCCTGCCCGATGACGCCGATATGCTTGCCGCCAATCTCCTTGATGGTCGCCGGCTTGAACACGCGGCCGCTGGCCGTGTCGAAGGCAGGCTTGTCGTTGAAGGCGGCTTCTTCGGTGAGAAAGACGTTCTGCGCTAGGAACTCACCCTTGAAGCGCTTCAGATTGTCGCGGAGTTTCTCCTCGCCATAGGTGAATTCCCAATGGCCGGTGAGGACGTCGATGCCGAGCAGGTTCGACGCCTCGACCATATCCTCGCCGTGCATCGCATCCGAGAGGCCGCTGCCCTGCCACAGATCGCCGCCGTCGAGGAGCACGGAGCCGCCCGGGCCCGCCTCCGCGCGCAGACGGTCGATCAGCGTCTTCAAATGCGCGAAACCGCCGAGCTTGCCGTAGCGATGCGCCGCCTCGGCGAAGTCCAGATAGGTGAAGGCGTGGCTCGCACGGCTCTTCGGCGCGATGTCGAAATATTTGAGGAACGCGTCGCCAACGAGATGCGGCGGCCGCCCGGTCATCGACCCGATGCCGAGATTGACGCTGGGCTCGCGGAAGTGCACCGGCAAAAGCTGCGCGTGCGTATCGGTCATGTGCAGCACGCGCGCATTGCCGAAGCGGCCGATGCCGTAGAGATCGTCGGCTTCGGCGGCGCGCGCCATGCCCGCCGGCGCGACGCCGGCGAGCGCCGCCGCGGTGAACAGTTTCAAGACGTCGCGGCGGTGCATCTTGTCTTAATCCATCAACGCAAGGCGATCAGCGGACGACGGCGTCCGGCCAGAGCTTCTCCTGCTCCTTGGACTGCGCCACGGAGCCGTTGGCCAGCGCCTCGGCTTCCTGCGCATGCTTGACCGCGTCGTCGAACTTGCCGGCGTCGGCGGAGGCCTTCGCAGCCTTCATCGCCGCGCCGGTCGTGGTCCACTCGTTCTTGTGGGCGTGCGCGTCCTTGATGGCGGCTTCGGCCTTGGCCGCCGCCGCCTTATAGTCGTCGGCGGTCGCGGCGAAGGCGGCGCTTGCGAAACCAGCCATCGAGACGGCGACGGCGAGACCGATGAGACTGCGTGTCATGGTGCCTGCTCCTCTTACGGCCGCGTGCCGGGGCCGGAGATCGGCAGCCCGTTCGCCATGTAGGACAGATAATATTCGACGTCGCGATATTCCTCGCTCTCGGCGGGCAGCGGGACGCCGCGCACCTGGCTGTTGCAGGTCTGCAAACGGCGGCTGGTCGTGCCCATGCCGCCCCAGGCCGAGCGATAGATCGGCATCGCGTTCATGATGCCGAGCGCCGGCGCCAGAACCTCGGTGCGGATGTGGTTGCCGGGGTTCTGCACGTGGCAGCTCGCGCAAGAGAAGTTGAGCTGACCGCGACGCGTGTAGAAATAACGCTTGCCGTTGGTGTAGGCGGCGAGCGCCCGCGGATCGTCCGGGATCTTGATGTTCATCGGCTTGCCGCGCGACGTCGACGCCATGTAGGCGGTCAGCGCCGCCATGTCGTCCTTGGTGTAGTCGAACGGTTTCTCGCCATTGGTCTCGCGGCACTGGTTGAGCGCCATGTCGAGCGTGATCACCTGCCCGGACTTCGTGTCGAACTGCGGATAGTCCTGGCGGACGCCGATGCCCTTGTTCGGGAAGCAGTCCCCGTATGTCTTGCCGTTCTTGAACGGCGTCTCGAACATCTGCTTGCCCTTGTCGATGGCGAAATCGTAGGGCGGAAACTCGTCGATCGCCTTCCACTGCTTGCGCAGGCCTTCGTCCATCGAATAGGGCCCATTGACGAAATCGTCGAGCGCCACCTTCGGAAAGCGTTTGGTGAAATAGTCACGGAAGGCCTTGAATTCGGCCTTCGGATCGCTCGCCGCGTCGGCCGCGAACAGCGGCTGCGCCGCGCCCGCGACCATCGCCACGGCAATCAGCAATTTGCGCAACATCGCGTTTCCTCCCCTGTCGCTCCTTGAAGACCGGAGCGTTATCGGATCGCTGTTGAAGTTCTATCCAATCTTTGAGACGGACGAGTCCGACTGGCCCTTATTGTCGACCCAGCTCACTTTCAAATCGTCGCCCTTCTTGGCGCCCTTGAACGAGAACTTGACGTAGGGGTCCTTGGAGACGGCGGGTCCCCACAGGCAGGTGAACACGACCTTGCCGTTGTGCTCGAACTCGACGACGTCGATGTGGTGCGCCGGGATCAACTGGCCTTTGGAGTCCTTGACGAAGCCGGAGTCCATCGGGTGGCTGATGAGCGCCTGCACCTGGGTGGCGTCGCCGCTGGCGATAGCGCGGACGCGGATGGTGGATGCCATGAGTGATATCCTTCTTGTTCGTTCGTCCGGTCAGCCGCCGCAGCCGCCGACGGTGACCTTCACTTCCTTGGTCGCGGTGTAAAGCTTGCCGCCGGACTCCACGACCGCCATGACCTTGCTGGTCTTCGCCATCTTGAGACGGCTCGCGACCGACGCCTCGGTGCCTTCCGGGATCTTGTAGGCGGCCGCGAGCGTGTTCGGGTTCTCGAGCACGAGGATGGCGATTGCCGTGACGTTAGGCAGCGTCGAGGCGACCGCGATCGGCACCACCGCGCCATTCTCGGCAATCTCCGGCGCGTCGAGATTCACCTTGTCGGACGGCTCGCCCGATTTGCCGTAGAGCGCCTTGAGCGCGTCGGCCTCGCCTTTCGCGGAGAAGGCTTTCTCCGGCCAGGCCTTCGCGTCGGCCGCGGCGTGCGCGCCCGTCAGAGCGCCGCCGGCGCCGAGGCCGAGCGCGGCAAGGCCGACCGCGCCTTTCAGGATGGTGCGCCGCGTCTGGCGGGGCGCGCCGGAAAACTCGTTCATCACAGTCTCTCCGTTGTTGCTCCGCAGCCGCGGGCTATTGCTTGTAGAGATAGTCGACGATGGTCTCGATTTCCTGCTGGCTCAGGATGTGGTTGCGCCCGAAGGGCGGCATTACCGTCAGTTCGTTCCGCTTTGTCTCGTCGGTGACGATCGCGACGACGTCCTTGCGGTCGGCATAGCGCGCCTTGAGGTCGACCAGCGACGGCCCGACATTGCCGAAATCGGCGATGCCCTTGATCTCGTGGCACTGCTGGCACTGCGCGTTGATGAGACCGAGCGCATCCGGCGCCTGCGCACGGGCGGGCCCCGCGGCCGCCATCGCCGCCATCACAGTCGCGGCCAGCACCAGACCGCTTTGTCGCAACTTCATCGTGATCCTCCCTCACCCGGCCGCTTTTGCTCGCAGCGGCCTTATTTTGGTTGCATGTCGTCCAGGGGTCCAGTCGTCCGCGGCGTCAGATCCTTGCCCTCCGCCGTCGACTCGATCCTCACCTTGGCCGGATCGACGCAGTTCGTCATACACGCCTTGCTTGTCGTATCCGGCCGCGGGTCCTTCCAGATGAAGGCATCATGGTTCGGCATCTTCACCTTGGGAAGACTGGACCGGTCGGCGACAAAATCATTCGGCACGAGATTGTTCAAGTTCAGGATGTAGGCCGTGATGGCATACACCTGATCGGCCGTCAGCGAATGCGGCGCCGGGAATGGCATCGCCCGGTTGATGTAATCCCACAAAGTGGTGGCGTATGGCCAGTAGGAGCCGACGGTCGGCTCCGGACGCTCGCCCTTGAGCGAACCGCCGGCGAGCTTGGGATAGCGGCCCTCGCCCTCGCCGAAGGTACCGTGGCACGCCGCGCACTGGTCGGCATAGACCTCGGCGCCCTGATCGACCGAGCCTTTGCCAGCCGGCAGGCCCTGCCCGTCCGGCCGCACCGCGATCGCCCAGCCCTCGATCTCGGCGGCCGTCGGCGTGCGGCCAAGCGCGTAGGAGCCGACCGAGCGGGCCTCGTCCGCCAATGCCGGCGGTGCGGTCAAGACCATCGCCGCCAGCAGCAGAACCGAACCCTTAAGCAAGCTGGACATCGAACACGCTCCCGTCCGGCTTGACCTGCCAGGTCTGGATCGAATTGTTGTTGTAGATGGCGTTGACGCCACGCACCGCGCGCAGTTCGGAGATGGTCGGCTGCACGAAGCCCGTCTCGTCGATTGCCCGCGATTGGAGCAGCGCCGGCTTGCCGTCCCAGCGCCATTCATGCGTGAAGCGCGTCAGCGCCTTCGACAGCACCGGTTCCTGGAGCTTTGCACGCTGCCAGGTGACGCCGCCGTCGGTCGAGACATCGACCTGCGCCACCTTGCCCTTGCCCGACCATGCGAAGCCGCGGATCTCATAGACTCCAGGACCCTTCACCGGCTTCTCGGGACACGGGAAGGTGATGACCGATTTGGCGTAGATGAGCCACGTGAAGCCGCGGATTTTGCCGTCTTCCATCAGCTCGGTGTATTTCGATGTCTCTTCGCGCGAATACCAGGGCTGATCGCCGATCTGGATGCGGCGCAGCCACTTTATGTTCACGTTGCCCTGCCAGCCCGGGACAATCAGCCGCAGCGGATAGCCTTGCTCGGGACGAAGCGCCTCACCGTTCTGCCCGTAAACGAGAAGCACGTCATCGAGGCACTTTTCGATCGGCAGAGAGCGCGTCATGTGCGCTGCGTCGGCGCCCTCGACCAGCGCCCATTTCGCGTCCTTCTTGAGGCCGACCTCCTCAAGGATTGTGGAGAGCTTGACGCCGGTCCATTCGGCGCAACTCACCATGCCGTGCGTGAACATCAGCGAATTGAGCTGCGCGGCGCGCCACTCCATGCCGCCGTTCGCCGGGCATTCGAGGAAATGGATGCGCGACACCGACGGGAAGCGCTTGATGTCGTCCATCGTCAGGATGAGCGGCCGGTCGACCATGCCGTGGATCATCAGCCGGTGCTGCGCCGGATCGACCTCGGCGCGGCCGCCGTGATAGCGCTCGAAGAAGAGCCCGTTCGCGGTGATGATGCCGGGCTGCTCGTGCAGCGGCGTGAAGCTGACGGAGGACTCGGTGCCGGCGGTGAGCCACGGCACGTTGCGGCGGATGACGTCTTTGACGAAATCGGACGGTTTGCCGTAGGGCCGGTCGACCACACCGGGGCCGAGCATCTTCGACCAGTCCGGATCGGCGGGCGGCGATGCTTCATCCGCACCTGCGACGCGCGCGCCGAGCAGCGCGCCGCCCGCGGCGGCCGCACCGAACAAGAAACGACGGCGTCCGGACCCCGCAGCGGCTTCGCGCGGGTCCTCCCGCCATCCAGTCGGCAACCTCATCCTTGGACTCCCGGTCTTGGTCTTGTTTTCACATAGCACTAGACGAATGTGTTACCTGTCGTCCAGAAGAAATTTCCAGTATTTTGCCCAGCGGCGAAATAGTCATTCTCTCTTCTGTGCAGAACGTGCAAAAAATTCAATCCCGTTCGACGCTTGATGCGCCACCGCATACCGCCGTAACGCCTCGCGAGGCGGTGGTTGTCACAGGGCGCGCGCGACGGCAGATAGCGGACAGGAAGGCTCAGGATATGCCGCACGTCTCGACCGCCCTTCGGGCGCTGGCCATCGGTCTTGCAATGCTGACGGCGCCGGCCGTCGCGACGGCGCAGGACTACGCGCCGCTCGACACGCCGCTCGCGATCCGCCAGGTGCCCGGCGCGGCAATCTATTACAGCATCGGCAGCCCCGGCGTGCCGGGCAAGGCGAACCAGGGCAACACGTCGAACGCCGGCTTCGTCGTCACCAATGACGGTGTCGTGGTGTTCGACGCACTCGGCACACCGAGCCTCGGCTGGGCGCTGCTGGAGGCGATCCGCAAGGTCACCGACAAGCCCGTGCGCTACGTCGTGCTCAGCCACTATCACGCCGACCACATCTACGGCCTCCAGGCGTTCAGGGATCATACGCAGGCGGTCATCGTCGCGCAGGACCGCGCGCGCGAATACAAGGAGCAGGACGAGGAAATCCAGGACGAGCGCGCCGGCGCGCGGCTGGCGCAGCGGCGCGAGGCGCTGGCGCCCTGGGTCAACGACAAGACGCGCGTCGTGCCGCCCGACCTCACGTTCAACGACCGCCTCACGCTCACGCTTGGGAGCAAGACCTTCCGCATGATCTATGCCGGCCCGGCGCATTCGGCGAGCGACATGATGATGCTGGTCGAGCCCGACGGCGTGCTGTTTGCCGGTGACATCGTGCAGAACAGCCGCGTGCCATTCATGAACGGCGACGACGTCGACACGAAGCAATGGCTCAACGGCCTCGACGAGGTCGGGCAACTAGAGCCGAAGTTCATCATTCCCGGCCACGGGCAGCCTTCGACAGCGGCGAAGGAGGCGATCGCCTTCACGCGCGATTACATCGCCTATGTACGGAGCGCGATGCAGAAGGCGGTCGACAACTGGACCGACTTCGACGTCGCCTACAAGGAAACCGACTGGTCGAAATACAAGAGCATGCCGGCGTTCGATGCGAACAATCGCGGCAACGCCTATCGCATCTTTCTCGAGCTCGAAGCCGGCCAGTTCAAGGATAGCCAGCCGGCACGCTAGCGGCCTGCCTCAAGCAGAGGCGAGCGCGACCACACGCACCGGGCTGCGCAAGCCGACCGCAGCGCCGATCAAAATGCCGACGGCCGCAATCGCCGACGGCAACGCCAGAGTCGACAGGCCAGTGATCCCCTGCCCGATCGAGCAGCCGAAGGCCATTACGCCGCCGACGCCCATCAACGCCGCGCCGCTCACCGAACGGAGCATGTGGTTGTGCGACGAGTAGCCTTCGAGATGGAAGCTGCGCGTAACGAGCGCGGTAAGGAAGCTGCCGGCGAGGACCCCGGCCATGACGACGATGCCGAAGTTCAGCGTCGAGCCGGTCGACAGCATGACGTATTGCAGAGCGTCGGCGATCGGCGCGATGAACGTGAGCGAGGCGACCGGGGTCGGCTCGAACGGATCGGCGCCGATGAAACCAGTGACGAACCAGCCACCGGTGACGAGCAGGCCCATGACCAGGCCGGCGCCGACGAGGAGCTTGGAAGCACGGAACGGCGCGTAGGAGAATGCATAGGCGAGAAGCGCGGCGCTAACCGCCAGCGCGGCAAGGCCGGCCGCCAGCGACGGATCGAGACCGGCTTGCGACAGGAACGCCGGCAGCGACACCGCGCCGAACGTCGCCTGCGTCCAATTGACGAGCGCAATGCGCGCCGGCGCGATCAGGCCCTTGAGCGTCATCTCCGCGGTGATGGCAATGGTGGCGATCACGACCAGCGAGCGCATGTTGCCGCGGCCGAGCAGCACCATGGCGCGCGAGGCGCAGGCATTGGCGGCGACCATGCCGTAGCCGAACATCAGGCCGCCGAGCAGCACGACCGGCGCCGAGAAGGTCGGCGCGAGATAGATCGACTTCGTCAGGTCGACATAGCCGAACGCGCTCAAGCCTTGCGCGCCGAGGATGGCGACAGCGATGGCGAGCGCGATCGAGCGGATCATGCGGCCGTCATCCTTGGTCCACGAATTGCGCAGGCCGGAGACGACGCAGAAGCCGCTAATAAGCCCGACGGCGCCGAAGACGAGGCCGATCAGAAAGCCGCTCGACAGGACGATGCTGGATACGGAAGCCATGGCTGCACCACGGAAAAATGGTTCTCTGGGCACATGAAGTGGCGCATCGGGCCTCCCCCTTCAATCGGGCAGAAAAGATAAAAAAATCAGCGCTGTGCGAGGTTTCCGCGGGGGAAGAAACGTAGCGGGCGAGGCTTGAGGAGAAGAAAATTCTCCCCCACGGCCGATGCGGTAGCCGGTATTTAGATGCCGTCAAGGGAATAACTTGCTCGTCAGCGGCCGTCCTGGAGGATCATCGCCGCGCCCTTCTCGGCGATCATGATGACGGCGGCGTTGGTGTTGCCGGAGACAACGGTGGGCATGATCGATGCGTCGACGACGCGAAGTCCGTCCATGCCGCGCACGCGCAGCCGATCGTCGACGACGGCCTTTTCGTCCGGTCCCATGCGGCACGTGCTGGTCGGATGAAACACCGTCGCACCCTTGGCCCGCACGAAATCGAGCAGATCTTCGTCGCGGGTCACCTGCGGCCCGGGACCGAGTTCCTCGACGATGTATGGCTGGATGGCCGGCTGGCTCATGATCCGCCGCGTCAGCTTCATGCCGGCGACCATCACGTCGCGGTCGGCCGGCGCCGAAAGGTACTGCGGCTGGATCGCCGGCGGCGCCGCCGGATCGGACGACTTGATGCGCACGTGGCCGCGGCTCTGCGGCCGCAACTGGCAGACCGAGGCGATGAAACCGGGGAACGTGTGCAGCGACTGCCCGACGGATTCCGCGCTGAACAGGATGAAATGGATCTGCACGTCGGGCGAGGCCAACGACGGATCGGTCTTGAAGAAGCCGCCGGCATAGCCCGCGCCGATGCTGAGATGGCCTTTCCGCGCGAACAGATATTCCAGCGCCATGCCGACACGCCCTTTCAGGCTCGCCATGGCGTCGTTGACGGTGATCGGCTGACTGCACTTGTAGTTGAAGCGCGCCTGCAAATGATCCTGGAGGTCTGCGCCGACGCCGGGCATGTCGCGCACCACCGGAATGCCGAACGACGTGAGCAGCTCGGCGGGTCCGACGCCGGAAAGCTGCAATAGCTGCGGCGAGTTGAAGGCGCCGCTCGAGAGGATCACCTCGCCCCTTGCGCGCGCGCGGCGCGGCTGACCGCCCTGCGTGTATTCGACGCCGACCGCCTTCGTCCCCTCGAACAGGATGCGCGAAGCGAGCGCGCGCGACGCGACCACCAGGTTCGAACGCTTGCGCGCCGGCTTGAGAAAGGCGCGCGCCGTCGAGCAACGGCGGCCGCCGCGCGCGGTGAGCTGGAAATAGCCGGCGCCTTCCTGCTCGGGCCCGTTGAAGTCGTCGTTGCGCGGGAAACCCGCCTGCTCGGCCGCCTCGATGAACGCTTCGCACAGAGGATGTGGCGCGACGTCGGCGACGCCGAGTGGCCCGCCCTCGCCGTGTAGGTCGTCGCCGCCGCGCTGCTGGTCCTCCGACTTGCGGAAATAGGGCAGCACGTCGTCGAAGCTCCAGCCGGTGTTGCCGAGCTGGCGCCAGTGGTCGAAGTCCTCGCGCTGGCCGCGAATATAGAGAAGCCCGTTGATCGAGCTCGAGCCGCCGAGCACCTTGCCGCGCGGCTGGATGACGCTGCGGTTCTTCAGCTCCGGCTCCGGCTCGGTCTGGTACAGCCAGTTGAAGCGCGCATCGGTGAACAGCTTGCCGTAGCCGAGCGGCACGTGGATCCAGATGTTGCGGTCGGGCGGGCCGGCCTCGAGCAGCAGAACGCGGTGCTTGCCCTGCTCGGTCAGCCGGTTGGCCAGGACGCAGCCGGCGCTGCCGGCGCCGACAACGATGTAATCGAATTCACCAGTCTCAACGGCCAAGGCCCTCTCCTCTTCCTTGCGGAGGATCGTAAGGGAAAGCGGTCTCGCTGTTCAACGGAGCGCGTGGAGCACAGCGGCTGCCGCGGACTGACCCGCGATTTGCCCGAGCGCGGTCGCGGCGAGCAGGCCGTTGCCCGACAGATAGCCGGACGCCGTGTCGCCGGAAACGCCCGCCGCGGCGCCGCCGGCGGCAAATAGGTTCGGAAATACGCCGCCGTCGCGGCGTTTGACGCGCGCCAACGCATCGACGGCAAGGCCACCCTGCGTGTGGAATAGCGCGCCCGTCACCTTCACCGCGTGCCACGGGCCGACGAAGGCGTGCGCGGCACCGAACGCGCGGCCGAAGCGATCGGCGCCGCCGCTCGCCTTAGAGCGCTCCGCCGCGTCCCACTCCTCGTTCAATGCCGCAGCCGGCACATGCATGCGCGCGGCGAGTTCGTCGAGCGAATCCGCCGTCAGCAGCGCGCCGCCTTTCTCGGCGTTGCGGAAATCCTCGAACTGCCGCGCAACATTGGCGATGCGTTCGTCGAACACGTTCCAGGCGAGGCCGCCCGGCTGGCGCAGAACTTCAGCGGCCTGCTCCGAATAGCCGCGCGATTCATCACAGAAGCGGCGGCCCTGCGTATTGACCTGAATGCCGCCCTCCATGATCACCGCCCAGGTGACCAGGATGTTGTGCGGCGTTGCGACCGAGCCATGCCCTTGATAGGCGCCGAGATGCGACAGCTCCGCGCCGAGCGCACGGCCCCATGCGACCGCCTCGCCCTGATTGCCGGGATGGCCGAAATAGAGCGCGTCGGCCATTTCAGGGATCAGCTCGCGCACCAGCGCCGGATTGCCGCCGTAACCGTTGCAGGCAAGCACCAGCGCCTCACAGCCGATGCGCTCACGCGTGCCGTCGCCGCGCACGAGTTCGACGCCGCTGATACGCCCGTCCTTTGCGGCAAATAAAGTCTCGACGCGCGATCCGCTGAGGATAGTGACGCCGCTCGCCTCCGCCGCCGAACGCAGGCGATCGATCAGTTCGGCGCCCGAACGCGTCGGCAGACCGTGCATGCGGAAGGCGGAGTGTCCCGGGTAGTTGAAATTGTCGATGACGTCGAAGGGAAACCCATAGCGATCGGCGAGCCATTCGATGGTCGGTCCGGCATTCGCCGCGATGACCTCTACGATCGCCGGATCGTTCTCGCCATGTGCCTTGCGCTGGATATCGGCGGCGAACAGCACGGCCGAATCCGCGATGCCCTTGTCGCGCTGGAAGCGCGTGCCGGCCGCTGGGATCAGTCCCGCCGACAAGGCTGTCGATCCGGACGGCACCGCGTCGCGCTCGACCACCACGGGCTCGGCGCCGGCCTCCTGCGCGGCGAGCGCGGCGCATAGACCCGCCGCACCGGCGCCGATAATCAGCAGCGGTACATGCGGGTCGAAGGCCTCGTCCGTAACGATGACGCTGCTCATCAGGCTCCGATTGACTTGAGATAACCGCCGACGGTGGTGATGTCGGCGACCGGGCGCAAGCCTTCAATCGCCGCCTCGTGCATCTGGCGCGAGAAGGTGGCGCAGCCGTCCTCAAGCACCGTGCAGTGGAATTCGCGCACATGCGCGTCTCGCACGGTCGAGGCGACGCCGCCATTGGTGACGATGCCGGCGCAGACGACGTGCTCGATGCCGCATTTGCGCAGCACCCACTCGAGCCGCGTCATGTAGAACGCCGAAAAGGCGATCTTCTCCACGCTGGCATCGGCGGGGCCGAGTTCGTCGACGAGTTGCTGTCCCCACCCGCCGGGCAGGAAGTCGCCCTTGCGCAGGAACGGCCGCAGCGCCTTGAGATGCGGCGAAATGATCGGCTCCCCGCCCCGTCCCGGCACCAGCGTGAACAAAGTCGCGACGACGAGCCCGCCTTGCTTGCGGAACGCGTCGGCGAGCGGCTTGACCCGCCCCGGCACCGCCGCGATGTCCGCGCTCTTGGTGCCGCTGCGGGCGTAGGCGCCGTCCGGATGGATGAAGTCGTTCTGCAGGTCGAGCAGCAGCAGCGCGGTCGATGCAAGGTTCATGCGCGCTCCACAATGACGTTGCCGAGAGGATCGATTGTTGCCTTGAGGCCGGGATCGATGAAGATCGTGGCGTCCGGCTGCTCGAGCACGGCCGGGCCTTCGATCTTGGCGCCTTCCGGCAGATCGAGCCGCGACCAGACTTTCGTGTCGTGCCAGGTACCGCCGTGGAACACCTTGCGCGCGCCTTTTGCCGCCTTGCCGAGAGAAGCGTCCGCACCCGGCGCGAAGGCCGTGAGGTCGAATGCCGGACGCCTGCCGATCGCCGCAGTGCGCAGTGACACGATGCGCGTCGGAATGCCCGGCAGAAGCCGCCCGAAGGCGGCCTGATAGGTCGCATCGAACGCTGCGCGGATCGCCGCCTCCGTGATGCCCGTGCCCTTCGGCCCGAGCGTCACCGGCAGCGGCACCGCCACCGTGTGCGTCTGCCCGTGATAGTGCATGTCGAGTTCGAACACGACGTCGACGCGGTCGACGGCAATGCCGGCGGCATCGACGACCGCCTTGGCCTCCTGGCCGGCGGTCATCATGCGCCTGTCGAGCGCGGCGATGTCGAGACCGTCGACGTTGAGGTTAAGCGTCTGGACCTGGTCGTGGCGCAGATCGGCGATGACGCAGCCGAGCGCCGAAGTCACGCCGGGGAAGCGCGGCACCACCGCGCATTTCAGACCGATCTCCTTGATCAGCGCGCCGACGTGCAGCGCACCGCCGCCGCCGAACGGCATGGCGGCGAACTTCGCCGGATCGTGGCCGCGCTCGATCGAAACGAGGCGGATGGCGCCGGCCATGCGGGCATCGGCGACACGCACGATCGCCTCCGCCGCCTGCATGACGTCGAGCTTTAAGGGCATAGCGACATGCGTGTCGATGGCGCGCTTTGCGGCGTCGACGTCGAGCGCCTTGAGCTTGCCGCCGATCGGGCGCGCGGCGTCGATCCGACCCAGCACAACGTGCGCATCGGTCAAGGTCGGCCGTTCGTTGCCGGCACCATAACAGGCCGGGCCCGGCACCGAGCCGGCGCTCTCCGGCCCCACCTGCAAAAGGCCGCCGCGGTCGACCGACGCGATGGAGCCGCCACCGGCGCCGATGGTGGTGATCTCGATCATCGGCGTGCGAATGACCATGCCGAAATCGATTGTCGTCTGAGCCGCGAGCGACGCCTTGCCGCCACCCACCACCGAGACGTCGAACGAGGTGCCGCCGAGGTCGCAGGTGATGACGTTGTCATAACCGGTCGCGCGCGCGATGGCCGCGGCGGCGATGACACCGGCGGCCGGGCCGGACAGCGCAGTGCGCACCGGCAGGTGCCGCGCCGTCGCCGTCGACATGACGCCGCCGTTCGACTGCACGATGTGGAACGTGCCCGCGAAACGCTTCTCGGCGAGCGCGCCTTCGAGCCGTCCAAGATAGGCGCCGACACCGGGCTGAAGATAGGCGTTGAGTGCCGTGGTCGAGGCGCGTTCGAATTCGCGGATCTCCGGCATGACCTGATACGAGGCCGAGACGTGCTCATTCGGCCAGACCGCGCGGGCCGCTTCGAGCGCCCGGCGCTCGTTTTCGGCATTGGCGTAGGCATTGATGAAGATGATGGCGAGTGCCTCTGCGCCGCGCGCCTTCAACTCATCGGCAGCGAGGGCAACAGCGCCGGCATTGACGGCGGTGCGGACCGTGCCGTCGGCGAGCGTGCGTTCATCGACCTCGAGGCGCAGGTCGCGGTCGGCGATCGGCACGAACTCACCCCACAGGCCCCAAGTCTGGCGCCGGTCGCGGCGGCGCATCTCCAGCACGTCGCGGAAACCGCGCGTCGTGATCACGCCGATGCGCGGCCCGCGCCGTTCCAGGAGCATGTTGGTACCGACCGTTGTGCCGTGCACGATCGAGCCGAACGAACCGACGTCGCCGAGCGCCTCGAGGCCCGCCATGAAGCCGGCCGCTTCGTTGCCGCGGTTCGACGGCACCTTGGCTGTCTTGAACGTGCGCGCGGCGGCGTCGAACAGGAACAGGTCGGTGAACGTGCCGCCGACATCGACGCCGACGATTGATTTACCCGCGCTCATTGCGCCACCTTTCCCGTCGCCTTGCGCAGGCGGGCGGTGGCGGCGGCATCGACGCGGCCTTCGGCATCGAGCGCCACGCCATAGTCGCTCGCCGCCTTTGCGGCTGACACGTAACCGAAAGCGACATCGCGGGCGACCTTCGCCGGATCGCGCGTCATCGGATCGCCGAAGCCGCCGCCGCCGGGCGTCTCCAGCCGCACGTGCTGACCGCGCGCGATGCGCACGTCGGTGATCTTGGAGACGAGATCGGGCGAACGCTCGCCCTTTTCCGTCTCATAGAAGAAGCGGTTGAGCGCCGCCGTCTTGCCGCCATTGACGCCGAACGGCGGAAACTTGCCGCGCTCGCCGAGCAGGAAGACGTCGGTCGCACCCTCGTTCAGCGCCTCGATCTCGTAGATGGCGCCACAGCCGCCGCGATGCCGCCCCGGCCCCGCCGAGTCAGGCCGCAACGCCCATTTCGTGAACATCACCGGGTAAAGCGACTCGAGAATTTCCGCCGGCGGGATGGTCGCCGTCGAGATCGGATTGTTGCCGTGGTTCAAGCCATCGCCTTCCGGATTGCCGCCAAGGCCGCCGCCGAAGAAGCAGAACATCACCCAGCGGCGGTGGTCCTTGCGCCAGCCGGCAAGCGACAGCGCGTTGATTGTTGCATAGGGGCTGCCATTGGCGCGCTCGGGCGCCGCTTTGGCGAAGGCGCCGAACACGGTGTCGATGACGCGCAGGATCGTCTCGGTGTAGCCGCCGACCGGCTTCGGCGCCGACACGCCGAGCAACGTCGTGTCGGGAATGACGAACGCGATCGGCGCGAGGCAGCCGGCGTTCGCGGGCACATCGGTGAACAGATGCTTGAGCGCGACGTAGCAGCAGGCGACCGCAGTCGATCGGGCGATATTGAGCGGCCCCTGGCATGGCGGCGACGAACGCGAGAAGTCGAGCGTCATCGTCTCGCCGCGGATCGTCATGTCGAGTGCAATCTTCAGCGGCTCATCGGCGACGCCGTCATTGTCGAGAAAATCGTCATACGTATACGTGCCGTCGGGGAGCGCTGCGATATTGGCGCGCATCAGCGCCTCGGCGCGCGCCGACAGCGCCTGCATGGCGCTGGCCACGGTCTCGTCGCCATATTCGTCAAGAAGCGCGTGCACGCGTTGTTCGCCCAAGCCGAGCGCGTTGAGCTGACCGTTGAGATCGCCCCAGTTCGACTGCGGCACACGGGAATTGGCGGCAAGGATGTCGGCGATGTCCTGCTGGAACACGCCCGCGCAGATCAGCTTCACCGGCGGAACCCGAAACCCTTCCTGGAAGCTCTCGGTCGCTTTTGCGTTGAAGTTGCCGGGCACGTTGCCGCCGACGTCGAGCCAGTGTCCGACCGAGGCAAGCCAGGCGAACACCTTGCCGTTCCGCATCACCGGCCGCACCAGCCGGAAGTCGTTCAAATGCGTGCCGCCGTCATAGGGGTCGTTGAAAAGATAGGTGTCGCCTTCTTTCAGACCGCCCTGCTCGGCGACCTTGTCGATCACGGCTTTGACCGCAAAGGCCATGGCGCCGACGAAGATCGGCAGGCCCGACGTGCCCTGCACAAGCGTCGCGCCGGTCTCGGCGTGATAGAGGCCGTGGCAGGCGTCGTGCGCCTCGGCAATGATCGGATTGAAGGCCGAACGATACAGCGTCGCGTCCATCTCGTCGGCGATCTGGACGAGACGGCCGTTCAATACGGCGAGGGTGACCGGGTCGAGCGTCCGCATCAGTTCTTGCCCGGCTTGTAGTCGGCGTACCATTGGCCGCGCGCGAGTGTCTCCGGCGTACCAATGAGGTCATTCAGTGCGTGGAAGTCGAACATGCGCGGCCGGAAGGCGTCAGTGGTGCCGTCACGCTTGAGAGCGCCATAAAACTCCTGCGCCGCTTTGGCGAGCGCGCGCACGATGCCGCCGGGGAAGATGACGAGCGCGAAGCCGAGCGCGTCGAGTTCATGTGCCGGCACGATCGGCGTCTTGCCGCCCTCCACCATGTTGGCCATCAACGGCACGCCGCCACCGGCGCGCTCGACCACCTTGCCGAGCTCGCCGCGCTCACGCGGTGCCTCGACGAACAGCATGTCGGCACCGGCCTCCCGGTAGAGCGCAACGCGCTCGAGCGCGCGCTCGAGGCCTTCGACCGCGACGGCGTCGGTCCGGGCGATGATCAGCGTTTCGCGCGAGGTACGGGCATCGACGGCGGCCTTGATCTTGCCCGCCATCTCCTGCGCCGGGATCAGAACCTTGTCGTCGAGATGGCCGCACCGCTTCGGGAAATCCTGATCCTCGAGCTGGATCGCATTCGCACCCGCGCGCTCGAACAGGCGCACCGTGCGCTCGACGTTGAGCGCGTTGCCATAGCCGGTGTCGGCATCGACGATGAGATATGTGCCGACGCGGTCGCGGATCAGCGTCAGCGTTTCGGCCACTTCCGACATGCTGACGAGGCCGATGTCGGGACGGCCGAGCCGGGTATAGGCGATCGCCGCGCCGGAGACGTAGGCCGCCTCGAAGCCCGCCTGCTCGGCGAGCAATGCGGTCAGCGGGTCGTAGATGCCGGGCGCGATCACGATCGGCTTCTGCGTCAGGCGGGTGCGGAGGGTGTGCTCGGTCATTCGTCAAAGTCCCAGGTAGGCACGTTTTAGCGCGGGGTCGGACGCGATTGCCGCGGCAGGGCCGGACATCACGAAAGTTCCTTCGGAGAGAATGTACGCACGGTCGGCAATCTCGAGGCTCTGCACGACGTTCTGCTCAACGACCAGCACGGCGACGCC
>Ga0310810_10000305_pt1 | contig 51473 bp, 45 predicted proteins | sample NCmetagenome_FD_207641 | JGI IMG/M metagenome (GOLD analysis project Ga0310810, IMG submission 207641) | Soil microbial communities from experimental microcosm in Duke University, North Carolina, United States - NC | ecosystem: Engineered > Artificial ecosystem > Soil microcosm > Unclassified ...
AGGAGATCGTTCTCGACAACGGCCTCAAAGTTCTTCTTTTGGAAGATCACAAAAGTCCGGCAGTCACCTTTCAGGTTTGGTATCGGGTCGGCGGGCGCAACGAAAAGGACGGCAAGAGCGGTCTGGCGCATTTCCTCGAGCACATGATGTTCAAAGGAACACCGACCACAGGGCCGGAGGAGTATTCGCGCATCATCGCCAAGAATGGCGGACGCTCCAACGCTTTCACTTCCTCCGACATGACCGTTTATTTCGCGACCATGAGCCGGGAAAAAATCGGCATCGAGCTGGAACTCGAAGCCGATCGCATGGCTAGCGCGCTGCTTGGCGACAAATATTTCGCGGCGGAAAAGAAAGTCATTCAGGAAGAGCGCCGGCTGCGCACTGACGATAATCCGGCTTCTGCTTTGAGCGAAGTGGCGAGCGCGGTGGCCTTCATGGTGCATCCGTACCGCCGGCCCATCGTCGGCTGGATGGAAGACATCGAAAATCTGACCCGCCAGGATCTTGTCGACTTCTACAAACTTTATTACGAGCCCAACAACGCTTTCATTGTGATGGTCGGCGATTTTTCCAGCGCAGAGGTGATCGAGAAAATCCGCGCCGCCTTCGGCAAGATCCCGCGCGGACCGGAGCCGCCCAAAGTGAACGTCGAAGAACCGGAGCAGCGCGGCGAGCGCCGAGTGATCCTGAAAAAAGAGGCCGAGCTGCCGTTCACCTTGATGTTTTATCACGCGCCCAATCTCAAGAGTCCGGACAGCTTCGCGCTCGATGTGCTTTCGGTGGTGTTGGCGGGCGGCCGAAGCTCGCGGCTTTACCGCGATCTGGTCTATGAAAAGCGCATGGCGCGCAGCATCGACGCCGACTACAGCGCGGTTTCGGTGGATCCCATGGGTTTTTCGATCACGGCGCAGCTTCTTCCCGGCATCGAACCGGCGAAGCTCGAGCGCGAGGTCGAGCGCGGCCTGGACGAGGTCAAAGCGAGATTGATCAGCGAGCGCGAGCTGCAAAAAGCGAAAAACCAGATCGAAGCGGCCTTCGTTTTTGCGCAGGATTCGATCTTCGGTCAGGCGATGAAGATCGGCTACTACGAAATCACCGGCGGCTGGCGCCAGATGGACGACTATCTCAACGGCATCCGCAAAGTGACCCGCGACGATATTCGCCGCGTGGCGCGCCAATATCTCAAGACGGACACCCGCACTGTCGGCACTTTGATCCCGACCAAAGCCCAATGAAGCGGTTGGCGCTGACTTGTTGGGTTTTGTTGGCGCTGGTGTGCGGAACGAACTCCGCAGAGGCGGCAATGACGGCGAAACGTACGGTGCTCGACAACGGCATGGTGCTATTGACCTCGGAGCAGCGCGCGCTGCCGATGGTATCGATCGAGCTGTTGATCGACGCCGGCTCGCGCTTCGAGCCCGCGGATCAAGCGGGACTTGCCAACCTGACCGCGAAGCTGCTGCTTTACGGCACCAAGCATCGCTCAGCGTCGCAGATCAGCGATGCGCTCGACTTTATCGGCGCGAGTTTGGAGGCGGGCTGCGGCCAGGACACCGCCAGCGTGAGCATGACGATGCTCAAAAAAGATCTGTCGACGGGTCTGGAGTTGCTTGCCGACGTGCTCACGCAGTCGACTTTTCCGCAGCCTGAAGTCGACCGGCAAAAACAAGCGATTATCGGATCGATCCGCGCGGCCGAAGAGGAGCCCAGCCATGTTGCGGGCAAGGCGTTCGCCGCGGCGCTTTTTCCGCAGAGTCCCTACGGTCGGCCGATGGAAGGGACCGAGGCGTCGGTGAAGGCGTTGACGCAAAAAGGTCTGCGGGAATTTTTTGCGCGCAACTACCGGCCCAACCGCGCGATCCTCGCGGTGGTCGGCGATGTTTCGGAGGCCGAGATCGTGAAAGCGCTCAACGGCGCATTCCGCCACTGGACGAAGGGCGAGCCCGGCGGCGCAGCGCCGGCGCCGACCAAGGTCGGCCCGGCAAAAGTTGTTCGGATCAACAAGGATCTGACCCAGGCCAATATAGTTCTCGGTCACAACGGCGTTGAACGCGGCAACCAGGACTATTACGCCATCCAGGTAATGAATTATATTCTCGGCGGCGGTGGCTTTTCTTCGCGCGCGATGGATTCGATACGCAACGAGCGCGGCCTGGCCTATTCGGTCTACAGTTTCTTCGCAGCGGAAAAAAGCCACGGTGCTTTTGAGTTCGTCATGCAGACCAAAAACGAAAGCGCGCTCGAAGCGGTGCGCATTGCCAGCGACGAGATGCGCCGCATGCGCGAAGAGCCGGTGAGCGAGCAGGAGTTGAACGACGCCAAGGATTATTTGATCGGGAGCTATCCGTTGCGCTTCGATACCAACCGCAAGGTCGCGGGCTTTCTGTCGCAGGTGGAATATTTCAAGCTGGGGATAGATTATCCGGACCGCTACGCAGATCTGATTCGCCGGGTGACCCGCGAAGACGTTCAACGGGTCGCCAAGCAGTATTTGCAGCCCGAGCAGCTGATCACGGTCATCGTAGGAAATCTGAAGAAAGTCGGAGAAAAATGACCGTGTTTAGAAACTCAAAGCACCTGATGACCGCGACCCAAGCCGCCGGTCAATGGAGGCGCGCGGCGCCGGCGCGGAGTATTGCTTGACACTCCCCGAGGGGCTGGGCATAGTGATCGATGTTTTTTTTTGGCGTCCGGCTCAGGTCGGTTAGAATCAAAACGACGGACCGATGAAAAAGATTTTGATCATTGAAGACCACGCCGATATGCGCGAGCTGCTCACCTGGCAGATCGAGCTGATGGGTTTTGTGCCGATTTCGGCGCGACGCGGCAAAGAAGGCGTCGAAAAAGCGCGCGCTGAAAAGCCGGAGCTGATTATCATGGACATCATGATGCCGGGGATGGACGGCTGGGAGGCGGCGCGGGAGCTGCGCGCCAGCGTCGAGACCAAGGATATTCCGATTCTCGCGGCGACGGCGCTGTTTCGCGACTCCGATCTCAAGACCTGTCTCGAGGCCGGCTGCAACGGCTACATCGTCAAGCCCTTCACGTTTCAGGAGCTGCAGGGAAAGGTGCGCGAGCTGATTCCCGCGGCGAACACGACGTATCCGCTCTGACCGAAGACCCGCTCGGTCTCTCTAACCTTCGGCGCAATTCGAAAAGTCACCCAAAGGTGGCGTCCGTGTCTTTGCAGGATAAAGCCCGATCGATCGTTCAGCGTCTGCGCGAGGAAGGCCATTCGGCCTACTTCGCCGGTGGCTGCGTGCGCGACAGGCTGCTCGGCAAGGAGCCCCAGGATTACGACATTGCCACCAGCGCGCATCCGGAAGACCTCCAGCGGATCTTTCCGCAAACGATTCCGGTCGGCGCACAGTTCGGCGTGATCCTGGTGCTCATCGAAGGTGAGCCCTTCGAAGTGGCGAGCTTCCGTCACGACGGGCCTTATCTTGACGGCCGCCGGCCCAGTTCCGTTCGCTACGGCAGCCTCGAAGAGGACGTCCTGCGGCGCGATTTCACGATCAACGGCATGGTCTACGATCCGCTCGAAGATCGGATCATTGATATGGTGGAAGGCCGGCGCGATCTGGAACGGCGCGTGATCCGAGCCATTGGCGCCGCGGAGCGACGCTTCGAAGAGGACCGGCTGCGCATGATCCGCGCTGTGCGCTTCGCGGCAAGCCTCGATTTTCAGATCGACCCGCCGACCTTTGATGCAATCAAGAAACTGGCCGGTACGATCACACAGATCGCCTGGGAACGGATCGGCGACGAAATCACGCGTATCCTCACCGAAGGCGGCGCGCGCCGCGGATTCGAGCTGCTGGACGAGAGCGGTTTGCTTCAAGTTTTGCTGCCGGAAGTCGTCGCCATGAAAGACACCCCGCAAAGTCCGGACTATCACCCTGAAGGCGACGTGTTTGTGCATACGATGCTGCTGCTCAGCCATATGCAGGAGCCGTCGGAGACGCTCGCCTATGGCGCTTTGCTGCACGACATCGCCAAACCCGTGTGCGTGCGCCAGGAAGAAAAACGCATCACTTTCTACGGCCACACCGAAAAGGGCTCGGAGATGGCGATGGAGATGCTCCAACGCCTGAAACGCAGCCGCGCTACCGGTGAGCGCGTCGCCTACCTAGTGCGCAATCATCTCCGCCATGTGCAGGCGCCGCAGATGCGCCTGAGCACACTGAAGCGCTTCCTGCGCGAGGACGGGATTGAAGATTTGCTCGAGCTGGCGCGTCTCGATGCTTTGGCATCGAACGGTAATTTACAATACTATCAATTCTGCAAAGAGCGATTGGCGACGCTCGATGAAAAATCGATCCGGCCCGTGCCGCTGGTGCGGGGCGACGATTTGATCGGCCTCGGATTCCAGCCAGGTCCGGTCTTTGCGGAGATCTTGCATCAGGTCGAAGAGCGCCAGCTCGGCGGTGAGCTGCGCGACCGCGACGAAGCGATCGCCTGGATCCAGAACAACTACCACAACCGAGGTTAAGGGATGAAAGCTGCGCAAGCGTATCAATCCGTCGGACGCGCGGAGCGCCGCTCCGACGGCGAAGACAAAGTCACCGGCAAGGCGCTTTACACAGTGGACGTGAATTTGCCGGGCATGGCGCACGGCAAAATTTTGCGCAGCCCCTACGCGCACGCGCGGCTCGTCAAAGTTGACGCAAGCCGCGCGGAAAAGTTGCCCGGCGTGTTCGCCGTGATCACGCGCGACGATCAGGCGCGCCTGGCGATGTTTGGCGCGGCTTACAAGGATCAAACGATTGTTGCCGTCGACAAAGTGCGTTACGCCGGCGATCCGGTGGCGGCGGTGGCAGCGGTCGACGACGCGACCGCGGAGGCGGCGCTGGAATTGATCGACGTCGAATACGAAGAATTGCCGGCGGTGACCGACCTCGACGCCGCACTGGCGTCCGACGCCCCGCTGGTGCACGAGTCTGCGGCGAGCGGCGGAGAACTCATGGGGCAGCGCTATGAAGCGCCCAAGGAATTTGCCGGCACGAATCTCTGTTATCGGTTCAGCTACGCCAAAGGCAACGTCGACGAAGGCTTCGCCACATCGGACCACGTTTTCGAGAACACGTTTACGTTTCCGCGAGTGCAGCATTTTTCCATGGAGCCGCACGCCACGGTGGCGCAGCACGAGGGCGACCGGTTGACGATGTGGGCCGGTACTCAGGAACCGTTCACGCTGCGCGAGCACCTCGCGGATATTTTTCATCTGCCGCTCAACCGGATTCGCGTCATCGTGCCCTACGTCGGCGGCGGCTACGGCGGCAAACTCGCGGTCAAGACCGAGCCGCTCGCCGCCGCGTTGTCGTGGAAAGCGAAGCGGCCCGTGCGTTTGGCGCACACCATCGAAGAAAGTTTCAAGACTGTCACGCGCCATCCGGCGCGGGTCACGATCAAGACCGGCGTCACGAAAGACGGCAAGCTCGTGGCGCGTCAGTGTCTGATTCACATGGAAACCGGAGCTTACGCCGACGCCGGTCCAAGAGTGACGCAAAAGGCTGGTTACCGCTGCTTCGGTCCCTATCGTTTCCCGCACATGAAGACCGACGCCTACACAGTTTACACCAACACGGTGCCGGCGGGCGCTTATCGTGGCTTCGGAACGCTGCAGGTGACCTGGGCCTACGAATCGCAGATGGACATCATCGCTGAGAAGCTCGGCCTCGATCCGCTGGAATTTCGCCTGAAGAATCTGCTCAAGAAAGGCGAGCTCTACACGCCCGGCGATACGCCGGTCGATTGCGATCTCAAAGCCGGGTTGAGGCAGGCCGCGGAAGAGATCGGCTGGGGCGCAAAGAAGAAAACCCCGAGCACGAACAAGGCAACAGGCCGCGGCCTCGCGGTGTGCATGAAGGACGGCGGCGGCACCTACAAAGTTTCCTCCGCCGCGGTGAAGATGAACGCCGACGGCAGCGTTGTTTTATTGACCGGCACAGTGGAAGTCGGACAAGGCGCGCGCACGGCGCTCAGTCAGATCGTCGCCGAAGAATTGGCAATTCCCTACGACGCGGTGACCGTCGCGCAACTCGACACCGACGTGACGCCCTACGACGTCAATACCAATGCGAGCAGTTCCACGGTCGTGATGGGTCTTTCCGTTCAGCGCGCCGCGCAGGATTTGAAGCGCCAATTGCTGCGCCACGCGGCGAGGATTCTCAAAGCCAAACCCGCGCAGGTGTCCCTGGCCGATGGCAAGATCGTCGCAGGCAAAAATCGGAGTCTAGCTTTCGTCGAATTGATGCAGAAAGTTTTCCTGTCGAAATCAGGCGAACTGATCGGCCGCGGCGCTTATCAATCGATCAAGAGCCCGAAGGCGGCGCTCGGCTCGCCGACCAATTTCTGGGAGATCAGTTGGGGTGGCGCTGAGGTGGAAGTGAACCTGGAGACCGGCGAGATCAAATTGCTCAAATACGTTTCCCTCGCCGACGTCGGCCAGGCGATCCATCCCGTGCTCTGTGAAGGACAAGACGAGGGCGGTGTGATGAACGCCATCGGCCACAGCCTGATGGAAGAGATGATCTACAAAGACGGCCAACTGCTCAATCCCAACCTCGTCGATTACCGCGTGCCGACTTTCGATCATCTGCCGAAAGATTTCGAGACGATCCTCGTCGAAAGCCACAACGGCCCCGGTCCGTTTGGTTCAAAGGGAACCGGCGAAGGTGGATTGCTGCCGGTCGCCGCTGCGATCGCCAATGCCGTTTATCGCGCGACGGGCATGCGACTGTACGATCTGCCGCTCACACCAGAAAAAGTGTGGCGCGGGCTGCAGGAGCGTTGATTCAGAAACAGCTCAACCAAGTTCAACCGGATCTTCGGAGCCCGACGCTTACAGACCCATACCCTAATTGCTTATATATGTGAGACAACCTAGACTTGTCGACCGAGCCGCATCATCTACGGACGTGAGTTATGACTGAATCCAACGCGAGCGTCGCGATTGTTGTGGATCCGAATTTCGGCGCGGGTCTGGTAGCGTTGTCAATCCAAATGCCGATTTGGATCATTGACACTCCAACAAACCGAGAATGGGCTGAATACGTCTGGTCGCGTGCTGGCTCGAACCGGAAGACCGTCACGACATTTCGTGTTTATGATGGCGACGCCGCCAAATGGTATCGAGGTGTTCTTCCACAAATTGAACTTCATCACGGTCAATTTTCCCAATCACCCGCTTATGATTCGATCGAAGTCTTTGGCGCGGATTTGACAGTAGATTTACGGGACGCATTCTCCAGTTATGGCTTTACAATTTCGTCCCAACGCACGGATGGTTTTAGTGCTGTTCGCTGACGGTAGGCGACCCGGTGGCTGCCCACAAAAGTGAGCAGCAAATTGCAACAGCTCAATGACTCTTACTGCGGCCCCATAAACAAAGTGATTAAGTAGCCGTCGGGGAACGGGACATTCAGAAGTTTTTCGAAAAGGCTCCAGTAAAAGAGCCAGGAGAAAAACGTCACGGCGATGGTCATCGGCCAGCCTTCTTTGCCGGCGAATTTCAGATAGAGAAAAATCGTCAGTGGCACGGCGTAGGAGAAGCCGAGGAGCCAGATCGCCAGGAAAAATCCGATCGTCCAGAAGATGATCGAAATCGTTCTTTGCTTGGCCACCGCCGGCTCGACGTCGATGTGCATTTCCACCGACTCCGCCAAACTGTCGCCGGCTTTTTTCTTTTTCCCGTAAAAATCGCGGCCCAGCTGGGCCAAAGCCAAAATCAACGTGGGCGTGCCGACGACCCAGGGAAAGAGTCCGGCGCGGTAGCCAAAATTGCGGCTTTGCCAGAGCGCGATGGCGAGCAGAGCGATAATCGTGAGAGTAAAAAGCGCCGGGGCGCCGAAATGAAAATGGCTTGGCTCCGTTTCTACGGTTTTGGTCGGGTCGGCCGCCTCGGCGAGCGCTTTTTGCCGATTTTCGCGCCGGGTTTTAAACATCGGATAAAAAATCCCAAACAATGTCAAAGCAAATATGCCCATGACGCCGGGCCGGGCGGTCCAGCCCCAGCCGTAGTTATCGGTGGATAAGAAGAGCCGGTTCTCTGCGAGCGGTCCCAACACAAGTCCTAAAAGCACCGGTGGTCGCGGCCACTCGAGCTTTTCCATGATCCAGCCGAGGGCGCCGAAGAACAAGACGATGATCATGTCCTCGAAGGCATTTTTTTCGGCGAAGGCGCCGAGATAGATCAAAATCAAAATTAGCGGGATGATGATGCCGCCGCGCACCTGGGTGACTTTGGCGAGCGGTTTCAAGAACAAAAAGCAGACCGCGACCGTGATGATGTTGGAAATGATGATGACCCAGACGAAGGAATAGGTGAGATCGAGCTTGCCTTTCGGCGGCGGCAGCAGCATGTCGGGGCCGGGAACGATGCCCTGAATGATAAACGCGCCGAGCAGGATCGCCATGGTCACGCTCGCCGGCACGCCGAAGGCGATTGTCGTGATCATGCTGCCGCCGAGCGTGGAGTTGTTTGCCGCGCCGGGACCGAGCACGCCGCGCACGTCGCCTTTGCCGAAACGTTCTTTGTTGGGTGAGCTTTGCACCGCGTGGGCGTAGGCGAGCCACTGGGTGGTCGCCGCCCCCATGCCGGGGATGATCGCAGTCAAAGTCCCCAGCGCGCTGCAGCGGATCACCAGCCACCAGTGGCGAAAGGTGTCTTTGACGCCTTCCATGACGCCGCCCAACTCGCCGACTTCCTGCTTGGCGATGCTGGTGCCGAGGACGGCGAGCTCGATGGTTTCAGGGATCGCATAAAAGCCGATGGTGATCGGCACCAGGCCGATGCCATCCCATAGAAAAAGTTGATTGAAGGTATAGCGCTGAATACCCGAGATCGGATCGAGGCCAATGGTAGCAAGCATTAGGCCGATGCCGCCGGCGACCAGGCCCTTGAGCGCGTCTTCGCCGCTCAAGGCCGCGACGAACGAGATGCCGAGAATCGCCAGCATGAAAAATTCCGGCGAGCCGAAGGAGAGCACCAGCGGGCGGATGATCGGCACCGCAGCGCCCAGCGCCACGCCGGCGAATACAGCGCCGACCAGTGAGCTCATGAGCACCGCGCCCAGCGCGCGGCCGGCTTCGCCGTTGCGCGCCATGGCATGGCCGTCGACGATGGTCGAAGCCGTGGTGGGTTCACCCGGTACGCCGAAAAGCACGGAAGTAATGTCGCCGGTGGTAGCCGTAACCGCGGTCATGCCCAGCAGGAAGGCGAACGCTTCCACCGCGCTCATTTTAAATACGAAGGGCAGCATCAGCGCCATTGCCGTGGGGCCGCCCAGGCCGGGCAGAATGCCGACCACGAAGCCGATGGCAATGCCGACGATCATCAGGTTGAACGTGGACAGGTTGAAGCACTGAAGGAATCCCGAGATCAACGCATGCAGCATGTCCATGACGACCTAAAACCTCCCCAGCGCGGCCGGTAAATGTTCGACGCTAAATAGCAGCGACGGCTCTAGTTGTAAAGAACTTCCTTCAGTTTGGTCACGAGCGCGGGATCAAGTTTGAACAATGCCGAGATATCCTTCTCGATTTCGTCGCCGGGAATCGGATCGACGTTGACCCGCGACTTTTTGGCGTCGGCGAGAAACTCGGAATCCTTGAGCGTGGCCTCAAAGGCCTTGCGTAGCGTCTGCACGCGATCCTTCGGCGTTCCCGGCGGCAAGGTGTAGGTGCGGACGATGTCGCTGTCGCCGTGGATGCCGACCTCGATCATCTTGCGGCCTTCTTCGGTCTTGGCGAACTTGATGGCCTGAGGGATGTTGGGCAGGTCGGGATGGTTTTTGCGATTGGCCTGCAGCACCACCACCGCGTCGCCGCTGTCCAGTGCCTTGCGCCAGGTGACGCTCACCGAGTCCCAACCCCAGCAGCCTCCGGCGACCTCACCGCCTTCGGCCGCGAGTCGCACCTCGGCGGTGCCTTTGTAGCCTGTGACCAACTGGATCGGCAGTCCCAACGCGGCCTTCAAAATACGAGTCGCGTTGTCGGGCGTCGAGGTTCCGGGCGCGATGCCGCCCATTTTCACCGGCGTCTTCGACGCGAACCACTTGTCGAGGCTGGTGATGCCGCTCGCTTTGGTCATCGCGCAAACCACGTGATCGCTGATCGGCGCACCGATGTATTCGAATTTGCGCGCGTCGAACTCGATGCCGGGCTGGCCGAGCACCTGGCCGAGGAAGAGGCCGCCGATGAAATGGCCGATGGTGAGTCCGTCGGGTTTGGCGACGCGATAGACATGGTTGGCGGCGATCAGGCTGCCTGCGCCGGTCATGTTCTCGACGATCACGCTGGGCTCCCCGGCAATGTGCCGGCCGAGGTGGCGCGCTAAGGTGCGCGCGTAGGTGTCGAAGCCGCCGCCAGCGGAAAATCCGACGACGATGCGAATGCTTTTGCCTTTGAAAAAATCCTCCGCACCGGCGCCGTTCGCGGCGGGTGCGAAACCGATGAGCGCGATGAGCGCGCAAACAATTCTGAGCATGCTTCTTTTCCTCCTCGATGTATGTGACGGTCGGCCGTTGCGAAGCCGGCCGGATGCGAATTCCGCTCGATTGGTTCAATTCATTAACACTTATTCTATTTCAGGCAAACGCTCGCGTTCGGTTTCTCCGTTGTGTTCACTTCGGCGGGCCATTAGAATGAGTGTCGCGAGCGAAATCGGCGGCAACCAACGACTCTCAATCGAGGAGTCTTCCAATGGCGGACGAGCACAAAAATTTTATCGACGGCCAATGGCAGGCAGCGCGCTCGGGAAAGGTTTTCGAGAACCGCAACCCGGCCAATCGTGACGATCTCATCGGTTTGTTCCCGGCATCCGGCGCTGACGATGTGGACGCGGCGGTCGGCGCGGCAAAAAAAGCCTTCGATCGCTGGCGCTTGGTGCCGGCGCCCAGGCGCGGCGAGCTGATCTATCGGGTCGGCGAGCTTTTGCGCAAGTACAAAGAAGATCTCGCCCCCGTCGAAACCCGCGAGATGGGTAAGATCCTCAAGGAAACCCGCGGCGACGTGCAGGAAGGCATCGACTGCGCTTTTCTCAACGCCGGCGAGGGGCGCCGCCTTTTCGGCGAGACGACTCCGGCGGAGTTGCCCAATAAGTTCGCCATGTCGGTGCGCATGCCGATCGGCGTGTGCGCGCTGATCACGCCGTGGAATTTTCCGCTGGCGATTCCCACCTGGAAACTTTTCCCTGCGCTGATCTGCGGCAACGCCGTGGTGCTCAAGCCGGCGGAAGATACGCCGCACACGGCGCAGAAATTTATCGAGATCTTGAACGAAGCCGGCATTCCTCCTGGCGTGGTCAACTTGGTTCACGGTCGCGGGGAAGAAGTCGGCGCGGCGCTGGTGCGCCATTCCGGTGTGCAGCTTGTTTCGTTTACCGGTTCGGCCACGGTGGGCCGGGAAATAGCATCGGTCTGCGGACAGAATTTGAAACGCGTGTCGCTCGAGATGGGCGGCAAGAACGCACAGATCGTCATGGACGACGCCGACCTCGGTCTTGCTGTCGAAGGCGCGCTCTGGGGCGCGTTTGGCACCACGGGCCAGCGCTGCACGGCGACGAGCCGGCTGATCGTTCATCGCGACATCGCAAAGAAAGTGACCGATGCGCTGGTGGCGCGCGCGCAGAAAATCAAAATAGGCGACGGTCTGGATGAGAGCGTCGACATGGGGCCGCTGATCAACCAGGCGGCGCGAGAAAAAGTGCTACGCTACATCGACATCGGCAAACAGGAAGGCGCTCGCCTTCTGACCGGCGGCGGCATCTACAATGCCGGCGCCTGCGCCAAAGGATATTTTTTCCAGCCGACGATCTTCGACCAGGTCAAGCCGTCCATGCGCATCGCGCGCGAAGAAATTTTCGGGCCGGTGCTGTCGATCCTCGAGATCCAGAACTTGGAAGAAGCCATTGAGGTTTTGAACGACACGCCCTACGGACTGTCGAGCTCGATTTACACCAGCGACGTCGGCCGCGCGTTTCGAGCCATGCGCGACATCGAAGCGGGCATTACTTACATCAATGGCCCGACCATCGGCGCCGAAGTTCATCTGCCTTTCGGCGGCGTGAAAGACACCGGCAACGGACATCGCGAGGCGGGGACGACGGTCTACGACATTTTCACCGAGTGGAAATCGATTTACGTGGACTATTCGGGCAAGCTACAAAAAGCGCAGATCGACAACAACTAGTAAGTTTCTAGTTCCCGGTTTCTCGTTTCTAGTTTGAGAACAGAAACCGGAAACAGAAACCAGAAACTGGAGAGCCATGAAAGCACCCCAGATCAGGACGCCGCTTCCAGGACCAAAGGCAAAGGCGATCGTCGAACGCGATCATCAAGTGACCGCGCCGGCGTACGGCCGGGTTTATCCGCTGGTGGTTAAGCAAGGGGCGGGAATGGTCGTCGAAGACGTCGACGGCAATTTGTTTCTCGACTTTATGGCAGGGATTGCCGTCGCGAGCACTGGCCATTCGCATCCGCGGGTGGTCAAGGCGATCGAAGAGCAGGCGAAAAAGTTTCTTCATATCTGCGGCAGCGATTATTACTACGAGCCGATGGTTGAGCTGGCTGAGAAGTTAGGGCGGTTGGCGCCCGGCGCCGGTGCTAAAAAAGTTTTTTTCACCAACTCCGGCACGGAAACGATCGAGGCTGCGATCAAACTCGCGCGCTATCACACCAAGCGCGAGCATCTCATCGCGTTTCATGGCGCTTTTCACGGCCGCACGCTCGGCTCCTTGTCGTTGACTGCCAGCCGCGCGTCGCATCGCGCGCATTTCGGTCCGCTGATTCCGGGGGTGCATCATTTGCCCTACGGCGGCGCCGACTGTGTAAGCACCTTGGAGAAAGGAATTTTTCGCTACGAAGTGCCGCCGGAAGAAATAGCGGCGATTTTTGTCGAACCGATTCAGGGCGAGGGCGGCTACGTCGTGCCACCGCCGGAGTTTTTGCCGGCGCTCCAGAACCTTTGCCGAAAACACGGCATGCTTCTGGTGCTGGATGAAATTCAATCCGGTTTCGGGCGCACCGGAAAAATGTTCGCTTGTGAGCACTGGAACATCGAACCGGATATTCTCTGCGCCGCGAAAGGAATCGCCAGCGGTATGCCGCTCGGCGCGATGATCGCGCGCGCGGAGGTCAGCACCTGGACTCGCAGCTCTCACGGCAGCACCTTCGGCGGCAACCCGGTCGCCTGCGCCGCCGCGCTCGCGACGATCCAACTGCTCGAAGAGGGACTGGTGGAAAATGCTGCGAAGGTCGGCGCGCTGCTCAAGGAAAAACTGAGCGCGCTCAAAGCGCAACGGCCGGTGATCAGCGACGTGCGCGGTTTGGGACTGATGATCGGTGTCGATTTCGTGCGCCCGGGCGGCAGCCACGCACCGGATCCGGCGCTGCGCGATCGGGTCATGCAAACCTGTTTCGAGAAGGGCTTGTTGTTGTTGAGCTGCGGTCAGAACACGCTGCGATTTTGCCCGCCGTTGATCGTCAACGCCGAGGAAGTAAAAACCGCCGTGGAGATTTTCGACGCGGCGGTGGCGGCGAGTTAAAGGGAAGTTTCACCACAGAGGCACGGAGTTGGGAGGCAAGGAGCATTCAAAGGAACAGAACCAAAAAATTCGCTGACGGCAGCTATGCTGTTATAGGCGCACCGCACGCCGTGCACGCGTGCGGTGTAACATTCTCACAACAATTCAAATTCTTGTAGGGGCGACCGGCGGTCGCCCTTTCTTTTATTGCAGCTTGGTCTGGAGTTCGTCGACGAGTTGGGTCAGCTCGCCGTCTTGGGGGTTTATTTTCAGCGCGCCGTCGAATTCTTCCAGCGCTTTTTGGATCATGCCTTTGGTGAGATAGATTCGCCCCAGATTGATATAGGGGAAATGGCGCGGCTCGTAGCGCTTGGCCGACTTGGCGCGCTCCAGCCATGGAATCGCGTCGTCGAAGCGTTGTTGCTGCATTAAGTAAACGCCGATGTCGTTGTAAGGATTGCCGAACTCCGGATCGAGCTGGATGGCGATCTCGCATTGCCCGATGGCTTCGTTGACCCGGCCGATAAAACTGTAAGCCCAGCCCAGATAGGTATGCGCGTCGGCCGTTGGATAAATCGCGATGGATTCCTTGTACAGACGAATCGCGTCGTCGAACTCCCGCGCCATCTGGTGCTTCATCGCCTGTTCGATCAGGTCCAGGGCGCGTTGATGATTGTTGCTGAGAGCCATCTTTTACACACCCCATGCGCCGCTGAGCTGAATGCTGGCGCCGTTGACGTAGCGCGCTTCATCCGACAACAAAAAGCGGACCGCAGAGACGGCATCGTCGACTGTGCCGACGTAGCCCGCCGGAATGAATTTAACCATGCGTTCGAGTTCTCCTGCCGGCGCGCTGCCGGAATCGATGAAACCCGGCGAGACGCAGTTCATTGTGATGCCGTCGGCGGCAATAACTTTGGCGAAGGAGCGCGAGAGCGCTAGCAGGCTGACCTTGGTGAGATAATGCGCGGTGAGCTGTGGTTGGGCGATCAACTGTTCGGCGTTGGCCATGCTGAAGCTCACGATCCGTCCCCACTTTTGCGCTCTCATGATCGGGATCACCGCGCGAGTCAGATAAAAAACCGGATGCAAGTTATTGTCGAACATCGTATGCCAGCCTTCAAGGGTTTCATCAAGTAGCGGCACGCGATGATAGGGACCCGCGCCATTGATTAGCGCATCGATGCGTCTCCATTTTTCATGCACCTGGCGGACCAGGCCGGCTGCGGCGCCGGCGGCCGACACGTCACATTGAAACGCGACGCCTTCGCTGCCGGACTGCGTCGCCGCGCGCACAACCTCGTCGGCTTCGTAGGCGCTGGTGCGATAGCAGATCGCGATCCGCCAGTGACGTGCGGCGAGATCGAGCGCGACGCCGCGGCCGATGCCTTTGGCTCCGCCGGTGATCAACGCGACTCTTGGTTCCGTCGGGTTCATCGCTGCTTCGTCACGTTGCTGCGAGTGTTGCACCGCAGCGATGCCGTATCTTTTCGGCTCGTTGAATCACTCATATTCGCGGCTCACTATACCAAACCGGTGCGCCGTCGCCTAGTTGTTGCCCGCCTCGGCATCGTGCAAATGCCCGCTTTATTGACTAGAGGGGGCGCCCGTACATGTGCTACATTGCCAACAATATGGAAGCTCTCACATTTGAAAGCCGTCCAACGCTGAAAAATCCGATCCTGGTGCTGTCCTTCGCCGGTTGGAGCGACGCCGGCGCCGCGGCGTCGACCGCGGCGCGGTACCTGATCGATCAATTGATGGCTAAAAAATTCGCCACGATCGATCCTGAAGATTTCTACGATTTCTATCGGCAGCGGCCGGTGGTGCGCTTGAACGACGACAAAGAGCGGGAGATTCATTGGCCGTCCTACGATTTTTATTATGGCCCGGGCATCGGTATTGAAAAGGATTTCGTGCTTGGCATCGGCGCCGAGCCGCACCTGCGTTGGCGCACCTTCACTCAGACGATGCTTCACTTCGTGCGCGAGTGTCAGGCTGAGCTGGTAATCACCCTGGGCGCCTATCTCGACGAAGTTCTCTACACCCGACCGGTGCCGCTGTCGGGCTTTTCCACCGATCCGCGCCTGGTGGAAGAACTCGACCTCGTGCCATCGCGCTATCAAGGTCCCACCGGCATCGTCGGTGTGCTCGCCGACGCGTGCCGCACCGCGAGTGTTTCACATCTGAGTCTCTGGGCCTCATTGCCGCACTATCTTTCCGTGTCGCCGAATCCGCGCGGCGCCTTGGCACTGCTCCTGCGCCTCAATCAATGGCTCGGGCTCCGCGTGGACACGGGCCCGCTGGAGCGCGCGGCCGCCGATTTTCAGGGGAAGATCAATGAAGCGGTCAACGCCGACCCCAAACTTTCCGCGTTCGTGCGCGAACTCAAGAAGCGCGAATTCGAACAGTGAAACTTTCCGTTCTCGTGCCGGTGTACAACGAGGAGCGCACGTTGGAAGAGATCGTGCGCCGGGTGTGCGCGGTGCCGACGCCGAAGGAAATCATCTTTGTCGACGACGGCTCGAAGGATCGCAGCCGCGAAATCCTCGCCCGGCTCGAGGAGGAACAGCGCCGCGCTCCCGACGCGCGCAATCAGATCAAAGTTTTTTTTCAGCAACAGAACGAAGGCAAGGGCGCCGCGCTTAAGACCGCCATCGGCCACGCCACCGGCGACGTAGTCATCATCCAGGACGCCGATCTCGAGTACGATCCAAAGGATTATCCGGTACTGCTGGAACCGATCGAGTCGGGAGTGGCCGACGTGGTCTACGGGACTCGCTTCGCCGGCGGCGGCGCGCACCGCGTACTGTTTTTCTGGCACTCGATGGGCAATCGAATGCTGACTCTGCTCTCGAACATGCTGACCAATTTGAATCTCTCGGACATGGAGGTCGGCTATAAAGTATTTCGCGCCGACGTGCTGAAGGGCGTCCAGCTTGAATCGAAACGTTTCGGCTTCGAGCCGGAAATCACGATGAAGCTCGCCAAACGCCGCTGCCGCTTTTACGAAGTACCGATCACCTACCACGGCCGCACCTACGAGGAAGGCAAGAAGATCACCTGGAAAGACGGCCTGGCGGCGCTCTACTACATGATCCGATTTCGCTTTTCCGGCTGACAACTAACCGCTGAGTGTTCTGGGGCATTCATTTATCCCACGACGAGCCGCTCATGCCGAATCGTTGCTACCCACGGCGTTTTTCGGCTGAGGGCGCGGTCCTTTGCGCGATATTTTTTTTCGCTGCGCTTCCGTTGGGCCGGCCGGTTTGGGGACAAACGCCTCGGCCAGAGTTGGTCAGTTTCCGGGGCGGCACTCTCGAACTCAAGGGTTTTGTCTGGAAGCCGCTGGGAGACGGACCGTTTCCGGCTTTGCTCTGGAACCACGGCAGCGAGAAATTGCCGGGCACGATCGATGGAGTAGCGCCGTATTTCGTCGCGAAAGGCTTTGTCTTTTTCGTGCCACACCGGCGTGGGCAGGGGCGCTCACCGGGCCCGTACATCATGGACGAATTGAAACAAGCGGGATCGAGAGATGAACGCAGCCGATTGCTGGTCGATCTTCACGAAGCGCAACTGCAGGATCAACTGGCCGCATTGCAGTACCTACAAACTCTTTCCTACGTCGATCGAACACACATCGCGGTCATGGGTTTTTCGTTCGGAGGAATTCAAACTATGCTGGCTGCCGAGCGCGCGAGGAGTTACCGCGTGGCGGTAAACTGTTCGGGTGCCGCGGAAACGTGGAAGGGGTCTTCAGGTCTGCGCGCGCGACTCATCGAAGCGGCGCGCAAGGCGACAATTCCGGTTTTTTTTCTACAGGCGGAAAATGACTACGATCTGACTCCCAATCGCGTTTTGAGCGAGGAAATTCGCAAGAGCGGCCAGCCAGTCGAAGCGAAGGTTTATCCCACGTTTGGCTCGGGGCCGCGCGACGGTCATGGCTTTTGCGTGCGCGGGGCGGAGATCTGGTTCCCTGACGTGTTCAATTTTATCGACGCTCATCTCAAATAGCTGCCGGCGGGATTGCAATCAACGCCGTTCTCCTGTCAACTCTCCTCAAAATAAATTTCGTTTGCTGAGGTGCGCATGATCAAGGCGTGGGATGCCGACGGGCATGTCTCGGAATCCGAAGTGACGTTCTCGGACAAGTATTGGGACCCAAAACTGAAGGAACGAAGGCCGAGCATCGTCGAGACCGGCCCCGACGGTCCGCTTTACTGGATGATCGACACGCGCTCTTTCCCGGTGCGAAGCGGGCCCAACCAGCAGGCCGGGTTTCCGCTCAGTAAAAACGGCATCGCCGCGAAAATTACTCCGGGAATCAGTGCCTACGATCCGGTCGCAAGCGCGGAGATGCGCTCAGTCAAAGCGCGCCTCGAACAGTTGGATCGCGAGGACACCGAAGTTCAGGTGATCTATCCGACGATGTTTCTCTCGTATCCGATCACCTACGATCGGACGCTCGCCGTGGCGATGATGTGCGCCTACAACAGTTGGATCGCCGATCTGACCAGCCAATCTCCGGAACGCTTGAAATGGGTGGTCGTGATAGATCCTGTCGATCCTCAGGCATCGGTGCAGGAAATCGAGCGCGGCAAAAAACTCGGCGCTGTCGGCGTCATGCTACTCGGCATGACCGGCGATGTGCGGGTCGACGATCCGCCGATGGAGTCGATCTGGGCCGCGGCCAACGAAACCGGCTTGCCCGTGGCGGTTCACACCGGCCACAGTTTCCGCGCGCTCGGTCAGGTGAACGACACGCATCACGACAAGACCGCGATATCGTTCTGGCTTACCGTTCAGTTCGCCTTTCATCGTGTGATCTCGAAGGGCATCGCCGATCGTTACCCGAACCTGCGCATCGCGTTTCTCGAAGCGGGCTGCTCCTGGGTGCCGGCGCTGGTCGAGCGAATCGAAGAATACAGCGGTTTTCCCGGCGCGCGGGCGGGAGTCGATTTTCACCGAGGCTACACCGGCCAGCGTTGGCCCAAGGAATACATCGAACGCGGGCAGATTTTTTTCGGCTTTGAAGTCGACGAAAAACTATTGCCGTTCGCTATCGAAGAATTCGGCGACCACTGCTGGGTCTACGGGTCAGACATCCCGCACGGCGACCGCCTTTATGGAGCCGTCGATGTGTTTTTGAAGCGCAACGACCTCAGCGAAGAAAGTAAACGCAAGCTGCTCGTGGACAATACGGCGCGGTTTTATGGATTAGATAAGAAGCAGTAGCTACGAAACGCCCCAGTTATCTCGTTGCCATTGTTCAAAGAGATTTCTCTCAGTCGGAATCAGCGCTTGACACAAGCCGGGCGTACCAACTAGCGTCTCACCGACGATAGCCAAAACCACGAGGAGGTGGCGCATGGCGAAAGCGTTCGGTGTGTTGTTGCTCTCTATTATTTCGGCCTGGGCAGTCTCTGTGCGAGCTGCTTCGGTCGAGGATTTCTACAAAGGTAAAACCATCCAATTCATTGTCGGCGGCAGCGCCGGTGGTGGCTACGACACTTACACGCGGCTGATCGCGCGTTACTTCTCTCAGTACCTGCCCGGCAAGCCGGCCACCATCGTGCAAAACATGCCCGGCGCCGCCATGCTCATATCGGCGAATTACACTTACAACAGCGCGCCGCGTGACGGCACGGTGATCGGACATTGGTCGGGGCCGCTGATCTTGCAGCACATGATGGGCAACCCGGCGGTGCAATTCGACGGACGCAAGTTCGGCTGGCTCGGCATGCCGACGGCGGACCAGCTGGTTTGCATTACCACCGAGCGCAGCGGTATCCGCACCGCGGAAGACTGGCGCAAATCGAAGACACGCGTAAAGCTCGGCGCGATCGGTCCCGGCACCAGCGGTACAGACGACACCAAACTTCTCGCCGCCGCCACGGATTTCCCGCTGCAGTTGATCGAAGGCTACAAAGGCACCGCGGATATCCGCATCGCTGCCGAGACCGGTGAAGTCGACGGCACCTGCGCCTTCGGGTGGCAATCGGCGAAAGTGACCTGGGCCAACGCACTCAAGGCAAAACAGATTCATGTAGTGCTCCAAACCATGCTCGAGTCGCATCCCGAGCTCAAGGGAGTTCCTCTCGCCATCGATTACGCCAAGACCGACGAAGGAAAGAAACTGCTGCGCATCGCCAGCGAGCTTTACGGCAAGCAGCGCCTCTATTCCTTACCGCCGCAGGTGCCCGAGGCGCGCGTGCGCACGCTGCAAAAAGCTTTCATGAGCTCGCTCAAAGATCCGCAGCTTGTGGCGGAGGCCGAAAAAGCGAAGCTCGAAATCGACCCGATCGACGGCCCTGGCGTGGAGAAGATGGTGAGCAGCTTGTATGACATCGAGCCGGCCGTCGTGAGCCGAGTGAAACAGATATTGGAAGCGAAGTAGGATTCACTAAAATGTGCGATCCCGGATCGGCGGCTTGATTTGTTCGGGAGAACTGACGGCACAGCGAGACAAGTGGGCATTCACTCGTTCCGTTCCGTTGTAGCATCGCGACTCGCGCTCGTCGCGATTCACTGTCAAACAACCGGTACATGCGGCAGTTAGGTCATACGGAGCTACTGAGGATGCTTCACTCAAGAAATTTCGCCATTGTCCTTCTGCTTTTCCTGTGCTGCGCGACCACAAGCGGGGCGCGCGAAATTCCCACACCGCAGGACGTCGTTTATCCCGGCACACTGACCTTGAGCGTCGATCTGACGGATCTCGACCGCCGGCTGTTCATTGTGCGCGAGTCTCTGCCGGTGAAAGCGGGCCCGTTAACGCTTCTCTATCCGCAGTGGTTGCCCGGCACCCATGGACCAAACGGGCCGATCAATTTGCTTGCGGGCTTGATGATCACAGTGGGCGGGAAGCGGGTGCCCTGGCTGCGCGATCCGGTCAACGTTTATGCATTCCAGGTCGACGTGCCTGCCGGCGCCGATCGGCTCCAGCTCGAATTTCAATTCACGTCGCCTCAGAGCACCGATCAGGGTCGGATCGTCGCCACGCCGGAAATCCTCGGCCTGCAGTGGAACACAGTGGTGCTTTATCCCGCGGGCTACTATGCGAGCCGGATCTCGGTGAAGGCGGACGTGAAGCTGCCGACGGACTGGCAATTCGGCACCGCATTGAACCTGGCCGCGCGCAACGGCGACCGGATCGAGTTTGCGCCGACTTCACTCGACACATTGGTCGATTCGCCGCTTTTCGCCGGACGGCATTACAAGCGCGTGGATCTTGCTCCCGGCGCCGATGTTCCCGTGTCCGCGCACATCGTCGCGGACAATCCATCGAAGCTCGAAATCAAGCCCGAGCAGCTCGCGGCTTACCGCAAGCTCATGCAAGAAGCCTACGCGCTCTTAGGCGCACGCTCCTTCGATCGCTACGATTTTCTCCTCGCGCTCAGCGACAACTTCAGCGGCATCGGTCTTGAACACCACCGCTCCAGCGAAAACGTGCATCGCCTCGGCCATTTCACCGAATGGGATAAGAACGCGCCGGGGCGCGATCTCCTCGCGCATGAGCTCACTCATTCCTGGAACGGCAAGCGTCGCCGGCCGGCCGATCTTTGGACTGCCAATTTTAACGAGCCGATGCAGGATTCGCTGCTCTGGGTTTATGAAGGCCAGACGCAGTACTGGGGTTGGGTCCTCACCACGCGATCAGGGCTTTGGCCGGAGCAAATTGCGAAGGACGTGCTCGCAAATATCGCGGCCGTTTACGAACGCAGCCGCCCGGGCCGCGCCTGGCGCAATCTCCAGGACACCACTTATCAGCCAATTCTCGGCGGGCGCCGCTCCCAACCGTTTCCGAGCTGGCAGCGCACCACGGATTATTACAACGAAGGCGTGCTGCTGTGGCTGGACGTGGACACCAAGCTGCGCGAGCTCACGGGAAACCGTCGCTCGCTGGATGATTTTGCTCGCGCCTTCTTCGGCACGAAGGACAAGAGTTACGACGTCATCACGTATACGTTCGACGATGTGGCGTCGGCGCTCAATGCCGTTTCACCAAATGATTGGAAAACTTTTCTGAGAGATCGGCTCGACGGAAACGGGCCTGCCGCGCCGCTCGACGGCCTGACGCGAAGCGGCTGGAAACTGGTGTATCGCGAGGAGCAGTCCGCTTTTCAAAAATCGATCGACGATGTGACCAAGTCGATCAACCTGAGTTTCTCGCTTGGCCTGGTTGTCTCGACAAGAGAAAGAGGCAACGTGACTGAAGTAGTCTGGGACAGCCCGGCGTTCAAAGCGGGTCTCACAACCGCCGGTAAGCTGATCGCGGTCAACGGGAGGGAATTCACGCCGGAGCTTCTTGTCGAAGCCGTTCGTACTGCCAAAGAGAGCCATCAGCCCGTCGAGCTTTTAGTCAAGACGTTTGACCGCTACACAACGGTCCGCGTGCCTTACTTCGAAGGTTTGCGCTATCCGTATCTCGAGCAGATGAATGGTACCGACGACCGCCTCACGACAATTCTAAAGCCGCGCAGCTGAAAAATCAGACGCGCCACTCCCAGTTCCTCGAAAGTTTGAGCAGCTACATTCCTAAACTGGCTACGTTAACGAATTGCTCAATGCCGTATTGGATTTCACGGCCGGGCGCCTTCCGCCCAGAGTTCGTCCATGTAGTCGCGCAACGCTTCCTTGAGCATGAAGTTCGGCGCATAGCCGAGTTCGGCTTTCGAAACGCTGATGTCCATCGGGATGCTGCGGCTCTTATCGGCCGATGTGGCGCCGGTGACTTTGATTTCTCCCTTGGGCAGCAGCTCGCGCACGACGCCGGCAAGTTCTTCCGGTCCATGCACCACGCCGGTGCCGGCGTTGTAGATCCGCTGCTTGGGATTTTCTGCACTGCAGGCGAGGAAAAGTGCCATGCCGACATCCTTGCCGTAGACGTATTCGTTGGGGCCGTAGGTTTTGGCGTCGACGGTGATTGGGTCGCCTTTGATGATGGCGAGGGCAAGATCGCGCATTACTTTGCCGACCGTGGAGCCGCCGACGTAAAAGCCGCGGCCGAAAACGCCGCCGGGGCGGATGATGATTGTATCGAGTTTGTACATCGCGGCGTAGGCGTGGACCAGATGCTCGGAACACACTTTCGTGGTCGCGTACAGATTGTGCCCGCCGATCGGATGCGTTTCGCGGATAACGTTGTCATGGATCTTGTCGCGCTCGTAGGTGCCGAAAGTGCTGACGTAGACGACGCGGCGCAGTTTGCGCAGGCGCGCGGCTTCGAGAACGTTGATCGTGCCGAGGATGTTGTTGGTGGCGCCGGTGTAAGAATTTTCTTGCACGCGCGAGCCGATGAGGCCGGCGGTGTGGACGATCGTGTCGACGTTGTACTTCTCCAGCGCGGCGAGGAGCGCCGGCAGGTCGCGCATGTCCGCGGCGACGACCTGGGCTTTTCCCGGGCCGACGATCTTGTCGATGTAGTCGCGATTGGGCGAGAGATCGAACAGCGCGACGTTGTGGCCGGCATCGACGGCGTGGCGCGCGGCGTGGGTGCCGATGAGCCCTGCTCCGGTGATGAGAATATTCATTGATTGTCCTCCTGGGAAAAGTGACAGCTTACATTAGGTGGGTGTCTGTACTCTGTCAAACCGTGAATATCGAGCTTGCTTAAACAATGTAGGCAAGCTTATGGTAGGCCCGATTTGCCATCATTCGCTTATTTGAAAGGAGACAGCTATGAAGCCGAGAACGGTCCCTATGAAGCAATCTGGCAGTTTCAAATTGGCAATGATTCTAACAACCGCAGTCGCAACGTTACTGACCGGCAGCGCGCTGTTCGCGCAATCGGTTAAAGTCGGTAGAACGGTCGGTGGCAGCGGCTTTCACATTCCTTCCTATGTCGCCATCGACAAAGGATTTTTGAAAGCAGAGGGTTTGGACGCCAATTTCATTGCGGCGACTGCCGGTGTGCTCGTCCGAGCGACGATCGCCAAGGAGATCGAGTTTACGCCGATTCCCGGCGGCGGCTCGGAGGCGATGCTTAAAGGCGCGCCGCTGGTTTTCTTCCTTGGCGAATCGTTGATCTCGCAGTGGACGTTGACCACGACGCCCGACATGAAGCGCGTGGAAGATTTGAAAGGCAAGACCTTGGGGCTTGGCCGGCCAGGCTCGGCCGACTACAGCGAGATCGTCGTCACCTTGGCCAAGCACTTTAACATGCAACCTGGCAAAGACTACAAAGTTATCGCTTTCACCGGAGAGCCGGATCGGATCGCGGCGCTGATTCAGGGCTCGATCCAGGGCGGCGTATTGTCGTTTCCCCATGCCGCGCGCGCGGAGAAAGAGGGGATGAAGATTTTAATGCGGACCGGCGACTACATACCGCGTTTGGGCGGAACGTTTCTCGCGCACAGGGATTTCATCAAAGAGAAACGCGACGTGGTAAAAAAATTCACCCGCGGCATGATCAGAACCATCGATTACATCAAATCGGACAAGAAAGGGACGATGGAAGTTATCCAAAAGTATTTTGAGATCAAGGACGCCAAAGTTGTGGAGAACATCTACAATCAAGTTTACGATAAATACAGCCCGGAAATGCCGCCCGAGCTGATCAAAGACCTCTTTGAATCGCGCACTACGCCGGAGCTCGGCTGGCCGCAAGGCAAACCGCTGCCCGATCTCAACCAGTTCGTCGATCGCAGCATCGTCACTGAGGTGTTGAAGGAGATGGGACGGAAGCCGGGAGGAAAATGATAGCAGGTCGGATCTTCGGTAGGGCGGCACGCGGGGCGCGTGATGGGATCGATGCGGTTCGTTTCGGTTAGCGCGTCGGTCACAGTTCAAAACGCCTTCGCCGTTTCCGGACGCCATCTCGCAAGGCGCGATTCCAGTTGCTTCACCGCCAGGGTGAGAAGAACGGAGAGCGCCATGAAGATGCCGACGCCGACGAACACGACATCGACTTTATAGTTGGTCGCCGCCGAAGCGATCATGTAACCCAAGCCCTGGCTCGAGCCGAAGAATTCACCAACCACCACTCCAAGAATCGCTCTGCCGATGGCGAGGCGCAATCCTGCGATGATGTAGGGCACCGAATTCGGCAACACGACGATCTTCATCACCTGCCATTCGTTAGCGCCGAAGGAGCGCACTACGTTCACCAGCACTCGGTTGACGTTTTTGACTCCGACATAGGTATTGATCAGGAGCGGAAAAACCGCGCCGGCGAACACGATCAGGATCTTCGACCAGATGCCGATACCGAACCAGAGAATCAAAAGCGGCAGAAAGACGATGCGCGGGGTGGCGTTGGCGGCGGTGATGTAGGGATCGAGCAAGTCTTCGAGCGTCGACGATCTGCCCATGACGAGGCCCAAAGGCAGACCGACGATAATCGACAACCCCAGGCCGGCGAGGAAGGCAACGGCGCTGATATAGAAATGTTTTTCGATGGTGCCGTTGCGCAGCAACTCATAGAAAGCAACGGCAATCTTCGACGGCGTGGTGAAAAAGAGCGCCATTCCCTTGGGCAAGGTGTACCAAAGCGGGACGCTCTCCCAGAGAAGCAGCAAGAGCAAAATAAAGCCGGCGCCGAAGATGAACGACTCGTGCTCGGCGAAAAAATTATTCGCTTTCATCAGCGCACCTCGTCGCCGGCGCGCCACGGCGCGACCGTGACCTCCAGCTTGCGCATGAGCTCGGTGAGGATCACCGCGATGAGCGACAATATGATGATGCCGACAAACATTTCCGGCAGCCGGTAAGTGTCGCCGGCTTGAGAAATGGCAAAGCCGATGCCTTCGGAGGCGGCGTAGAATTCGCCGACGATGATTCCTACCAGGCCGCGTCCGATGGCGATTCGCGCGCCGGCGACGATGTAGGGCAGCGTGCTCGGCAGGATGACTTTCAAATAGAGATCCTTCTCGCGACCGCCGAAGGAGCGAATGACGTTGATGAGCAGCGAGTCTGTCGACTTTACGCCAGCGAAGGTATTGAAGACGAACGGGAACACCGCGAGCAAAAAAACCAGCGCGGCTTTGCCGGTTACACCGACGCCAAAAATAATTATGAACAACGGCGCCAACGCTACCAGCGGGCTGGCGTAGAGCGCCGTCAGGAACGGATCGAGAGAGTATTCGACTCTCCTGCGCCAACCCATAATCAAGCCCACCGGGATGCCGACGATCACTGCCAAGCTGAAACCCCAAATGAAGGCCTGACTGCTGACTGCCAGATCGTGCCAGAGCTTGGCGGTCTGGATTTGTTCTTTAAACGCGACGGCGATCAGCGACGGTTTGGTAAAAAAGAAGGGGTCGACGGGGAAGACGTAGGTCAGAACCAGTTCCCAAAGGGAAACCAAGATGGCAACGGAGCACAGTCCGATCCAGAAACGACGATGCTCCGCAAAGTAGCTTTTGGGGCTCATGGATGAGCTCGTGAATTCAATTCCTCTTTGAGCACTTCCCAGATGCGCGACTTGATCTCGTTGAATTCGGCCGTAAGCCGCATCTCGTAGTCTCTCGGCCGCGGCAGCTCGATGCGCAGCACGTCTTTGGTGCGACCCGGCCGCGCGGTCATGACAATGACGCGGTCCGAAAGGTACGCCGCTTCTTCGATGCTGTGAGTGACAAACAACACGGTTTTCTTGGTGCGCTCCCAGATTTGCAATAGCTCGGTCTGCATGAGGTCGCGCGTTTGCGCGTCCAGAGCGGCGAAGGGTTCATCCATTAGCAATACCTGCGGTTCGGTCGCGAGCGCTCGCGCCAGACCGACGCGCTGTTTCATGCCGCCGGAGAGTTCGTGCGGGTAGTGATTCTCGAAACCGTTCAAGCCGACGAGTTTGATCAGCTCCGTGACGCGCTGAGCGCGCGCAACAGTCGGAGTTCCTTTGAGCTCCAGGCCCAATTCGATATTGGCCGCCACGGTGCGCCAGGGCAGCAAGCCGAATTCCTGAAAAACCATGGCACGCTCCTGGCTCGGTCCGGCGATCGGCATGCCGTTGAGCTCCAGGGTGCCGCTGTCGGGTTTGATGAGGCCGAGAAGTATGTTGAGAAAGGTGCTTTTGCCGCAGCCCGAGGGGCCGACGATGCTGACGAATTCGCCACGGGCGACGGTGACGTTCAAGTCGGTGAGCGCGGTGACGGGCTCGCGGTTTTTCGGTCGAAAACAGAGAGAAAGGTTTTGCGCTTCTATGAACGATGCCATGACTGATACTGGGCAGCGCTATTTGATACCTAACTCCTGATTTACTTCGCGCTGTAAATTGAAGTCAAAAACCTTTGATGCGGGTACCGACTCGCGCAACTTCAAGACCTCAGCGTCGGCACGAAGAAACTCCTCAACCTCTTTGTCGGTGGGGAGACCGTTGGTGGTAAATGCCGGTTTGGCCAACCGGTAGGATTCGAGCGCGGTCGGCAGATCGACTTTAAGGTAATTGGCCAGCACTTCGGCCGTGCCGCGCTCGTTCTCCCAAAAATAGCGGTGCGCGCGCGAGCGGGCGCGCAAGATGCGTTTCACCAGATCGCGTTTCTCGCGCAGCATTTTGTCTGAGAAGGCGAGACCGTTTTGCAGATTGGGCAGGTCGTCCAGGGTGCTGCCGTGAATTTTCAATTTGAACTTGTCGCGCGCCAAGATGACGGTGGGTGGCGACAGCGCGGCGAGCTGGATCACACCGCTCAGAAGGCTTTGCAACTGCGCGGGTACGTCGCCGCCGATCACGACGGTAATGTCTTTGTCGGGATCCAAGCCGGCTTTTCGCAGCAAACGGAGCGCGGCGAGATGCTGGGCGCCGCCGAAGGTCGTGGTGCCGAAAAGCTTGCCTTTGAGCTCGCTCAGCGATTTGACCTCTGGCTTGGTGACCAGCCAGAAGAGATTTTTCTTCAGACTTTGGGAGACGACTTTGGCAGGCAGATCGCTCCGCTCCAACGCGCGAATCAAGGTTCCGGTGTTATTGATGGCGTGCGCCTCGCCGCTCAGAAGCGCAGTGACGCCGATGTTGCCGCGGACCTGCACGACGTCTGCGAGCAGATTTTCCTGACGAAAAAAGCCGCGCTCCTGGGCGATATAAAGATCCACCGAAGCGATGCTGCGGCTCGGATAAGTGATAACGATGCGATCCGGACTCTGCTGCGCCTCGGCGCCGGAGAGAAAAGCGCCGCACAATGTCATTGTCGCCACGAGCAGCAGCATGATTTTGGCGTTTCGGCGGTTCATCGGCATCCGATGTTTAGTGCATTCGGCGGCGATGTCAAGCCGATGGGTGAAAAAGGCGCGGACTGAAGCGTCTCTTGAAACTACGCGCGCAATTACAGTATATAAATCTCAAATCGGGAGGACAGAACATGAAAGTAAAACAGATCTATCACATTGGCTTGCCCTGCAACGATCTGGAGCGCGGGGTCAAGTTTTACACCGAAGTGATGGGCATGAAGTGCACCAAGGTCGGTTACGACACCGAGAGCGGTGGACCCTACAAAGAAAAATACGGCATGTTTCCCAACATCGCGCGTCTGTTCCTGGAAGACGGAATGTGTCTGGTGCTGTTCCAGCGACCTGAAAACGTTGAGCGCGGCGATTTCGATGAAGGCACCAACCATCTGGCGCTGGAGGTAAGCTCCGATGACTTCGATCGGGCGACCGATGAGCTCAAAAAGGCCGGGGTCAAGGTGCTGATCGATCAACCGGTGGTTCGTCCCACCGGCAAGGCGATTTACTTCTTCGATACCGAGCAGAACTACATCCAGCTCTGGTCGCGGCCGTAAGGCAGTCGTCAGTTGCCGAAGGTCAGCCGGCAGTTGTCAGTTTGCTGACCACTGGTAATTTCAAACTCGTTTCATTCCCCGTGCGCTCTGAAATTTTTCAGGGCGCCCGGGGAATGTCTTTTTCGCCATCCGCGAGGCGCCGAGCGGAAGTCAGAAAGCCGGTGTGCGCGACCATGCGGTGTTGCGGGCGCGCGCTTATTCCTTTGAAGTGCCAGAAGCGCATCAGGTTCTCCGAGGTCTCGATGCAGGCGAAGCGCTTGTCGGCACGCAGCGAATCCACCAGGCTTTTCACCTGAAGCACAGTCGGTAGATAGCAGAGCAGAAAACCGCCGGGGCGTAGCGCGCTCCACGCGTGCTCGACGACTTGCCAGGGTTCCGGCAGATCGAGAACGACTCGATCGACGTCAGTCTCGGCCAGCTCGGCGGCAACATCGCCGATCTTTACCGTCCAGTTCGGAGCCGGCCCGAAATAGCGCGCGACATTCTTTTGCGCCAGCTCGGCGAAATCCTCGCGGATTTCATAGGACATCAATCGACCGCTCTCGCCGATGGCGCGCAGCAGTGCCATGCTCAAGGCGCCGGCGCCGACTCCGGCCTCGACCACGCGCGCGCCGGGAAAAAGATCGGCCCAGAGGAGAATCGGGCCGATGTCCTTCGGATAAATAACCTGAGCGCTGCGCGGCAGGTTCGGGATCAACTGCGGTAGGCTTGGCCGGAAGACCAGAAACGGCTCGTTCATCGACGAGCGCACGACGCTGCCTTCATCGCGGCCGATGATGTCGTCAACGGCGATCTTGCCGCCGCGGATGGCGATGGCGCGGCGTTGATCGAGGCGGGCGAGATACTCGCGGTCCTTGCGATCGAGCAGGATGACTGCTTCGTCCGGTTGGAACGGGCCTCGGGGATAATGCGTGTTCACGGGATTTTCTGCGCCGGACGATTCTGCCTCGGCGTTAGGTTGTGTAAGATCCCAGGCCCCGGCGATTGAGCGCGTCGACTAGATCGCGCACTTCCTGCGAGCGATCGAGCGCACCGACCAGGAGGGCATCCGGTGTGTCGACGACGACGGTGTTCTCGATTCCTAAAAGCACGACGAGGCGACCCGGCGCGTGGATCAGGCAATTTTTCGCATCCAGGCCGAGCCAGCGGCCGCGGCTGGCGTTGCCGCTGTCGTCCTTCTTCATCATGCGATGCACCGCCGCCCAACTGCCGACATCGCTCCAGCCGAAATCGGCTTCCAGAGTCAAAACTTTTCCCTCGGCGCCGGCCTTTTCCATCACGGCATAGTCGATGGACAGGTTCGGCATTTTTTTGTACTCGCGCGCGATCGCTGCGCGCAGTTTCGGGTCAGGTTTCGCCAGCGATTTTCCTGCAGCAGCGCGGCGGATCGATTCGAGCCCAGCGGCGATCGTCGGCTGATAGCGCGCCAAAAGTTCGAGCAGAGTAGAAGCCTTCCAGACGAAGATGCCGCTGTTCCAGAGCGCGCGCCGGCGAATCAGATTTCGCGCCAGCGGCAAGGTTGGCTTTTCCGTGAATCGCTTTACCACGAAAGCTGCCGAAGATGTCTTTGTTTCGAGAAGCTTGTCCTTGACGATGTAGCCGTAGCCAGTTTCCGGATACTCCGGCCGAATGCCGATGGTGACCAAGCGATCGTGGCGCTCGGCTAGCGCGACAGCGTTTTTCAGGGTCCGACGAAATGCTGCGTTATCGCGCACCCAATGATCGGCCGGCAACACAATCATCACGCCCGCGGGATCGCGCCGCACCGTTTCCAGCGCTGCGAGACCAATGCATGGCGCGGTGTTTTTGCCTTCCGGCTCGGCAAGAAAATTATTTTTAGGCAGATCGCGGAGCTCGCGGCTGAGCGCGGTAAGCTGATCGGCGATGGTGACGACCAGCGTCTGTCGCCGTCCGCCGAGCGCATTTACCCGCTCCGCGGTTTCTACGATCAGGCTTTTGCCGCTCAAAATTTTCAGCAGTTGCTTGGGATGGCGGGCCCGGCTGAGGGGCCAGAATCGGGTGCCCTTGCCGCCGGCGATGATGACACTAAAGCAATGATTCGGCATGTGATTTCCGTGTTGATGAGATTGCGAGGTATAGTACGGTAGTGAATATGGCGGATCAAGCGAACGAGTGCGCTACGATGGATTGGCTGGTGGCGCCCGAGCAGACGGGCATTCGGCTCGACGCCTTTCTGCGCGCATGTCTGCCGCATCTTTCGCGCCGTGAGCTCGATGGCGCTCTCGGCGATGGATCTTTCTCCGTCAACGGCCGCGGTGGGCGCAAGGGCGATCGGCTCAAGGTGGGTGACTGGGTTGCCTTTGCCGGTTTCGCGGCTCTGCTGGTGGATCGCCCGCTGCCGGAATTCAATTTGGAGATACCGGTCATCTACGAAGATACTGCGATCCTGGTCGTCGACAAACCGGCAGGCATCGCCACGCATGGTTTTTCCGGGCGCGATACCGGCACATTGGCGAATTACATTGCGGCGCGCTATCCGGAGTTGCTCGGCGTTGGCACGAACCGCTGGGAGCCCGGGCTCGTGCATCGTCTCGATACTGAAACATCAGGCCTGGTGCTGGTCGCCAAGACCCAGGGTGCCTTCGAACAGCTGCGCCGACAATTTTCCGAACGCCGGGTAGAAAAGATTTACTGGGCCCTGGTGTGGGGAGAATGCAAACCGACGGGCGAGATAGATCTACCGCTCGCTCACGATCCGAGCGATGCGCGGCGGATGCGCTCGGTTGACCGCTCGTCGTCCTCAAAAACAAAAACCTGGAACGCGCACACGCGCTATTGCCGGCTTGCGCAATCGAGTGAAGTGGCCTTGCTCGAAGTCGTCATGGAGAGCGGCGTGATGCACCAGATTCGCGCTCATCTGGACGCCATCGGTCATCCGATCGTCGCCGATGCGCTCTACGGAAAAGATCAATCCGAAACATGGGGCCTGACACGCCATTTCCTGCACGCCCGCGGGCTTGGTTTTCGGCATCCCGAAACCCGCCGGATCATGAAATTCGAAGCGGAACTACCGAAAGAATTGTCTATGGCTCTGGGTCAGATTGGAATCAAACCCTAGGCGGCGCTGGGACGGATGCCCTTGGCCTTGGCGCAGGTGCCGCAATAATTGTTCAGGGTGCCGGCTTCTTCCATCCAGCCTTCGTCGAGGTTGTGACAGATGCGCTTGCACTCGAAGCAGATGAAATAAAGACCGTCAATGCTCTTGTTGATTTTTTCCCGGTTGAGCACCCGGCCGCGCAGCTTTTCGATGCGGATGCCGAGCAGCTCTTCGTAATTTTTCTTGATCTTGCGCCGTCCGGCTTCATCGCTTGGAAGATCTTCGTCTTCCGACTCATCATGAGTGCCGTCGTCGATGTAGTCGTGTGTGCGGTCCTTGCCGGCGCGGCCGGCAGTTTTTTTCTTCGCCCGTGGCATTTTCTTTTTCAAAGCTCCCCTGCAGGTTCGGTTGGCTGATTCTTTGCCGCTCGAAGCGGACTTATTTCATAATGAACGACCCGGAGCTTGTCAACTAAAAGAACGGCGGATAACAGCGGCATCGAGTAAAGATAATGATCCCGCCGCCAAGGTCAAGGGTGGCCGTGCGATCGCCGCGCCGCTATGGCAAGTGGTCAATAAAACGGCGGCGGACCGGTATCCGATCCGCCGCCGTTAGATACTTGGAAAAACAAAAAGCTACTGCTTGACCGCCGCGGCGCGCCGCTGGAGATACCCGTTGCGGACAGCGCCGTAGAGATCGACCGTTGACTCCGCGACCCGCTCGAAGCGATCGAGGTTCAGCGAGCGCTCGTTGACGGTATTGGTCGCTGTTCCCGCTATGGTGCCCCACCATGGAATGAAATAGGTATACGGTGTCATGGCGGCGTCGAAAGCATAGCCGACGCCGTCACGAATCGTGAGCGGCGGCAGGAAAGGCAAAATCAGATAGGGACCCTGAGCGATGCCCCAAACGCCGAAGGTCTGGCCGGTGTCTTCGTCGCGCTGCTCGATGCCGAAGGCATCCTTGGCGACGTCGAAAAAGCCCACCAGTCCGATGGTGCTGTTGATGCCGAAGCGGGCCAGCTCGGTGCCGGCGCCGCCGAACTTTGCTTGCAAGCTATTGTTCACGACACGGCGAACTACCTGCAGGTTGTCGAAAAAATTATGCACTCCGCGCTGCACCGGATCGGGCAGGATGAAATCCCAGCCGGTTGCCAGCGGCTTGAGCAGATAACGGTCGAGAACCTCGCGGTTGAACCAGAACATCTTTTCGTTAAAGCCTTCGAACGGATCGCTCTCGAAATCTTCGCCGGCGGATTCCGCTAGCGCCATGCCCGCAATCCCGATCGCAGCAGCCGGCTCGGCCCGGCCGGCGCTTTGCGCGAGCACGATGGCTTCCTGCTGAGGTTCTGCTAAGACCTCGCTTTCCGGCGCTGTTGCGCTTTCTTCGGCATGAACTGCCGCGGTGAGCAGAAATACCATGCCAATCGTGATAGCGAAGAATTTTATCGCGCTAAACAAACTGCGGACCCGCTGCCCGTCGTCTCTCTCCATCACTGTCTCCTTGTCTTGTGAGTGTGTGACTTATATGAACTGCGAAAAATGGTCAAGTGAGTGCGCCGCTTTTACGTTGTCTTTAAACAAAGATTTATTGCGATTCTAAGCCAAAACTGTGCCATCTGCGGACGTCCGTGTCTGAGCCGCGCGCAGGGCAGATTTGGGAGTTTGTTCGGATCAAAGCAGGAGGAACGCTCGGCGGCGCTGTGACAGAAAATCATATCCGCGACAAATTCACGACATCCAGTTCACGGCAACGCGAAGTTTGCGCGCTCCCGACGGATCGGTTATTTTTATGCCAGTGGACGACAAGGGCAAACAAAAGGTCGTGGTTCTCGGCGTCAGCGGTGGCATCGCCTGCTACAAGGCCGTGGAGTTGGTCCGCCTTTTGGTAAAAGCGGGCTTCAAGGTCCATGTGATCATGACCCGCGGCGCCATGGAATTCGTTACACCGCTCACATTCCAAACCCTTTCCGCTCAGCCGGTTGCCACCGAAATATTCAATCTAACTCAAGAGTCGGAGATCGGTCATATCAACTTGGCGGACGCTGCCGATCTGTTCGTGGTTGCGCCGGCCACAGCGAACGTCATCGGCAAGATCGCCAACGGAATCGCCGACGATTTATTAACGACAGTGGTGATGGCGACTCAGGCCCCGGTCCTGGTTGCGCCGGCGATGAACGTTCACATGTACGGCAACCCGATTCTGCAAGAGAACCTGCGCAAACTTCGGCACGTCGGTTACTCGGTGCTGGAGCCTGACTCGGGTTATCTTGCCTGCGGCTACGAAGGAAAAGGACGGTTGCCTGATCCGGAACAGATCGTCGAGGAGATCGAGCGCCTGCTCAAGAAAAAAGATATGGGCGGAGAGCAATTTGTGATTACCGCCGGCCCCAATCGCGAGCCGCTGGATCCGGTGCGCTACATATCCAATCGCTCGTCCGGAAAAATGGGTTATGCGCTGGCGCGTGCGGCGGTACGCCGTGGCGCGGAGGTCATCTTGATCAGCGGGCCAAGCGCGCTCGAACCGCCGGCGGGCGCACGATTTGTTGCCGTGACGACTGCGGCGGAGATGCGCGCAGCAGTGCTGAAGGAATTCTCTCAATGTACTGCCGTTGTGATGGCCGCCGCTGTGGCGGATTACCACGCGGCCGCCGTAGCCGAGAACAAAATCAAGCGGCGCGGACCGGTGGAGCTTCGCCTCGAGCCCAATCCCGATATTTTGAAAGAGCTGGCGCAGAGCAAGAATGGCCAATGGCTTGTCGGCTTTGCTGCTGAGACCGAGGATTTGACTGCCAATGCGCAAAAAAAATTGCGCGAGAAGAATCTCGATATGGTCGTCGCCAACAACGTCGCCGAGGAGGGGAGTGGTTTCGACGGCGACACCAACGTCGCGACCATCGTCGATCGTACCGGCGCGGTGCGCGCCCTGCCGCTCATGAGCAAAGACGACCTCGCCGACCGCATTTACGATCATTACCTGGCCTTGAAAAGCCCGCGTTGAAATGGGAACCCCCCGGGAGCCCAAGGCGGCGAAATATTTCGTCGCGATGCTCTCATCCGCCCCTGAGCTCCTCGATCGAGTCGAAGACGATCTCGTTCCGATTCTGGGTGCCGTCGACCGCCGCAGCGAAGCGTTGCCGTGGGAGGCTTCACAATACTATGAAAAAGAAATGGGCGGCGGCTTGCTGCGGCGCTTTGTTTCCTGTGAGTCTTTGGCGTCGCCGGAGAAGCTCGCCGAAGTGAAGCTTCGTACGCAGGAAGTCGAAGCTAAATATTCCACGACTGCCGGCGGACGGCGGATCAATCTCGATCCGGGCTATCTCGATTCCTTCAAAGTTGTTCTCGCTTCGACCAAGAACGCGAGCCAGCGGATCTACCTGCGCTCCGGTATCTACGCCGAAGCGACGCTTTTCTACTACGACGGCGGCTTCAACGGTCTGCCGTACACCTATCCTGATTATCTGTGGCCGATGGCGGTGGAGTTCTTCACTGAAATCCGCGCCATTTATCTTGCACAACTACGCGGACAGAGCTGACTTGCTGCTACGCGCTACCCGGGTGAGGCGTTATTGCTACGCTCGACGCTCCGGTGCTAAGATCGCCTCGTGAAAGGAAGCGGCAGCATTGGAAGAACCTAGCGAGCGCGACGAATTGAGCGAGCTGGCGACAGCGCTGCGCCGCCAGTTGCAACGCCGCGAACGCGCGGGCATTCGCGTTTTGCCCAAAGGGGAAACCACCGCTGCGAAACCGGTGCCCACCGCGCCGCCAACCAATCTGGTCACCGGCATGGCTGACAATCTTTTCGCCACCGATTCGGCGCCGCTGCGGGCGCAGACTCTCGAAGAGCTGCGTGACGCGATCGGCGATTGCCGTCTTTGCCGGCTCTGCGCCGGACGAACCCACATAGTTTTCGGCGTCGGCGATCCTAAGGCGAAGCTTATGTTCGTCGGCGAAGGGCCCGGACGCGACGAAGATATTCAAGGCGAGCCCTTCGTCGGCCGCGCCGGCCAGCTTTTGACCGACATCATTACCAAAGGCATGGGTATGAAACGACAGGACGTTTACATCGCCAACGTCGTCAAGTGCCGGCCGCCCGACAACCGCAATCCCGAGCCGGACGAAGTCGCCGCCTGCGAGCCGTTTCTCAGAAAACAGATCGAGCTCATCCATCCCAAGATCATCGTTGGGATGGGTAAGTTTGCCGTGCAGACTTTGCTGCAGAGCAAAGCGCCGATCAGCAAGCTGCGCGGCAACTGGCACAGCTATGTCGGCATTAAATTGATGCCGACGTTTCATCCCGCCTATCTACTGCGCAATCCGGCCGACAAAAAACTCGTGTGGGAAGACATCAAGAAGGTCATCAAAGAATTGCAGGATGAAGACGCTTAGAGTTTTTCTCTTCTTGGCGATTTTAGGGGCGGGGCTCTCCGCGATGGCCCAGAGCATCGGCGCGCCGGCCCACGTGGACGTGATCTCCATCGACGGCAGCATCAATCCCGCGGTCGATGATTTCATCCGCGAAAGCATCGGCCGCGCCAAAAGCGACGGTGCTAAGGCGCTGATCATTCAGCTCGACACGCCCGGCGGGCTGCTCAACTCCACGCGCACCATCGTCAAGGAAATGCTCGGCGCCGAAGTGCCGGTGATGGTCTATGTGTCGCCGAGCGGCGCCGGCGCCGGCTCGGCCGGAGTGTTCATCACCATGGCCGCGCATATTGCGGCGATGGCGCCGGGAACCAACATCGGCGCGGCGCATCCCGTGGCCGGCGGGGGCCAGGAAGTCAAAGGCGTGATGGGCGAGAAAATCGAAAACTTCACGGCTTCCTTCAGCGAAAGCATCGCGCAGAAGCGCGGCCGCAACACCGAGTGGGCGATTCAGGCGGTGCGCAAGAGCGTGGCGATCACCGAAAAAGAGGCGCTCAAGAAAAAAGTCATCGACGTGGTCGCGGCGGACATCCCCGATCTGCTCAAGCAAACCGACGGCCGCAAAGTGGATCTCAACGGCAAGGAAGCCATTCTGGCGGTCAAGGACGCGCGCATCGATCGCTACGACATGAGCCTCAAGCAAAAAGTGCTCAATGCCATCGCCGATCCGAACATCGCGTATATTTTGATGATGGCCGGTTTTCTCGGCCTGTACATGGAATTCGCCCACCCCGGGGTGGTTTTCCCGGGCGTCGCCGGCGCAATTTGTCTGCTGCTCGCGTTTGCTGCTCTACAAGTGTTGCCGCTCAATCACACCGGTCTGGCGCTGCTGCTTCTGGGCCTGGCGTTGCTCGTCGGCGAAGCGTTTTTTCCGAGTTTCGGTGTTCTGGGGATCGGCGGGATTGTTTCCCTTGCGCTCGGCTCGTTGCTGCTTTTCGATACGCCGACTTCGGATTTCGGCGTCGATCGCTCCATCGTTTTCACTGCGGTCGCGACGGTCGGAAGCTTCGTCCTGGCGATCAGCTATCTGGTTTTTCGCTCGCAACAGGCCAAGCCGGTCCTCGGCAAAGAAGGGCTGATCGGCGAGATCGGCGAAGCGCGCACCCGGCTTGCGCCGACGGGCAGGATCTTCGTGCACGGCGAATACTGGGGCGCAGAAGCCGACGGCGCGGTGGAGAGCGGCGAAAAAATCCGCGTGGTGGGTTACGACGGCATGCGTCTGAAGGTGACCCGAATCGGTGGGGGCGAGACGAAGCACTAGGGGGAGGCAAGCATGTTCGGATTCGGTCCTGTCGCGACGTTTTTAGTCATCGTTGTCGCGCTAATCATCAGCGGCATCAAAATCCTCAAGGAGTATGAACGCGCCGTAGTGTTTCGGCTCGGGCGCATGGTCGGCGCGCGCGGTCCGGGCATCACTTACATCATTCCCGGCGTCGAGAAGATGGTCAAAATGGACATGCGCACGGTGACCATGGATATCCCGTCGCAGGACGTGATTACGCGTGACAACGTCTCGGTCAAGGTCAACGCCGTGCTTTATTTTCGCGTGCTCGAGCCGAACAAAGCGGTGGTCGAAGTGGAGAATTATCTCTTTGCCACGTCGCAATTGGCGCAAGTGACCTTGCGCAGCGTGTGCGGCCAGGCCGAGCTGGATGAGCTTTTGTCCGAGCGCGAACGGATCAACAGCCGCATTCAGGAAATTCTCGATCAGCAAACCGATCCCTGGGGCATTAAAGTCGTGCTGGTGGAGCTCAAGCACATCGATCTGCCCCAGGAAATGCAGCGCGCCATGGCGAAGCAGGCCGAAGCCGAACGCGAGCGGCGCGCTAAAGTGATTCACGCCGACGGTGAATTCCAGGCGTCGCAAAAACTGGCCGACGCGGCCGAAGTGATCGGCAAGCACCCGGTGGCTATCCAACTACGCTTTTTGCAGAGCTTGGTGGAAGTGGCGTCGGAAAAAAATTCGACAACGATTTTCCCCGTGCCCATCGACCTGCTGACGCCGTTTCTGAAGAAAAACGACCAGAGCTAGAAGACTCCGCTCCGCACGCGCCGGTGATTTTCGTAAGGGCACGGCAGGCCGTGCCCTTACTTTATTTTACATTGATGAATCTGGAACAATTCAATTACCAGCTGCCCGAGTCGCTGATCGCGGCCTATCCGAGCCGCGCGCGCGAGGGATCGCGCTTGCTCGTCGTGCGACGGCAGACCAGCGAGATCATTCACAGCGTGTTTGCCGACCTGGGCAAATTTCTCGATCCGGGCGATCTGCTGGTGCTCAACGACACGAAAGTATTTCCCGCGCGGCTGCGCGGCACCAAGGCCAGCGGTGGCCAGGTCGAGGTGCTGCTGATCGAGCGCTTCGTGGAAGCGGAGCGAAATCTCTGGATTGCACTCGTTGATGCCGGCAAGAAGCCGCCGCTGGGGAGTTTCTTAACGTTCGGTGCCGATTTGAAGGCCGAAGTGATCGGTGATCTCGGGCGCGGCCGCTTCGGCCTCGAGTTTGACCCCGGTGATGATTTCAACGCGCGACTCGAAACGCTCGGCGAGCCGCCGCTTCCGCCTTACGTGCGGCGCGAACGCGAAGCCGAGGCGCTCGACCGCGATCGCTATCAGACGGTGTACGCGGCGCATCCCGGCGCGGTGGCGGCGCCGACGGCGGGATTTCATTTTACGCCGGAGCTGTTCGCGAAGCTCGCCGAGCGCGGCATCGAGCGCGCGCTGTTGACCCTGCACGTAGGGCCCGGTACGTTTCAGCCCGTGCGCGAAAGCGAGATCGAAAATCATCGGATGGAGGGCGAGCGCTACTCGCTCGGTGTCGAGGGGGCGGCGCGGATCAATCGCGCCAAACAGGCCAGCCGGCGCGTAGTCGCTGTGGGCTCGACCAGCACGCGCACGCTCGAGTGGATCGCGCGCAAAAAAGGCGCGGTCGTGGCCGACGAAGGCGTCGCGCGCTTGTACCTGCATCCCGGCGATCGCTTTCACGTGCTCGATGCGCTGATCACCAATTTCCATTTGCCGAGGTCCACGCCGCTGATCCTCGTCGCCGCGTTCGCCGGCCTCGATCTGATGCGCCGTGCCTATCGAGAAGCCGTCGAGCGCAAATACCGGTTTTACAGCTACGGCGACGCGATGCTCATACTCTGAAATTTTGGATTCTAGATTTTGGATTTTCGATTGTCGGACAAAAACCCGGAGATCTTCGATGAACAGGTCCCCTAATCCCTAATCCAAAATCTAAAATCCAAAATGGAAAATCATTTCACGGTTCTGCAGACCGATCCCGCCTCGCGAGCGCGCCTCGGCTGTTTGGTGACCGCGCACGGCGAGATCGAAACCCCTTGCTTCATGCCAGTCGGCACGCAGGGGACGGTGAAGGCGATGTTGCCGCGCGACCTGCTTGAGATCGGCTGTCAGATTTTGCTGGGCAACACGTATCATCTTTATCTTCGGCCTGGGCACGAGGCGATCCGCGATCTTGGCGGGCTGCACCGCTTTATGGCCTGGGACAGGCCGATCCTGACGGACAGCGGCGGCTATCAGGTTTTTAGCCTCGGTGCTATGCGCAAGATCACGGAAGAAGGCGCGCAGTTTCAGTCTCATCTTGACGGCTCGTCGCACCTGCTGACCCCGGAAAAGGCAGTGGCCATTCAGGAAGCGCTGGGAAGCGACATCGCGATGACCTTCGATGAGTGCATTCCCGCGGATGCGAGCCGCGAATATGTGCGCACTTCCACGGCGCGGACGATTCGGTGGGCGGAGCGCTGTATCGCCGCGCGCACACGGTCCGGCCAGCTCATGTTCGGTATCGTTCAAGGCGGTCTGTTCGAAGATTTACGCCGCTCTTGCGTCGACGCCCTGGTAGCGCTGTCCTTCGAAGGCTTCGCCGTCGGCGGCCTCGGCGTCGGTGAGGGCGAGGAGCAGCTTCGCGAGATCGGCAGCTTCACCGTCGATCTGCTGCCCACGGATCGGCCGCGCTATCTGATGGGTGTGGGCCGGCCGCAGGACATCATTCACGCCGTGCGCGCCGGCTTCGATATGTTCGACTGCGTGATTCCGACGCGCAACGCGCGCAATGGCACGCTCTACACCTGGCAGGGCAAAGTGAATATAAAGCGCGCCGAGTTCGCCAACGATGCGCGTTCGCTGGATGAAAACTGCGGTTGTTATACCTGCCGTAATTTTTCCCGCGCTTATCTGCGCCATCTGTACATGGCCGGGGAAATTCTTTCGGCGCAACTCAACAGCCTGCACAACCTTTACTTTTATCACCGGCTCATGGATAAGTGTCGGGAAACGATTCGCGGCGGACGGACCGAACTGTGGACGCGGCTGTGGGAACCGCGCGAAGCGCTCTGAGAGAGAAATTCTGGAGGAAGCATGTTCGATGTTGCATACGCGCAGGGCCTGGGGGGTGCCGGCGGTCCGAGTCCGATGGTGACTTTGATCCCCTTCGCGCTGATTTTTGTGATCATGTATTTCATGGTGATCCGGCCGCAGCAGAAGAAGGGCAAAGAGCATCAGGAGATGTTGAACAAACTCAAAAAGAACGACGAAGTGATGACCTCGGGCGGAATTTACGGTAAAGTGATCGACCTAAAGGAGACGGTGGTGACGCTGGAGGTGGCCCCCAACGTGCGCATCCGCGTGCATCGTCCGCAGATTTCGGCTGTCCTCACCGGGGAAAAAAGCCCAGCCAAGGAAGGGTAGGACTCAGGAATGCGGCAAAGCGTCTTGACGCGAGCGAGTCTGTTCGCCATCGCGATTTTGGCGGCGATCATCTATCTGGTGCCAACATTTGTGCACCCGCTGCCATCGTGGTGGAGCAGCTTCTTGCCCGCGGATCGGATCAATCTCGGTTTGGACTTGCAGGGTGGCAGTCACCTGGTTCTCGGCGTGAAGGTAGACAAAGCGATCGAGAACAACATCGAGCGCATGAAAGGCGAGCTGACCAACGTGATGCGCGAAAAGGGCGCCTCGGGTGTCTCGGTGGAGCGGGTGGAAGGCAATTTGTTGCAAGTGCGGGTCGCGGCGGCGAGCGTGGAGCGCGTGCGCGGTATATTGAAATCAGATTTCGCCTATCTGGTGGAAGCGAAAACGCCACAGACGGTTTCCGGCAACACCGATTTTTATTTGACCCTCAACAAAGAAGAGCTTCGCTCTCTGCGCGACTACGCGGTGGATCAGTCTCTCGAAACCATTCGCAACCGCATCGATCAGTTCGGGGTGAGCGAGCCGATCATTCAGCGCGAGGGGCAGGAGAATATTCTGATTCAGCTTCCAGGCATTCAGGATCCCGAGCGCGCCAAGGAGATTATCGGCAAAACCGCTCTGCTCGAGTTCAAGCTCGTCGATGATACGGCGAATGTCGAAGAGGCGATCAAGAACGGTCCTCCGCCGGGGCGCCAGTTGCTTTACGGCCATGCCGGCAGAGGTGACACCGTAGGCGCGGACAAGCAAGCCTACGTACTGGAATCGCGGCCCTTGATGACCGGCGAATACGTCCAGGACGCGCGGGTGCGGCCGGCGCAGCAGCTCCAGGGCGCATCAGTTGAGCTGATTTTGAACGGCGCCGGGGCAAGAATGTTCGAGCAGATCACCGCTGCCAACGTGAAGCGCCGACTTGCCATCGTGCTTGATAACCGGGTTTATTCGGCGCCGGTCATTCAGGAGCGGATCGGCGGCGGTCGGGCTTCGATCACGGGCAATTTCAGCATCCAGGAAGCGCGCGATCTGTCGATCGTCCTGCGCGCCGGCGCGTTGCCGGCGCCCGTCGAAATTCTCGAAGAACGGACCGTCGGTCCTTCGCTCGGCAGCGATTCGATTCGCCAAGGCGTCATTTCGTTCGTCGTCGGCGCCAGCCTCGTGATCATTTTCATGCTCGTCTACTATCGCGGCGCCGGAATACTCGCGGACGTAGCGCTCCTGTTTCACATTCTTTTTCTGCTGGCGATCCTGGCCGCCTTCAAGGCCGTCCTCACGATGCCGGGTATCGCCGGCATCGTGCTCATCGCGGGCATGGCCGTGGACGCCAACGTGCTCATCAATGAACGTATACGCGAAGAACTGCGCGCTGGACGAACGCCGCGCTCGGCCGTCGAAGCCGGCTTTCAGCACGCCATGCCGGCGATCATCGACACCAACGTCACGACTTTTCTTTCAGGCGTCATTCTCTTTCAGTTCGGCACCGGTCCGATCAAAGGTTTCGCAGTCACGCTTTGCATCGGTATTTTGACCACCGTGATCACGGCCGTTTACATGACGCGAGTCTACTACGACTACCGCGCGGTAACGGGCAAGTTAAAAGCGATCAGCATCTAAAAGGAAGCATCATGGAGATAGTCAAACCCGGAGTACAGATACCGTTTACCCGCTACCGATATATTGCTCTCGCCATTTCATCGGTGGTCAATCTGGCGGTGCTTATTTTGCTATTTACCAAGGGCCCGTTGCTCGGCGTCGACTTTGCCGGCGGCACCGTGGCGCAGCTCAAGTTCACCAAGCCGGTGACGATCTCCGAAATCCGCAACGCCTTGGGCGAGCTCGGGGCCGGGGATACCGTGATTCAGGATTTCGGCCAGCAGGGCTCCAACGAGTTTCTCGTGCGGCTGCAAAGGACCTCGGTGCAGCTCGGCGAACTGGGCGAAGAAATCAAAGCGAGACTCGGCAAGCAATTCGGCACAGATGGTTTCGAAGTGCGCCGGATCGAATCGGTGGGGCCGAAGGTCGGCAGCGAACTGCGCCAGAGGGGTGCTTGGTCGGTTATCGCCGCTACGATCATGATGGGAATCTATATCTGGCTTCGCTTCGAATTGCGTTTTGGTCTGGGCGCAGTGATCGCATTGATCCATGACGTTTTGATCACTATCGGCGCGCTGATCCTCGCCAATTACGAGTTCGATCTGACCATCATCGCTGCACTCCTGACCGTGGTCGGATTTTCCGTCAACGACACCGTAATTATCTGCGACCGGGTGCGCGAAAATATGCGAAAAATCAGACGGGAAAGTTTGGAAAGCATCATCAACACCAGCATCAACGAGACCTTGAGCCGGACGATCATCACCACCGGCACCGCCATTCTCGTTCTGCTGGCGCTTTTTCTGCTCGGTGGCGGCGTTATTCGGCCGTTTGCTTTCGCTTTGCTGGTCGGTTTTTTCTCGGGGGTTTATTCTACGATTTTCATCGCCAGCCCGGTGGTTCTCTTTTGGGACAAGAAGGCAACGGCCAAGAAGGCAAAGACATAAACGCCTCGGGGTTTTTCTAAGGATTTGTACCGAGGCTGGATTTCAGACTAAGACATTACGCTGACACTCCGCAGTCATCCTGATGCGCAGCGATCTCGCCAAACGCTGGGTGCTGAAACCCTTCGATGAAGCGCTGGCCGCGGATCACGCCGAACAATTCAAAATCTCGCCGCTCGTAGCGCGCCTGCTGATCCAGCGTGGCTACGCCGAAAGCGCTCACGCGCGCCGCTTCCTGTCCTCGAGCCTGCGTGAAGACCTGCCGTCGCCGTTCGAGATGATCGACATGGATCCGGCCGTCCACCGGCTGATACAGGCGCTCCGTAAAAGCGAGCAGATCGGCGTCTGGGGCGACTATGACGTGGACGGCACCACCGGCGCCGCAGTGCTCGTGACCTTTCTGCGCGAAATCGGCGCCGACCCGATTTACTACGTGCCGCACCGCATCGAAGAGGGCTACGGTCTCAACGTCGAAGGGCTACGCCGGCTCAAAGCGCGCGGGGTCGATCTCCTCGTGACGGTGGATTGCGGCATCGCCAATGCCGCTGAGGTCGCCGTGGCGCGCGAGATCGCCCTCGATGTGATCGTCGTCGATCACCATCAGCCGCCGGAAGAGCTGCCCCGGGCGGTGGCGGTCATCAATCCGCATCGGCGTGACTGTTCGTTTCCCGACAAAGGGCTTTGCGCGGCGGGGCTGGCGTTTTATCTCGTCATTGGCCTCCGCGCAAAGCTGCGCGATGAAGGTTGGTTTCCACGCGAAGTTCCGGATATCCGGCGTTATCTCGATATCGTTACTCTCGGCACGATCGCCGACATGGTGCCGCTCAAAGGCGTCAACCGAACCTTGCTGCGCCGCGGTCTAGCGGAGCTCGGCGCGTCCGCACGGCCAGGAGTGGTTGCGCTCAAGCAGGTCGCCGGCGTTTCCGACGGCGCTGTTAGCGCCGGGCAAGTAGGATTTCGCTTGGGGCCGCGGATCAACGCCGCGGGACGGGTCGACTACGGCATCAAAGTCGTCGAGCTGCTGACCACGCAATCGAGCGAAACTGCGCTGCGCATTGCGCAAGAACTGGACGCGCACAATACCGAGCGGCGTGCGGTGGAAGGAACCGTGCTCGAGCAGGCGCTGGAGCGGGCGAGCGTTCTGATCGACAGCGGTAGCCGCCATTCGCTCGTTGTTGCCGGCGAGGGCTGGCATCCCGGCGTGCTCGGAATCGTCGCGTCCCGTTTGGTGGAGAGATACTATCGCCCGACGGTGGTGATCGGCTTCAACGGCAGCGAAGGCAAAGGCTCGGCTCGAAGCATCCGCGGCTTTCATCTGGTCGACGGTTTTCGCGGCTGCGCCGAGCATCTGGTGAAATTCGGTGGCCACGAATACGCCGGCGGCCTGTCGATTGCCGCAGACAAACTCGAGTGTTTCGCCGACGCCTTCGAAGCGGTGGCGCGCGAGCGGCTTACGGCGGAAGATTTGCGGCCGCTGTTGGAACTCGATGCGGCCCTGGATTTTTCTGAGATCGGCCTCGGAATTTTGCGCGAGCTCGAAGTGATGAAGCCTTTTGGCGTCGGCAACCCCGAGCCGGTGTTCATGACCGCCGACGCGCAGGTCTGCGAGCGCAAGGTTTTCGCGAGTGGCGTGCGCTACCGGCTGCGTCAGGCCGATCGTGTCGTCGGCGGGGTGATCTTCGGAGTCGGTGAGGATTATCCCGGCCGGCCCGGCGAGATGATCGATGTGGCGTACCGGCTCGCGGAGAACGAATGGAACGGCATGACGACGGTGGAACTGAAGATCGCCGATGTACGAATTTCTGAAAACGGTTTGGCGCTGGCCGCAGGAGTCCCGCGCGAAACAACGATGAACGCAGGGGAGGAGCGATGATGACGAATTGTAAATTGGCATCTTTCGGTGCGGGTTTGGCCGGTGTCCTCTGGATGATCGCCATCGGCATCGCGCCATGTTTGGCGGCGGAGGTCGGCGGCAAACCGGAGAAGCCCGACGTGGTCGTCACCTACGCTCAGCCAAGCGGCGCGTTCACGCCGATCTGGGTCGCCTACGAAGCGGGACTCTTCAAGAAGTACGGTTTGAACGCGAATTTGCAATTGCTCACGCCGCAAGTTTCGGCCCAGGCCGTCGTGTCGGAGGAAGCGGATTTTTACACCGACGGTCCGGATCTGATCAACGCGCGGCTGCGCGGCGGCCAGGTTAAATATTTCGCCGGCACGATCCAGCAACTGGTGTTCGAGATGTGGGCAGCCAAAGAGTTCAAGACTATCCAGGATCTGAAAGGCAAGACTGTGGCGGCGAGCACGCCACGCGCGGCGCTGGACACGGCCACCCGGGAGACCTTGAAAAAATTTGGTCTCGTGCCGGACAAGGACGTGCAGGTTCTTTACGTGCAGACCGTGCCGGCGATTTTAAGCTCGATCATCGGCGGCAAAACCGCTGCCGGCACGCTCTCTGCACCGAACACTTTGAAGGCGAAAGAAGCGGGGCTCAATCAATTGGTCGACATCGGTAAGCTCAATATTCCGGCCTTTCAGGTCGTCTACGGCACCACGGAAAAATATCTTAAAAATAATCCGAACAACGTGTTTGCTTTTCTCAAGGCGATCGCCGAAGGCGTCGCCCTCTCGCGCAAGGACAGCGCAATCGCCAAAAAAGCGATCGCCAAATACGGCAAGATTGAAGACGTGCCGACGGTGGCCGGAACCTATGATGCTTTTGCGCCGTACTGGGCGCCGAGCCTCGGTGTGCGCCCTGAAGCGATCAAAGCACAGTTCGACTACCTCGACGAAAAGGAATTCCCCAACGCCAAAAGCGCCGATCCGAAAGATTTCTACGACAACAGTTTCGTCGAGGCGTTGGCCAAGTCGGGATTTCTCAAAAATCTCGGGATGCGCTAAGCCAGCGCGCCGCACGTCGCGACCTTCCGTCCGCCGCAGCACGCGAGCTCAATTGGAAATCATCAAGTGGCAATCGCGCGGCAGTTTTTTGGTGAGACCTTTGAGCACGTGACCGCGTAGCATGTGATAAAAGGCCGAGCGGCGCGAGGCGCCGATGAGCACCGCGTCGACGTCGAGCACTTTCGCGGCGTTGGCGATGGCTTCGGCGGCGTTGTGCGAGACCGTCCAGATCGGAATGATCTCGATATTTTTCTCGCGCGTGGCCTGCAGCGCCGCGCGCAGGGTGCGGACGCCTTCCTCGTTCGGCGTGTGCGGCGTGTCCCCGGCAAATAGCCCGGGCCATTCCTCTACAAAAAGGCAGTAGAGCGCGGACTCGCCGCGTCCCTTGACCCGGGTGATGCCTTCCTGAATCAAGCGCGGCGACTCGTCGCGCAAGCAGAGCAGGGTCGACGATGAATAAAAGGGTTTCAGCTCGACCGCCTCGGCAAGGGTTACCAAACCCTTGAGTTCGTCTTCGACCAGATCTTCGGAGGCGCGGTAGGCGCGCGCCTGAAGGCGCTGCAGAAACGGGATCTGCACGAGCAGATCGACGAACCAGGCGCGCCGCACGCCGATCGCCGTCAGCATGCCCACCGCCGTCACCGCGCCGCCGAAATAGGTGGCCAGGTGTTTTTCGATCAGGTTAACTCCCCACGCCAGCACGACCACCGCGGTGGTGAAAACTCCCAGCCAGAAGCCGGGATCGCGCCGGCCGAGCCGCCAGCGAATCGAATCGAGGCTGGCCGAAGAAAACACAAAGGCGCCGAGCAAGCCGAAAGCATACATGTCGCCGAGCAGTTTCATCTCGCCGCCGCTCGACAGGATCACGGCCATGGGGATGATCGTTGCGATGCCGACGGCGATGTGCGGCGTGTTGAAAGTGCCGTTGCGCACGGCGAGAATTTTCGGCAGAAACCCGCCTTTCACCAGGGCGAGAAACACATGGTAAGAGCCGATGATCGCCGTATTCGACGCGAACAGGAGCAGGCTGGAAGCGGTGAGAACAACCGCGAGCTTGATGCCGAAGCCGCCCACGGCGAAAGCCAGCTCGGAGATAAATCGCTCGCTCTGGGTGGTCTTGATCTGTTCGGGCAGGAGGCCGATCGACAACGCGGTCAGGATCGGCGAGGTGAGCACCATCGTGACGATCACCGCGATCATCGCCCGGCGCGTCGTCTGACGCAGTGGAAAGCGCATGGTCGGGCTGAGTTGGCTGATGCTTTCCAGACCGGAAAAAGCCAGCCAGGCGGAAGCGAAGCCGACCAAGAGATCATAGATCGAGAGCTCGTGGCCGGTGCCCATGCGGCTCAGCACCGCGCTCCACTGGCCGCTGTCCATGGTCACGACCGCGCTGCCGATGACCACGAGGTTCACGCAAAAGGAAGCGCAGGCCATCACCAGCGAAACGGTTGCGCTCTCGCGGATGCCGATAATATTAAGCGCGGCGAGAACGCCGACGCCGGCGCAAGAAAGCAGTACTACGTGCGCATCCAGGGCGGGGAATACGCTGCCGACGTATTGAAACCCTGATACAGAGGAAATCGCCGTGGTGAGAAAATAATCGACGGTGATGAGCATGCCGCCGAGACAGCCCCACATCGGTCCGAAAGCCTTGGTCGTGATCGTGACCACGCCGCCGCCTTCGGGATTGCGCCACGATATTTCAATGTACTTGAGCGAAAGCAGAATGAAGCCGCCCGTAGTGAGCAGCACGAAAAACGGCGTTGCGTCTTTGACGTGGCCGTAGAGAATGCCGGGCACGTAGTAGACCGACGTGCCGATGTCGCAAAAAACCACCGCCCAGGCAAGGAACCACGTGAGCTGCCTGGTATCTTTCGTCGGTCCCATCAAAAAATTAGTAGGTGTCTTCGGACGAGGCGCGCGATCTCGCTGCAATCGTCGAGCTCTTGCATTGATATCGTCGTTCGACTTATCATGCAACCTACGCCCTAGTGACATGGCCCTCCCCGGACAATACTTCCAAAAACTCGTCGAGAGTTGCCCTGACATCATCATTTCAGTCGACAAGCAGGGCACAATCATCTTCTACAACGACGGTGCGCGGCAGAATCTTGGGTTCAGCTACGAGGAAGTGCTGGGAAAAAATGTTCTGGAGATCTACCCGAGCCTGGAAGAAGCCAAGCGCGTGATGGCCGCCATGCGCGCCGCCGACGCTACGGGCCAAGGGCGCCTGTGCAATTTTGAGACAACCTTCAAGACCAAAAGGGGTGAGAAAATTCCGGTGGCGATCTCCGCGTCGATCACCTACGACGAGCAAGGCAATGAGATTGGCTCCATCGGCTTTGCCAAGGATATTCGCGAGATCCGCCGGCGCGACCAGCTCGTGACCCTCGGCGAAGTTGCCATTGGGCTGTCCCATGAAGTGAACAACTCGCTCGAAGTGCTGGTCAATCAGATCGAGGTGCTGCGCCGGTTTGTCGGCCGGGTCGCCAACGACGAGGACTATCTTGTCGAATCCGATCGGCTTGACTCGATCTCTTCTCAGGTGAAAAAAATTCAGGACATCACCGGCCGGATCAGCCAGATGGCCGACGAGGGCGAGTACGGCACCAAGGAATATCTGCACGGCAAGATGATGACCGATCTGCATGTGGCCGAGGACAACAAGCCATGTGATCGGCCCAAACCGGATGAGAAGCATCCGTTGAGCGGCCTGCGCGTGCTGATCGTTGACGATGACGCGGGCGTTTGTCGCTCGCTCAAGGACCTGCTCGCGGCTGAAGGTTGCTGCGTCGAGACTGCGGACTCCGGCGTGCACGGTTTGGAACGGCTGCAGGACCAGTCTTTCGATCTCGTGCTGAGTGACGTGGTGATGCCGGACATGGACGGCTACGAGCTTTATCAAGCGGTCAAGAAAGCGACGCCGTCATTGCCGGTCATTCTGATGACCGCCTTCAATTACGACAGGGACCATATTATCAAGCGGAGCTGTCTCGAAGGATTGCAAGGCGTCATCTTCAAAAAGCCGGTCAATCCGGTGATGCTCAAAAATGTATTGCTGCAGCAATGTCGCCCCGAGCAAACCGGCCAGACCGAGCCCCGCGCCACCGTCCCGCATTAATTCCGCAGCTTTCCCAGTCAGATCGTGAACAAAGAAGATTTTTATAACCAGGGCATGGAGCTTTTTGCCGAGGAAAAACTGGACGAAGCCATCGCTTCGTACCGGCGCGCGCTCGAAGAAGATCCGAGCTACGTCGACGCGCTGCACGCGCTGGCGATGACTTACGCGCACCAGGAAAAATTCGACGAAGCAATCGAAGCGGCAAAGCGGCTGATAGAGATCGCTCCCGACGACGAGCTGGCGTATACCAGTCTTTCCATTTTCTATCAGAAGAAGGGCTTGATCACCGAAGCCGAGGAGATCGCCGCGAAAGCGCGCACCCTGGGCTGGAAGCGCGAGCTCAGCGCCCGCAACAAGTCTTAAACGCTGCTTTCGGCGCGTTTATCACTTCACTATAGGTTCCTCAATCCGTGCGGGATTCTGCCCGAAACTTCCCTCGGGTGGCGCCGCTGTTCCTATTTTCATGGGTTCTTGCAGTTTTAGGACGGACTCGATAAGAAAAGATGTCCGAAAAACCAAGCTTCAGCGGAGAGAATCCGTGTCCCTCGCCAACACCCCCCTGGCAAAGTTGGTCAAGTTAATCGCCGACGAATCACGGCTCGACGAGAGGATTCGCGATACCCAGGCGGCCCTCACACTTGTCAAAAGGCGGGTGTCGGAATCTCTAGCGCAACATTACATTTCGATGCGCGAACCGAGAATTCAATTGCCGGAGGATCTTATGCGGGAAGAACAATCGTACGAGCGGCTGCTACAGGCGCTGCAGGACATGAAAAACGAGATCGCCAAGCAGATACGACCGGTGGAAGAACAGATCATCCAAGCCAACGTCGATCATTTGCGCCAAACGTTCAATCAGGAGACCCAACGGCTGGGAAAGTGTCTCGAAGAAATCGACGAGAATATTTTGGCTTGTCGGCAATACCTGCAGGATTACGAGCGCATTCGCTCTGGCCTGTATGCAGTCAATGAAAAGCTCACTCAGCTAGGCGCGGAATCGATCCTCGTTCCCGACGGTTTGCCGACCCATGATCTGGGCGAGATTGTCGGACATCGAATCAACGCGCTGCGTACGCAGGGGAAAATTTGATCCGGGGCGCGTATCCGCGCCGCAGACTGAAATCGCCGCTCCAGTTTTTGCCGGAAATCCGCTTTCGCTCGTCAGCTCATTTGCGCTGACTTCCGGTTGCTTCAGCCTTCGCCCATCGGTTTGGCTGTGCGCAGCTCCGTCGGCCGCAGCACCACATAACCCACCGAAACGATTGCCAGGACGCCGCACGTGGCCACCGTCCACGGCGCACCGAGCGCGGTTGCGATCAAACCGAACGGAAAACTCCCCATCGGTCCGAGTCCGCGATTGATCAGACCGAACAACGCCATTACCCGGCCGCGGTTGCTTTCGTCCGCATGGATTTGCAGTAGAGTTGCCACCGAGGAGAGAAACGTTGTCTGGAAACCGCCGGCGATAAATAAAAACACCAGCGAAAGCGCAAAATGCTTCGACCCGGCAAAGCAGAAAATCGCCGCGCCGAAACCGCCGGCCAAAAACATCAGCAGGCGGTGCGGTTTGGGAAATCGCCTTATCGAGGCCAAGCTGAGACCGCCCACGATCGCGCCAGCGCCGGGCGCCATGAGCAGAAGTCCTAGCCCCGGCGCGCCTACCTGCAAAATGTCGCGGGCAAATACCGGCATGAACTGCGTGTACGGCTTGGTGCAGAAGGTCACAATGCCAAGCACGGTAAGAAGCGTGAGAAAAATCGGCGTGCGCCAGGCGAGGCGGAGGCCGTCGAGCGTATCGCGGGTGAGGCTTTGCCGTTTGTCGGTTGCCACGGTCGGAGCGATGCGGATCATGAAAATCGTGATCAAGACCAAAAGATTGCCCACCGTCGCCACGAAAAAGCAGCCCTGGGTATCGACCCAGGGAATGAGCAAACCGCCGAGCGAAGGGCCGAAGAGCATCGAACCGTTGAAGACCATCTGGTACAGCGTGATCGCATTGGCGAGGTCGGCGCGCGGCACGAGCTGATGCAGGATCGACTGGCGCACCGGCTGCTCGAACGAGACGAAAAAGCCGGTGAGCGCCGAGACCAGCAGCAGGTGCCAGACGCGGATGATACCCAGATGATTCATGACGCCGAGGAAGAGCGCCATCAAGAAAAATGCGCTCTGCGTTAGGACAAAGATCTTTTTTCGGTCGGCGCGGTCGACCACGGCGCCGCCAATGGCGGAAAACAGCACTCGCGGCAAACCGAGGCAGAATCCTTCCAGGCCGAGATAAAAGGGCGAGTCGGTGAGCTGAAAGATGAGCCAGCTTTGCGCCGTGGCCTGCATCAGCGTGCCGGTGTGGCCGAGAAAAAGACCGCACCAGAAAATCAAATAATCGCGATATTGGAAAGCGCGGAAAGTACTGGCAAACAACATCGGCGGTACGTGCCCGGAGAAAGAAAAGCGCGATGAAACTTCAGCAGGGGCGGATACCGGCTTTGCTGCAC
>Ga0310810_10000306_pt1 | contig 51380 bp, 43 predicted proteins | sample NCmetagenome_FD_207641 | JGI IMG/M metagenome (GOLD analysis project Ga0310810, IMG submission 207641) | Soil microbial communities from experimental microcosm in Duke University, North Carolina, United States - NC | ecosystem: Engineered > Artificial ecosystem > Soil microcosm > Unclassified ...
TCATTGTTCGGCTCCTTTCTCCCGAGCCTGTTGGTTGGCTTACGCACCACCAACTCTACTCGGGTCTGGGAGCCGACATTGTCATGGAATCAATTACACCAACTACTTGCACGGACTCGACGATCCCGCTTGGCTGAACGCGAACAGCCAGGGGGGTGCACTTTTTCCGGCCGCTATCTCCTATCCCCGTCCGCGTTTGACCGATTTTTTCTTCCGACTGTAAGATCAAAATTTGCCCTCAGCTTTCAGCCGTCAGCTATCAGATCTCAGAAATCCCATAATCCAAGGGTCTGAGACCTGAAAGCCCATAACTGTCAGCGCAACATTCATGCCACACGATCTGCCAAAAGCGTACGAGCCGGGCGAAATTGAAAAGCGCTGGGCCGAGTACTGGCTCAAAGAGAAGCTGTTCTCGACCTCCACGCCTGCGCCCGGAGATAAGCGTCCGGTGTTCACGCTGCTGCTGCCGCCACCGAATGTAACCGGGTTCCTGCATATGGGGCACATGTTCGAGCAGACGCAGATGGACATTATTGTGCGCTGGCATCGAATGCGGGGCTTCGTGACCCTTTGGCTTCCCGGGACTGATCACGCAGGCATTGCAACCCAGATGCTGGTGGAGCGACAGCTGGCGAATGAGGGCACGCAGCGGCGCGCGCTGGGGCGCGAGAAGTTCATTGAGCGGGTGTGGGAGTGGAAGAAGAAGTACGGCAACGCGATCACCGACCAGATGAAGCGGCTGGGTGCGTCGGTGGACTGGGACCGCGAGTACTTCACCATGGACGAAAATCTTTCGCGCGCGGTGCGCGAGGTTTTTGTCCGGCTGTATGAAGAAGGGCTGATTTATCGCGGCAAGTACATCGTTAACTGGTGCCCACGGTGCGCGACGGCCATTTCGGATCTCGAAGTGAAGCACGAGGACGTGCAGGGAAAGTTGTACGAGGTTCGTTATCCGGTGGTGGGGATGGATGAGTTCATCACCGTGGCGACTACGCGGCCGGAGACGATGCTGGGAGATGTGGCGGTTGCGGTGAATCAGAAAGATGAGCGCTACCGGCATCTGCACGGGAAGAAGGTCCTGCTGCCGCTGATGCAGCGGGAGATCCCGATCGTGCTGGATGAGTTGGCGAATCCTGAGTTCGGAACGGGTGCGGTGAAAGTGACGCCGGCGCACGATCCCAATGATTTTCTTGCGGGCATGCGGCAGAACCTGCCGCAGATCGACGTGATGGATGAGCATGCGAGCATGAACCAGAACGCCGGGCCGTATGCCGGGCTGGACCGGTTTGAGGCGCGCAAGCGGGTGCTGGATGATTTGCGCGCGCAGAATCTTCTGGCCGGGGAAAAGGATTATACGATTTCACTGGGCAAGTGCGATCGGTGTGGAACGATTGCCGAGCCCAGGCTTTCGATGCAGTGGTTTATCAGCATCAAGCCGCTGGCGGAGCGCGCGATTGAAGTGGTTGAGAACGGCGAGATCACGATTGTTCCGGACAATTACAGGCAGATTTATTTGAACTGGATGCGGAACATCCACGACTGGTGCATTTCGCGGCAGCTGTGGTGGGGGCACCAGATTCCGGCGTGGTATTGCGAGTGCGGCGAAATCATGGTCGCGCGGGAAGCGCCGGAGAAATGTACCAAGTGCGGAAAATCTCCGCTACGGCAGGAACTGGATGTGCTGGACACGTGGTTTTCGTCGGGGCTGCTGCCGTTTACAAGTTTGGGCTGGCCGGAGAAGACGCGCGATGAAGAGGTGTTCTATCCCAACGCGTTAATGATTACAGGATTCGACATCATCTTTTTCTGGCTGGCGCGCATGATCATGTTCGGCTGCCACTTCATGCAGGGGCATGGACAAGATGCGGCGATCAGGCAGGCGAGCGGTTTTGGTCAGCGCAAAGATGACAGCGTGCCGTTTCGCAACGTTTATATCCATGCCCTGGTGCGGGATGCCGATCGGCAAAAAATGTCGAAGACCAAGGGAAACGTGATCGATCCCATGGACATTATTGAGCGCTTTGGGACCGATGCCACCCGTTTTACGCTGGCCGCCATGGCCGCCCCCGGCACCGACATTGCGTTCAATGAGAGCCGGACGGAAGGGTACCGAGCGTTTGCCAACAAGATATGGAATGCGGCGCGGTTCATGTTCATGAATGCGGGCAGGATTCAGACGGGACTTCGTCCTGACGCGGGAATTGCTGCCTTTAAAGCGGTTACCCTGGAAGATAGATGGATACTTTCGCGCTTCAATCGTGTGACTAAGGATATCAATGAAGCGTTTCAGGATTTCCGCTTCCACGAGGCGGCAAACAGAATTTATGATTTTTTCTGGCGAGACTTCTGCGACTGGTATATCGAGTTGATTAAGTCAAGGCTCGCGGGAGAAGAAGCGCAGCTTGCTTGCGCGAATCTGGTTGCGCTGTTTGAGGCTTCGCTTCGCTTGCTTCATCCGGTGATGCCGTTCATTTCCGAAGAAATCTGGCAGGCTGTATACGATGGCCGCGCACCGCTGAAGTCGATTGCGCTGGCGGAGTATCCGCAGGGCCACGAGTCGCAGATCGATCTGGCTGCTGAGACCGACATGGCGATTCTGCAGGACCTGATCGTCTCGGTGCGCAACCTGCGGGCGGAGCTGAAAATCGAGCAAAAGCAGAGAATTGCGGTTGAGATCTATGCGGACGCGGCGATTCGGAAGCTGATGGAAGAAAATCGGGGCGCGGTGGAGAAATTGGCGAGCGTTGATACGCTTAGGTTTGCGCCGGAGCCGCTGGCTAAGCTGCCGGGGTCGCGCAGCACCGCCCGATTCGACGTGCATGTTGTTTATGAACAGAAGGTTGATTTGGCGGTGGAGTGCGAGCGCCTGAAAAAAGATCTTGAGAAGATAGAGAAAGAAATGAGCGGTGCGCGGCAGCAGCTTGGAAATGAGTCGTTTGTGGCAAAGGCGCCGGCGGAGGTGGTCGAGGGGCGGCGGAAGCGGCTGACGGAGCTTGAAGTTTTGCAGCGGAAGGCGAAAAACAAGCTGCTGGAGTTGAAGTGTTAAGTCTTAAATGGCAGGTCAGCGTGAACGGAAAAAATGGACTGGAATAGCAGGCGCATTACGGCGGTGATTGAGAACGCGTTGCTGGAAGACCGGGCGACGCGCGATGCCACCAGCTATGCCTGCATCGATCCTAATCAGCGCGCGACGGCGACCATTTTGGCCAAGCAGGATTGCATTCTTGCGGGGATCGGTTGCGTGGCTCGGATACTTGACGTGTATGCAACGCTCGATGGGGCGGTGACCTCGCATTATGAGGTCACCACGCATCCGGAGATCTTCGACGGGGTGCGTCTGCACAAAGGGCAATCGATTGCCGTGATTCGGCATAATGCGCGCGTGCTGCTATCTTGCGAGCGCGTCATATTGAACCTTATGCAGCGCATGAGCGGTATCGCCACCCTTACGCGCCAGTTCGTGGAGGCGGTCTCTGGCACGAAAACGAAGATTCTGGACACCCGCAAGACCATTCCTGGCCTGCGTGCTATCGATAAATATGCGGTCCGTTGTGGCGGCGGGCAGAACCACAGGCTTGATCTTTCGGACGGCATTCTGATCAAGAACAACCATATTGCCCTGGCGGCCGGAATCATTCCCGCGCTGGAGCGTGCGCTGCGCAATCGTCGCGGCGAGCAGCCGATCGAGATCGAGGTCCGCAATCTGGCAGAACTGGAGCAGGCTATGGGACACGGAGCCGAGTCCATTTTGCTGGATCATATGAGCGTAGACGATGTGAAACAGGCGGTTGCGCGCTGCGCCGCCAGCAGCCGCAAGATTCCTCTGGAGTGTTCGGGCGGCGTCAATCTGGAAAATGTACGCGCATATGCCGAGACCGGAGTGGACTTTATCTCGGTGGGCGCGCTTACGCACTCGGCTGCCGCGGTGGATATGAGTATGAGGGTTCTACCCGCCTGATGTTGAATTCCTCTTTATAATTCCGGCATCGCTCAACTCGCACATAAACGAAGACCAGCGCAGCCCGAGCCGGCTGATGCGCGTCTTTCCCGCATCGTTCGGCTGCTGATGAACAATGCAACCGTCATTGTGAGCGGCACCAAGCTTGCTCAGGAGATCAAAAGTAATCGGGCGGAAGTCTGGCGACTGGTGCAGAAACTTCGCGCTTACGGTGTGGATATCGCGGGGCGACCTGCGACCGGATATCGGTTGCGATCGATGCCTGATCTGGTGTTGCCAGATCTGATCGATCCAATGATCAAAGGAACGATTTTCAGCAAGCAGGTTCATCACTTCTTTTCGATCGGCTCGACCAACACGACGGCCATGGAAGCCGGCGCTGCTGGTGCGCCCGAGGGTAGCGTGTTTCTGGCCGAAGAACAGACTGCCGGCCGCGGGCGCGCTGCTCACTCGTGGCACTCGGCGCAGGGTAGCGGGATCTATTGCTCGGTCCTGCTTCGGCCGTCGCTGCCGCCCTCAGAAGTTCTGCTTCTCTCGCTGGCTGCCGCCCTGGCGGTACGGTCAGCGATCGCGGAAATCCAATCCGCATTCGCGCCGGATCTGAAGTGGCCCAATGACCTGATGCTTGGGGAAAAGAAAGTTTGCGGGATTCTCACGGAAATGAATGCCGAGCCCACCAGAGTGCGATACCTGGTGATTGGGATCGGCATCAATGTGAACCAGGCGAGTTTTCCGCCCGCCTTGCAGGGGCAAGCAACTTCATTGCGGATGGCGACCGGAAGCGAGTGGTCACGGGTTGAGCTGTGCGCGGCTTTGCTAAAATCGCTGCACCGCGAGTATGCAGAGTTCGTGCGGAGTCCTGCGTCCCGAAGTGCGATTGTGCAGCGCTTTTCTGCCAATTCTCCCATGGTCCGCGGCCGGGCTGTGCGGGTAGAAGAGAACGGCGAATTCGAAGGCACGACCGACGGACTTGATGAGCGCGGTTTTCTAAGGGTGCGAACCGCAAACGTCCTATTAACAGTGATGAGCGGAACAGTGAGATTGCGATAGCTATGCTGCTGGTGATTGATGTCGGGAACAGCAACACGGTGCTGGGAGTGTTCGAGCGAGCGCCCAGCGATCCCGCGCGCTATGAGGGGCTGGCCGCTAACTGGCGAGTCACAACCATCGTGACCCAGACCGTGGATGAATATGGCGTGCTCTTCCGCAACTTGTTTTCGATGGACAAGATCGATGTGAAAGGCATCAGCGGGATTGTGATTTCCTCGGTCGTACCGCCGCTCGATTCCACGCTGCGGAAGGTTTGCGAACGCTACTTCAATACCAAGCCGCTGTTCATTGAGCCTGGAATAAAGACAGGCATGCCTGTGCTGTATGACAATCCCGCTGAAGTGGGCGCAGATCGGATCGTGAACTCGGTGGCAGCATTTGAAAAACACGGCGGGCCCTGCATCGTGGTGGATTTCGGCACGGCTACGACCTTTGACTGCGTTTCCGCTAAGGGCGAGTACATGGGCGGAGTGATCTGTCCGGGGCTTGGGATTTCGGCCGATGCTCTATTTGAAAAAACAGCCCGCCTGCCGCGAGTGGATATCCGAAAGCCTCCGCGAGTGGTGGGGACGACCACGGTTGGCAGCCTGCAGTCTGGACTTTATTACGGGTATATCGGCCTGGTGGACGGAATTATCGAACGATTGCTGGAAGAACTCGGCCCCGAAACTAAGGTGCTTGCAACCGGAGGGCTGGGTTCGATGATCGGCACCGGGTCACGCTTTATTCGCGAAGTGGATGACCTGCTTACATTGGAAGGACTGCGGATCGTATGGGAGCGTAATGCGGAGCGCTCGGGCTCGGCCTCAAAAACACAGCGCGCGAGCGCGGGGGCAACCGATAAGAGTTCGCGGCCATGGCCTTCCAGTAAATCCAAAGCTCGTTGAGCGGCCGTGGAAAACTACTTCAATTACTTCACCGAAATCGAACAGCATTTCCAGAAGCGCCGGGGCAGCATTCTGCTGCTTTCTACTCTGGACTGGGCGCTGATCGAGACATGGAAGGATTCGGGCATTCCACTGGAAGCGGCGCTGCGCGGGATTGACAGTGCCTTTGAACACTATGAGAGCCGCCGGTCGAAGAGCCGGAAAGTGAACAGTCTGGCTTATTGTTCTCAGGAAGTTCTGGCTGCGGCGGAAGACATCAAAGAAGCCGCAGTGGGCGCTGCGGTCAATGGCGCGAAGCCGGCGCCGTTCGAAAATGCGGAGATCTCGGCTTTTCTTCGTCGGTGTTCGGGCGAACTGCTGCAGGCGAAGCTTCCGGAGAAAGTCGGTATTTCGGGGAATGCAGTGGCCAAAGATGCTGCCGCGTCACTGAACGAGCTGGCCTCAGAGCTGGAAGGCAAGGGAGGACCTCTCCGACTCGAGGATCTCGAGCGGCATCTGAACGTGCTCGAACAAAAGCTTCTTGCTGTGCTTCTGACTGCAACTCCCGATCTCGATTTGATTGCCGTGCGCGCGGAAGCCGATCGTGAGATTGCGCCTTACCGGCGTAAGATGTCGGGCGCGCAGCTCGAACAATTGCACAAACAATATCTTCACAAGCGGCTGCTGGAGAGATACAAACTGCCGCGGCTGAGCCTGTTTTACATGTAAATCTTCTGTTATCCGTTACTATCCGTATCGTGCAATTCAAGATTGAAAAAATGATCTACGGTGGCGACGGCCTGGCTCGCCTTCCAGCCGATGAACACGGAAGCGGCAAAGCTGCGTTCATACCTTTCGTGCTCGAAGGCGAGCGAGTGGAAGCGGAGATCACCGAGCAAGCGCGCAGTTTCGTACGCGCGAAGCTGAGCCACGTCATCGAACCGTCCCCGCACCGGGCCGATCCTCGCTGCCCGTACTTTGCACGATGCGGAGGATGCCAGTATCAGCACTCAGATTATGAACACCAGCTGCAAGTGAAAGCCGCGGTGCTGAAGGAGAACCTGCGAAGGATCGCGAAGCTGGAATTGAAGGTGGAACTTGAGCTCCATGGCTCACCGGCGTGGAACTATCGCAATCGGACCCGTCTCAAGGTGCAGACCTCGCCCGAGTTCGCAATCGGATATTACAGATTTAATTCGCACGAATTGCTCGCGGTTGAGCAATGCCCTATCAGCTCGCCGCTGATCAATGAAACCATTCGGCTGCTTTGGACTCTGCGCGACAGCGCAGAACCATTGCAGGGGCTTCAAGAAATAGAACTGTTTGCGGACGATCAGGATAAATCGCTTCTGGTTGAAGCGCATTGTTCGCCCGAAACGGATTCGCGGTCTGCCACGCGAATCCTGAGGGCGGTCAAAGCTCTTTCGCCTGCGATTGCGGGAGTTGTTGCATTTGCCGGGAGCGAGCGCGCTGTACCTCGGCGGATAGCCAGTGAGGGCGCGACTGAGCTCACGTGTCGGGTAGACGATCTCTCGTTCCGAGTCAGCGCAGGATCTTTCTTTCAGGTGAACCGGTTTCTTACGGGCGAGCTTGTCCGACTGGTCACCGCTGGCCAGTCGGGAAAGGCGGCCCTCGACCTGTATGCCGGGGTCGGCCTCTTCGCTTCAGTTCTAAAACGGGAATTTGAGCACGTGATTGCGGTCGAGTCGTCACCGACTTCTTATGCCGACCTGCTATACAATTCGCCGCCTAACGGGAAAGCGGTGAAGTCAATGACCGAACAATTTTTGGTGAAGGCAGCATCGAAGGTGAAACCTGATCTGGTGGTGGTTGATCCGCCGCGAAGCGGGCTGGGCGAAAAAGTAGTCAGCGCAATTCTGGACCTGGGCCCGGCGCGCATAGTTTACGTGTCGTGCGATCCGGCGACGCTGGCGCGCGATTTGCAAGGGCTGCTGGGCGCCGGATATCAGATCAAGCGGGCGCACCTGGTCGATTTGTTTCCTCAGACCTACCATCTGGAAAGCATTTTTCACCTGCAGCGTTAAGGAGCCTGGCATGCCGCTGGCAACCATGCCGAGGGCGCCGCGCTCGCCAATGCTCTGGGCGGCAGCCGCGTTTGCTGGCGGGATCGCAATCGGGGCGCACGCCTGGCGTCCGCCGATGTGGTGGATGGTTGCGTGGATGGCGTGCCTGCTCAGCTGCATCTTCTATTTACGGCGGCGGGTGCTGCCTGCGTTTGCGCTCGCATTGGGGGCTGTTGCGGTGCTCGGCGCTGTGATGATGCAGGCGGCTGTGCCCGCAACCTCTTCCTGTTCCAGCGTGACTCTTCCTGATAGTGAAGCGCAGATCACCGCGCACATAATGGCCGAGCAGTCGCCCATTCCAGAACCATCAGGTGAGTTTCGCCAGAGACTGGATCTGCAACTAGATTCGATCTCGGCTGGCGGAATTGAGTCACCGAGCTGTGCCGGGGTGCGGCTCAGCGTTTACGCAATCAAACAGAACGAAGCCTTGTTCTACGGGCAGCGGATTATCTTTCGCGCGAGACTCAATGCGCCACGTAATTTCCGGAACCCGGGAGCATTCGACTACAAGGCTTATCTTTCCGAGCACGGAATCACGGCTCTGGCGTCTGTTCCTCGAAGCGGAATTACGGTGATCTCCGGCTTTGCCGGCAGCTGGTTGGAACTGGTGCGGGTTCGGGCTCGACGCAGCGTACTTCAAAAGGTGGATGAGCTGTGGCCGCCCGGCGACGCCTCGCTGATGGACGCTATGGTCGCCGGCGAGGATGCTTTCATCTCACGCTCCACCCGTACCGATTTTCAGCGCTCGGGGACGTATCACGTTCTGGTGGTCTCGGGAATGAATGTGACCATCCTGGCGTTCGTGATTTTTTGGGCGCTACGCTGGCTTTTGAAAAGCGATGCCTGGGCGGGGATCATCAGCTTCGCGATTATCGCCTTTTATGCCTTGCTCACTGAGGTGGGGGCGCCGGTCTGGCGCGCCACGCTCATGGTCGGAGTGTATCTGGTAACGCGCTTCTTCTACCGCGACAAGTCCATGCTCAACGCGCTCGGCATTGCAGCGCTCTGGGTGCTGTTATTCGATCCAAAACTGCTCTTCGGGGCCAGCTTTCAGCTTACGTTTCTGTGTGTCTGGCTTGTGGCCGGGATTGGCATTCCAATATTGGAGCGCACTCTGCAGCCATATGTGCGGGGCACATATCTGCCCCATTCACTCCGTTACGATCTCAGCCTCGCGCCTCGGGTAGTGCAGTTCCGCCTTGACATGCGGATGATCGCTGACCGCGCTGGTTTGCTGTTCGGTAAAGCTGGAACCAGAATTTCTCTGCGCGGGCTCACGACTGGCCTGCGCTTTTTGCTGCGAGGCGGTGAGTTGCTGATCGTCTCATTGATCCTGCAAGCCGGCCTTGCGCTACCCATGGCCTACTACTTTCATCGCGTGACCACGATAGGGTTGCCCGCCAACCTGCTGGTCATACCGCTGACAGAACTGCTGATGCCCTCGACCCTGTTGGCGGTCGGCATAAGCTATATCTCACTCTTTTGGGCAAGAATTCCGGCAGCGGTTGCTGCATCCGCTCTGCACGGGATCAGCGGAAGCGTGCACTGGCTGGGCGGGCTGCGGGCTGCTGAACTGCGCGTGCCCACTCCGATGCCTGCTGTCATCCTGGCGAGCGCACTGTGCCTTGCATTCACCATGTTCGCCGTCAGCAAACGCCGATTGACGGTCGCAGCCGCATTTCTGTTACTTATTGGCTGCGCTGCCTGGATTGCGCTGGCGCCTGTCGCTCCTGACATCAAGCCACATGTTCTGGAGATGACCGCGATCGACGTAGGGCAAGGCGACTCGGTCCTGTTGGTTACGCCGCAGGGCAAAACTATTCTGGTCGATGCCGGCGGGCTTCCCTACTGGGCGCACTCGGAATTGAATATAGGCGAGGACGTGGTTTCGCCCTATTTGTGGTCTCGAGCATTTCGACGACTGGACGTGGTTGCCGTCTCGCACGCGCATGCCGATCACATCGCAGGTATGCCAGCGGTGATTTCCAATTTCCATCCCAGCGAAGTTTGGGTGAATGGGACGGCAGCCGACGAACTGCATCAGGTACTGCAGGCTGCGGACCATGTGGGTGCGCGCGTGATCGAGCGCCACAAAGGAGAGCGTTTTGAATACGGTGGAGCGGAGATCCAGGTTCTCGCCCCCGCTCCGGGTGAACTTGCGGTTCGGCAGAACAATTTGTCGCTGGTTTTTAAAATCAGCTTCGGGCAGAGTTCAGCTTTGCTGGAAGGCGATGCTGAGAAACGTGAAGAGCAGCAGATCACTCCTGATCTCAGTGCTGTTGATCTGCTGAAGGTAGCGCATCATGGAAGCGCGACCTCAACTGTTCCTGAATTACTGGCTGCGGCCCATCCCAGGCTGGCAGTGATTTCAGTTGGCGCACGTAACAGTTATGGTCATCCGCGCATGGAAATTTTACAGCGGCTACAGGCCGCGGGCGTTCACACTTTCAGGACCGATATGGACGGAGCGGTCAGTTTTTATCTGGATGGAACAAGCGTTACGGCTCATCTGCCGAATCTTCACTGATCTCGATCTCGGCGGTTTCATCGCTCCCTGGGGCCCTTCGATAGCTCTCAATCACGTTGCGGGCCTTCTCGGCATCTTCCTCTCGCACCAGGATAATGGTACCGCCTACACCGGGGAGAATTTCCTGCTGCGCGTCGAGCGACGTAATGTCCGATTCAATACCCTGAGATTCGAGCAGGCCACGTACAACCAGAGCTTCCGATTCCTGCTCAGTATCAAACACTCTAACCAGCTTTTCATCCGGATTTGGGGAGGCTGCATTTGCCATGGAAGTTCTCCATCGTGGTCGAGTGCTTTGGGTGACCTGGCCATTTTAAACGCAACTGAACCCGGGTAACTAAAGTATTACCTTCCAGGAACTTGCACTCACGCCATCCTGGGGGAGAATGGGTGCCTGGCGCGCAACGCTGCGACCCAGCGAATCATCTAATCAGCCGAGGTCCGAATGTCAGGGAACTGTGGGGAGCGACCGGAGCACTCAAGCGAGGGCGATCAGGAAGCGAGGAACATACGCCGCCTCCAGATCATGATCAGCATGGTGATGTCGGTGATCGGGCAGGACCCCAATCTGACGATCGAAGAAGCTTCCGAACTGGCCGCGGGAGCGAAACGTGCAGCACTGGCGATGTTTCCTGATAAAGAACTCGCCTACGATCTTCTCTATAAGCCTCGCCTACAACGGCTCATGAACGAACGGTTCCGCCTGCAGTAATTTTCCATCAGAAATTGCCGGGCTTCTTCGTGATAAGTTTGACCGCCGCCCGTGTGCGCGGATCTACCATCATGAAGAAATTTCTTATCGCCGGCTTTGTTCTTTTTGCATTGGCTTACACCTCGGCGCATGCGCAAACTGCTGAGGAAATCGGAACCGTGCGACAGATCTATGATGGCGCACTTTATCCGGACATTGCGGTACGCACGTTCCGAAACATTGACCGCCTTTTTCCGACCCGTACGGTGAAGCATGGAAACCACGTGTATCCGTTGCCCAGAGCGGAACGGCCACTGCAGAAGCTGGAGTTCCAATCGGGCGGAAAACGATATGACTTATACGACTATCTCGCGTTGAATCGGGTGAGCGGATTGCTGGTGCTGAAAAACGGCAGGATCGCCTGCGAGCATTATGAACTGGGCAACGATGAGCACACCCGCTGGATGTCAATGTCAGTGGTGAAGTCCATCACTTCAACCCTGGTGGGAGTGGCGCTTAAGGATGGATACATTCATTCGCTGGATGATCCGGTTACGCTTTACCTGCCCAGCCTCAAACGCAGCGGCTATGACGGGGTGACAGTGCGCAATGTGCTGCAAATGGCCTCCGGCGTGAAATGGGATGAGACCTATACCAATCCGGCATCGGACCGGCGGCACATGTTGGAGCTTCAGCTCGCGGGCAAACCGGAATCGATTCTGCAATTCATGAGCACGCTGCCGCGCGCCGGTGAGCCGGGCTCTATCTGGAACTACAACACGGGTGAGACGTTTCTGGCGGGGGAACTGGTTCATGCGGCGGTGAAGCGGCCGCTTGCGAAATATCTTTCCGAGCGCATCTGGGGCAACTACGGCATGGAGTCGGATGCAACCTGGTGGCTTGAGTCAGCTGATGGGCAAGAGATCGGCGGGAGTGGGCTGAGCGCGACGCTGCGGGACTACGGCCGCTTCGGCTTGTTCTTTCTGAATGCTGGGGCGGTCGGAATCAATACCATACTTCCTGCGGGTTGGATGGGTGAGGCGGGTAGCAGTAAGGTGATTGGCGGGAAGAAAATCAATTACGGATACATGTGGTGGATACCCGACGCGGCCGCGAATCCGGTGCACCAGGGCGCGTTTTACGCCAGCGGCATTTTCGGCCAATCAATTTACATTCACCCCGCGGAAAAAGTTGTGATTGTGGTATGGAGCGCGCGTCCCAAGCCGACAGGAATGGATACCATCAATGACGAAGATTTCTTTGCTGCTGTGGTCGGGGCGTTGCACTAGCTTTAAGCAGCCAGCCCGAACCCGTCCTGCAGCACGCAGGCGCTGAGCAGGATCATGAGGATCTGATCGTTGGCGACGCGCGAGCCTTTGTCCATGGTGTTCACGTTGTCGAGCAGGCCAACCACTTTTTTCTGATCAAAAAATGGAATAGATGCAAGCGCCGGGCCACGCAAGGTGTCGTTCACCAACGCGCTCAATTTTTCCTTGGGATTAAGGGTCGCCGGCGGGCTGAGGAATGGATGTTTCTGACGACGGTAAACTGTGTCAGTGATTACGTCGCGCACGGCTTCCCGCAAAACATACTTTTCGGTCATACCATGAATCTTCTGATTCATCGGAAGCGAGCGGATCACCTCCACCACGTGATGATCGAGAAATGATCGCCATACATGCCTGTATAATCCGTGGCAAAAATGAATCGTGATGAACTGTTGCGAATCGCCCGCGACCGGCTCTACCCATCTTTGACCAATCCCAATTACCTGGTGCTGCGCGCGCGCCGGGTCATTTTTAGCGATTGGATGCGGAACCTGCCAGATGGCGTAGATGTGCTCGATGTCGGCGGACGTTATCAGCCTTATCGTCCGCTGCTGCAGGAAAAGACGAAAACCTATGTCGCGCTGGACGTTGAACCAAGCGAACTGCTGAGCGTCCGGGCGAGCGGAGAGCACTTGCCATTCGCCGACGCAAGCTTTGACCTGGCGATCGCGACTCAGGTGTTCGAGTACTTTGAAGTGCCGCAGCAGGCTGCGGCAGAATTGTATCGGGTACTGCGGCCGGGAGGGGTGCTGCTGATGAGCACGGCATTCCTGGCGCCGCGGTTCGTAGACGAAGAGCTCTGGCGATATACGGCGCAGGGTTTACGGAATCTGCTGGCGGCCTTCGCGCAGATCACAGTTCAGCCTGAGCTTTCGAACCTGGCAAGCGTCTGCAGGTTGAAAAATCTCTTCCTGCATGATGCGCTGATCCTGCCTGCTTTGCGAAAGCTGTACGGTTTTACTATCTGTCCGGTGATCAACCTGATGGGCCGGGCTTTCGAAGCCGCCGCTTTTAGCCGGAGCGACAACTGGGCGGGAAATTACAGCGTCAGGGCAATCAAATGATGCGCTCCATGGCAATAACCGGGTGCCGGGTGATGGCAATCGTGTTGGCGGCGTCCATCGCGGCGTTGGCGCAGCCTGAAACCACAGTGCACGTGGATGCTGATCCCCGTCACTTGTTGAACAGTTTCGATCCTGATCAGGCGCTGGGCAGTTCGATCGACGTCTTGTCACGGCGAGACATAGACAAGGTTTTTACGCCCCATGTCATCCAGGAGTCGCTCTCCGCCGGATGGGGACCGATCACCTATCGCAACAATACGGAACTGCGCATGGGCGCCTGGCACTGGAATGAGAAAGGGAACTGGAGTGACGCCGCTCACAAGAGTGGCTATTGGACCAGCAGCGCAGAATTGAAGGAACCATTGCGCTACATTCTGGCCTACGCGCTTCCTCACCGGGGTTTCTCCACCAGCGGAGACCGTCCCGTGCCCGGTCCGGAGCTGCTCTACTGGAAGAGTAACCCGTATCTGACCGGCAAATTCACAGGAGAATCCGACGAGTCGCATCCGCAATGGGTGGTTGTGGACTTGAAAGCCGAGCAGGGCGTGAATGGGGTGCGAATTGCCTGGGAAAATCCGTACGCAACCAGGTACCGGGTCGAATACTGGATCGGCAAAGACGCGCTTGATTTTGACCGCGGGCCAGACGGCAAATGGACGGTGTTTGCCTCCGGTGCAGTGCAGGCAGGATCGGGTGGGACCGTGACCCTGAAGCTGAGTGACCAACCGATCGGCACGCGGTTCATTCGCGTGCTCATGACGGCCTCGTCGAACACCTGCGATCTGCACGGCGCGGAAGATGTTCGAAATTGCGTTGGATACGCGATCCAGTCCATTCAGGCGGGCCGGATAGACGCGAGTGGAACGTTCCTGCAAACAACCAGCTCCGCAGCAGAACCCACCTTCTGCGCTTCCTCAATCGATCCGTGGCACTCGGCCAGCGATGTTCGCGATGACGGGTTATATCAGCACACGGGCTTCGATCTATTGTTCACCAGTGGCCTGACCAGTCAACTGCCGGCGATGGTTCCGGTGACTATGCTTTACGGCACGCCGGAAGACGCCGCCGCTGAAATTCTATACCTCGAAAAACGAGGTTATCCGATCTCTTACGTCGAGATGGGTGAGGAACCCGACGGAAAACACGCCATGCCGGAAGATTACGGCGCGCTTTATATCCAATGGGCGCGAGCTCTACACCAGGTTGATCCGAAGCTGAAATTGGGCGGTCCTATATTCGAAGGAGTGAATGAGGACATTCGGGTGTGGCCCGATGAGCAGGGCAGAACCTCGTGGATGGGGCGCTTCGTGGATTATCTGAAGAGTCATAATGCATTACACGACCTTGCCTTCGTGTCCTTCGAGCATTACCCGTTCGAGCCCTGTGAAATTACCTGGAAGAGCCTCTACGCCGAGCCTCGGCTGATGAAGCACATCCTGCAGGTCTGGAGAGAAGACGGCGTTCCTGGGGACGTTCCATTGATGGTCACCGAAAGCCATCTGGCCGCCGAACTGACCGGGCCGATGAGTACTATCTTCGCGGGCCTATGGCTTGCAGACAGCATTGGGGCATTCTTCGAAGGCGGCGGAGCAGCCTATTATCACTCTCCCGTCCAGCCGCAGGGGCTCCAGAACAGCTGCCAAGGGTGGGCCTCATGGTCGAATTTTGTTTCCAACAGCAACTACGACATTAACGGATATACCTCTTTGTATTATGCAGCACAGCTGATCAATCGGGAATGGGCACAGCACCGGTCGGGCGTGCACCGTATGTTTCCGGTGGATGTGGACCTGAAGGACAGCGGCGGCAATCAGCTGGTAACCGCGTATGCGCTCAAACGGTCAGATGGCGCCTGGTCGTTGATGCTGGTGAACCGCGACCAGAGCAGCGCGCACAGCGTTAAGGTGGTCTTTGCGAACGGGCCAAGGCAGGCGCAATTCTCGGGCACGGTGCGGGTCGTCAGTTTTGGAAGCGAGCAGTATCAGTGGAAAAATGATGAACTGAACAGCCACGCTGATCCGGATGGGCCACCAGTAGCCGCTGATGTAGATGCGAAAGCAAGCGGAAGCTTCGAATTGCCGAAGGCATCCGTGACGATTTTGCGGGGAAAAGTGTCAGGGCTTGAGCGCTGATGCCATAAGCTGAAGCTCAAAAGCTCTGTTAACTGTTCACGCAATTGCCTGGAAACGAAATCCAAGCTATTCTCCCAACCGACTACTTACAGATGGCAAAACTTTTCGAACTCCCCCGCTACATCGCCGTCGAAGGGCCGATCCGGGTTGGCAAAAGCACGTTGGCGCGCATTCTGGCCGAGAGATTGAACGCGCAGCGGGTAAGCGAGCCTGACGACAATCCCTTTCTGAAATCTTTTTACGATGGCGAGCCAGGCGCCGCCTTTCAGGCGCAACTTACCTTTCTGGTGCGCCGCTTCGATCAGTTGCGCGCACTCGATCCCGGCGCCACCTCGCACAAAACCACTGTCACCGACTACATCTTCGAAAAAGATAAGCTTTTTGCGTGCCTCAACCTGAACGATCAGGAGCTTGAAACCTACAATCGTTATTACAATTTTTTTCGGGAACAGCTGCCCACGCCGGACCTGGTGATTTATTTACAGGCCTCGCCTGAAGTGCTCAAGAAGCGGCTCAAAAAGAAAAACGCACCCGGAGAGAAAGCGATCAGCGAAGATTATCTGGAAGAAGTGACCAAGGCTTACGAGCATTTCTTCTTCCATTACACCTCTTCGGATTTACTGATTATCAATACCTCCGATATCGATTTCGTTGAGAGGAATGAGGATTTGCAGGAGCTTCTGCGGAAAGTCTCTGCGCCCATCAAGGGTACTCAGTACTTCCTGCCGCTGGGTAGCCAGGAAGCGGCCAGCGCGTAGGCGTCTTCTACTTTTTCGTGACGTGGCAGGGTTAGACTTCCCGGATCAGTCGCTCGGTCATTGGAGTCAACACCAGGCGGCCTTCCCTTTCCAGAAGACAACAAAATCCTGCCTTAAGTACGGCTCCAGAAAGCCATAGACGTTCCGTTCCCCCAGGTGTAAAGTGAGTCTTGTTGACAGGCTCTATCCGCGATTGCGGAGGGGCACTGGAGGAAATGTGAGCCTTACCTCGTTTGGCGACCCTCGCCAGAAGATTACCGTGGCTTTGCTGCGGGAAAAGAAACTCCGGCATGAACCGATTACCTGCCTCACGGCCTACGATTATTCAAGCGCTCGCCTGGTAGATGCCGTAGCCATTGACATCGTGCTGGTCGGAGATTCTCTGGCCCAGACCATGCTGGGCTATGACAACACACTGTCGGTTACGGTAGACGAGATGCTTCATCATGTGCGCGCCGTCAGGCGGGGCGTCAAACATGCCTTGCTGCTGGCTGATATGCCGTACGGTTCCTACCACGCTTCTTGGGATGAGGCTGTTCGTAACGCAGCCCGCTTCGTGAAAGAGGGTGGAGCTGAAGCTGTAAAAATCGAAGGCGGAGAAAAACGTGCTGACTTGATTCGGCGCGTGATTGATGCCGAGATTCCGGTCGCCGGTCACATCGGACTGACTCCACAATCGGTGAATGTGATGTCCGGCTACCGTGTGCAGGGCAAGACCCTTTCCGATATCGAGCAACTGATGCGTGATGCTGTGGCGCTTGATCGTGCAGGTGCTACCTGTGTTTTCCTGGAAGGCATTCCGCGCGAAGTGGCGGCCATGATCTCGTCCGAGATCCAGGCTCCCACCATCGGCATCGGCGCCGGCCCGGACTGCGACGGCCAGGTACTCGTCTTCCACGATATTTTGAACCTGACGTTTGCGCCTCCCGCCAAGTTCGTGCGCCGCTACGGCGACGCTGCGGCGGAGATCAGCCACGCCGTACAGGCCTTTCGCGCCGATGTGCTTTCACGGCAGTACCCGTCGGATGACGAGTCCTACCATCTGCCGAAAGAGACCAAGGCAGCCCTGGATACTCTGCTCGAACGCAAGCGTAATATGAGACGCTGATGCGTTCACATTTCAGCGATGGAGGCCGGGCGTTTCGTCCGGCTGATTCTCACACCAATGCGGGTGCTCGAAAAAATAGGCGAGATGCGCGAGGCGTCTCGCGCCTGCCTGCGTAACGGTCGGCGAGTTGGCCTGGTTCCCACCATGGGAGCCTTACATGAGGGCCATCTTTCGCTGGTGCGCGCGGCCAGGGCAAAGTGCGACACAGTTGCGGTCTCGATCTTCGTGAACCCCACGCAGTTCGGCCCGCGAGAGGATTTCAGCCAGTATCCGCGCACCTTTGATCGAGACTGCGAGCTTCTTCGGGGCGAGAATGTCGATCTGGTGTTCGCGCCGGCGGTGCAGGAGATTTACCCCGCGCAGCCTGGCTCCGCTGGACAGCAGAGGGCGGCTGTTCCTGCGTATTCAACCTGGATCGAAGTCGCCGCTCTCAGTGACAGGCTGGACGGAAAATCGCGGCCTGGCCACTTCCGCGGTGTAGCCACGGTGGTCGCGAAGCTGTTCCACATCGTCGAGCCGGACGTCGCATTTTTCGGACAAAAGGATGCGGCGCAACTGCTTATCATTCGGCGCATGGTCCGCGACCTGAATTTTCCCATCGAGGTCGTCGGCTGCCCGATCGTTCGCGAACCGGACGGGCTGGCGATGAGCTCTCGTAACGCATACCTCAGCAGCGAAGAGCGCAAATTGGCGCTGCTGCTCAACCGTTCACTTCGTGAGGTGGAGCAGGCGTTCCGGGCGGGCGAGCATCGAATTGATGCTCTGATTAGAATCGGTAGCGATGCATTCTCTCTGCAGCCCGCAGTTCGCCTGGACTACTTCGAGATAGTAAATCCCGAGACTCTAGAACCGCCCGCGCAAGCGGAACGATCGCTGGTTGCAGTGGCGGCCTATGTTGGTACAACGCGGCTCATAGATAATCTTCTGCTCGAAAAATAGTCGCTGGCGCTTTCTTGCCCGAAACGAACGGATTGTCGGCCACCACGAATCGCAGAGGCAGGTCAGCGGATTTCGTTATGCCGATTCGGGCAGTTGCGACGATGGTTTTGACTTTGAATCCATCACTCGCCACCCACAGGCCGGAATTTGGATTGGTCACATCGGCTCCGTTGTCGCGCGCCCGCGTTATTCCAAAGGCCTCAGCCAGGCGACCGGGGCCGCTGGTTAGCTTTTTCAGTTCGCGCAGACCGGCCGGTTTTTGCAAGCTCACTCCGCGCGCCTTCGCCATCGCTTCCACTCCCGTCAAAGGCTCCAGCGCGCGAATCAGCACACATCCCGCCTGCCCTTCAGGCTCGCAGGAAATGTTCAGGCAGTAATGGTTGCCATAGATGAAATAGATATAGGTGTGGCCCGGAGGCCCGAAAATAACTGAGTTGCGCGCGGTGCGGCCGGCTGCCGAGTGCGCCGCCAGATCATCAGCGCCTAAGTAGGCCTCGACTTCTACGATACGTGCGCTGAGAGTGCTCTTTGTCTCGCGTCTTACCAGCACCTTGCCCAGCATTGCGCGCGCTACACTCACCGGATCGCGCGCATAAAAACTGCGTGGTAACGCCAGTTCAGTGTCGCGCCGTACTTTGGTGCCTTTCGTATTCAATTTCAGGACAGTAACATCGGCACAACTCACTGGCCGAACGGACGGGGCGCCGTTCCAGGGTCCGTTGCACTGCAGCGCTTTCATCTGGCAATTTCCGATTTTACAAGGAGGAGTTGTGCTCGGGAAATCACTAAGAGTTCTTTCGTTTGTCATGTTGCTGGCGGTGTTGGTTGCGGCTGAGACTATCCCAGCCGGCACCCGCATCACCATGCGGACGCAGTCACAGATCAATTCCGGTTCGGCGCACTCGGGCCAGAGCTTTAATGGAACGCTGGCGCGCGATCTGGTGGTCAACGGCCGGGTTCTCGCCCGCGCCGGCGCCCCAGTCAGAGGAACCGTAACCTTTGCCAAGTCCAGCGGACGTCTGCACGAACCCGGCGAGCTTGCGCTGCGCTTGAGTTCGGTCGAGGTCAATGGTCGTATGGTGCCAGTCAAAACCAGCGCCTTCCATGCCAAAGGCAAGAGCCACACCAAAAGCAATGTAACCAAGATTGGTGGCGGTGCCGCGGCGGGTGCGCTGATCGGAGGACTGGTTGGCGGCGGTAAGGGCGCCCTGATCGGAACCGCAGCGGGTGCCGGAGCCGGTACCGGAGTTGCGGCGGCAACCGGCAAGCAGGAAGCAGTGGTTCACGCCGAGTCGGCACTTACATTTACGTTGAGCTCGCCGGCCAGCACAAGATAACAACGCGCGATTCAGTGGAGGCCGGGCGTTCTCGCCCGGCTTTTTTACTTAACCGGGGAGAAACCCTCCTCCAATTCTTTCACTGGTTTGCACTTTTGAGGTATGCCAGCACTTCTTCGGCATGCCCTTCCGGCTTTACATTCTCAAAGATGTGAATAATCTTGCCATCCGAGCCGATCACAAACGTGGTGCGGGCAATGCCTTTCACCGTCTTGCCATACATGTTCTTCTCTTTGATCACGCCGTAGGCTTCACAGATCTTCTTATCCTCATCCGATAGCAGCGTGTAAGGCAGATCGTACTTCTCTTCGAACTTCTTCTGTGTCCTGGGTGGATCGGCCGAGATGCCGAGTACCACCGCAAGCTTCTGCAACTGCTTGTATGAATCGCGGAACCCGCGAGCTTCAATGGTTCAACCCGGTGTGTCCGCTTTGGGGAAGAAGAAGAGAACCACTATCTTTCCCTGAAGATCTTTCAGCGAAACCTGCTTGCCGTTCTGGTCGGGCAAATTAAATTGCGGGGCTTTATCATTAATCTGCATGGCAAAATCTCCCAGCGCTGAGCTGCGCGTTTTACCGCTTGCCTCTTTTTTATATCGCAGACTGCGATGGCTCGTCATCATCGCGGTTTGTGTGCTGGTCGCATTGGCGGTTGCGCAAACTTCCAGGACCAGAGTCCAAAACAAAGGGCCGCGCGCAGTTGGATTGGTCCAGATTGCGGCCAATGGAAAAGGCCGCATCATCCCGATCTCAATTATGTTCGACGGCAAGTTCTATGATGCCGCTTCCTATAAGGCCAGCCCGGTTCCCATGGCCTTGCAGTCCGGCACGGTCTATGAAGCATTCAAAAGCGGTATAAGCGAGGGACTGTTCACGGTCAAAGCGGCGGTGCCGAACCGCGGATCGTGGGTCGGGGAAGGCTTGTGGGCAGCTGCGGGATCCGCGCCGCCCCCGAAAAAAGTGGAAGCTGTTCATACCGACGAGGAACTCGATCGGCCTCCGGTGTTGCGCCACGCAAGCGAAGGCGCACCTAAGTCTGCTCCCAGTCCAACTCCGGTGACCACTCCGACTCCGGCCCCCAGTCCAACTCCAACTCCAACTCCGAGTGCAAGCGCAACGCCGGCAGAAGATCAAGAGCAGCCCCTCCTGCGTCGAGGCAAGCCCGAGCCCGAGCCAGAAGCTCAGCCAACCCCGGAACGCGCACACAAGTCTGTCGAGGGCGCGAGTAAAAAACCCGCGGAAATAAAAACCAGCCAGGCCATCCGTAATTTTGTGGCCATCTCCGATGAAGGCGGGCCGGAAGCGCGTCCGTACGCTTATTCGATGAAGCCGGAGGAGGAAGCTGCGTTCAGAAAAAGGATTCTCGCTTTGGCTGCGGATGCCCTCAGGGCGCGCGATCGCGAGCTGTCAACGGAAGCTTCGGCCACGGCCACAAGCAAGGCCGCCAAGCCGGATGCGAAGTTTGAGAATGAAGACCTGAGAGTATTCGACCTTTCCAGCTCCAATGAGCCGGTTCTGGTATTAACCGCGAACGGTCATCTGAGTTCCAGGAACGCTCAAGGCTCTGCTCAGGAACGCTCTGCTCAGGCACGCTCTGCTCAGGCAGGCTCTGCTGACACCCAATATTTCATTACTCTGGTTGCACGCCAGGATCTTTATGGGGAACTCCACAAAATTTTCGTGAACGTCACCGATCCAGCCCACCTGAACGCAATACCTCGCATGGAATTAGTCGACGCCGTAGATGCTGATGGCGATAGCCGCGGGGAACTGCTGTTCCGCTCTTACTCCGATGCCGGCGATGCTTACTCTATCTATCGCGTAATCGGGGATCAGCTGTATCCGTTATACGAAGGAGCAGCTGCGGGCCGTTAGTGCCGGGGTCAGTGGCCAAATGCCTGGCGCGCCGGTTGCTGGTAAAGGTAAGAAGCGATGATCACTCGCACCATGATGCCCAGCCCGCTGATAGCCAGGGTCTTGAAATGAACGCTCACCACGGCGCTGGAGACACGGGGCACCAGCAGCACAACTCCAGCGATCGCAATCAGCGCAGCTGCCCGTCGGGCAAAATTGCTCATACGTATCAAGCCAATTGCGACCATCAGGCCTGCCGTACCAGCCAGCAGGAACATATAAGGACCCCAGGTTTCGAGTCCCCCCAGCAGTTCTGAGCCGGCCGCCATGGAAACCGTTCCCGGGCGAACCAGCATCAGCAGACCCAGAAGCATCAGGTAGGCCGAAGCCACAATGAAAAGAACGGCAATCGCGGTCACCATCGCCGGTCGTTCCCGCTGTTCAGAAGGCATAACTGCTGTCAATTACTTCTTCTTTTCTTCTTCTTCTTTAGCCTTCTGGGCGGTGGGCGGAGCGATTCCGTTCAAGCGCAAGTACTGCGCAGCCATGGCATAGTGATCAGCCCAGCTTGCGGCCAGTCCGAGTGCAGCCCAGGCACGCGCGCGCGGCTTCTTATCAAACCAGGTGATGTCGCCTGCCAGTCTGGAATCATCGGCTTTCTCGAGTGCCGTCTTGCAGAAATCGAAGGATGCCCGTACCGCCTGCAACAGGACACCCTTCTCTTCCGTTCCCTTGAGTTCGTCTGCTTTTGGGCGCGGCACGTCGGCCGTATTGGCGCAAAAATAATAATTGCCATCGGCGATATGCGCCGCCAGGTGGCCGAAAGTCATCTGGTCGGGCGTCGGCTTGAAATTGAACTTGTCGGCCGGCATCGCATCAATCGCAGCAATGGTGTTTTTGGCGCGACCGGTAAGCATTTCCCGCAAAACATCCGTAATGGGATTTTTCGATTGCTGGGCAAACAGGTTGGAGACAGCCAACAGCATGGTCAAAACAAGCGCAGATTTCATAAATGTTTTTCTCCAGGTCATGTAGCACGCGACAAGAGCATAAACCGCCAGGGCGCTGACTTCCAGAGTCACGCAATTTCCGGCGTCGCCGCCAGCAGCGCGCGCGTGTACTCCTGGGTTGGCGCGCTCACAATCTGTTCCGTCGGCCCGACTTCTACCAGCTTACCGCGGCGCATCACTGCAATCCGGTTCGCAAGATAACGCACTACCGGCATGGAATGCGAGATGAACAAATACGTAAGGCCGAATTCGCGTTGCAGGTTTTTCAGGAGATTGACGATCTGCGCGCCTACGCTGACGTCGAGCGCGGACACGGGCTCGTCGGCGACTATGAATTTTGGCCGAAGCGCCAGTGCACGGGCAATTCCTATGCGCTGTCGCTGGCCGCCGCTGAATTCATGAGGATAGCGACGCAGGGCCGATTCATCCAGACCCACCGCGCCTATCAGTTCCAGCACGCGCTCTCGGGCGCTCCGGGTTTCGCCGCGGTTGCCAGGCCTGCAACCTGACTCGCCATGTATCACCAGTGGCTCGGCAACAATTTCCGCCACCCTCATCCGCGGATCGAGTGAACCAAATGGATCCTGGAAAATGATCTGCATGTCGCGCCGCAGCGCGCGCGTCTCGCGGCGATCAGCCCCCAGCAGGTCCCGCCCGTTGTAACGAATGGTGCCCGAAGTGGGCTCAATAAGCCGCAGTATCAACCGCCCCAGCGTGCTCTTTCCCGACCCCGACTCCCCCACCAGGCCGAGCGTCTCGCCTTGCTCGATGTCGAGCGAAACGTCGTCAACTGCTCGCAACTGGGCTTTTGCGCCGCCGAAGATAGACTCTTCGCGCGCGAAAACTTTGCTGAGATTGCGAACTTCAATCAGCGACATCGCTTGGCATAGTAGCAAACCTCATGCGGCAATCAGAGGCACCGCCGCCAGGGCGGCCAGCAACCCGGCCAGTTTCCAGCGCGTGAATCGCTCGTGCAGAAAGATGCCCGCCAGCACTACCGTGATCGCTGGGTAAAGTGAACTGAGCACAACTGCCACATCCATGCGCCCGGCCTGGCTGGCCCGAATGAAGAGTGCGGAGCCGGAGATGTCCATGAACCCGGCCAGGACGCCGAATACGATCGTGCGGGCATCCATGCCATCAGAATCAGTTCCATCAGAACCAGTTCCATTAGAATCAGTTCCATCAGAATCAGTGGAGGCCGGGCCTTTGGAGGCCGAGCGTCCTCGCCCGGCCAGCACAATCATTAGCGTCAGCACGAACGATGCGAACCTGGAGAGCCCTGCGGTCCAGAATACCGAACTGCCTTCACCCGCCTGCTTGATGAACAGAAAGTATCCGGCAAACCCGATCGCCGCCAAGGCGGCCGATGTAACCTCCTCCGGATGCCCGTGCTCGTCTGGCCGTGAGACCAAGTAAATGCCGGTTGCGGCAAAAGCGAATCCTGCGATCTTGTAATGTCCTGGCATGCCTTCGGTAAAGATTCCAAAAAGCGTTGGAATAGTGGCTGCCACCACGGCGGAAACTGGAGCGGCCAGGCCCATCTTGCCGGACGATAGAGCACGATAGAAGATCGCCAATGCCGCTCCGCCGGAAAGCCCGGCCGCGATCCCCCACATCAGATTCGGCCATGCGGGTAATGGAGCGCGGCTCAACAGCGCAAGCAGAATCATCAATGCCGTGCCGCTGGCATGAGCGATAGTGGTGAGCACGAAGGCGTTGGCGCGGCGGGCCGTGTAGCCTCCCACGAAGTCGCTCGATCCCCAGCACAGAGCTGCGCTAATCGCAAATCCCGCGGAAATGAACGGCGCGGACATAAGAGATTGAGAGTAGCATTGACCGAGGTTTCACTTCATGCCGCGCGCAAAGCTTGATGACGATCTGTGCGCATTGCTCAGGAGCTTATTGGAATAAGCTGAAGAACCGAGGGAGCCTAACAGCGGCGTTGTTGAACTACTTTGATGACGTTCGCATCTCTTGTGTCTTCTCCCTGGCTTCGGCTCGTTTTACCCATCCTGGCACCAGCTCTGGTACGATCCGGTTCCGCTCACTACGTCTAAGCGTAAAACGGCCCGACCCATCCAGGTCATAAAATTTAACAGACCAAACGGCTGCAACCGGGACTTGTGTTCCAATGTCTGTTGCATTAACGCCGTACGTAAGGCTATAGGCAAAGACCCGACCACCCACATCGAAGGAGGAAATATATCCAATACCCATAGTGATGTCTTCGATTTCGAGTCGGCCTATATGCTCCCGGGAGCATCGGTAAACCTGTATAGTCGATTCACGCCTGGCCGGCTGAAGTACTGTGAAATAGATATCCATCTTACCTGATACCGCCGTACGTGCGCGTGTACTTTTAGCTCCCTCGCGGCCTGGTACGAACCAACCTTCTTTTTTGTAAAGTTCGGAGTACTGACACGACGATGTGTTACTGTGGCCAGCATACGCGTTCACAGACAATATACTGGCAACAATTACTAAGCAAGCAATGCAACGCATGGTTCTCCTTCTCCGCCAATTCATCGTCTCTACGAACTGTTCTCTAGCGCATCATTCGCGGCCTCAGTACCGAAAACTTTGCTGATATTGCGAACTCAATCAGCGACATCGCCTGGCATAGTAGCAAACCTCCCGGAACATAAAATCGTGGAGGCCGGAAACAGTATTCGGATTAACGACTGTTCCGCGCCGCCGCTTGAAATTGAATTGATTCTCGCGGCCACCCGTTTTGCGATTGCCAGAGGCTTTCTGGGCCCATTGTTGATCCTCATTTCCTGGTTGCGGAATACCATGAGCCAAAGGTACTATCGTGACCGCTTCGAGTAGTTCTCGTGAAAACGAAGTCCTGTAGTATCTACGCTGTACTACAAACACCTCTGACTGGCTCAGTCAGCCATATTGTGCGCGCGCACATTTTCGTAGCAACTAGCGTTGTCCTGTTTCTTATCCCGCTTTCGAACTCTCAGTCTCTCCCAAATGACCCCACCACTTTTACCTCATCTTCTGAGCTTGTGCTGATTCCTGCCGTTGTCAACGACAAGTCCGGCGCACACCTTCGCGGTCTCAAGAAGGAAGACTTTGTGTTGAAACAGGATGGAAAACTTCATCTCATATCGTTCTTTGAAGAAGTAAAGACCACTTCGGCTCGCACCACTCGATCCCAAGGCGAAGCTGGCAAGTTCACCAACTTCGATCCAACCAGCCCTCAATATCACCGCCTCAGCATTATTGTTTTGGACTTTTTGAACACTCCTTTTTCCGACCAGGCGATCGCCAAAGAAGCTCTGGTCAAGTTTCTCCGGGAAGTCGCCGAATCCGGTGAGCCTATGTGCCTGCTGGTGCTGGGGCGTGGCGGCCTCAGAATGCTGCACGATTTCACCGATGATCCGAAGTTACTGGTGGAGGGAGTGCGAAAGATACGTTCGAATCCGGCGCCGCTAAGCCACGAGCCGATTGCAGAAGCCGGGCATCCTGCTACGACTGATAGTCTCGGCGAAGCTCTCACGAAAATGATTCGAGAACAGATACAAACTGAAAATCACCTGAGTTCGTTGGCAGCCAAAAATCAGGCTCTGATGACGGTCCAGGGATTAGAGCAAGTTGCCAAGGCTTTTCGAGGTTTCCCGGGACGGAAAGCCTTACTCTGGGCCAGTTCAGGTTTCCCATTCTCGTTAAGTTCGCCCGCCAGTCTCATGTGCGAGCCTGCGTGCCCAGTTCATCAACGTGGCGAAGTGCAGTCAGCCTACGACCAACTATGGAAAATGATGAACGATGCGCAGATTGCAATTTACTCGGTTGATTTGCGTGCGTCTGGTTCCGGCCTTCCGTCAGCCTCCGAGACCAACTTCACTCATCCCTACGACGTCGGAGATCCCCAATTTGATACGGACGCACAGGCACGATGGAAAATGGAAGATACGCGCAATTCACTTCAGTTATTCGCGGAAAACACCGGAGGTAAAGCCTTTCTGGGCGGTGGCAACCTCGTTCAAAGCTTCTATCAAGCTATTCAGGATGACAGCAGCTACTACATGCTCGGGTATTACGTCAGCCCGCAGAACACAAAACCTGGATGGCACGATATTTCCGTCTCCGTCCATGGCCGGGATGCGAGACTGCGCTACAGAAAAGGTTTTTTTCTCGCCAGGGACTCGTCGGTGAGCTCTGCACGGCAAGAGATCCAGCTGGCATTGAGTTCGCCGCTGGACTATACCGGTGTGCCACTTTCAGTGTCTTGGTCCGGCAGAGAGCCGGTCAGACCTCCGGGCAAGACTAAAGTGCAGTTCGAGCTTGTGATGCCTGCTAATTTTGCCTCGATAGATGAATCTGATCAGAACCACATGATCATCGACATCGTGGCTGCTGCGAGGAACGGTACTGGCGATGTGGTCGCAGACCTTTCTCAACGCCTAGATGTCCACCTGCCGGCGGCGGGTCTGGAGCAGATCCGGCACAACGGCTTGACTTATCGCGGAGCCCTTCAACTACCGGCGGGAGAGTACAGCGTTCGCTTTGTGGTTCGTGATTCCTTCGGAAACCGCACCGGAAGCGTTCTTGCGCCGGTGAGTGTCTCTCCTTGAATTCCGGTCCAGATGGAAAGCTTCCCACCAGTGCTCGACCGCAGCCAAAATTGACTAACCCGTCCCCGCAGCCTAAGATTTCTCCTCCATCGCTCTCAGTCTTTTCATGATCGGCCAGACAATCTCGCACTATCACATTACCCAGAAGCTGGGCGGCGGCGGCATGGGCGTGGTGTACGAGGCGGAGGATACTCGCCTCGGCCGCCGGGTCGCGCTTAAGTTTCTCCCGGACGAACTGGAGAACGATGCCCAGGCCCGCGATCGCTTCCAGCGCGAAGCCCGCGCGGCATCCGCACTGAACCATCCTAGTATCTGCACCATTTACGACATCGGTGAGGACCAGGGTCGCCACTTCATCGTCATGGAGTTCCTGGAAGGAACTACGCTGAAGTACCGCATCGAAGGCCGGCCCATCCGGCTCGATCAGTTGCTTGACTTCGGCGCCCAGGTTGCCGATGCGCTCGACGTCGCCCATAGCGCGGGCATCATCCATCGCGATCTGAAACCGGCCAATCTTTTCCTTACCAGGCGAGGTCAGGGCAAGATTCTCGACTTCGGCTTGGCGAAAGTCGTCAACCGCCCCATGCCGCAGCTGGAGCCGGTCGGCGCTTCCATGGCGACCGTCGCCGTCAATGACGGCGCGCATCTGACCAGTCCTGGCAGCACAGTTGGAACCGTCGCTTACATGTCACCCGAACAGGCGCGTGGCGAGGACCTCGACGTGCGCACCGACCTGTTCTCGTTCGGCGCGGTGCTCTATGAAATGGCGACCGGCCGCCAGCCTTTTGTCGGCAACACCTCGGCCGTGATCTTCGATGCCATTCTCAACCGTGCGCCTACCGCGCCGGTGCGCCTCAATCCCGATTTGCCCACTGAACTTGAGCGGATCATCAATAAAGCACTGGAGAAGGATCGCGATCTTCGTTACCAGGTCGCTTCTGAGATGCGTGCCGACCTGAAGCGCCTGAAGCGTGAAGTGGATTCCGGAAAGAGTTCCTCGGTCGGCGTAATTCCGGAACCCGTATCTTCGGGATCGATCGCGGCGGTTGCTGCAGCTCCGGCCCAGGCACAAGTCTCAAGCTCGGGCGCAATTCAGGTCGAGGCCGGGCGTCCTCGCGGCGCGAATCGAAGATTGTGGTATGGCGGTGCTGCCGCGCTGATGGTTGTTGCCCTGGTTACTGCGGGCATTCTTTATTCTCGGCGCGCGAATGCGCTGACCGAGAAAGATTCCGTGCTGCTATCCGATTTCGTGAACACCACGGGCGACCCGGTTTTCGATGGGACACTCAAACAGGCATTGGCAGTGCAGCTGGAGCAGTCGCCCTTCCTGAACGTCTTCCCTGATTCACGCACGCGTGACACTTTGCGCTATATGAGTAAGTCGCCCGATGAACGCGTCACTCCCGACCTGGCGCGCCAAATCTGTGCCCGCGAAGGCATCAAGGCGGTGCTCAACGGATCGGTCGCGACCATCGGAAGCCAGTACGTAGTGGGCGTGGATGCGGTGAACTGTGCGAGTGGAGACAGCCTGGCACGCGAGCAATTGCAGGTCGACAAGAAAGAGCAGGTGCTGGCGGCGGTTGGTAAAGCGGCATCAGCGCTGCGCGGCAAGCTGGGTGAGTCCCTGGCATCCGTACAGAAGTTCGATGCGCCGGTCGAAGAAGCCACCACCTCCTCCTTGGAAGCGCTTAAGTCGTTTAGCCTGGGCGAAGCCGAGCGGGCCAAGGGCCAAGAACTGGGTTCGACTTCATTTTACAAACATGCCATTGAACTTGACCCCAATTTCGCGGTGGCTTATGCGCGCCTGGGGCAGGCTCTGGCGAATTCTCGACGCAGCGATGAAGGACGCGAATACATGAAAAAAGCGTTCGAGCTGAAAGATCGGGCCAGCGAACTTGAAAAGTTCTACATCACCACGCATTATTACGACATCGTCACCGGCGAAGCGGACAAGTCAAACGAAGCCTATCAGCTCTGGGCCCGCACCTATCCGCGCGATCCCATACCGCCCAACAACATGGCGGTTTACTTCGAGTCCGTGGGGAGGTGGCAGGAAGCTTTACCGCAGGCACAAGAGACGCTTCGGCTGGATCCCAATAACGCCCTCAGCTACCAGAACGTCGGCGGCGCCTACTTTGGCGCCGACCACCTGGCAGAAGGGAAGGCGATGAGAAAGCGCAGTGAGGATCTGAAACTGGATGTCACGTTTGATCACCGCGACCTCTACCTTGCAGCTGCCGTTGAGGGCGACTCTGCCGAGATGCAGCGCCAGGCAGATTGGGCGAAAGGCAAAGCGGACGAGTTCGATATGCTGCAGGCTCGCGCCGAGGTGGCTGCCTGCGCCGGCAAACTGGCTGAGGCTCGTAGCCTGTATCAGCAAGGAATAGAAGCGGCCCAGCGATCCAAAAACGATGATCCGGCGGCGTTTATGCTGGGTGAATTGGCGCTTACCGAAGCCCTGTTCGGCAACCCGGCGCCGGCCCGGGACCGCGCCGCCAAGGCGCTAAGCATCAGTCATTCCAGCTACGGTTCATTCATGTCCGGTATTGCGTTGGCTGCGGCGGGGGACCCGAGGGCCCTGCAGGTGACTTCCGAGATGGAGAAGCGCTTCCCGCTGAACACGACTATCCGGGAGATGCAGGTCCCGGTGATTCAGGCATCGCTTGAAATTAATAAAGGGAGCTTCGACCACGCCAACCAGTTGCTCGACCATGCCAAGCCTTACGAATTCGGCTGGGTTTTGAATGTGATGCCGGCATACCTCCGAGGTCAGTCGTACATGGGGCAGAAGAATTCCAAGGCGGCAGAAGCTGAATTCCAGAAACTGCTTGGGCATCGTTTTCTGTGCGCTACTTCGGTGTATTGTTCGTTGGCGCACCTGCAACTAGGAAGGGCCTACGTCGCCCAGGGCGACACCGCCAAAGCCCGCACTTCCTATCAGGACTTTCTGGGATTGTGGAAGGACGCGGATTCCGATATCCCTGTGCTCAAACAGGCGAAAGCGGAATACGCCAAGCTGCAATAAGACTATCCCGCGAACTTCGCGCCCTGTCCTTTTCCTTGTGCTTTCTGCGATTCGGCTCTACAGCAAGCCAGCACGAACAGCGATTTCAGCGACTTTTTTCACAGGCTTAGTGGCGGCCTCAGCAGCGAAACCTCCCTGAAATCAACAAAAAATCTGCGAGATTCAGCATGCACCGCATAGTGTTTGCACAATTTCCTGTCACATGCCTGTGAGCCGGCTGCACTGCGTTGAAATCAAAGCAGATATTTGCGCATTGTTTTTGTTGACTCTAAAAATAAAAAGCGTAAAAACATAATCGTTCTTTGACACGTTCTTAAGTTTACCCGGTTGGCGCGGCGTCCGGGGCTCGAGCAAAGTCACACTGCACATCGCAAGATGAAAGCAGCTGAGGGCGATGCAAGGGTCGAAAAAGCAAAGCGCTGGTTGAGGCGAACGAGAACATCATGTCGAAGGCAAGATAGAGTCCCGAGGCGTTAGACTGGTTTTTCCAGTTGGCGGTGAGCCCGGAGCCCAAGCAACAGCCGCTTGATGCGACTTCGCGAGAAGAAGCAGATGAGAGCAGGCGAGCGAGGGTCTAAGCAAGCTACTGGCTGAGACGAATGAGTTTAACATCACTTCGGGACTCTTAATTTTTCCCCGCCGTTTTCTCTTCCCACACAGAATTACGTTGGCCCGGATCTTCGATCCGGCGGGCACTCACTGCATTGGGCGGATTGGAAATCGCCCCTACGTAGTTCGTGGAGCTTGCGTTGCCCTGGTCTTCCAAAATTACGCAGGCCCGGATCTTCGATCCGCGCCTGCGTAAGATGTGTGTAAGTACAAATCACTCCAGCGATTCAGGCTGCAGGCCGATATTTTTTTCGCCGGCGGCCTTTTTCTCGAAGTACTTCCTGGTCCAGGCTTCCCAGCTCTTGCCGGCGGCGGTATCGCGACCGGTAAAAGCGAGAGCGGCTACGTCGCTGTAGGGTATTGAAATCTTCTGGTGGGAATCTTTAAGTAAGAGTCTTACAAGTGAATCCGCAAGTGAAGTCCCGCTGCGACGATCAAAAACGTAGCCTTCGACCTTGCTGCCATCTTTGCGGGTAATGGTTATGTCGCCGCGATAGTCGAAAGCTTTTTCGAGCGCGTCGCGGACTTCAGCATCTGAGGCGAGCGACGGTACCCAGCCCTCAAGCTTTTCATGGCTCCAGCCTTGCGCGACCTCAAGACTCTCAGGATCAGGGGGATGCGCGTGGCCGGCTTCTTTCCCGGTCATGCGCGGGTTTCCTCGAGTGACTCGCTGGTTTGGCCGATCTGCACCAGGGGAGAGTGCACCGGAGCGGCAGGTTCTTCGAGTAATCGCAGAGCGCCTTGGTCTTTGTAGCCGCTGAAAAGAGTGGCTTTCACGGTTGCCATAAAGCCGGCAAAAGACCCGAAAGTATCGTTTACCGCCGATGCCTCATATCCGCTGTGGACCATGCAGTTGGCACAATGCGGATTGCCGGACTCGGTCCCGTAATTCTGCCAGGCGGTATCGCGCATGAGCTCGTCGAAAGTATCGGCGTAGCCATCCTGTAGCAGATAGCAGGGCTTTTGCCAGCCGAAAATGTTGAAAGTTGGCATACCCCACGGTGTGCAGGGATAGTGCCGCTTTCCCATCAGGAATTCGAGAAACAGCGGCGAAAGATTAAACTTCCAGCCCGGCTTGCGATTCGAGAGGATTGCCCGAAATAGGCGCCGGGTCCGCGCCCGTCCCAGGAAACGCTGCTGATCGGGGGCTTTCTCATAAGAGTAACCGGGTGAGAGCATCATGCCCTCAATCCCCAGTTCCATCATCTCGTCGAAGAAGGCCCGAACGCTTTTGGGATCGGCACCATCGAACAGCGTAGTGTTGGTGGTCACCCGAAAACCACGCTGTAGCGCTTCCCGGATGGCATCCACCGCGATCTCATGCCCGCCTTCGCGGCACACGGCGAAATCGTGGTGCTCGCGCTGGCCGTCCAAGTGGACGCTGAAGGTCAAATACTTGGTAGGCTGGAAGAGATGGATTTTCTCTTTCAGCAGTAGCGCGTTGGTGCAGAGATAAACGTACTTTTTGCGCGCCACCAGGCCTTCCACGATCTGGTCGATCTCCGGATGCATCAGTGGTTCACCGCCGGGGATTGAAACCACAGGTGCACCGCACTCATCGACTGCTTTGAAGCACTGCTCGGGGCTGAGCTGTGATTTCAGAATATGTGCGGGATATTGGATCTTTCCGCATCCCGCGCAAGCCAGGTTGCAGCGAAACAGCGGCTCCAGCATCAGCACCAGCGGGTACTGCTTTCGCCCGGCCAGCTTCTGTCGAATCACGTACGAAGCCACCGTCCACATCTGGGAAACAGGTACGCTCATAGATATTCTGGTTTATTCTATCAGGTGGAAGCAGGCTCACCGACCCTCCTGACGCCGAGGTTTACTGCTGCTGTTCACCATCCCAAACGTGCCCATTTTGTGCTATAATCCATTAGTAAGCGAGCTCACCTAAGTATTTGTAATATCAGTAGGTTCTAGCAGTTTCAAGGTCTGTTTTCTGCGCTCAGGCCCGGGCTCGAAATGCGGTTTTTTTACGGAGCGGAATGGCCACAAAAGAGATCACTCCCATAGAAGAAACCAAAACGAAAAACGGCAAGCTGGCAACGATCAATGGCGGGGACTACACCGCCGACTCGATCAAAGTTCTGGGCGGCATGGAAGCCGTTCGCAAGCGTCCGGCGATGTACATTGGCTCGACCGGCGAGCTCGGCCTGCATCATCTGGTGTATGAGGTGGTCGATAACTCGGTCGATGAGGCGCTGGCCGGTTACGCTGACAAGATTGAAGTCACCATTCATCTCGACAATTCCATCACGGTTGTCGATAACGGGCGCGGCATCCCGGTAGACTCGATGGAAATTGACGGAGAGAAAGTTCCTGCCGCGCAGGTCGTAATGACCAAGCTTCACGCAGGCGGCAAGTTCGACTCATCCACCTACAAAGTTTCCGGCGGCCTGCATGGCGTAGGTGTGTCATGTGTGAACGCGCTGAGCGAAGAACTTGAGCTTGAAATCTGGCGCGATGGATTCACATGGGAGCAGACATATTCCAAGGGCGAGCCCACCAGCAAGCTGAAGAAAGCTGGCGCAGCCAAAGTCAAGACCGGAACCAAAGTTCATTTCGTTCCCGACAAAACTATTTTCACCGCTACCGAATACAACTTCGACACCCTGGCCCAGCGGCTGCGGGAACTTGCATTCCTCAATAAGGGCCTGCAGATCACGCTTACAGACGAGCGCACGACAGATGCCAAGACCGGCGAACCGAAAACCATCGAGTTTAAATATAACGGCGGCATCGCGGAATTTATCAAGCACCTGAACCGCGGCAAACAGGTGCTGCATGATAAACCGATTTACATGGAAGCCGAGCGCAACGGTGTAGCCATGGAAATCGGCCTGCAATATAACGACGCTTATTCGGAGTCCGTTTTCAGTTTTGCCAACAACATCAACACGGTGGATGGCGGATCTCATCTTTCCGGATTCCGCACGGCCCTGACTCGCACCATCAATTACGCCGGGCAGCAGATGGGCCTATTCAAAGATGTGAAAGACAATCTGACTGGCGATGATGTTCGTGAGGGCCTGGTGGCAGTGATCAGCGTGAAGCTGCCGCAGCCCCAGTTTGAAGGCCAGACCAAGGGCAAGCTGAATTCGGACATAGCGGGAGTGGTGGCTTCGTTCATCAACGAACGCTTAGGCGCATACTTCGAGCAGAATGCCACCGCAGCGCGCAAGATCATTAACAAAGCCATTGACGCTGCCCGGGCGCGTGAAGCCGCCCGGAAAGCGCGCGATCTCACTCGCCGCAAAGGCGCGCTCGATGGCGGAGGCCTGCCCGGCAAGCTGGCCGACTGCTCCGAGCGCCAGCCCGAGCGCTGCGAATTGTTCCTGGTCGAAGGTGAGTCCGCGGGCGGTACTGCCAAGCAGGGACGCGACCGGCGCTTTCAGGCGATCCTTCCGCTCAAGGGAAAAATTCTTAACGTGGAAAAAGCCCGCTACGACAAGATGCTGGCGCACGAGGAAATTCGTGCCATGATCACGGCACTTGGCACCGGGATTTCGAAAGAAGATTTCGACGCCACCAAAGTGCGTTACGGCAAAGTTATCCTGATGACCGACGCTGACGTGGACGGCTCCCACATCCGCACCTTGCTGCTTACGTTCTTTTTCCGGCACATGCAGGAACTGATTAAGCGCGGCAACGTGTTCATCGCACAACCGCCGCTGTATTCGATCAAAAAGGGAAAATCGCAGCAGTACATCAAAGACGACCGCGAGTTCGTAAAAGTCATGGTCAAGCGCGCGGCTGAGGGCCTGATCGTGCGCTACGGCGAAGGGGCTGCCAAGCTGGAGGGCGCGCCGCTTGCCAAGTTCATCACGGTTCTGAATGAGTATCTCGGGTTCTTCGATAAAGTGGCGCGCCGCTTGCGTGATGAAGCTGTAGCCGAGCTTCTTCCACGCCTCGATCTTTCCAAGCGGGCCGATTTCGAAGGCGACAAGAGCGCGCCTTCCAAGAAGATTGAGAAGCTGGAACGCGAGCTCAAAAAATTGCAGAAAGAGCACAACTTCAAGAGCGTGGAATCGCGCTTCGATGAAGAGCACAATCTTTGGGAAGTCGCCTTCGTCAACTCGCAGGGCGCCGAGCACGTCATCAACTGGGAACTGGTCTCGATGCCCGAGAGCCGCCAGTTAATCGCCAAGTTCAAGCAGATCGAACCTTACATGGAGCCGCCCTTCATCGTAGAGACCATATCGAAAGCGGCAGCATCGAGCGGCGATGAAAGCGGTGATGCCGAGGGCGATGGCGCCGAAAAAAAGGCCAAGCCCGCCCCAAAGAAAAAGGCTGAAAGCGAAGTCGTCGAGAAAAATACTCCGCGCGAACTCTTCGAGTATGTGCTGAGCCAGGGTAAAAAAGATTTCGCGGTGCAACGTTACAAAGGCCTGGGCGAGATGACGGCGCCGCAACTCTGGGAAACGACCATGGATCCCGAGCGCCGCACACTGCTTTCAGTCAAGCTCGAAGACATTGCTGCGAGCGAAACCATCTTCACCACTCTGATGGGCGAAGACGTTGAAGCGCGCCGCAAGTTCATCGAGGACAACGCTCTGGATGTGAAGAACCTGGATATTTAAATATCTCAGGGTCAACATACTTGGGGTCAAGATAGAGGCGGGGGTGTTTGACCCCCAGGGGCCGGTCAGAGATCGGGGCCTGCGTTCGGGATGACGTTCCGAAGCAAGTCGTGCAGCTCTCGTCACACGCCCACCGAATCCTCCTTCATCTTCTCCGCCTGATAATGCGTCACCAGGGCATCCACAATCGGTTGCAGCTTGCCGTCCATTACTTCCTGCAGCTGATGCATCGTGAATCCGATGCGATGATCGGTAACCCGGTTCTGAGGGAAGTTGTAGGTGCGGATCTTCTCGCTGCGGTCGCCGCTGCCCACCATGGACTTGCGCTCTTTGGCCAGAGCGTCCTGCTGCTTCTGCATCTCGACTTCGTAAAGCCGGGCGCGCAGCACTCGCATGCCTTTCTCGCGATTTTTGATTTGCGATTTTTCGTCCTGGCAACTGACCACGGTGTTGGTGGGAAGATGGGTGATGCGCACTGCGGAGTAAGTAGTGTTCACCGACTGGCCGCCCGGACCGGAAGAACAGAATGTATCGATACGCAGATCTTTTGCTTCAATCTTGATGTCCACATCTTCCGCCTCCGGCAGCACCGCAACCGTTACCGCCGAGGTATGCACTCTTCCCTGCTGCTCGGTGGCAGGGACGCGCTGCACGCGATGCACGCCGCTCTCGTATTTCAGGCGGGAATAGACGCGGTCGCCCTCGATAATCGCGATCACTTCTTTCAATCCGCCCACCGCCGACTCTGATGTTGAGAGCACTTCTACCTTCCAGCGCCGCATCTCGGCATAGCGCGTGTACATTCGAAACATCTCGGCGGCGAACAGGGTGGCTTCATCGCCTCCGGTTCCGGCGCGGATTTCGAGCACCACATCTTTTTCGTCGTTAGGATCTTTGGGCAGCAGCAGAACTTTCAGTTCCTCTTCCACGCCGGCTACGCGCCCTTCCAGACGGTCCAGTTCTTCCTTCGCATAGGCCAGCATCTCGGGGTCTTTTTCATCCGCCAGCAGGGCGCGGCTTTCCGCAATGCCTTTTTTCAAATCCTTATATTCGCGATACTTTCCGACAATGGGCGCAATTTCGCTGTGCGCTTTGGCCGTCTTCTGGTACTTGGAAGAATCCCCGATGATTTCAGGCGACGCCAGCGCGTGCGTCAACTCTTCATACTTCGATTCGGTTTGTTCGAGACGTTCAAACACAGAGGTATCCTTAGATATCAGTTTTCGGCCATCAGTTCCCAGTTCTCAGTTGGATTCGCGTGAAATAGCGGCGGGCGCCGCTAGGCAATTACCAGCTCGCCGCCCTGCTGTTTCTCCAGCGCCATGGCCTGGTCGAGGGCGACAATGGCGCACTGCGCCTGATCGTCGGAGGGAGGCTGGGTGGTGATCCGCTGCAGCCACAGGCCGGGAGCAGTCAGCAGCGCAAACAGCGAACCGCGGTAACGCGCCGCGAAGCGAATGATCTCGTAAGAGATTCCTGTGATTACCGGCAACATGATTATGCGCACGGCGAACTTCGCGCCCAGCGATGACACCGGTATCAGCATGTAAACCAGCATGGAGATAATCATCACTGTCATCAGGAAGCTGGTGCCGCAACGCGGATGGAAGGTGGAATATTTCTGTACCGCGCTGGTCTCCATGGGATCGCCGTTTTCGAAGGCGAACACCGTTTTGTGCTCGGCGCCGTGATATTCGAACACACGGTGGATGTCCCGCACTCGCGACACTCCGTAAATGAAAAGCAGGAACAGCAGAATGCGAATGATGCCGTCCACCAGGTTGAAAACTATCTGTTGCCCAAACATCGGATTCAGCTTCTGCAGGCCGCGCGCAGCCAGCAGGGGCAGGAGCTTGTACATCAGGATGAAGAAACCGATTGAGATCACCATGTTCACGGCGGCCATCCAGCCGCTGATTTCAAGCTTCTTCTTGCCCGCTTCCTGCGGCTGCAGTTCATCCAGTGCCACATTGGCAGAAAATTTCAATGCCTTGTAGCCCAGCGTCATGGCATGACCGAGCGTAATCACGCCTCTTATCACTGGCCATCCCATCCATTTGTGTTTCTCCGAAAGTCGTTCCAAAGGCTCGCTCATGGTGGAGATTTCGCCGGAAGGCTTGCGGCACGCAATCGCCCAGGCATGCGGCGAGCGCATCATAACCCCCTCCAGCACGGCCTGGCCGCCGACTAATGTTTCTTCGCCACCCTCAAGCGCGGGAAGTAACTGCAAAGAAAGGAAAAACCGCCACAATGTCCTGAGAAACGGCATGTTTATTCGATGATCCTCGCCGGCTTTACGACTCCGGGCGGCTTGCTACTCTGTATAGGTTAACACAGGCTTTCGCCTCAATTGACAGGCGTAAACACACGATTTGAAAGCCCTTAAGGAGAGTCATATCAACGATGCAGGCGTTTGCCGAGACCTGTGAGGGGGTCGCTTCTACTACCAAGAAGCTGCAGAAGATCGCCTACGTTGCCGATTACTTCAATTCGACTCCGGTCGATTCTGCGGCAGTGAGCTCGGTGTTCTTCTCTGGCCGACCATTTGCCGTGTGGGAGGAATCCACGCTTAACATCGGCGGCGCCTTGCTGTGGCGCATTGTGGAGGAACTCTCGGGAAAATCCGGAGACGAACTAAGCAGCGCGTACCGCCGACACGGAGACCTGGGCGCGGTCGCGGGCGAAGTTCTGACAGCCGCCCGGCAAATCGATCTCAGCGTCGTCGATCTTCAGAATCGCTTTCGAGAAATCGCCAGCGCTCGTGGTCCAGTGGCTAAGAGCGAAATCGTTCGTGATCTGCTCTCTCGCGTCAGTCCTCTCGAGGCCAAGTACATCATCAAGATAATGACGGGCGATCTGCGTATTGGCCTGAAAGAGAGCCTGGTTGAAGATGCCATCGCCAAAGCTTATGGCGCGAGATTGAAAGAGGTTCAGCGCGCCAATATGTTGCTGGGCGACATAGGTGAAACTTTGAAACTTGCGGCGGCAGGCAAACTAGCCGAGGCCAAAATGCGCCTGTTCCATCCGCTTGGATTCATGCTCGCCAGCCCGGCCGCGACTGCAGAAGAAGCGCTCAGCTATTTCGAAGATGCCTTGGTCGAAGACAAGTACGATGGCATTCGCGCCCAGGCCCACTGCTCAGCCGATGAAGTCCGCCTCTTCTCCCGCACTCGCGACAACATTACCGAGAGCTTTCCTGAGCTGCCGGGCGCGCTCCTCGGAATGCCACAGGACGTGATTCTTGATGGTGAAATCGTTGCCTGGAGCTATCTGGAAGATGAAACCGGAGGTCCCGGCCGTGCGCAGCCTTTTAGCGCACTTCAGCAACGGCTGGGACGAAAAAAAGTAAGCGAAAAACTCATGCAGCAAGTCCCAGTCGCTTATCTGGTGTTTGACATTCTTTATATCGGCCAGGAACTGTTGCTCGATCGTCCATTGAGCGAACGTTCCAGGATTCTCGACAGCGTGCTGGAAAACGTTCGCCGGCAAAACAGGATGCAGCAAGCCGGGCAGGCTACATTTGATTTTCCGGCTGAAGTTCCAGGGCATGTAACTCGCGTCCTGCGTGCGCCTGTTTCTTTCGCGTCCGCGGCGGCAGAGCTCGAGCAACTTTTTGAAGCCGCCCAGGCCCGCGGCAATGAAGGCCTGATGATCAAAGATCCGCAGTCTTCATACACTCCAGGGCGGCGCGGCAAATCGTGGCTGAAGCTCAAGCGCGAACTCGCCACGCTGGACGTGGTTGTCACCGCCGTCGAATACGGTCACGGCAAGCGCATCGGCGTACTCAGTGACTACACCTTCGCTGTCTGGGATGGCGAGCGGTTGGTCAACATCGGCAAAGCCTATTCCGGCTTGACCGACTTGGAAATTTCAGAAATGACCAGGTGGTTCATCGAGCATACGCTCGAAGATCAGGGCATGCGCCTGCTGGTCGAGCCGAAGATCGTTCTGGAAGTCGCGTTCAACAACATGATGAAGTCCGATCGACACAACAGCGGTTACGCCCTGCGTTTTCCGCGCATCGTGCGCCTGCGGCCGGACAAACTGCCCGAAGACGCCGACCGCATCGAGCGGGTTAGACAGATCTTTGAAGCCCAGCAGAAATCGTGACATTCGCAGGTGTGGCAAAACCGGCGGAACCTGCGGCACCTTAACCTCCTAATAACACGAGTATCCCGAACATCGCTGTTATTGGGGCGGATCTCCGACCCGCTCAGCCGAGCGAATCTCGGCAGCGCGCCCGGTTACAACTGGTGGTGGTCACCGTCCGTTCGCGTACCAGATCGAGCCGGGGCTGTCGAAGCTCCAACCCTCGCCCCAGACAGCATGTGTCTGGGCATCGCCGTCGATTGCAATACCGAAGTAGTCTCCGAAAGGGAAATTGAAGCCCGACGGATGGATATAGGGATATCCGCTCCGATAAGTTGAAAGCCTGATTTCACGGGACCAGGTCGCGCCGCCGTTGGTCGAGCTGCGATAGTAGGTATTCCAATATCCCCGACGCGTGTCCATCCAGGCAATCCGCAGGTCGCCCGGATGTGCAGCGGCAATCGCCGGAAAGGCATGCTCTGCGCCTTTGGCAGCACTTGATACCTCTGACTTTAGTGACCAGGTATCACCCGCAGTGGTTGAAGTCGCAAAATAAATCTTCTGTGGCTGCCGTTCTCCTGTTCCTGAGTTCCAGGTTGCATAGAGCGCGCCGGCGGAATCTGACGCGACCGCAATCTGGGGCCCCAGAAACTCCCAGCTGCACTTGAAGTGCGCGCATCCAGGAGGCCTGTTGGAAGTATCCAAGGCTGTTGGAGTCCAGGATGCCCCGCCATCTTCCGACTTGCTCACATAAAGAATGGCCGAACCCTTGCTGGGACCTCGCAGAACGTACCCAGTCCAGGAAACAAAAACGTTTCCATCCGGATCTACGGTTGCACCGCCCGCCTGGGCCGATCCAGGGTTGAACTCGGGATTCACATTCGCCGTAAAGAACGTCACGCCTCCATCGTGCGAGGCAGCCGCGATCAGAGTACGTCCCTGGCTGAATGTGGCATACACATCCTTTCCGCGCACCGCCAGCACCGGCTTGTCTGCTTCCCCGCTTGCTCGTGCCGCTACTACGGTTGACCAGCTTTGGCCAAAATCAACCGATTTGGCTACCACAACATCGTGTTTGTCATTCTGCAACCACGATGCGTACACCGTTCGGCGGTCGGAAGGATCGACCGCGATCTGCGGATCGAATTGCCGCGAAGTTGCCGGAGAAATTGCACGGGGCCGCTCCCAGGTTTGCCCACTATCCACGCTCACCTGCAAAAGCATGTGCGGCGAATAGCAGTCGCGGCAATCCGCCGCATGCGAGTATTGCGGATAAAAGACGTAAACGTGGCCGAACCCATCGGCGGCTATGGACGGTTCCCACTGATCTCCAGGGCCTGCTCCGAGCCTGGCCTGCGGCCTAAACGCCGCGCCTGCAACGCCAGAGGGACACACGAGCGTCAGCAGGATCAGAAGATTGAAAAGCTTGGGTCGCACAGAACCTCGAGACCGGACAGGGGAACAGCTTTGGATGAACTTTAGCCTGAGAAGGTGACTTCGTCAACGCATCGACTTGTAACTTTATTGTTACCGGGTGCGTCTAAACCAGCAGTTGAATTGAAGATTACTTTTCTTCGAGCCACTGTCTCTCAGTGGCTACAATAATCTTGGGAGTTCATAACTTATGGAAAAAGCTACCTTTGCAGCAGGATGTTTCTGGGGAGTGGAAGCCACCTTCCGCCGCCTGGCGGGGGTTACCGCCACCCGCGTCGGATACACCGGCGGGCACATGAATAATCCAACCTACAAAGATGTGTGCACCGATTCAACCGGCCATGCCGAAGGGGTTGAGGTCACATTCGATCCCGCCGAGATCTCGTATGACAAGTTGCTCGACGTGTTCTGGGAGAACCACGATCCAACTCAGTTGAACCGCCAGGGTCCTGACTGGGGGACGCAATATCGATCGGCAATTTTCTTTCACTCGCCCGAGCAGGAAGCTGCAGCAAAAGCTTCGAAAGAAAGGCTGGAGAAGTCACATCGTTTCAGCAAGCCGATCGTCACGCAGATCGTCCCGGCAGAAACTTTTTACGAAGCCGAAGACTATCACCAGCAATATCTAGAGAAGCGCGGCCTGGCAACCTGCCACATCTAATCGGTTCGTGGGTTAGGCGGCTGTCAGCAGAAGGGGTTCGCCTTTGGTGATCACCAGGGTGTGCTCGTAGTGGGCTGACGGCCGCCGGTCCGCGGTGCAGACCGTCCATCCATCCTTTGCCACCAGAATTCTTCCCGACCCTGCCGCAATGATCGGCTCTACGGTAATCACCAGTCCTTCTGTAAGGATGTCATTGGCCTGAGGATCGGCGAAGTTCGGGACCCGCGGAGCTTCGTGGATAGTGCGTCCGATGCCGTGACCTCCGAGGTCGCGAATCACCGAAAATCCGGCGCGGCGAACTTCTTTTTCGACCGCGCGCCCAATTTCGGAGACGCGATATCCGGCGCGTGCCACCAGCATCGACTTGTGAAAAGCGCGCTCGGCACAGGCCATCAGGCGCTGGCTCTCATCGGCCACTTCTTCCACTGCTACCGTCTCGGCTGCATCGGCCATGAAACCGTCTTTCTCAATGGTCACGTCGAGCTTTACCAGGTCGCCCTTCTGCAGCACGCGCTCGCCAGGAATACCATGCACCGCCTCATCGTTGACGCTGATGCAGTTCACGCCGGGAAATTTATAAACCAACTGGGGCGCGGATTGCGCTCCATGTTCGCGCATGACTTGCGCACCCGTCTCGTCGAGTTCAGCGGTGGTTACACCGGGACGTACAGCCTTTTTCATGGCTTCCAGCATGCGGCGCACGATCACACCGGCTGCCTTCAGTTTTTCGAGTTCCTCTGGCGTGTTGATGGACATGTGTCCCTCTCAGAATAAACCACGGCCACAACCGGTGAATGGTTTACCTCATGCCATCACAGTCTTAGGTCGGGTCGCCAGCAACTGGCGCAGCACATACTGCAGGATCCCCCCGTTGGCATAGTAAAGAGCCTCCTGTGGCGTATCGATGCGAACCAGGGCTTTGAATTCTTTAACCTTCTCGCCCGCTGACGCGCGCACTTTGAGCGAACGGCCAGGAGCGAAGCCAGAAATCAACTCACGTATGCCAACGATGTCGAGAACTTCTTCACCGCTCAGCTGCAACGACTCTGCCGTATCGCCTGCCGCAAATTGCAGCGGCAGAATTCCCATACCGACCAGATTGGAGCGGTGAATGCGCTCATAGCTTTCCGCGATCACGGCTCGCACGCCCAGCAGGCGCGGACCTTTGGCAGCCCAGTCGCGCGATGAGCCAGAGCCGTATTCTTTGCCCGCGATAATTACCAGCGGCACGCCTTCGGCAACATATTTTTCCGATGCTTCGAATATGGTCATCTCGCCGCCATCGGGAAGATGGCGAGTGAATCCGCCCTCAAGATTGGGAACCATTTTGTTGCGCAGCCGGACATTGGCAAAGGTGCCGCGCACCATCACCTCGTGATTACCGCGGCGCGAGCCGTACGAATTGAAGTCGGCGGGCTTCACGCCATGTTCCTGAAGATACTTTCCGGCGGGGCTGTCTTTTTTAATCGCTCCAGCGGGGGAGATGTGATCGGTGGTAACACTGTCGCCGAGCACAGCCAGCACGCGCGCGTCCTCGATATCGTCGACCGGCACCGGCTGCAGCGACATCTGGTCAAAGAAAGGCGCCCGCCGGATGTAAGTGGAATCTTTTTCCCAGGCGTAAGTTTCGCCTTTGGGGATCGCCAATCCGCGCCAGCGTTCGTCCCCGTGAAAAACGTCGCCATAGCTGCGGCGGAACATGTCGGAAGAGATGGAATTCCTGATGGTGGAATCTACCTCTTCTTGAGAGGGCCAGATATCCGCCAGGTGGACAGGCTGGCCGCTCTTATCTTTTCCAAGCGGATCCTTGCGAAGATCAAGGTCGATGCGTCCGGCAAGCGCGAATGCCACAACCAGAGGCGGCGACATCAGGTAGTTAGCACGCACCTCGGGATTGATGCGGCCTTCGAAGTTACGATTGCCCGAGAGAACCGAAGCGACGACCAGGTTTTTGTCATCGATGGCCCTGGAAATCTCCTCCGGCAGCGGGCCGGAGTTTCCGATACAGGTGGTGCACCCGTAACCCACGATGTGAAATTTCAATTTCTCCAGGTACGGAGTAAGGCCGGCTTTCTCCAGGTAGTCGCGGACAACTTTCGATCCAGGGGCGAGCGAAGTCTTCACCCAGGCAGGCACCTGCAATCCGCGTTCGACGGCTTTTTTGGCCAGCAGCCCAGCGGCGAGCATGACCGACGGATTTGAAGTATTCGTGCAGCTGGTTATGGCGGCGATCACAACGCTGCCGTGATTAAGCGATCCGTTCACCCCGGCCGCGACATGCTCTACGTGGAGCGGATTCTGGACCCCGACCGCAGTCGGGCTGCCGCCTTCCTGCTCCCATCGGCCCATCCCGGAGTTGCCGGCAGCTGCGCCCAGGGCGCTCTCGACCGCAGGCTTAGGTTTTGGCTTGACGAGCGAAGGCAATGCGTCATTGAAAGACTTGGCAGCGTCAGAGAGTGCGACGCGGTCCTGCGGGCGCCGGGGGCCGGCGAGACTGGGCTCAACGCTTGCGAGATCGAGCATGAGCAGTTCTGAGTATTCGGCTTGCGGCGTGTTTTCGTCGTGGAATAAACCCTGCTCGCGGCAATATGCTTCGACCAGCGCAATCTGTTCCTGTGAGCGGCCAGTCAGTCGCAGATACGCAAGTGACTCTTTGTCCACCGGGAAAATGCCGCAGGTGGCGCCATATTCTGGCGACATGTTGCCGATGGTGGCGCGGTCCGCAAGTGGAAGGTCTTGCAGGCCGGGGCCGAAGTACTCGACGAATTTTCCGACCACGCCGTGCTTGCGCAGCATCTCGGTGATGGTGAGCACTAGATCGGTAGCGGTGGCGCCTTCGCGCAGACGGCCAGTCAACTTCACGCCCACAACCTGCGGGATCACCATGGAAACCGGTTGCCCCAGCATCGCGGCTTCGGCCTCAATACCACCAACTCCCCAGCCGAGAACTCCGAGTCCATTGATCATGGTGGTGTGCGAGTCGGTGCCAACCAGGGTGTCTGGATAAGCCGTGCGGCGGCCATTCTGCTGGCGTACGAAAATCACGCGAGCAAGGTATTCGAGATTGACCTGGTGCACGATGCCGGTATCGGGAGGAACGATTGCAAGGTTATGAAACGCAGTCTGTCCCCAGCGCAGGAATGCGTAACGTTCTTTATTACGTATGAATTCAAGCTGAGCGTTCAGCTGAAATGATTGCGGCGTGCCGAACTCATCTACCTGGACCGAGTGATCGATGACAAGTTCGGCTGGTTGCAATGGATTGATCAGAGTCGGGTCGCCCGAAAGGCGCTTCATAGCGTCGCGCATGGCCGCGAGATCGACTACCGCGGGCACGCCGGTAAAGTCCTGCAGCAGCACGCGGCTGGGAGTGAAGGCGATTTCTTTGTCGGGCTTCGAGTTCCTGTTCCAGGCAGCCAGGGCGCGAATGTCGTCGGCTTTTACGTTGCGGCCATCTTCGGTGCGCAGCAGGTTTTCCAAGAGTATTCGAAGCGAATAGGGAAGATGGCGGGTAGAAATGCCCAGCTTGTCGAGTGCGTCGAGACGGTAAATTTCGTAGTCGTGATCGCCGACGGTGAGCGTGGCGCGGGCCTGAAAGCTGTTCATTGGACTGGCCTTCCTGAGTTAACTATGTAAGTAGTGTAGTCGTTTCGGTGCAGGTTTGCGCAGGATGCGCGCTGCGAACATCATTGGGGCGTTCCTTTTTTGCACCAGGTTATCCCGAGCGCAGCGAGTGACCTGAAGTTTGCGTACGCTGTTTCTTCGATTTGCTCTGTCTCACGAAGATCTGCAAAGTTTTGCTTATTGACTGGCGGCTATGAGAGCGTAATGTGATTGCATTCGCGAACCGGGGCGAGGAGGCAGTATGCGCGTGTTGGTTCTGACTCTGGCGGCTTGGATTCTTTGCGGCGTCTCGGTGGCGCAAACCCCCATGCAGATTTATGGCGCGTGGCATTGCGGAAGCGATGCGTGCACCTGGTCGACCGTGCGCAATATGACAGACTTCGACACCAAAAATCATTGGATTATCGATCGCGGCGACGGATCGGCACTGCCTTCGGTGAATTTGATCGTGCTCAGTTTTGTGAATCCCTTGCGGCTCCTGAATAAGACCAATGATGCCGGAGACGTGAATGGTGTTCCAATCGGCATGACCCAGAGCGTGGTGAACTACTTTGCGAGCCACGGAATACGCGTGATGCTCTCTATAGGCGGCATCACCTATACGAACGACTGGGACACCGCGCTTAGCCAGAATGCCGCGCAGCTTGGAACCAACGCGGCGCAACTGGCGCATACGCTGAATGTGGGTATCGAGATCGACTACGAGAACAGCTCAAATCCTAACCTGCCCGCCTTGCAATCGTTCATCACTGCCTATCGAAATTACGTGCACACCGATGGGAAAGGCACACAGTTTGACGCGAGCGGAGCTAATCTTCCCGCTCGGTTAACCATCGACCTGGCAGCCGGTGACCGTTATCTGATCGGTTTGTGTCAGCAGGCTACCAGCAACTGGCTGAGTACGACCGCGCCGGTGCTGGATTACGCCAACGCCATGGTGCCCAACAAGCAGCCGAACACGGCGGGAGCCGAGGGTAACTGGCAGGAGCACATTGACGGAAAGCCGCAGTACAATCCACCCATCGGTCCACTGGCGCCGGCCAAGTTCACCGGCAGCGTTTACCTGGTGACGGGTCGAAATCCGGCGCCGGAGTGCACCACCTTCGCTTCCTCACTGGAAAAAAGCACCGGCGGATATGTGCAGAGTGTGGCGCCTAATGGTGCGGGAACATCCTCAGGAATGCTCGGACTGATGTTCTGGGCAGCGGAGTGCCAGGGGACACGGACGGTTTGCACGACGCCTCCGAATACCTGCCAGGGCGGAGTGGGAGTAGGCGCGAAAACCTACAACATCCCGATACCGATGCCGCCGTTGCGGCAGAATTAGCGTCAATGTGACTTGATCCGCGCGCGCTGCCTCGTTCCGCCAAAAAAACCTGCGCGCGGGATGACCATCTTCCCATATGGGTTGATGGGTTTTCTGTGTGCGTGTTAGGTTAGAACTTCAAGTCACTCCCCACATTCGAGGATTTTTTGTCCGCTCTTGAGGCGACAACCCCGAACATCCGCAAAACCGCGTTGAATGCAGTCCATCGCCAGATGGGCGCAAAGATGGTGCAGTTCAACGGCTGGGACATGCCGGTGGAATATCCGTCGTCGGGCGGAATCATCGCCGAGCACATGGCGGTACGTACGGCAGTGGGGGTATTCGATGTCAGCCATATGGGCGACATCCGCCTGACCGGACCGGAGGCGCTGGCCGCGGTGCAGCACATTTCGATGAACGACGCTTCGCGGCTCGCAATCGGCCAGGCGCAGTATTCGGCCCTGCTGTATCCGCAGGGAACATTCGTAGACGATGTGATTGTGCATCGCCTGGCAGAAGACGATTACCTGCTGGTAATCAATGCCGGCACCCGCGAGAAGGACTTCAACTGGGTGCGCGACAATACCCGGGAATTCAACTGCCGGGTTGAAAATATTTCAGATGATTTCACCCAGATTGCCATCCAGGGGCCGAGAGCGGCGGAACTGCTGGAGACTCTGACCGATGCTCGACTGGGCGAAGTCAGGTTTTATTGGGTCACGCGTGGGACGGTCTGTGGTTTGCGCGACATCCTGATCGCTCGGACCGGGTACACCGGTGAAGATGGGTTCGAAATCTATGTGCCGGCCGATGAAGGCACGAGCGCGCGGGTTTGGAATCAGATCTTGCAGGCGGGTGCGGTGGCATGCGGTCTGGGAGCGCGCAACACGCTCCGGCTTGAGTCCAGGCTGCCGCTCTACGAGCACGAGATTTCCGATACGATTAACGTGTGGGAAGCTGGTCTCGACCGCTTCTGCAAAATGGCTAAGCCAGAGTTCGTCGGACGCGAAGCGCTGGAACGGGCCAGGACAGCTGGCGTGAAACGAACATTGGTTGGGCTGGAGATGGTTGAGCGCGGCATCGCCCGAGACGGTTACAAAATTCTGGCCGATGACGGCCGCGAAATTGGATACGTAACCAGCGGCTCGCCCGCGCCGTTTCTGAAAAAGAATATCGCGCTGGCATACGTGCCGCCCGAGTTTTCGCGCGAGGGATCAACTCTTAAGGTAGAGATTCGCGGGCAAGGCGTGGGCGCGCGAGTGGTGCCGACGCCGTTCTACAAGCGGCCAAAGAAAGGGTAAGAAAATGGCGTATCCGGCGGATTTGAAATATACGAAAGAACATGAATGGATCAAGCCAGACGGCGGCACCGCCAGCATCGGCATCACCCATTACGCGCAGGAGTCCCTGGGCGACATCGTGTTCGTGGATATGCCAAAAGTCGGGACCGAGCTGACCGCTGGCAAGACGTTCGGATCGATTGAGTCCGTGAAAGCAGTCTCTGATCTTTACGCGCCAGCTTCGGGAACAGTAACAGAGGTAAACGGAGACCTTACCACCGCGCCCGAGAGAATCAACAAAGACGCGCACGGATCGTGGCTGGTGAAGTTGAAACTGAAAGATCCGGCGGAGTTGGGTTCTCTGCTCTCGGCGGCGGATTACGAGAAGTTTGTGGCAGAAGAAGGTGGACCATAAATCACCAGTGTCGAACTGCGCTCGACCGGACAGCCGAGAGCGGCTGTCGTCACGCGTGCTGTTTGCATCGAAAGCCGTCGGATAACATCAAATTACAGTTCTGATGCGTTATCTTCCCAAATCACCTGCCGACCGCGAAGCCATACTGAAAGTTATAGGTGCGCGATCCATTGACGATCTGTTCGCGCCGATCCCGGAAGAGTATCGCCTGAAGCGCGATCTGAAAGTTCCCCGGCAGATGGCGGAGTCGGAAATCGTAGAGTGGTTCCGCGAACGCTCGCGCGAGAATGGCGACGGCCTGTGCTCGTTTCTGGGCGCCGGCGCGTACCTGCACTACCGGCCGGTGATCATTGACGCGCTGATTTCGCGCGGCGAGTTCCTTACCGCCTATACGCCCTATCAGGCAGAAATTTCGCAAGGCACGCTGCAGGCCATCTTCGAATTCCAGACCATGATCTGCGAGCTGACCGGGATGGAAGTTGCCAACGCCTCGATGTATGACGGTTCCACCGGAGCAGCGGAAGCGGCCATGATGGCGGCGCGTATCACGCAACGCGATGGAGTGCTGGTGGCGCGCAGTGTGCATCCTGAATATCGAGAAGTGCTGACCACTTACGCGCAGCACCAGGGATTGCCGATCGCGATGGTCGGATTTGCAGAGAACGGGCGAGTAGATCTTGAGGAACTGGAACGCATGGTCACGCCGAAAACCGCGTGTGTTCTGATTCAGTCCCCCAACTTCTTCGGAACCATTGAAGACGTGGCTGCTATCGCGGAGATTGCGCATCGCAAAAATGCTTTGCTGGTGGTTTCGATCGCGGAAGCGGTTTCGCTCGGCATAGTTGAGCCGCCGCGCCAGGCTGACATCGTGGCCATGGAAGCGCAATCATTCGGCGTGCCGCCCAGCTTTGGGGGCCCGTTCTGCGGAATCATTGCGACACGCGAGCAGTTTGTGCGGCAGATGCCGGGGAGGCTGGCGGGGCAGACGGTGGATCGCGAGGGCAGGCGCGGATTCGTTCTGACGCTGGCCACGCGCGAGCAGCACATACGCCGCGAGAAGGCGACATCGAACATCTGTACCAATCAGGCGCTGGTCGCGCTGATGGTCAACATCTTCATGACTACGTACGGCAAGGTCGGCCTGCGCGAACTGGCGAAACAGAACCTCGCAAAAGCGGCTTATGCCGCGCAGCAATTCGGGAAGCATGTAAAAGTTTTGTTTCCAGGATCCCCGCGCTTTAACGAGTTCGTGATCGCGACCAGCGAAGATCCATATGCAATTAACGGCCGCATGTTGGGAAACAAGATTGTTGGCGGGCTGCCGCTCAAAAAATTCTATCCGGAATTCGGGAATGCTTCGCTGTGGTGCTGCACTGAACTGACGACCCGAACCGCAATCGATACCGCGGTTGGTTTTGTAGCGGAGAGCGAGCGGTCAATTCGTTCTGCGAAGGAAGAATCGGTAGAAGAAGTCGCGGGATGATGCGCGATACTTGCTCCACATGCGGGGGAGACGGGAAGTGCTCCGAATGTGCCGGCACTGATATAAACACGCACTTGAACGAGAGCGAGCCGAAGTGCCAGAAATGTTCTGGAGATGGTCTATGTCCTGTTTGTCATGGCACCGGCCACTGGTTTGTGCGTCCACCAGACATTCAGGATCCAGCATTCAATAACTCAGGATTCAATAACTTATGACGGGAAAGATCCGCAAAGCCACTCGCCATGTGAATCAGAACGAGGGGCTGATCTTTGAGAAGTCGTCCACCGGCAAAGCCGCCTGGAAGCTGCCGCCGCTCGACGTCCCAGAAGTTGACGCCGGCAACCTGCTTGGTGCTTCTGAACGCAAAGACCTCGGCCACATGCCGGAAGTGAGTGAGATCGAAATCATCCGCCACTTCACGCGACTCTCCACCTGGAACTACGCCATAGATCTGGGCATGTATCCCCTGGGTTCGTGCACCATGAAGTACAACCCGCGAGTGAACGAGGTGGTCGCGCGTCTGGAAGGAATTGCGAACGGCCATCCGTATCAGCAGGAGCGGGCATCGCAGGGCGCGTTGCGCATCATGAAAACGCTCAGCGAGTGCCTGATCGAGATCACCGGCATGGACGCAATCACCTTGCAGCCGGCGGCAGGCGCGCATGGGGAGCTTACCGGACTGCTGATGGTGCGCGCACATCACGAATCCAGGAATTCGCCGCGCAAGAAGATTCTGATTCCAGATTCGGCGCACGGCACAAATCCGGCAACAGCCGCGATGGTCGGCTATGCAGTCGAGAATCTGAAATCCAACTCGCGGGGTATGGTTGAGGTGTCGGCGCTTGAAGCGCAAATGAATGAAGACGTGGCCGCGCTCATGCTCACCAACCCAAATACGCTGGGCGTTTTCGAGCAGGAGATCCACAAGATTGCCGACATTCTGCATGCCAAGGGCGGGCTGCTCTACATGGACGGCGCCAACATGAACGCGCTGGTGGGAAAGGTTCGGCCAGGTGACTTCGGCGTCGACCTGATGCACCTGAACCTGCACAAGACTTTCTCTACGCCTCATGGTGGCGGCGGACCGGGTTCGGGACCAGTGGCGATCAGGAAATTCCTGGAGCCGTTCCTGCCCCGGCCGGTGCTGACTACCAAATCTGATGGCACCCTGGGCTTCGACTACGATCGGGCCCAATCAGTCGGCCGGGTGCGCTCTTTTTACGGCAACTTTGGAATGTTCGTCCGCGCGCTGGCTTACATCATGGCGAACGGGCCGGACGGTCTGCGGCAGACCACGGAAGATGCCGTGCTGAACGCGAATTACATTCGCAAAGGGCTGGAAGGAATTTACGATCTTCCCTACTCCACGCCTTCCATGCACGAAGTTGTCTTCAGCGATCGAGTGCAGGCGAAAAGAGGCGTAAAGACGATGGACGTAGCCAAACGCCTGATCGACTACGGATTTCATCCATACACAACCGCATTTCCCTTGATCGTGCCCGGAGCGCTCATGATCGAACCTACCGAGAGTGAGTCCAAAGAAGAGATGGATCTTTTCATCGAAGCCATGAAGTCGATTG
>Ga0310810_10000307_pt1 | contig 51369 bp, 37 predicted proteins | sample NCmetagenome_FD_207641 | JGI IMG/M metagenome (GOLD analysis project Ga0310810, IMG submission 207641) | Soil microbial communities from experimental microcosm in Duke University, North Carolina, United States - NC | ecosystem: Engineered > Artificial ecosystem > Soil microcosm > Unclassified ...
AAGGCCGTGGCACCCCACCGGACAAAACAGAAGCCCGAAGTTGGTATATAAAGGCCGCCAAACAAGGCAATGCTGACGCGAGGCAGGCATTAACACTGCTAGGAACAGAATCGAGCAGAGTTACGAAGCTAGAATACATCGAACTCGTGGGAGGCCTGTTTGTGGGGGTTTGGGTCCTAATGGATGTTCTGTTGCACGACAGAAAGCATTGGGGCTTGCGAAAATCAGCTCTGTTGGCGCTGGGATTTGCTTGCCTTGGAATAGCTGGAATGAATCTCTATGTCGTCCTCCAGGATGGCCTCCTTTACTGCTCACATCCCCTTGCCTTCCACGTCGTGCGGCGATCATTGATCGGGATAGCTATTCTGATATTTGCTACGGTAGTCCTACCCGCCAAGAAAAATTCGAATGCTCTCCCTGCGTGCGAAGTGAAAGTCGACCGTTTTCTGGTCGCGGTGGCCAATGTCCCGCCTAAAAACGGTACCGACATGATCTGCCCCCTTACTTCAGGCACTCGTGAGTACGAGAGTTGATGTTAACTCTATCCTCGTTGCGAGCGGGGATGGGGGTGTGGGTCAAGGGGACGGCCTTTGAGTCCTCTTGCCCCACACCAGCTTTGTCGAAGCCCGCCGTTGACAACGCCGCGAACTCCCTCGGAGTTCGATAACCAAGGCTGCTGTGCGGACGTTCTTCGTTGTACTCCTTCCGCCACGCTGCGATCTTCGCCCGCGCATCGAATAAGTTATGAAACCAACTTGCTGCCAAACACTCTTTCCGCAGCCTTCCATGAAAACTTTCTACATGCGCGTTCTGCGTTGGTTTTCCCAGCTGAATGTACACTAACTCGATCTGCCGCTCTACGCACCACGCCAGAAAATGCCGACTGGTCAGCTCCGGTCCGTAGTCGCAGCGAATCGCTTGCGGCACTCCACGCTCGGCCACGATCGCTTCTAGCACACGCGTCACTCTTCGACTAGCAAAACTCGTATCTACTTCCAACGCCAAACACTCCCGCGTGTAGGCATCGACCACGCTCAGCACCCGGATCGCTCGCCCAGCCCTTCGAACAGCGCGAAGGTGGGGCATCCATAGCGGTGGTGGTAGAAAAACGTTGGCCAGCCACCCTTAGTCTGGATAGACGGGATACAATCACGGCATGTTTTGTGCGGCCGGTCAAAAACTCAAGGACGATCTGGCTGTGGCCAGTACGCGGTTTAGCGATTCTGCGCCGGTGGATGCGAAACGAAGGTCAATAGGTAACAGGCTCGAGATCGAGAAGCTCCAGCTTGCGCATCAGGAGACCCTTAGGGCTTTCAGGCAACACGTGGAAGACTGCCCGATTTGCAGCCAGCACCGCTGACGTTAAAGTTCCGCGTTTCTAAAGTCTCCAACTCCGGAAGCCCGCCCACCTCGATTTACCGGCATACGATCTTCCCTTCAGCGTGAATCAGCGACTTCACAAAAGGCATGTCGTCGCCGATTCGATAAGCGGTCATCTTTATCGAGACGGTGTGCGGATGGTCGGCGGCACACTGAATGAATCGCTCCACACTGTCATCAAAGCTGTCATAAGAATGATGAAGCAGAATGTCGCCTGTCTAAATGGACGTGAAAATATTGCTGTCTTCCGCAACTGACGGATGCTGCAGAGGCAGCCGCCTACGCGAGTGAGGTGGGAAGGAATTTTCCTATCCATGAGAAAACCATGTTCATATCGCATCCCACGCCGGTGCTATGCGCATCCTTCGAAAGTAATATGCCCAGTAACTTGTGCACAGCAATTGAGTAACAAAGCCGGGCTGCCGCGTCTTGTCTCGAATCGCAGTAAGTTTCTGAAATATCAGCTACTTGCCCGAAAAGCCGCATCCGCCTGCATCAGCCATGCGCAAGCTGATTGCGCCTTTTTGCCGCTGGAACCGTGGTTGCATTACTGCAAGTGCAATCCAGCGGATGGCAATGACAAGCCTAGCCAAATTGGTCCTGTTCGGCAGCCTGATGACGGTGTCTTGCTACGCGCAAGCCGCGGCATTCAAGATGTTGCCGTGGAACGGCCATAAGGCGGCGATCTCGCTGACCTTTGACGACGCCCGCCCGATCCAGTTGGATGTCGCAGTTCCTGAGCTGAACAAACGCCACCTGAGGGCTACATTTTTCGTATCGATTTCCAAGCTGACGCGCATCGATGACTGGCGCAAGGCGCGGCTGCAGGGTCATGAAATTGGAAATCACTCGGTGACTCATGAGCACGCGAACACACTGAACAAAGCCACCGAAGAGACCCAGGTGGAAGATGCCAAGGAATTCCTGGAAAGCAACTTCAGCACCAGCGTCAGCATTTTCGCTTATCCCTATGCGGAGTTGTCGCCCGGCCTGCTGTACTGGGTAAAGCGATATGACTTTGCAGCGCGCGGCTGGCGTGGTGAAGGCAATCTACTCTATGTAACCGCGGACAGCATTCCCGACTGGTACAACCTGCCAAGTCAGGCGGTGTTCTCGTCCTACGGCGCTGAGGTCTATCGCGAATGGATCGATCGTGCCCTGTCGATGGGCGCATGGACGACCATTCAGATCCATGGAATCGGCGATCCCTCCACCGGTTTTGAGCCGATGCCGGCCGACACTTTCATTGCGCTCCTCGACTACATGAAAGAACAGGAGAGCAACGGGTTGTGGGTCGCCCCGTTTGGAGAGATAGCTGCCTATCTGCGCGCGCAAAAAATCGTGGAAGAAGCCAGGCCGGAAGCCGACGGCCAGCAGCAGAAGTACACCTGGGCCGCCCCTTCGCCCTTTCCAAATGGAGTAGTGCTGAAGGCCACGGCGGAACCTGGAAGACGGCTTTACCAGAACGGGCGCGAAATTCGCCCCGACACCAAGGGTGAGTACCGTATCGCATTCGATCAGCACGAGCTGATGGTGCGAGGTGCACGGTGAAGAGACTTTGCGTGCTGCTTCCCGCAAAAGACGAGCACCTTGGAATCAGCAAGACCATCAAGAGCATTTTGAATGCAGGTGTTCTGCCCCTGGATGTGTACGTGATTGATGACGGCTCGAGCGATGGCACCGGCGAAATTGCCAAGGCGTTCGACGTGAACGTGATGCGTAATCCAAAAAATCTCGGCAAGGCCAATAGCCTGGCCAAGATCGCGACCGTGTCGGAGCTTACTCGTCGCTATGACTATATCTGCCTGATGGACGCGGACACCGAAGTCAGCAGCAATTACTTCCGAGTGGTTCGCGGCAGTTTCAAGGACGCCGACGTGGCCACGGTGTGCGGACGCGCTAAGAGTGCGCCCCACAACTGGCTCACCGCTTATCGCTGCCTGGCGTATTGGATGTCGCATGCCATCTACAAAGCCGGGCAGAGCAACATGGGCGTGATTACGGTGACGCCGGGCTGTGCGGCGAGTTTCCGCGCCGACGTCTTCCGCCAACTGGAGTGGACGCACGACACCATCGTGGAGGACATGGACTGCACCATCCAGATTCACCGCAAGAAGCTGGGCAAAATTGTGTATCAGCCGGAAGCCATCGTTTCGACCCAGGACCCGCGCGCGCTCCGCGACTACGTGAAGCAGATGTATCGCTGGCACACCGGGGCGTGGCAGGTAGGACAGAAATATGGAATGTGGGGCGGCCTGCAGAAAATCGACTGGGAATACAAGTTGCTGATGGGCGAAGGGCTGATCTTCGCCACTCTGCTGCTGACCGTACCGATCTGGTTGCTGCTGATGCCGCACTTCGCATTTTTCGCAGTGGGGGCTGATTGGCTCTTGCTGACTGTGCTGGCGCTGGTCTGTGCCGCATGCGACCGCCGGTTGGACGTTTTCCTGTTTTCGCCGCTGTACGGCCTGATGCGCTTCGTCGATTGCACGGTGCTGATCTACAGCTTCTGCAAGACCGTGATCCTGCGAAAACAGGTGAATGGGTGGTTCGCAGTCAAAAGGTATTAACGAACGAAAATGAATAAGCCGTTCGCCCAATTCGTACTTCTGGTCACGCTGGCAGCTTCCGCCGTCGCGCAGCAGCAGAGTGCCGCGCCGGCTTTGCGCGGAAGCTACGCCGATACCCTCGGCTTCCCCGGGCAAAGCTGGACCACGATCGGCAACCTGAGCCCGATTGAGCGCAACAACTTCTACCTGCAGTCCTATATGGAGCAGAACGCAGCGGTTTTCTCCGCTTACTCCGATTCACTCACCGTCACACCGTACGTAGCGCTCGCGCTATCGCTTGATACACAGGGTTTGGACTGGAACAACAAGGCGCAGCCGCGCTTTGGGATCAGGATCAACAAGTCTTTTCGCCATGGAGTAGTGAGCATCGGTTCGGGGTACGCGTACGAAAAAAGGTTTAATGGCGCCAGCAGCAGCGCTCCCGTCCTCTACTTACAGGACTGGTTCGGATGGCAGTCTGCCGCCGAGAAGCACAGCCGTTTCCCGGGATCCTCGTGGTTCGCACTCGGAAACATTTCTCCGGTGGAGCGCGGAAACATTATCGGCCAGGGATACATCACGCAGGGAGTGGTGGCCAGGAAGTTTTCAAATTTCTCCCTGGTGCCCTATGCAGAAAGCACCATATTCCGCGACACCAAAGGTTTTGATTGGGATAACAAGATCTTGGTCGGCGGCGGCGTAAAGGCGGTGATTCCCCGCCGCGAACTGTACACCGAAGTCGGCTTGTCGTTTGCGCACGAAAAACGTTTTGACTCGGGCAGGTCTGCCTCGGGCCTGACGTTCTTCACCAATTTCTCGTTTGAGTGGAATCTTCTAGGTCGAAAGGCAGGTAGATAGGTATGGCGTATCTGGGATTTGGAAGCCTCTCCGGAACTATTCATTTGCTGGCGAGGCTTTCGATTGGCAGAGGCGCGATTGCGGTCGTGACCCTGTTGCTGATTTTGTGCCATTGATGTCCGGCAATCTGTAAGCGCATTGGTCCGCAGCTGGTGATGGAGGAAGGTTAAATGGAGTCGTTGTTGTTCACTTCGGTGCCGCAGCCGCAATCGCGGTGGAAAGCATTTGCCGCAGGCTGGAGCGCCCAGGCGATTGGGATCGCCGGGCTTCTCGCGGTCAGCACCATGCTGCCGCAGACCGTCCAGCAGGTCCATCGTTACACGACAACTCCGCTGGTTGCATACGAAGCGCCGCAACCAAAGGCGTATCAAGCTCCGCGCCTGGCAGCGGTGTTGAAATCTCCCGCGCCAGTTGTCCAGCCAGCCATTGTGCTGCCGAGAGCCGAAAAGATCGTTCGTCAGCCTGAAGTAGCCGCACCCGAAGTGAAGATCGCGGCCAAAATTCCAGACCTACCGATCGCGCCCTCGCAGCCCAAGGTGATGGCGACAGACACGTTCAGTGCAGGCAAAGCGGACAAACCGACCACGACCAGGCCCGCCGCCGCGGTACAGATGGGCGGGTTTGGAGATCCCAATGGAGTAGCGGCCCGTAATACTCAAGGCGCGGTAAACATCGCAGCCTCTGGTTTTTCTGATCTTCCAAACGGATCCGGCCGCGGCAATGGATATGGCGGGCCTAATGCCGGCGTAGTTGCGTCCTCCGGGTTTGGAGCAGGCCCGGCGGGGAGTCACGCGGGTGCCGGAGGCGGCAGTCTGCAACAGTCAGGATTTAGTGGTTTCAGCTCAGCACCGGCTGTGAAGAAAATCGTCGCCAGTGCGGCCTCTACGATCCCGGTCGAAATTCTCTCCAAGCCCGTCCCGGACTACACGGCAGAGGGCCGCGAACTGAAGATCGATGGCGAGGTCCGGCTGGAGGTTTTGTTTACCACCAGTGGCCAGGCCCACGTGATCCGGGTCATTCAAGGACTCGGACACGGATTGGATGAGCAGGCAGTCAGGGCAGCACAGCAGATCAAGTTCAAGCCTGCGTTGCACGAAGGGCAGCCGGTGGATTCAACGGCTGTAGTTCACATTATTTTTCAACTCGTTTCCTAAGGAGCCGTATGCGTTGCATAAAAGCAGTTCTGAAGATTTTGCTGGGCCTGGGGATGATCACAGGAATCGCGCTGGCGGAAGACGCCGTGCTCTTGTCCTCGATCAGTCTGGGCTCTGCCACGGTAGTGGGCGGAAACTCCGTTCAGGGAACGGTGACGCTGAACCGGGTGGCTCCTTTTGATCTTTCAGTTTCGCTCGCCGCCGATCCCGCTGCGGTGATCAGGATGCCGGCCAGCGTGACCGTGCCGGCGGGCGCGACCAGCGCCACTTTTAACATTGCGACCATCCTCAACAAGAACGCGGTGGTCGGTTCCGACACCCGGGTGAACGTGTACGGCAACTACGGCGTCACCCGGCATGCCTCGTTTATGGACCTGGCGCCGGTTTCGTTCGATCAGATGGTCGACAAGGTCGTCGACCGAGAACGCAGCTTCAGCGCAAACATGAAGAACATGCGGCCGCTGGTCGAAACCTATATCCAGAATCTTCGTGAGAGCAAAGATCATGACGTTGCCCCCGTGAGCGATCAGTATTTTCTGGGCCGCCTCGACATGACCAAGGGTCCGGATGATCAGTTGTTCGAGAAAGATGAAGAAGGCGGATTCAAGAGTCACTTTATGAATCCGTTCAAAGGCTTGTTTGCGCGCAAGTTCCTGCCTAACGGATTCGCGCAGATGGTAATCATCGACAACGACTTCCAGAAGAATAATTACTACTTCAACTTCGTGCGCCAGGAATTTCTGGGCGAAGTGCGTTGCATCGTGGTCGATGTGCAGCCAAAGGATGCCAAGAGCCTGGGCAGGTTTATGGGCCGCATCTGGGTGGAAGACCGCGACTTCAACATTGTCCGCTCGATCGGAACCTATTCGTCGCACTCCCGCTTCGGCTACTACCTTCACTTCGACAGCTGGCGGCTCAACATGCAGCCAGGAGTATGGCTGCCCGCCTACATCTACACCGAAGAAACCGGAAGCGGCCCCGCCGGGGCGCCGGTGCGCGGCCTCTACTTCAAAGCGCAGACCCGGCTTTGGGGTTATGACGTTGAGCAACTGAAGCACACGCAGGAAGTAACCCAGGTGAAAGTTGATAGCGCCAGTGATCAGAGCGAAACCGGCCGGGATGCCGGTCCGGTGGAAGCCACACGCATGTGGCAGCGCCTGGCGGAGGACAACACGCTTGACCATTTGCAGAAGATCGGATTGCTTGCCCCTGCAGGAAATGTGGATCGCGTGCTGCAGACAGTGGTCAACAACCTGATCATCACCAACAAGCTGGAGATTGTGCCGGACGTTCGCTGCCGTATTTTGCTGACCACGCCGCTCGAATCCTTCACCATCGGTCACACGATTGTAGTGAGCCGCGGGTTGCTGGACGTGCTTCCGGATGAGGGCTCGCTGGCCGCGGTGCTGGCGCACGAACTCAGTCACATTGCCCTGAACCATCGCATTGATACCAAGCTGGCATTCAACGATCGCTTCTTCTTCCCCGACCAAAGCACCTTCCAGCGCCTGGAGTTCGTACGCAATCCGGCCGACGAAGAAGCCGCCGACAGCCGGGCGATGCAGTTGCTTGAAAATTCGCCCTACAAAGAAAAACTCGCTTCCGCCGGACTGTTCCTGAAAGCCCTGCAGGCGAGAGCGCCGCAACTGTCAAGCCTGATCAGAGCTCACTTGGGCAACGGCATGGGAAGCAGCAAGACCGTACGTATGCCAGGCCTGTTGCAGACCGCTCCCCAGCTTGAGACTGCAAAAATGGATCAAATCGCAGCCTTGCCCCTGGGCGGCAGAATCAGGCTGGATCCGTGGAGCAATAAGCTGGAAATGATGAAGATCAAGTCCGTGGCCCTCCTCTCTTCACAAGAGAAAATGCCGTTTGAGGTCACGCCCTTCTTCCCCTATCTCAGTCGAGTCTCGGATTCCCCATCCGAATTAGCGGACCTCAAACAATAGCCAGCAAACACGGAAAGGACGCCGGAGACAATGAAGATGAAAATCGTAGCGCCGACAGTGTGTCTGCTGATCGCGAGTGTGATGATAGGGTGCGGAGGTGGCGGCAGCGGAACTGGCTCCGGCACGCAACAGCCGCCCTCGGGGCAGACCCCCCAACCCGGTCCCACTCCGGTGCCTGCACCCACGCCTACGCCTGGGCCGGTTTCTTCCCGCTCGCAGCTTGGCGAGTGGAGCACACTTTCCTACCAGATGCCCATAAATCCGGTTCACGCTGCGCTCTTGCATACCGGAAAGATATTGATCGTCTCGGGCTCCGGCAACGATCCCAATAATGCGTACCCCATCAATACTTCTCCGAACTTCCAGGCCGCAATATGGGACTCGCAATCGGGAGCTATCAAAATTCAGCGTGTCGATTGGGACATGTTCTGCAACGGCATGTCGGCCTTATCGGATGGCCGCATCCTGATTAATGGCGGCACCCTGGGATACGGCGCTCTGGCTCCGGTCGGCGGAGCTTCTGATATCCCGTTTACCGGCTTATCCAACACTTCCATTTTTGATCCTTCTACCGAAAGCTTTCTACCCGGCGAAGGACCGAACCAGGGGAACACCGCGCACGGACGCTGGTATCCGACCGTGAACGAGCTTGGCGATGGACGACTGATGACGACCTCCGGGCTCGATGAGAACGGAAACACCAATAACACCAGTGAGATCTATACAGCTGGCCAGGGATGGGGCGGGGAAATCCCCGGCACCGTGAGCGGTCTCGGTGATTTCAATTTTGAATTTCCGTTGTACCCGCGCCTGCACCTGTTGCCCACCGGGCAAGTTTTCTATTCTGCACCCTCATCGGCGTCAGTGGTGTTCGATCCCAGCTCGCAGAGCTGGTCTTTTCTCGCTTGGACGATTTATGGCGGGCCAATTGAGGAACGCACCTACGGTTCTTCTGTTCTCCTGCCGTTAACACCGGCGAACAACTACGATCCAAAAGTGATGATCATGGGCGGCGACAACCCAGCCACCAAAACCACTGAGATCATTGATTTGGGGCAGATCACTCCGCGATGGGTGCAGGGGCCGCCTATGTCGCAGACCCGCGTGGAAATGGAAGCAACGCTGCTGCCGAACGGGAAGGTGTTTGTTTCGGGTGGCTCAGCGGAGGATGAAAATGCGTCCACCGCGAGCCTGACCTCGGAAATCTACGATCCGGTCACCAATACTTTCTTGCCGGCGGGATCGAATACTTACCCCCGCCTCTATCACAATGTGCAACTGCTGCTGCCGGACGGAACTGTCATGATGGCGGGCGGCAATCCAGCGCAAGGCGTGTATGAAAAGCACATAGAGCTGTACAAGCCGCCTTACCTGTTCAACTCCGATGGCACCCCGGCGAGCCGGCCCTCCATCTCCAGCGCGCCCTCGTCTGTAACTTATGGCTCGACTTTCGCAGTACAGACTCCGAATACCGACATTGCATCAATCGAATTCATCAAGCCCGGAGCGGTCACGCACTCGTTCGATATGGACCAGCGCTTCGTAGGATTATCATTCACCAGTTCGGGCGGCACTCTGAACGTCACCGTTCCTGCCAATTCAAATCTGCTGCCGCCCGGTTACTACATGCTGTTCCTGGTAAACAGCGCGGGAGTTCCCTCCGTCGCGAAGTTCGTGCATGTGAGCGGAGTGGCAGCGCCGGTGGCCGCCACGCGCTTCCAGCCACTCAAAGAAGTACCCGCATATGTCGCGCATCGGCCTCGGCACGTAACCGAATCGCCCTTGCCCCTGCGCAAGGAAATGCATATCCACCAATCCAACCGCTAACCCGGTTGGATTGGCAATTCACAGGGGCGTGTAGGTGAAACGGGAGATATAAAGAAAGCGCTCCACGCCCACCGTCGCTGTGCCGCCCCACTTGCTGTTGTTTGTTCCCCAGTGGTTGACCAGGATGTACGCCGAAGCACTCGGTATGTTGACGGTGTGTGTCGAAACGAACACCCCATCAAGATAAAAATCGATTCTGCCTGGCGTCCACACGAACTTATAACTGTGGAATCCCGCATCCGGAGCAGTTAAGGTCGCGCTGGTGTACTGCTTTGCATTCACCGTGGTCCAGTTGGTCATCCACACTGTATCGGGATGCCCGCCTTCAATTTCATAATCGATTTCGGTCTGAGAATTATTGATGAACGTGAAACCGGATGATACCTGTCCGCTGACTCGCGATCCGCTTCCGTTCGGAGTGGAAGAGGTAGAACTGGTTCGCATGATCCATTCGTACGTCCCGTAGCTGTAGGGAACCACCGACTGTATCTGCCCGCCCACCGACATCACTCCCGAACCGCCTTGCTGCTGCTGCAATCTGAGGCAAAGCATGCCCTTCGAGAGATCGACATTGCCGGGCACGAACGATCCGTAGTTCACACCGGAGATGCTTCCCGGCGCCGGTTCGTTGGAAGCCAGCCACTTGCTGTGATCGAGCGAGCCGCTGCTGAACGTATCGGTAAGTGTGCCGGGCTTGGTCACAGGATTGTTCACCGTTATCTTCGCGAAGTTGCTGGCCTTATGGCCAAGATTATCCGTCACCACCAGGGTTGTTGTGAACGTCCCGGTAGACTGATAAACGTGCGACGGCAACGCCTGAGTAGATATCTGACCATCGCCAAACACCCACCGGTAGGCGGCGACAGACCCGCCCGAAAGTTTGGCATTGGGCGTGAAGTTCACATTGAGCGGAGTGCTGCCGCTCGAAGGATTGGTGGCGATGCCGACCTGCACGGTGGACGTCAATACCGGGACCCGCGCCGCCAGCAGGGTCGCATCATCGCTGAGCTTTCCAGGTGCGGTCGAAAGATACGTAACCGGAGAAAGCACGATCTGATCGATCATGAAGCCATCTTCGCGCAACTGAACGCGAATGGTGTGTGTACCGGTGCTCTGAAAGAACATTCGCGAGCCGAGCCCACACCAGCCGTTGTCCGTCCATCCCCAGTTGTGGATCACACCGTTAGCGCAGGATTGCAGGCTGACAGTGACGCCCTGCGTCGTGCCGATGCGGTTGAGCGGCATTCCTGCGCTGCTTACGCTGTCAGAAAACTGTACCCACACCGAATCGTTGTTGATGGAATTGCCGGTCGCCTTGCCTCGAACCCACAGCCGATACGGGACCATTCCATTGGCCGGGAACTGCAGTTCGAAATAGTTTGCCGGGTTGGCCAGCGCGGGAGCGACGGTTTTGCCGCCTGCGTCCGTATTTCTCACCCCCGAACCGCCGGCAGCGCTCGAATCGGTTATCAGGCTCCAGGTTCCTTTGCGGGTAGCTTTCGAAGCGTAGAGAACAATGTCGCCGGCAGCCGCATGGGCGGCCAGGGTTGATGTCACAAGCAACCACGAGATGGCTGAGATAAAACGAAAAGTACGGTACTGCGCCTCAGGCGTCGTCATAAGACGTTTAGTCCTTCCTTTCAGGATTTTCGTGGCGCAGAAGGTCCCCAGCCTCAGCAAACACAAACAGGTGCAATCGCTGTCCGTGCGCGGACAAATGAAACACCGATGGGAACTGCGATAGAACGCGCACTTAACAGCAATCAGCGATTGAGCGCAAAGAGAGAGACGCCCTTGGCGCAAAGCTGGATTAAATGAGAAACCTTAGTTGCTCAGGATAATAACCATTGAACAAGCCGATTGGCAAGGCTTTCAGCCGTACACTTTAGTGTATTGGCCGTTGGTAGCCAGTTTAAAGGGTTGTCTTACGAGATTCGGCCAGTGGCGCACTGTCTGGAGAATGCTGACTGCAAGAAACACCATGCTCAGCCAGTCGAATATATAGATGAAGAAGACCGCGCTACTGCTGGCTCTCCAGCACCCATCCGATTCCTTCGAGCGCGCGTTCATACAGGGAGCGGTTATTCCACTCCTGCAGGGTCACTCGCCGGGATTGACTGATGTCCTGTTGGAAGAAGCCGGTCAACTGCGCGGCCAGGTTCGCATCGCGGGCCGCCACGTTTACTTCGTCATTGATTCCGAAGGAGCGGTTATCAAAATTGGTCGACCCCACCACACTCCAGGTCCCATCCACAATCAGAATCTTGGCGTGGATCATGGCCGCTTCATACTCGAAAACCTGGCCTCCGGCTTGCAGCAAGCTGCCGTAGGCAGCGCGGCCTGAACTGCGGGTCAGGGAATGGTCGCTGTGCTTTCCGGGCACGATCAGCTTGATCTCAACGCCTCGTTTCACTGCACGCGTAAGTTCCTGCTGCAGATTGTCATCCGGCAGAAAGTACGGAGTGGTGATGTAGATCGTTTTTCGAGCAGAAGCGATCAGTAATTGGAAAAGGATACGTGCCGAAGTAGAGCCGCCGGCGGAGGGAGTGCTGGTGACCACCATTGCCGGGCTGTGACCCGGATTAGGCGAAGCCGGCGGAAAGTAATCGGGGCCGTTGGGAATTTGCCCCAGTGATTCCAGCAGGTTCTCAGTCAGCGTGCCTTGCAGATGGGCCACGATCGGGCCCTGCACGCGAAACATGGTGTCACGCCAGCGCGGATTTTTTCCTTTCGGAAAACGCCACCAGTCGGCATAGCCCGCTCCCCCGATAAACGCGATCTTGCCGTCCACGATCGTGATTTCGCGGTGGGTGCGATTGTTGGAGCGAAACCAGTTGTTCCAACGCACCGGATGATACCAGCCAACCCGTCCGCCAGCTTCGCGAAGCGATTTGAAGTAATGCTTGGGGGTGGAAAGGCTGCCCAGCGCGTCCAGCACCAGATTCACATGTACGCCGGCGCGTGCGCGCTCAGTTAGAACCTCCAAGGCGCGCTTGCTTACCTCGCCGCGGTGAAAAATGTAGGCTTCGATATTTATGCTGTGCTGGGCCCGCTGCATCGCCTGCAGCTCGGCCTCGTAAAAATTTTCGCCGTTGGGCAGAACATCTATCATGTTGTCGCGGGTGAAATCGGAGTTCACCAGCGGCTCTAACTGGTTTACGAATGCGTCCGATTCCACCGGAGCATCCGGCCGGTAGGCGAGCGAGTATTTGGGGCCGGGGGAAAACAGCGCCGCCAGAATCCAGGTGGTGAGCGCGAGAATCGCAATAACGGCTACGATTCGAAGCGCTTCTGAATGCTCAAATTCACGCGCCAGCGGCCGGTGGTCCTTGCTCCTGCTGGTTGGTGGTCGGGATTTGGTCGCTGTCGCCAATGCGAATCAATTAAGCCGTGTCTTGGATGCAGGTTTACCAGAGCACGATACCAATCAGAATGTCTGTGCGGGGGGCACTCTCTATTTCAGCAACTCCAACTCGGCAACAATGGGCAGATGGTCAGAGGCCACCAGGGCAGTGCGGCTGCGATGAAGCCGGAAATGCCTGAGCTCAAAACAATGGTCGAAATAAATGTGATCGAGATGCAGAAAGGGGAGAATCCCGGGATAGGTGCGGCGGGATTTCAGGAACTGCTTCAGATCGATGCTCTGGAAGTTTTCGCCCATCAGGCGTGAGGCCAGCCCGCGTGTCCACTCGTTAAAATCTCCGGCTACAATTTTGGGGCCGCGGATCTTTCCATGTTGCAGAATGTCCGCGCTCACCAGTTTCCGGGCCTGGTGCCTTCGTTCAATAAACCCGGTTCCCAGGTGCACATTGAAGAAATGAATGGCATTCTTCTCATCTAATGCCAGGTCGGAACGAAGGCAGCCCCGCCGCTCGCGCTTTCTCCAGGTGACGTCGTAATTGCGAAAAAATTTGATCGGGAAGCGGCTGAAAGTCATATTTCCATACGGCCCGCCTTTTAAATCCCTGTTATCTCCAAAACACCAGGAATATCCGCTGAGTTCTGCGGCCAGGTAGCGCGCCTGTCCCAGCCGTGCATCATCCGAGTTCACGTTCATGATTTCCTGCAGCGCAATGACATCGGCGTCCAGTTCGCGGATTACTTCGAGCACGCGTTCCGGTTTCACCCGCCGGTCGAGCCCCCGGGACTTATGAATGTTGTAGGAAGCAACGCGCAGAGATCGAGATGAAGACAAGGACATTCCTGTGTCTAAGATAGCAGGACGATTTTTGCCGATGGTTAATGCATAAGCGAGCATTGAATGCTTGACAGTGATACCGGCAAAAGACTACTGTTCCAGATCGAAATAATAAGCAATCAAAAGCAACAAATCGCAATATCGCTAAAAACCCGCTAAAAGGGGGATGCCCGTGGAACAAACTGCAAATTCCTCATCCGTGAGCGCAATCAGGGGCCTGGGCCGTGTGTGCCTCATGCTGTGTCTATTCTGTGCGACCCAGGCTTTCGCACAAAAAGATACGGGAAACATCGTTGGCAAAGTGACTGATCAGTCCGGAGCGGCGGTTGCCGATGCGAAAGTCAACGTGACCGATGCAGACCGTGGCACTACCTTCCTGAGCAAAACCAACTCCGATGGCGACTACGTTGCCGGCCCGCTCAAACCTGGCCGGTACAACGTCTCGGTGGAGAAGACTGGCTTCAAACGGTCGGTGATAGGCCCAGTCGAACTGAACATTCAGGAGCGGCCGGCGGTGGACGTTACCCTGCAAGTGGGCGCAGTCACTGAGACTTTAACGGTCACTTCCGAAGGACCGCAGCTGGAAACAGAGACTTCTGATCTCGGCCAGGTGATGAACAGCAAGCGGATCACAACCCTGCCGCTTAACGGAAGGAACTATGCGCAGCTGGCGCAGCTGGGGGCAGGTGTAGCGCCCAGCGAACCCGGTTCGCGAGTTTCTGCCAGCTATGGCTTCAGCGCCAACGGCGCGCGGGCGCTGCAGAATAACTTTCTGCTGGATGGGGTCGATAACAACGCCAATCTGGGCGACGTCCTGAATGAAACTGCATTCGTGATTCAGCCTCCGGTGGATGCCATCGCAGAGTTCAAAGTACAGACCAATGCTTACAGCGCCGAATTCGGGCGCGGCAACGGCGCGATTCTCAACGCGGTAATCAAGTCAGGAACCAACGGATTTCATGGGAGCGTCTGGGAGTTCCTGAGGAATGACAAATTCGACGCGACCAACGCCTTTGAGGCCTTCGGAAAGCAAGCCTACCGGCAGAACCAGTTCGGCTTTACGATTGGCGGACCGATCATCAAGAATCGAACCTTTTTCTTTGGTGATTATGAAGGCCTGCGAGTGCGGCAGGCAATTCCGCATTTGAGCTTGATTCCGACGCCGACGCAGATCGGGGGAGATTTCAGCGATCTGCTGACTACCCAGTTCGCCCCACAGGTCGACCAGGACGGTGTTCCAATCGACGGGTCTCGTGCAAAAGACTGCAATGGCAACGATACTTTCATTGGCGAGATTTTCAATACCAGACTCACCCAGTTCCTCGATCCGACGGTTCCAACCAACCATCCGCTGAACCCGAATGGCTTCTGTGGATTTCCAATCAATGGAAACGGGCTGCCGACCAATATCTTCCCGACAGGTCTGATTGATCCTTTGGGAGCGCGCCTCTCTGCGCTCTTTCCCGCGCCCAACGCCGACATCGCGGGCAACAACTTCTTCTCCAGCCCGCGGCGTCAGGAGAGCCGAAACAACTTTGATATCCGTATCGATCACAAGATCAGCGAGAAGAACGACATCTTTGGACGTTTCAGCTATGAAGATCAGCCCAGTGAAATTCCCGCTCCCTTCAACAACGCGCTGGATGGCGGCGGATTCTTCGATGGAATAGAAGAGAACGCCTATCGCAGCCTGGCGCTGAGTGAAACCCACATTTTTTCTCCCACGCTGGTCAACGAATTTCGCGTCGGTTATAACCGCATTAACGCACATCGTTTCCAGCTGAATTTCGATAAGGACATCTCCGGCGAGCTGGGATTTCCCGGCGTTCCCTTTACTTCTATTAACGGAGGCCTGCCGAACCTTAGCTTCTCGGATGGCACTGCAACCGTCGGCAGTTCGGGCTTTCTGCCGTCGGTCGAGAAGCAGAACAGTTACGTCTTCACCGACAACCTGACCTGGATTAAAGGCCGCCACTCCCTGAAATTGGGTGGCGAAGTCAGGCTGGAACAGTTCACCATCTTCCAGCCGGCTGCATCGCGCGGCGAAATGGGATTCGGTACTGAGTTCACTGACAATCCCGCATCGCCCGGCACTGGCGGCAGTGCGTATGCAAGTTTCCTGCTGGGCATTCCTGACTTCGGCGACATCACCAGTTTGCACAACGTCGATTACCGCCGCCAGATCTATGCCGGATATCTGCAGGATGATTGGAGAGCGACTGACCGTCTGACTTTAAATCTGGGATTGCGTTACGAAGTCTTCAGCACCATCAAAGAACACAACAATCAGGAAGGAACGTTCGATTTCAGTTCCTTGTCATTGATCGTTCCCAAGGGCCAGAAAGCACAGCTGACGCCGACCATTGCGGCGAGTATTCCACTGCGCGCGACTGCCTCTCGCGGATTGATTGATCCTGACCGGAATAATTTCGCCCCGCGCATTGGATTTGCGTACAAGGTGAGCGAGAAGCTGGTGGCGCGTGGAGGGTACGGAATCTTCTATGGAGGTCAGGAGAACGGGCCGTTTTCAAACCCCAGCCCGGGCTTTAATCCGCCGTTTTTCTCGCTGGAGAATTTTCCGACCAATTGCGGTGCGCCTTCGGCAAATCCGGGCAGTCCAGGCAATCCACAGGTCGACTGCTCCGCTCCTCGCCTCAACGTCCTCGGCAATGGCTTCCCTTCGGACGCGCTCACCGATCCGAATGTGCCTATCCTTTATTCGCTCGATCCGCGCCTCAGAACGCCTTACAACCAGCAATGGCATTTAGGATTTCAATATCAACTGCCGTCCGATTCGGTGCTCGAAATCTCCTACGCAGGTTCACGCGGCCTGAAGCTGTTTGGTTTTTACAACGGAAATCAGGCAGTGCCGACTTCCGACCTGAGTGCCGCCACTGCACCCCGTCGCCCCGCGAAGAGAGCCATCGATCCATCAATTCCTTGTGATCTGGCGAACCCGGACAATTGCGATCCTGTCTTCGATACTTCGATCGCGACCTTTCGCTCGAACATAAAATCTAATTACCATTCTCTGCAAGTCCGCTGGGAAAAGCGCATCACTCATGGCCTGCAGTTCCAGGCCTCGTACACTTATAGTCATGCGCTTGATGATGCTTCCAGCGCCAGCCTGGGCTCCCAGAATCAGGGAGACTTCCGCGACCAGACCAATCCCAACCTGGAATACGGTAATGCCGATTTTGATGTGCGCCACCGTTTCGTGTTCAGCTACCTGTACGAGCTTCCCTTTGGAAAAGGCAAGATGTTTGGCGGCAATGCTTCCGGGCTGCTGAATCACATTATCGGCGGATGGCAGGTCGCCGGAATTACCACTGCCTCGACCGGCAACTGGTTCACCCCGACTGATATTGAAACTGATCTTTCGAACTCTGACGGTGGGGGAACGGTCTTCGGCTCGGCACGTCCAAATGTGGTGGGCGACCCCAACGCCAAGCCCTGTCTTGCGGGAACTCTGTTCAATACCTGCGCTTTCGTAACCAACCAGATCGCAGGCAGTTCAGGCAATGCGGGCCGGAATATCATTCGCGGACCCGGTTTTCAGAACTGGGATATCTCGATCTTCAAGACGCTTCCGATCCGAGAGCAGATGCAACTGGAATTCCGCGCGGAATTCTTTAACGCGTGGAACCACCTCAATCCGCTGTTCAGCAACCCTAACAACATTGAAGAAAACATCGCCACCGAGCATGGCCAGGACCTCGGGCTTGCGGACAGCGGCTGCTCTAACGGGAACCCCAACTCAAACTGTGCTTTCGGATTTGCGCAGTCGGCGCGTGATCCGCGGCTGGTGCAGTTTGCTCTGAAGTTTACTTTTTAAGCCGGACTGATGAGCGAAAAAGCAAAATGGGCGAGTCGCTTTGTCGCAATCGCGATGGCGCTTGCGATTCCCGCTTATTTCCTTGCGCAGCAGATCGGCTATAAGTCGGCCGAGAATGCCGAACAGAAAAAGACCCTTCTGTTGCGCGATTTCCAGCCGCAATCCATGCTGCATGCGTCCGCGCATGAAGTGAAGCGCGCGCGCTTTCCTGTGATCGACATGCACCAGCACGTGAACGATGCCATGCGCATCGAAGACCGTGTCCCTCCTGCAGAATTGCTCAAGCGAATGGACGAGCTGAACGTCCGAACCATCGTCATTCTCACCGGTATGTGGGGAGACAAGCTGCAAGGCGTAATTGACGAGATGGTAAAGCCCTACCCCGGGCGCTTCATCGTATTTACACAAATTGACTGGAGCAGGATCGACGATCCGAACTTTGCGCAGAACACGATCCAGCAGATCGACGCTAGCGTGCGGCGCGGGGCGCGCGGCTTGAAGATTTTGAAAGACTTCGGCCTGGGCGTGCGTGAGAAATCGGGCAAGCTGCTGGCCATCGACGATCCGCGGCTCGATCCCATATGGGAAGAGTGCGGCCGGCTTGGGATTCCGATCTCCATTCACTCGGGCGATCCGGAAGCTTTTTTCCATCCGATCGACGGCAAGAATGAACGTTATGAGGAGCTTATCGAGCATCCGGACTGGAGCTTCTACGGATCGGAGTACCCTGGCCTGGAGTCTCTGCTGGAAGCGCGTAATCGAGTTTTTGCCCGGCATCCGAACACGATCTTTGTGTCTCTGCACATGGGCTGGCCGGAAAATCTTGACTGGGTCGAGCAGATGCTGAAGCAGCATCCTAACGTGTACGCCGAGTTCGGCGCCCGCGAAGCGGAACTGGGCCGCCAGCCTCGTCGTGCGCGCAAGCTGTTCATCGACTTTCAGGATCGCATCATGTTCGGCACCGATAACGGCCCGGAGCTGGAGATGTACCGCAACAATTTCCGCTGGCTGGAGACGGCAGACGAAAGTTTTGATTACTGGGGTGCGCCCGGTCAGGGACGGTGGACAATTTCTGGTCTCGATTTGCCCGACCCGGTGCTCAAGAAGGTCTACCACCTTAACGCGGAGAAAATCTTCGCACAATACAAACCACGGAATTAGAGATGGCGAAGATCCTGGCCAACCCGCTGCAGCAAATCCTGGAGCTCAACCAGCAGGAAAAGGAGTCGAAGGGCGTCACGCACACTGCCGCGGAGATTTTTCAGCAGCCCGAGACCTGGAAGCGGACGTTTGAACTCTGCGAAACACGTAAACCAGAGATTGAGGCCTTCCTGCAGCAGGCGGGCATTACAGAGCAACGTCCGTCGGTGCTGCTGGTCGGTGCAGGCAGCTCGGACTACATCGGACGTTCTCTTGCCGTCCTGTTGCGCCGCTGCTGGCAATGTGAAGTACAGGCTGTCCCCAGCACCGATTTGTTACTTGAACTAGATCAGTATCTGTTTCCGCAGCGGGATTACCTGATCATTTCTTTCTCCCGTTCGGGCGACAGCCCGGAAGGCGTCGCGGTTCTGCGGCAGGCCCTGGAACGTTTTCCGCGCGCATTACACCTTGTCATCACCTGCAACGCCCAGGCGGCGATGGCGCGAGTGTGCGCCGAACATCCAGAGCGCGCGTTTGCTCTGCTGCTCGATGACGCCGTAAATGACCGTGGGCTGGCCATGACCAGTTCGTTTACCAATATGCTGGTCGCCGGGCAGTATCTGGCGTTCATCCATGATGCCGAGGCGTATGGGCGAACTCTCGAATGGATGATTAACGCCGGAAAAGGCTTGCTCGCTGAGTTTCCTGAAACAGCTTTTGGCATCGCCGAAAAGCAGCTGACTCGCGCCTGCTTCATCGGCTCAAATGCGCTGGCAGGGGTGGCTTACGAATCTGCGCTCAAATTGCTGGAGCTGACCGGCGGCCAGGTCGTCACCATGGCCCAGTCAACGCTGGGGCTTCGTCACGGGCCCATGACGGCCATCGACAGCAATACTCTTTTCGTTCAATTTCTTTCGCGCGAGCCAAAATGGCGCAGCTATGAGATGGACCTGCTCAAGGAAATCCAGCGCAAGAAACTCGCGGCCATGCGCATAATCATTGATCCCGACCAGGTCGGGAAAACGGCGGGCCTTGCCGATCATGTGATCCGGCTGAATCTGCCCGGGAAATTCCCCGATGATTGCCGTCCGCCAGTGGACGTAATCACCGGGCAATTGCTCGGACTGTTTGCATCGCTGCGATCCGGCCTGCGCCCCGACAATCCGAGCCCGAGCGGGACTATCAGCCGGGTGGTGGCAGGCATCAGGATTTATCCATAACATTCAGGCGGAGCGTGGAATGTCGAATGTCGAAGTATGCGTGGTCGGCGAGCTGAATCTTGATTTGATTCTCTACGGCTTGCCGAAGCTGATGGAGCTCAATCGCGAGTTGCTGGCCAACCGCATGGCATTGACCCTGGGAAGTTCTTCCGCCATTTTTGCGCACAACCTGGCGGTACTCGGGACCAGAGTAGGCTTCGTCTCCAAGGTGGGACAGGATCCGCTGGGCAAAATTGCCTTGGAGCGGCTGGCAGAGGCCGCGGTGGATATATCGCACGTAGTCAGCGGAGCTGCAGGCACCATGACCGGACTGACTGTCATTCTGCCCCAGACCCAGAACCGCTACATCCTCACCTATCCCGGAACCATGTTCGAGATGCAGTTTTCTGATATCGACATGGACTACATTAAATCCGCGCGTCACCTGCATCTTTCGTCTTTCTTTCTTCACCGCGCGCTTAGGCCGCAGATGGTCGAGCTATTCAGGCAAGCCAAAGCTGCAGGTCTTACGACGTCGCTCGACACCAATGATGATCCGGACAACAAGTGGGGCCATGACTTGCTGGAGGTGCTGAAGTACGTTGACGTGTTCCTTCCTAACGATCGCGAGGCCAAAAAGATTGCCCACACTGATGATCTGTCACAGGCCATCAATTTTCTGGCCGATCGGGCGAAGGTAGTCGTCGTAAAAAGGGGTTCAGCGGCTGCGATCTGCCGCTCAGGATCGGAGCAGGTCAGCCTGATCCCGCCCGCTATTAAACCGGTGGACGACGTAGGCGCCGGTGACAGCTTTGGCGCGGGATTCATTCACCAGTACGTGAAAGGATCCCGGCTGGAGGATTGCCTGGCTTACGCCAATCTTGCCGGCGCGTATTCAACCTCAAAAGAAGGCGGAACCGAAGCCTTTCGAGACCGGGAGGCTCTGGACGTTTTTCTTAAACAACAAACGACCCTGGCCGAGTCGGCAAAGTGAATCAGACCAGCGTCACAGCCACGCCGGACTTCTTGAGCGCGCGTAGGTCCTGAGCAGGAATTCCGCGATCTGTGATGACGTGTTGTACCGCCGAGGGCGGAATGATCAGCGACAAGCTTCTTCTTCCAAACTTGCTGGAATCGCAGGCCGCCACTGTTCGGGTTGCGACCTCCACCATCACCCGGTTCACCTTAGCCTCCAGCAGATTGGGCGTGCTCAGGCCATAGCTCACGTCGAACCCGTCCACGCCTAGAAACAGTATGTCAGCGTGCAGGCGGCGCAGCGCTTCCTCGGCAATCGGCCCTACCAGCGAGAATGAGTTGGCCCGCACCGTTCCGCCGGTAAGAATCACCTCCACGGATGATCCGGTTAGTTCAGTGGCGATATTTACCGCATTAGTCACAATGGTCAAATTGCGAAACCTGCGCAGTGCGCGAGCGATAGCGGTGGTGGTGGTGCCCGAATCGAGAATTACTACCTGGCCTTCCGATACCATGGCGGCTGCGGCAGCAGCAATTCTCAACTTTTCATCGCGATTGAGTTGTTCTTTTTCTCTGAGACTAGGGTCTGCGAGCGCTCCATGCCTGGTTGGCAGCGCTCCGCCATGGGTGCGATGGATAAGTCCGTGGCTCTCGAGCGCATCCAGATCCTTACGAATAGTTACCTGAGAGGTCTTGAAGCGCCGCGCCAGCGGCCCCACCAGCACCCGCCCTTCCCGCTGCAGCATCTCCAGGATCGCGCGGCGGCGTTCTTCGTTGAGTAAATTGTTCCCCTCAGGCGATTGCATACAGGCAGAGATTCACCAGCGCGCTCTTTATATCGGAATGCAGGTATGTTTCACAACCGCGGTTGAGCGCAAAGCAGGGGATCAGTGTGCCGAAACCGGATCTGCCTCCAGCAGCAGATTCTCGGTGAAATCTGCATGAATACGGGCGGTTGGCCCGCTCACCTGGCCGTAATCTTTTCCGTTTACGTAATCGGTTACCTGGTATTGGCCGGGTTTCAGTCCTCGCAGTTCGATCTCGCCGCTGAACTTCTGGTCGGATGAGAAAAATCCGTAATACATCTTCCCGCTCTTCTCGATGGCATAACCTTCGGGGTGGTCATAGCCGGTGACATACAGATCAAGAAACGTACCCTGCGACAGCATTTTATCGTTGTAGAGTCCAGTCCATCTTTTCCAGTACGCTTCTTTTTCAGGAGTCAGTGCTACGTTTTTGAATTTAGGGCGGTTTTCGTCCCAGGTAAACTTGGTGCCCAGCACTCCTCCGGTGCCGAGAGTGGAAGCGAAGTCGCGTCCGTCGTCCTGCTCGTCTCCGCCTTTTATGAATTTGATCCGGGTCAGCTCGACGTGATCGCCATAGACCGCAGAGTTCGGCCCCAGCAGCGCTTTATACATCTTGATTCTCCGGCGCACCTGCACGGAACCCACCGGGTCAGCCGTGACCGCCTGGTCCATGTAGCGGAACCATGCCAGGCTGGGCGGCGTGCCGCACGGACAGCTTTGAGTGACACTCTCCGGCTTCAAAGCACGCGTAGTTTCAAAAATCGTTTTGTAAACCTCCCCCATTGCGTAGACCGAATCCATAGGCGATTTGTGATGGTGCTTCGGGTTGTAACAGAGCGGGGTGGAGTAAATGTTATCCAGTTTGTGGCCGTCGAAGTCCCAGTCTTTGATGAAGCGTTCCGTCACCTGGCGATAGTAGGCCTGCACTTCCGGGACCGCCGGACAGAGCGCCGGCAGATTGCGCGTCATAAGTGCGGGCTTGCCGTTCTTATCGAGAATCAGCCAGTCGGGATGCTGTTTTACGACGTCCGAAACCACATAGTGATGGTTGCCATAGCGCCCGTGCCCATCTTCCGCGGCCAGCGGCAGCCACCAGATCTGCACTTTGATTCCCTGATCGTGGAAGTCCTTCACCATCTTCTTTATCGAATCTGCCGGAAAGGTATCGGATCGCGGCTGCCAGTCGCCGTAGTTGTCGAACCAGCGATCGTCGAGTGTGGCCCAGTGGATCCCAAGCTCTTTTAATTTCGGAATCGTGTTCACCATCTGTCTGGGGGTGACATCTTCTTCATATCCCCATCCACACCAGCTGATCGCATAATTTTCAGGATTGTTTGCCGGGCGTGTCAGGCCTTCGCGGTCCACCATCCGCGACCACATGTTCAACGGCTCATAAAAGTCCCCGGAGTAAACTGCGACAAAGGCGCGCGGCGTCGAATAAATTTCTCCCGGCTTCAAATCGGTTTTAGGCGACAGATGCACGGCGGCGCGAACCCCATCGGCCTCGGCCCGTACCGGTAATGAAACATCCAGCGGCAGAGTCTCAACGTGCCCGATGGCCTCGCCAACATCGCGCGTCCAGAACGCTACCACCGGAATTCCGCCGCCCACTCGTCCCAGGTCGCCTTCGGTTTCAACCTGCACGCCGAATGCGTTCTGCTGCGAGAAACTCTTCGAGATTCTCAGCACGTCATCTTTGCCCCACTTGATGCTTGCGCCGTGGAAAGACCACATGTCATAAGGCGCAGCTTTCGGGTCGGCCAGCGTGGCGTTCAATTCCCGTTCCACCAGCGAGACAGAATCAACCGGAACATTCGTTGATCCGGTGTTCTGATATGACGAGGACACGATCGCCGCCTGGGGGAAGTCATCGTAAACTTCTATCGTGAGCGTCTGCTTAAGCCCCGAATTCGGGCTCGCCCCGCTGACCTCAATCCGTTTGCCGAGCTTACCCAGCTTTCCGTTTGCGTCAGCAACCTTGGCGGCGGCCAGTTCCAGGCCAGCGCCTGCTGAGCCCTGAGCCGGCTTTGCTGGGTCCAGACTTAAACTCTTACCTTCCTTTATTAAGCTTGCTTGCAGATAACCGCTCGGCAACAGCACAAAACGCGAAACCGGCGTTTCAATGGTAATCGCGTCAGCTCCTGCATTTACACGGACGCTCGAAGTCGGTTGATTCGCTGGCGCCGGCTTGGGCTTCCCGCACCCACCCACAATTGCCAGGCAGAGAAGCAACATCGCTGATTTTGCTGACTTAAGCTGTGACATAGCGGTGGTTTCTTTCACTTTCGATATATTTCGTATGCTTACTTTTAATCCCAAGTGGCGCAACTGTCAACGCTGTATTTGCAGGTCCGTCCCAGCACCCCCTCAACCATTCCAGCGTTCCCACAATGTTCCCGGAGTGGAAAGATGCAATCCACGGGCATCTTGCCCGCGGAAATTCCCATCTCATTTTTCTGCTGTAGTCCCGTGAGAGCAATCGCCGTGCTCAAAAACAGACTGATCTGGAGTGCAAGCGCGGTCGCCGCGGCGGCAATCGCTAATGCTGTGCGCGACCGGGGAAGCTTTCAATTCCGTGGACGATGTGTCCTGATCACGGGCGGCTCGCGTGGCTTGGGATTTCTGCTGGCGCAGGAATTCGCCCGGCGAGGTGCGCGGGTTGCTATCGTTGCGCGCGATCGCGAAGAACTCTGGCGTGCAGCGCGGCAACTGCGCCGTATTACGCGCAACGTTCTGCCGATTGCCGCCGACCTGATGTCTCGGAAGGACATCGAAGCCGCGGTCGCCAAAGTGGAGCGCAAATTCGGCGCCGTCGACGTGCTGGTGAATAACGCAGGAATCATAAGCGTCGGTCCACTGGATACCTCCACCCCGGCGGATTATCAGAATTCTCTAAACACCCATTTCTGGGCCCCCTATCACGCAACCATGGCGGTGCTGCCCGAAATGCGCAGGCGCAAACAGGGCAGGATCGTAAATATTTCTTCGATCGGCGGAAAGATCAGCGTGCCTCATCTTCTGCCCTACAGTGTTGGAAAGTTTGCACTGACGGCGTTTTCAGAAGGGCTCCGCGCCCAACTACTGCAGCACAAGATCTATGTGACCACGGTTTGTCCTGGACTGATGCGGACTGGAAGCCCACGCAATGCGACCTTTAAAGGCAAACACCGCAAAGAGTATGCCTGGTTCAGCATCAGTGACTCGCTTCCCCTTATCTCCATGAGTGCCGATCGCGCGGCGTTGCAGATCGTAAACGCATGTGCCCGGGGCGAGGCTGAACTGGTGCTATCGACTCCCGCAAAGCTTGCCGTTCTATTGAACGGTTTATTTCCGGGTGCCACGGCAAACCTGATGGCCCTGTTCAATTACATGCTGCCCGGCCCGGGTGGAATCGGCCGCAATGCCAGAAAAGGCAAAGAAAGCTTCTCATTTCTTTCGCCCTCGCTGGTAACCGTTCTGACGGAACGCGCCGCGCTGCGCAACAACCAGGCCGCCTAGTCTGAATTCCCGCGCTGGCCGCAGGGCAACCTGCGCTTTCATGGCTGCGTCTCACTCCGCGATTTTCAAACAGGAGAAGCTTTCATGATCGGCAAAATCTCGTCTATCTGCTCTATCGCTTTGGTGTTGATTGGAATGAGCCTGTACTCACTGGCCCGTCCGCAAACCGGTGAGATGGCGCGCCGTGAACCTCATCTGAGCGCTGCTTACGGGCACCTGGAACGGGCAAAAGCGGAACTTGAAAAGGCCGCTCCCAACAAGGGTGGACATCGCGAGCGGGCCATGCAACTGGTGGATCAGGCCATGCAGGAATGCATGCGCGGAGAGGACTACGATCAAAACCGTCCGCGATAGGGCTGCCATTCTGGTATCAACGGCTGCATGCCCTGCAAGGTTGCCAAGACCGGCGTGGTTTTCATAAGCTTTGCCAGAAGAAATCCTGGTGAAGACACCGATAAATGCCACTATGCTGGTTTGGCTCAGCACCATCGCCATGGTTCTATCGGGGCTGAGTTGCCGGCGGCAGGCCGCCCACGCGGTCACACTGCGCTGGCACGCTTCAGAGGGCGCGCACCACTACAACATCTACCGGAGTTCCCAGCCGGGAGTGCGCGGTGAAAAGATTGGCACCAGTACGGAGCCGTTCTATCGCGACGAGGGCGTTTCCGGGGGAACCACCTACTATTACACCGTAACCGCAGTCAACGCGGGAAAAGAAAGTGGATCGTCCAATGAGATCAAGGCAGTGGTGCCGCCTTAGCCGGCATCGTCGGCTACAGCAATTTCCCGGCGATACCATCGTTCGAACCTGATGGCCGGTAGTCGAAGCGGGATCATACCCTGAATGGCTCGGGCGAAATGTAAGAACGCCGCAAGCAAAGTAACCACACAAAATTTATGAAAGTCTATCCGCAACGATCCTCGCGCCGAGGATCTGTGATTGAATAAGCAATCAGAGCCTATTGTCTGGCCGGGTAAGCCTTATCCGCTGGGCGCCAGCTGGGATGGCGAAGGCGTTAACTTCGCCCTGTTTTCCGAACATGCCGACAGTGTCGACCTGTGCCTGTTCGATGACTCCGGCCGGCGCGAAATTCAGCGGGTTCGCGTCCGCGAGCAGACCGACCAGGTCTGGCACTGCTATCTTCCGGAAGCTCGCCCGGGACTGCTCTACGGATATCGCGTGCGCGGACCTTACGAGCCCTCGCGCGGACTTCGCTTCAATCATCACAAGCTGTTGCTCGATCCCTATGCGAAGCAGATTCGCAACCTGCTGAAGTGGCACGATTCACTGTTCGGCTATCGCGTCGGGCATCGCAACGCGGACCTTTCTTTCGACCGCCGCGACAGTGCTGCCGGTATGCTGAAGGGAATCATCGTCGATCCGGCGTTCACCTGGGGCGCAGATCGCCCACCACGCACCCCCTGGCACCGCACCGTGATTTACGAAGTTCATGTGAAGGGCTTCACCATGCGGCATCCCGACGTCCCCCAGAACCTGCGCGGAACCTACGCCGCGCTGGGAACCGCTCCGGTCATCGATTACCTGACCCGGCTGGGGGTTACCGCCGTCGAACTCATGCCGGTGCATGCCTTCATCGACGACCGCCAGCTGATTGAGCGCGGGCTGCGGAACTATTGGGGATACAACACCGCCGGCTTCTTTGCGCCTGAGCCGCGCTATTCAGCCACCGGACACATCAATGAATTCAAGACCATGGTCAAGACGCTGCATTCGGCCGGAATCGAAGTAATACTCGACGTGGTTTACAACCACACCGCCGAAGGCAATCAGATGGGGCCCACGCTTTCTTTTCGCGGTATCGATAACTCTGTTTACTACCGTCTGCTGGGCGATAATCCGCGCTACTACATGGATTACACCGGCACCGGGAACACGCTCAACATGCGCCATCCGCGCGTGCTGCAGCTGATCATGGACAGCTTGCGCTACTGGGTGCTGGAGATGCATGTGGACGGGTTCCGTTTTGATCTTGCAGCGACGCTGGCGCGCGAACTGCACGAAGTCGACCGGCTGGGTGCGTTTCTCGACATCATTCACCAGGATCCGATCCTTTCTCAGGTCAAACTTATTGCCGAGCCGTGGGACCTCGGCGAAGGCGGATATCAGGTTGGCAAATTTCCGGTGGGCTGGGCGGAGTGGAATGATAAATACCGTGATGCCTTGCGTGCTTACTGGAAAGGCGATGGCGGAATCATCGGCGAGCTGGCGTATCGTATCACCGGCTCCAGCGATCTTTACGCGCGCAGCGGGCGCAGTCCTTACGCCAGCATCAATTTTGTGACCGCGCATGACGGCTTCACTCTGCAGGACCTGGTCAGCTACAACTCCAAGCACAATGAGGCAAACGGGGAAGACAACCGCGACGGCAATGACAATAACCGCAGCTGGAATTGCGGAGTCGAAGGCCCCACCGATGATCCGGAGATCAACCGCTTACGCGCCCGGCAGAAGCGCAATCTGATGGCCACGCTGCTCCTGTCGCAAGGCGTCCCCATGCTGCTGGCGGGGGATGGAATCGGGCACACTCAACTGGGCAATAACAACGCCTACTGCCAGGACAATGAAATCAGCTGGCTGGACTGGGCGCCGGAACGCATCGACCGCGAGTTTCTGGCTTTCGTTCAGCGGCTGATCGCGCTGCGCAAGCATCATCCCCTGTTTCGCCGCCGCAATTTTTTCCAGGGACGAAAAATCAGGGGAGCTGAAGTTAAGGACATTGTCTGGCTCCGTCCGGAGGGCAGTGAGATGACAGATGTCGAGTGGAACCAGGAGTTCGCTCGCTGTCTGGGAGTTCTGCTTTCGGGTGAAGCAGTGGATGAAATGGATGAACGCGGCCAACCCATTCAGGATGACAATTTTCTGTTGCTCATGAATGCCCATCATGAGCAGATTCCCTTTGTGCTGCCGGCGCTTCTCTCCAACTCCGGCTGGGTCGCGATACTCGACACCTCTTGCCTGGCCTCCAACTGCTCCGATATTTTTTATCCCGCGGCCCAGGCATATCCTTTGCAGGCGCGATCGCTGGTCCTGCTGGTTGAACGCACGGCCGAACGAATCCGCCGCTCGGATCGGAGGCGTAACTCCCCGGAATGAGGCGCAAGCACGCCATGCCTTTCGGGGCGGAAGTATGCGACGACGGCGCCGTTCTATTCCGGCTCTGGGCGCCGAAATCTTCTCACGTTTTACTTGTCCTCGAGGGCGCGCGCGAACTGGAGATGTCGCGCGCCGATTCGCGCTTCGAACTGCAAACTCCTGAAGCTCGCCCCGGCTCTCGCTATCAATTCAGGATCGATCATGACCAACTGGTGCCTGATCCCGCCTCTCGCTTTCAGCCGCAGGGCGTGCATCAGGCAAGCCAAGTCATCGATCCTTTTGGCTTCGAGTGGAGCGATGACCGCTGGCGCGGCCGTCCGTGGGATGAAGCAGTGATCTATGAACTGCACGTCGGCGCCTTCACCCCGGAAGGCACATTCGCTGCCGCGGAAAAGCAACTGGACTACCTGGCTGATCTTGGTGTCACCGCGGTCGAATTGATGCCGCTTTCTAGTTTTCCCGGCCGCCGCAACTGGGGCTATGACGGAGTTTTGCCCTTCGCCCCTGCCGCCGTCTATGGCCGGCCAGAGGATCTCAAACGACTGATCAATGCCGCCCACGCGCGCAATCTGATGATCATGCTCGATGTGGTTTATAACCATTTCGGCCCGGAGGGCAACTATTTATGGCTTTACGCCCCACAATTTTTTACGGAGCGTCACAAGACCGCGTGGGGCCCAGCCATTAACTTCGATTCTGTCGGCCGCCGGGCGGTGCGTGACTTCTTCATCCACAACGCGCTTTACTGGCTTCAGGAATACCACTTCGATGGACTGCGGCTTGACGCGGTGCATGCCATCAGTGATGATTCCGAGCCGCAATTTCTGTTGGAGCTGGCGGAACAGGTCCGTCACCATCTTCCCGCCGATCGCCAGATTCACCTGGTCCTGGAGAATGAAAACAACGCTGCTCAATACCTGGAGCGCGACCAGCGTGGCGGTGCCCGGCTTTATACCGCACAATGGAATGACGACATCCACCATGCGCTGCACGTGCTCACCACCGGTGAAACCGACGGCTATTACTCCGATTATGCCGAGCAGCCGGCCTGGCAACTGGCCCGCTGCCTGGCCGAAGGATTTGCCTATCAGGGAGATGTCTCTGCTTATCGCGCGGGGCAGACCCGAGGTGAACATAGCCGGCAGCTTCCGCCCGGCTGCTTCATCTCATTTCTTCAGAATCATGATCAGATTGGAAACCGTGCGCTGGGCGAAAGAATTACTGAGCTTGCCGAACCTGCAATCGTGAGAGTGGCTCTGGCTTGCATACTGCTCGCGCCCTCGCCGCCGCTCATGTTCATGGGCGAGGAGTTTGGAGCAGGAACTCCGTTTCTCTTCTTTTGCGATTTCGGCCCTGACCTGGCCAGCAAGGTGAGAGAGGGCCGCCGCGCCGAGTTCGCCCGCTTTGCGCAATTCAACTCGCCCCAAGCGCAGGCCCGGATTCCTGATCCGAACAGTGAACAGACATTTCTTTCATCAAAGCTGGAATGGGCATCATTGGAGCAACCGCAGCATCGGGAATGGTTACAGTATTACCGCACGCTGCTTGGGCTAAGGCACGAGCATATTGTTCCACGCATCGAAAACATCGCAAGCGGTGAGGCGCGCTTCCAGGTTCTGGGGCAGGGCGCAATCCTGGTACGCTGGCCATTCCGGAATGGGGGAGATTTGACGCTGGTAGCGAACTTCTCGCATCAGGAAATGAGCATCTCACAGGAGCTGCACGGTCGTGTGCTGTTCGAAACTCCCGGGGCCGCACTGGGTAATAGAAATCGCCTTGCGCCACTGGCCGTTGCATGGTTGTTGAACGAATGACAACGCCTCGAGTCCCGCTCTCGACCTACCGCCTGCAATTCAATCGCGATTTCACCTTCGCTCAGGCCACCCGGATCGTTCCATATCTGGCGGCGCTGGGTATTTCGCACTGCTACGCCTCACCGTATCTGCGTGCCCGCCCGGGGAGTACCCATGGCTACGACATCATTGACCATCATCACCTGAATCCTGAGATTGGCACGCCTGAAGAATACGACCGTTTTGTCGCCGCTCTGCGCGAGCACGGCATGGGGCAGATTCTCGACGTCGTTCCTAATCACATGGGAATCATGGGTAGTGACAATGCCTGGTGGCTTGACGTGTTGGAGAACGGCGAAGCTTCCGCCTATTCAGATTTTTTCGACATCGATTGGGAGCCGCTGAAAGACGAACTGCAGGGCAAAGTTCTGCTGCCCGTGTTAGCCGACCAGTACGGCATGGTGCTCGATCGGGGAGAGCTGAAGCTGGCCTTCGACAAGGAAAAGGGCGAATTCAGCATCTTCTACGGCGAACATCGTTTTCCGGTGAATCCGCGCGAGTACCCCAGCATTCTTACTGCCGCTACGGAAACCTTTAAACAACAGGTGCCGGCCGAGAACGAAGACTTGCTGGAACTGCAAAGCCTGGCTTCCGCCTTCGGGCACTTGCCGGGCAGGGCGGATAGCGCGCCGGAAAAACGGGCGGAACGGGCGCGTGACAAGGAGATTCACAAGAAACGGCTGGCCGCACTGTGCACACGTTCGGCGCAGATTCGCGATCTGCTTGAGAACACAGTGGCGGCTATGAATGGCAAGCCGGGCAATCCTGGTTCTTTCGACGCCCTGCATGAACTGATCAAGAACCAGGCTTACCGCCTGGCTTACTGGCGAGTCGCCGCCGACGATATCAACTATCGCCGCTTTTTCGATGTGAACGATCTGGCTGCCTTACGCCAGGAAAATCCCGCCGTGTTTAATCAGACCCATGAATTCGTGCTGGAGCTGTTGCGGCAGCAAAAAATCGACGGGCTTCGTATCGACCACCCCGACGGGCTCTACAATCCGCAGCAATATTTCTGGCGTCTGCAATGTGGAACGCATACCGGCGCAGGTGACGCAGGCTGCGGTGAGCAACGATATTACGTGGTGGCAGAAAAAATTCTTACCGGGACCGAATGCCTGCCGGAACCGTGGCCGATTCACGGCACCACCGGTTACGACTTTTCTAATCTGGTGAATGCGCTGTTTGTCGATCCCGCGGCGGAACCAGCTCTCTCCCAGACCTATGCCGATTTTGTCGGCGATTGGCCAGACTTTGCGCATCAGGTCTACGAATGCAAGAAGCTGGTCATTGACCGCTCGCTGAACAGCGAACTGAACGTCCTCGCCAATCACTTGAGCCGCATCGCCCTGGCTGATCGTCATACCTGCGACTTCACCGTGAAAAGCCTTCGCGATGCCTTGATGGAAGTGGTGGCGTGCTTTCCCGTTTATCGCACTTATGTGACTGAGGAAGGCCTCTCGCCCAATGATGAGAAGTACATTTCCCAGGCGATTGCATGTGCGAAAAGCAAAATCAGCTCGGCCGATGCCTCAGTGTACGACTTCATTCGCGAAGTGCTGCTTACCCGGCAAGCGGCAGGCCATCCGCAGTTCTACGAGCGTTCGGTTGTGCACTTTGCCATGCACTTTCAGCAGTACACCAGCGCGGTGATGGCCAAGGGCCTGGAAGACACCAGTTTTTACCGCTACCACCGGCTGGTGTCGCTCAACGATGTAGGCGGCGATCCGCTTCGCTTCGGGGTTGAGCCAGCCGCCTTTCACGCCGAAATCCAAAAACGTGCCCGGCACTGGCCGCAAGGCATGCTGGCAACCTCAACCCACGACTCCAAGCGGTCGGAAGATGTTCGCGCGCGGATCAATGTGCTTTCTGAAGCCCCCGATCTGTGGCGAGAAAATGTCCACCGCTGGCGCGACCTGAATCAAAACCTGCGAGCGGGCGAAAATCTGCCGACTCACAACGATGAGTATCTGCTCTATCAGACTCTGGTAGGCGCATGGCCGCTGAACGGCGCCGCCCTGTCAGCAGAATTTTCAGAGCGTATCGATCGCTACATGCTTAAGGCGGTCCGTGAGGCCAAGGAAAACACCAGCTGGGCTGTTCCTAACCAGGACTACGAGTCCGCACTTTCAAGTTTCACCCGGCAATTGCTCGGCAGTCCGAAGTTTCTGGAATCGTTCGCCGCCCTTCAGCAGAAGGCCTCGTTTTTTGGGATGCTGAACAGTCTGTCGCAGACTGTGCTGAAGCTGACCGTTCCGGGCGTGCCGGATTTTTACCAGGGCAACGAACTCTGGCAGTTCAACCTGGTCGATCCCGACAATCGCCGCCAGGTGGATTACTCCGAGCGGCAGAAAGCGCTGGCCGCGCTCCACTCTGCGGAATGTACGCCACTCTGCGCGGATCAGCTGACTTCGGCTATGCAAGACGGCCGGATCAAAATGCTTGTGATTCGGAAGGCGCTCAGCTTGCGCCAAATGCATCCTGAATTGTTCCTGCACGGAGACTATGTTCCGCTGCAAGTGACTGGACTGCAGGCAGCTCACGCAGTTGCCTTTGCGAGAACTTTTGAGGACAGGGCAGTAGTGGTGGTCGTACCCAGGCTGAGCCTTAAACTTACAGGCGGAGAGCAGCGCTTACCCACCGGAAGCGGTATCTGGCGAGAAACAGCGCTGGAATTGCCCGCCCGGCCCAGTGGGAATTTATGCAACGTATTCACCCGCAAGCGCGTTCCGCTCGAGAACAATCGCAATCTGAAACTCTCTTCCGTTCTGGAAGATTTTCCGGTAGCCATTTTGATCATTGAACGAAATGAATTGCGGTGAAATCAACCAGGCACAGCAATCGGACGGAGGCTGATTATGCGATGGACACCGGGCGGCGCCAGCGATGACGTGGAAGATCGCCGCAATGAATCTGGCGGAGGCGGTTTCCAGATTGGCGGCAGGCACATCGGGGTGGGAGGATTTCTGGTCCTGCTTGTACTCAGCCTGGTCTTCCATCGCAATTTTCTTGCTCTATTAGGGCCTACAAGCGGAGGCACCGTAGCGCGTCCCGCCGATCCGGCGCGTGATGCCGCAGAGCAACATGAGAAGGATTTAGTTTCTTTCGTGCTGGATGACACCCAGAAAACCTGGACCCAGATCTTCGCCTCGCGCAATCTGCAATACCGGCATGCCAAGCTGGTGCTGTTCCGCGATCAGATTGACTCCGCTTGCGGTATGGCTGAATCGGCCACCGGCCCGTTTTACTGTCCTGAAGATGAGAAGGTTTACATTGATCTCGGCTTCTATGACGAACTTAAGCAGCGCTTCGGCGCACCCGGCGAGTTTGCTCAAGCTTATGTCATAGCACACGAGATCGGCCATCACGTGCAAAAGCAGTTAGGGATTGAGGGCAAGGTCATGCGGCTGCAGCAGCAGGATCCCAGCAGTAAAAATGCTCTTTCTGTCCGCCTGGAACTGCAAGCGGATTGCATGGCCGGCATCTGGGGACACTCCACCGACCAGCGGGACATCCTGGAGCAGGGAGAAGTGCAGCAGGGCTTAAACGCCGCCGCCGCCGTAGGCGATGACCGCTTACAACGTATGTCCACCGGACGCGTGAATCCAGATTCCTTCACGCACGGCTCGTCCGCCCAGCGCACGCAATGGTTCGAGAGCGGATTTAAGAGCGGGAACCTCGATTCCTGCAACACTTTCCAATAATCTGTTCTTCGGATTACTCATCGAGGCTCGACCAGTATGCCGACAGACAACTCCGCCCGTCCACCGCTTCCGCCGTTCACAGGTGAAACAGCGTCGAAAAAAGTGCGCCTTGCCGAAGACGCATGGAATTCCCGCGATCCGGAAAAAGTCAGTCTTGCCTACAGCCCCGAATCGCGCTGGCGCAACCGTTCTGAGTTCATAAACGGCCACCAGGAAATTGTCGCGTTCTTAAAGCGCAAGTGGGCAAAGGAACTCGATTACCGGCTGATCAAAGAGCTATGGGCGTTCACGGAAAATCGTATCGCGGTCCGATTTGCCTATGAGTGGCACGATGACTCGGGCAATTGGTATCGCTCTTACGGCAACGAAAATTGGGAGTTCGACAATAACGGATTGATGCGAGTGCGCATGGCGTGCATCAATGATCTGCCGATCAAAGACTCAGATCGCAAATATCATTGGCCGGCCGGGCGCCGCCCGGATGAGCACCCAGGTTTGAGCGACCTGGGCTTCTGACGCGAAACAAAGAAGTTTCGCGTTTCCATCAAAACAAAAAGGGAGGAGCTATTGCTCCTCCCGGTCTCATAGCCTGCTGTGAGTTCACGGCATGGCGGCGACGGCTACGAGCTGTGCGGCATACGGCCCGCTGGCAATCTCGCGCTCGGCGGCGCTGCGCGGCAACTGGCGGCCTGAGCTCTTTCCAGCCGTCCACACCTGGGCGAGAAAATATTCCCCGCCGTAGCGGTGAAAGATCAGCTTGCTGGTGGCGGAAGGCTCATTGCCCTGGCATGAAAAGGTTAGAGCCAGGGCTTTGTCGGCGCCGTTCAGAGCAATGGCGTTTGCGGCCGTGCCCAGAGCCTCTACCCGGTATTCACCGGCGGACATGTTGTGTCCGTTCACTACGAAGTCGAACGGAATGGTTACTTTCATAGCGGTTTGCGCGTGGGCCGATGCGGCCAGCAACAGGCCCAGAGCGAGCAGTGAAGCCAAGTGCTTTTTCATATTTCCTCCTCTATGGCGAACACGTTGGAAGGGCGCGGCCCTCAAGTGCCTTGATTGGTTGCTCTGCGTCATCTCCACAGCGTTTGGCTTTGGTTATCACCGCAGCCGCAATAGTTGATTGCAGTCGGCATGCCAATCAGAATGCTGGCTCTGGGGAGAGTAAGTGCTTGATTCTTCGAGACCGCAGGTTTGAATCGCCCGCTTTGCCTGGGCGTTTGCAAACCAAACGGTTAATCAGCCTACCGAACGGTTAGTGCGCGAAGCAGCGTACCGCGGGTGCACCCGTTGCTGAGATGCCCCGCAAGCGCGCGCCAAGGCACCCAGCAGCGCGCTGATCGGCGAGGGAAGGGGCGAAGGTCATTCGTGCGCGACAAGTGGCTCAAAATCGATTTAAACGCAAAATCGGTTGTGTGTACGCTTGTTTGTATAACTACAATCCTATACGTACATCGCAGTGTAAGTACAAAACTGCACCGGCAGAGGGAAGTTAGCGCACTTTGCGCTTGGCTTTGTTTCCGGAAAACGTGTTCAACCAAAGTGCCCCCGCGATGGTTTTGGCGTCCACGATCGACTGCTTGCGTACCATGGTGAGCAGGGTAGAGAGCGGAAACAGCCGCTTGCGGATGAATTCATCTTCTTCCGGCTGCGCAGTGCCGCGCTTGAGTCCGCGCGCCAGGAACACGGTCATGGTCTCGTCCACAAAACCCGGGCTGGAGTAAAAATGAAGCGCCTTTTGCCAGTTTTGTGCGGTGTAGCCGGTTTCTTCCAGCAACTCTCGTTTGGCGGCCGGCAGCGCGGCTTCATCCTCGTCGATTCGTCCCGCCGGCAGCTCCCACAAATCGCGCCCGGCAGCGTAGCGATACTGGCGGACCAGCAGCACACGTTGTTCTTTGCCATCTTCCTCGACCGCCATAATCACCACTGATCCGGAGTGGCGCACCACGTCCCGCTGCACCACGATTCCCCCCGGTTCGCGAACCCGATCGGACACTACGCTGAAAGCCGGACCACGATAGACGCTGCGACTGGACACAAGCTTTACGTTGGGTGGGGCAGGCACTTTCCTTGTCATGATTTCACTATAAGCGAGCCTCGGTGCTTTGGAGAAAATCAGGCGTGGCTTCGCCGAACCCGAAAATAAAAGATTGTTTCCAGGGCGAGCAGGATCGTAAACACCGGAACCGAGTAACGCAGGCCATCCACCCAGAAAGTGGTGATTGAAATTGCGATCAGCGAGGCCAGCCCTGCAATGCTTGTCCAGGGGTGAAACATGAGTTTCAGCGGCAACCTGGCCACAGTCTCGGTTGAGATCAACTTGCGGAATCTGAGGTGAGTCAGAAGAATCACGATCCACACGAAAAACATGCCGGCCACCGCTGTTCCGTACAGAAGCAGAAAGGCATTGGCGGGCGCGAACACGGCCAGCAGAATGGCGAGCGCCATTCCGGATGCCGATACCGCCAGCGCATATTGCGGTACTGCATTGCTTCCCAATCGCCCCAGCCAGCCGGGCGCATATTCGGCACGCGACAGCGAGTAAAGCATGCGGGTGGAAAGATAGAGATTTGTGTTGGCACTCGAAAGCGCGGCAGTGATAACCACCGCGTTCATGATGCCTGCCGAAAAGGGGATTCCCACCGAAGCGAATGCTCTGACAAATGGACTACCGGTGATTCCGCCACTGGCCAGAGTGTTCCATGAAGTGAGGCATAGCATGATTGCGATCGCCAGCCCGTAAAACAGCAACAGCCGGATCAGAATGGCACGCATGGCCTTGGGCACTGATTTCTCAGGATCTTTGGCTTCTCCCGCGGTAACCGCAACCACCTCCACGCCTATGTAGCTGGTCACGACCAGGGTCAACGCCAGCCACACGCCTTTGAATCCATGTGGAAAGAAGCCCCCATGATGAAACAGATTTTGAATTCCAATCGCTCGCGCCGGGCCGGCGCCCACGATCAGTGCGAGGCCGATCACGATGAAGGCTGCAATGGCAGAAACCTTAATCGCTGCGAACCAGTATTCGAACTCGCCGAAGTTGGCGACCTGCAACGCATTGACCGCTACCAAGCCGAGAGAAACCGAGGCGATCCATATCCAGGCGGAAACCTGCGGAAACCAGAAACTGAAATAGATTCCGACCGCCGTCACTTCAGCGCCGATAGCAATAATCTGCACCAGGCCGTAAGTCACCCGCACACAGAAGCCGGCCCAGCGGCTCAAATAAGTCTCTGCGTAAACCCCAAACGAGCCGGAGAATGGCTGCAGCACCGCCATCTCCGCCAGGCTGAAGGCGACAACCCCGGCGATCAGCGCCCCGATCAGATAGCTGATAATCACGCCCGGCCCCGCCAGTTGGATGGTGACACTGCTGCCCAGAAACAGCCCGACTCCGATCGCGCCCCCAATGGCAATCATGGTCAGTTGCCGCTCGGTAAGGCTGCGCTTCAGTTGTTCGCCGGTCAGTTTGGTTGTCGGGGTGGGCGAAGTTGCTTCGGCCATGGCGGGGCGTAAAGTCAGTTTCCGGTGATTCGAGCCAGAACTTCGATAAAGCGCCCGATCTCGTCCGCGGTGTTGTAGTGGACGAGCGACGCCCGGACCAGGCCATCTTCGGTGGAAACTCCCAGCCGCTTCAGCAAGCGAGGGGAATACATGTTCCCGCTGCGCACCGCGATGGACCTGTCCGCCATGGCCTGCGCAAGGTTGGGCGCCGGCAGGTCCTTGACGTTAAAGGACACGGTTGGGACCCGCCCGCTAACCTTTTCAGGGTCGCTTATGCCGTAAATGGTGACGCCCGGAAGTCTCTGCAATGAAGTGAGTATGTGGGCGGAGAGCCCCAGCTCGTAACTCCGGATGGCGTTCATTGCCTGGAGCATCAGATCGCGGCGCGATTTCTGGTGACCGTTGGCGGAAGTGCGGCGGCCCAGATCTTCGAGATAGCCAAGCGCCGCATTCATGCCGGCCACGTTTTCGTAAACAAACGTTCCGACTTCGATCTTCAAGGGCGCGCGATCCGGGATGAAATCTTCGCGGAAGGTCGGCAGGGCATCGAGCGAGGCAGCTTTTCCCCATAGAAAACCCATGTGCGGGGCAAAGATCTTGTATCCCGAGCAGACCAGGTAGTCACAATCGAGCTCCTGGACGTCCAGCGGGGCATGCGGAGCATAGTGCACGGCATCGACAAACACTTCGGCTCCTGCAGAATGCGCAAGCCGGCAAACTTCCTTCACGTCGATGATCGACCCCAGAGCGTTCGATGCCAGCGCGCAGGCAACCAGCCGGGTGCGCGAACTGAGCAAGGGCGCGAGATCGTCGGTATGGAGCGAACCGTCCTCGCGCACTTTCCACCAGCGGATCTGCGCCCCATGTTTCTCGAGCACCAGCCAGGTCGCGATGTTGGCTTCATGATCTATGTCGGTGACAACAATCTCCGGCCTGTTACCCAGGATCTCCGCGATGCCCTGGCTCACGATGCGGATGAACGAAGTGGCATTCATGCCAAACGCGACTTCGTCGGGTGAGCTTGCGTTCAGAAAAATGGCCACGCTTTCGCGCGCCCGCTGAATAGCGGCATCGACCTGGACGCTTTGCCGGTATTTGCCGCCGCGCTGCACGTTGCACAGGATCAGGTGCTGCTGCACGGCATCGAGAGCGGCGTGCGGAATCTGCGCGCCCCCGCCATTATCGAAGAAAACAAATTCGTCACCCACGTTAAGGGCGGGGAAGTTGTCACGGACCCACGAGATGGGGAATTCACCCATGCGGACTACTTTTGTTCCTTGATCTGGCTATAGATGGTGGCGGCGTTGTCGGCGAAGGTTGCTTCGTATTTGGGATACTGGCGAAAATCCTGGTACTGCTCCATGTGTACGCCCTGCTTCACCTGCTCGATGGTCGCGCCCTTTTCGGTCAGCGCATAAACCTGCTGGTAAAGATCGTTCAGATAATTTCGAAACCGACTCAGGTCGGCTTTGGTGGCCAGTTCGAAGTGTCCGGGGACAACCTGCTCGAGCGGCAGTTTCAGAGCTGCATCAAGCGCTTCGATCCAGGTCTTGGCGCTGCCCTGGTCCATGGCGGGTGAAGAACGATTCAGGAATAGATCGCCCATTGCGATTGCCCTTTGATGGGGGAAATAAACCAGCGCGTCTCCCGAGGTGTGGGCTTTGCCCGGGAAATAGATATCGGCCTGGTAAGGATCGAGCTGGATGGTGATCCGCTGCTGGAAGGTGAGATCAGCCGGGCGGAAACGGCCGCGCTCAGAGGCCGGAAGAGAGTTGATCACTTGCATCGTCCGCTCGCGTGTCCAATCGGTGTTGATGACAATGGCCGATGGACCGACAGTCGAGTTCCCGCCCTGGTGGTCGGGATGGTAGTGAGTGTTCACGATGTACTGAATCGGCAGCGGAGACAGGTCTCGGATCGCGTGCAGTAATTTTCCACCCTCCTGCTGATTCAGTCCGGTATCGACCACCAGAATTGCTTTTGTGCCGACCAGGAAAGTTGAGTTCGCGCTGGCGTCATTATCAGAGATGTAGGCGTAAAGTCCTGGTCCAAGGGGATGAACCTGCGGAGCGGAGTATGCAGGCGCGGCCATCGCCACGATCAGCGCCGATAGCATTGCCCGCGTGCTGCGTAATCTTCGCATTCGAAAATGTCCCGGCTAGAAGCTAAATTTAACCGCGAACTGGATGAGCCGTGGCCCGCCTGAACCGAGGCCGACGTTATTTTGTGCGGCATCAGGAGTCTGAAAGAGCGTGCCGAAATTGGGCGCTGCCAAAATGTTGGCGGGCAGCGCAAAGCTCGGATGATTGGTAATGTTGAAGAACTCGGCGCGAAATTGTACGTCCGCGCGTTCACCAATTCGGGTGTTCTTCAGAAGCGAGAAATCAAAGTTGTGGAAACCGGGCCCGACCACGATATTGCGTCCGGCGTTTCCAAACGTCAGCTCCGCGTTGGGGACAAAAGCCGCGGTGTTGAACCAGCGCTGCACGGTTTTAGGTCCCGCATTGGGATCGCCCACCACGTCGGGCCGATCGTTTCCCAGCCCGGTGCTGCTGTTGTCCTGCCCAGCCAGCACTGAGAACGGCTGTCCGGTCTGCAGGCTCAGGATGCCTCCCAACTGCCAGCCGGTGGTGAGCGGCTTAAACCTGCGCGCGCCGGGAAGCTGATAGGTAAAACTCCAACTCAAGCGGTGCCGGATGTCGAAATCAGAGTTGCCGCGTTCGGCGCGAAGGTTGTAGTTGTCCTGTGGAAAGATGGTGGTCGCGTTGGCGCCCGATCCAAAGAAGACTGAAGCGCCATCAATCGAGTGAGACCAGGTGTATGAAAGCAGGGTTGAGAGGCCGTGCGAAAACTGCTTGTCGAACTTGGCCTGCAGGCTGTTGTAGTTGGAACTGATGGTATCTTCGGCCTGGAACAGCTGCGCGTAACCGAAGAAAGGCGTGCGGGCGATACTGGGAATCGCCTGGATACCCGCGGGAAGAATAACGTTATCGATTACGAAATCCGGAATTCCCATGATCTCCATGCGGGTGCGCACGTCTGGGGTCAAGGTGTCGATCTGGGCCTGCGTGATGAATGCCTGATTCATCTGCCGGAAGCGGGGCAGCTTGGTTCCCTGGGTGCCGACATAGGCGATCTCGAACAGGGAACGCCCCGGCAGTTGCTGCTGCAATACCAGGTTGTAGTGTTGCGCATACGGAGTGCGCAGTTTCTGCTGGGTGACGGTCAGCACCGGGAACCCCGAAGGCGCGAATACCGCGGGATTCGCCGGATTATCGGGCCATCCTGGAAATGCGTTGAAGAAATCGGGCAGGAATGGCGGATTGAGCATCACGTTGCCGGGAATGTTTCCGATAATGGTCTCGTAGAACACGCCGTAACCGGAGCGCAGCACGGTCTTGCCATTGCCAAAGATGTCCCAGGCTACGCCCACGCGGGGCGCGAAGTTGTTGTAGTCGGGATCATAAATGTCGCCCACGTCGTGCTGGGTTACGACGCCGGCGGCGTGCAAGGCGTCGAGGTTGGTCTGTATGTTGGGGTCGTTCGGATCGAGGAAAGTTGTGAAGTTCTGCGGACGGAAACTGCTCAAACGGCCGTGTGCTTCGTTCAGGACGGTATTCAGCTCGTAGCGCAAGCCGTAATTTAAAGTCAGATTCCTGCGCAGCTTGAAACTGTCTTGCCCGAAAAAGCCAAAACTCGTATTACGAAAGTTGCGATGCGAATCGCCCACGAACTGCAATGCGCCGCTCGACAAACCTTGCGCGAAGTTCACCAGGGCATCCTGACCGCTGGTACCGCTGAAGCTTACCTGGCCGCTGAAGGCTAAATCGTAGAGCCGGTTCAGCTGTGTGTAACGGATGTCCACACCAGCTTTGAGCGAGTGCCGCGCAGTGGTGTGGGAAATGTTGTCCACGAACTGATAGGTATTGATAGCGGTGCGATTGGGCTGATCGATTGCGCCGCCGAGATTGGAAACCGAAGCGCTGCCGGAAACAAAGCCTCCGGAAAAAGAAAGCTGCGGGATGTTTCCTAAACCAAGCGGGGAACCGGCCGGCCAGCCGGTGTTAATGCCGAAGTCGGCGGCTTGCGGGCCAGGCTCGGTTGCAAGCTGAACATTGGTGCGGGTAAAACCCAGGCGCGCTTCGTTGAGTGTTCTGGGGGAGAGGACGCGCGTGTAGTTGATGGCCACCAGGTGGTTCGCGCCATTGTCATTGACCCCGTATCCAGGCACGTTGGTTCCGCTCTGCCCCGGTGTAAAAGGAAAGAATGTATCGATGCGAGTGCGGCTGTAGCGCGCTGAGAGATTGTCAGACTCGCGCAGACGATGATCAACCTTGACCAGAAACTGGTCAGTGCCATCGGTCTGCTCGGGGGAGGAGATGAAGTTTCCGCTGGGATCGTTCAGGTTAGGCTTGGGGAACAGATTGAATAAAGCAGCGCTGGTGGGAGTGACCGGCACGGGATTGGGCAGACCGGCAAATATCCCAGCACGCTGGTCGAGGGTTGGCACGTTGGTGATGCGGGTGATGCCGGCGCGGCGACGAAATCCTTCATAGTTCAAGAAGAAGAAAGTGTTGTTCTTGATGATGGGGCCGCCGAGCGTACCTCCGAACTGGTTCAGGTGCAGACCTGATTTGGGGAATGTGTCTCTATTGAAATAATTGCGAGCATCGAGCACGTCGTTGCGGAAAAACTCATACAGTGACCCGTGCAGCTGGTTGGTGCCTGACTTGGTGACCAGGTTCACCACCGACCCGGTGTTGCGGCCATATTCCGCTGCGAAGGTATTGGTCTGGACTTCGAATTCCTGAATGGAATCGATGGAGGGCAGCTGGGCGGCCTCGCCGGCAAAATAATTGTTGTTGTCGACTCCATCCACCTGAAAGTTATTGGAGGTCGAGCGCTGTCCGTTGGAAGAAAAACCAGAAACATTGCCTTCGCCGCCCTGCTGGCCGCCGCCACCGCCGGACACGGCGACGCCCGGACTGAGCCTGGCCAGCTGCGCGAAGTCGCGACCATTCAGCGGCAGGTCCACCACTTTGCGATTGTCAATGATCTCGCCAATTTTCGAACTTTCTGTCTGAGTTAGTTCTGCGCTCGATTCGACGTTTACGGTCTCCGAACGCGCGCCGACCCGAAGTGTGAAGTCTAAAGTACGAACCTGATCGACGCCGACCTGAACATCCGCTGCTTTCGAGGTAGTGAAGCCCTGCGCCTGGGCGGTGACTTCATAGGCTCCGGTAGGAAGTCCAAGCACGTGATAAAGGCCGTTACCGGCGGTGGTGGTTTCACGAGTCAGCCCGGTGCCGGCGCTGACCACGTGAACCGTGGCAGAGGAGATTTCCGCGCCTTTTTCGTCGCGGATGGTACCGGTGATTCCGCCCTGTGTGGTCTGAGCAAAAGCCAGGCCGGCAATCGAAAGAAAGGAAGCCAGGACTGCGCAAAGCGTTGTGCTTCTCACCATCTCATCCCCCCCACTTGCGCCGAATGTTAATGCGAAGCCGAAGTTTCCGCGGCGCTGATCTCGTCTTTGTAGACCACTCCATCCTTCATCACGAACTGCACATGTTTCAAAACTTCGACATTGGCCAGCGGATCGCCGTTGACCGCGACGATGTCGGCGAGCTTGCCCTTAGTGATCGATCCCAACCGATCAGACAGGCCCATGAGTTCCGCGGCGTTGGCCGTCCCTGCTTGCAAAGCCTGTACCGGACTCATTCCGAGAGTGACCATCGCCCAGAACTCGCCGCCATTTTCGCCATGCGGATAAACTCCGGCATCGGTGCCAAGCGCGACCGGCACACCGCTGCGGAAGGCACTGCGCATATTCTGCTTGGCGGCAGGAATGATGATGGCAGCTTTCTCCATGACCCAGGGCGGCATATGCATCTGCGGCGCGTGCTCTTCAAACCAGAACAACGGATAAGAAGTCGGCACCAGAAAAGTGTGGTGCTGTTTCATCAACTGAATGCCTTCATCGTCAAGGAAGATACCGTGCTCGATGGAGTCCACATTCGCGCGCACGGCGTCTTTGATGGAGAGAGCCGAATGGGCGTGGGTGGCGACCTTCCTTCCCAGGCGATGCGCTTCCGTGATCAGGGCTTCCATCTCGGCCGGGCTGTACTGCTCCAGGCGCGGATTGTCACCCTTCGAAAACACTCCGCCGGAAGCGCAGAACTTGATTACATCGGCTCCGTACTTGATGGTTTCGCGGACTTTGTGCATGACGGCTTCAACCCCGTCGGCGGCGCCCTCCGCTGAGTAGTGAAATTCAAAAGGGAGAAGATTGCTGTCGCAGTGGCCGCCGGTGATTCCGAGCGGCGGGCCGGAAACCTGCATGCGCGGCCCGATCACGTCACCGGCATCAATGGCGTCGCGCAGCGCGACATCGGAATAGCCTTCTGCGCCCACGTTGCGAACGGTGGTGAACCCGGCCAGCAACGTGAGTCGCGCGTTCTTTGCGCCGAGCAGCGCGGAACGTGCTGCGGAGATTCCCAAACCCTCGTATCCGCCCCCGCCGGGGTTGGAAGTGAGATGAGTGTGGACGTCGAAAAAACCGGGAAGCAGCGTGGCCTGGCCAAGATCGATAACGCGCGCGTTGGCTGGAATAGTGATTTCGCTCCCGCCGACCGCCTCGATGTGATTGCCGGAAACTACAATCACGGGCGAGTTGACCATGCGCCCCGAGGCGGAATCGAACAGCCTGGCGGCGCGAATGACGATGGGGGAAGTGCTCTGGCCGGAAAGCGGAATTGCGAACACGAGATAAAGAATTGCTGCCCAGAGAGCAGCGATTCGAACCCGGCAGTTTGGGCGCATCATGGGCGGCGTGCTCCGCGTAACCGCTAGGCTGGCAAAACTACTCCAGTTAAATGTTGCATGTCAAGAATATTCAATTCAGCATACCTGTGGTATACCAGTACTGCTCAGCCGGATTCCCGGATACTTCTATATTGTTGAGTATTGATTTGTCGAAGATGAGTGAGTTACGACGTAAGCGCGAAGGCGCTCACCGACTGCGCCCCTTGAAGCCGCACCCGGGCGAACCGGAAGCTCTAGCCGTCAGCACGTTGGCGGAGCGCATTTACCAGAAGCTGAAGTCCGATATTATCCACAACTTCTTCCAGGCCGGCGAAGCGATTAACGAAAAAGTACTGGCCACTCGCTATAAGGGCAGCCGCACTCCGGTGCGGGAGGCGATCATGCGCCTGCAGCAGGAGAACCTGCTGAGGCTGGTGCCGCAGAAGGGATATTTCGTCAGCCACCTCACCATTCACGAACTGAATGAAATGTACGAATATCGCGGTGAACTGGAAGCCTTCTGTGCGGAACTGGCGGCACGCCGCTGGGCAGATGAGGCGGAGCTGAAAAGGCTTACTGAGCTGGCGCAGACAAAGTACGAAACCAGGAATCGCGGCAGCTACGAAACCTTCATCGAGCGCGATACCGAGTTTCATATCGGCATAGCGAAACTGGCGCGCAACCGGCTTCTGCTGCGGGCAGTGGCAGATGTGCGCAGTCACATGGAACGAATCATGTACGCGGCCATTGATATCGGTTACTACGGTGAAGTTCCTGCGAGCGAACACAGCCAGATCATGGAAGCGATTCGAGCGCGCGATGCCGCATTCGCACGCCGTTCTATGTACGATCACATAGTGGGATCAAAACAGAAAGTGCTGCGACTGGCCGCGGCGAGTGACGCCGTACCCGCCCTGTAGTTCGCTTCTGATGCAAGACTACTGTTCACGAACTTTGGCAATCGCCCGGCGATAGTCGTCGGCACTGGTGCGGTAGCAGGGCAGTCTTGCGTTGGAACTGCCGGCCTTGGCCGCTGAGTCTGGACCGGGCGACTGCGGGCGTGACGCACTATCGGGCCAGGTGATATCGAGCAGCGATTCATCGCAGGTCGGATCGCGGCGTACACGCAGCTTTAAAGTTCCGAGGCTCGCGGTTCCATATTCCGACAAGCGACGTTGATACGGCAAGAACATATAAACCAGTTTGATGAGCTGCGATTTCAGCTTGGTGAGCCTGCGCTCCGCGATGAAGACTTCATAATTCGAGAAGTACGAAGAGGTCGGCAACGCTGACGCCACCCCAACCAGGTGCAGCGAGAACTCCTGCACTGATCCGGCTGGTGAGTTGTCGACCGATTCAGGCGCGGGTAATTCACCGGGAGGCTTCAGCTCGGATGAATTGTTTACATTTGGCTGTATAGGGGGAGCCGCCGCGGCTTGCAGGCCTGGTCCCGGTGACCCGCTGTTTGTGCCGGTTCCTGCGGTGATTCCCGAACCCTGCAACGATGGAGGCGGGGCTACGGCGGAAGCAGTGGGAGAGCCGATACCCGGAAACCCCGCTCTTATGCCGGGACTGCTGCCGGGACTGCCTGCTGCGGCGGATATCTGAGGAGCGGGGGGCACGGCGGGAACGTATCCCACGCCGAAGTTGCCGACCGCGGAACTTCCTAGTCCCGGATGAAAATCGCGCGTACCGGGAGCCGGCGGCACGATTTCAGGTTGCGGCAATCCAGCTTTGCGGGCTGAGATTGTGCCGGCGATCTGCGGTGCTGGCGCAACCACATCACCCGATCCTGCCAGAACCGGAGCGCCAGGTTTCCCATACGGATTGCCGGCGGCCGCAGCAGCCAGCTGTGGCGCAGGTGCAACCACGGTCGAATTGCCGATGGTTACGCTGTTTGCGCTGGGCCGAAGTCCCTGGATACTCGGCGCGGGAGCAACCACGGTTGATCCCTGAGCAAACACCTTGCGTTGTGATGGAAGGCCGGCGAGATTCGACGGCGGTCCAATGACCGGGCCTTGCGATAACGAGAGTGATCCGCGCAGGTTCTGGTGCAGTTCCGGGGCGGGGCCGACGGCGGAAACTTGCGCGCGCGGAACAGCCTTCAAATGAAACTGGCTGAGCGCCGATGATGGAGGCGCAGGAGCCACTATTCCATTGCCCAGAGCGGCGATTCGAGCGCCTGCGGCCCGCGGCAATTTGATGTGCGGTGCGAATATAGTTGCGAGCTTGCGGCTGGGAGCTACGCGGATTGCAGCTTGAGATTTAAATCCAGTGCGCGCGACAGGGCGGCGAAGCGAAATGGAAGGCCGGGCTTCACGCGCAGGGAAGGTGGAAGGCTTTAGGTAATAAGTGATCTGCGAGTTGGAAAAAATTCCCGGCCGCCTGGCGGTGACTCTCGACGGGCGAAAGACGGTCACTAGAATTGCGATCGCGACGGCATGACAGATAAGCGATCGTCCGAACCAGTGCCATGGCGCGCCCGATGGTACAAACACGTTGCGCCACAGGCTGCCTGGCAGATATCCAGCAACAGTGCGAGGGTGTGATTGCAAACAGAAGAGCAGATTGCCGGCGAAAACGCGAACTGCGGACTCTCTGGCGGGCAGAAGCGTTAGTGGCCGGGCATCGGCGGCACGCTCTTGATCAATGCCGCGCATCTGTTTCCAGTCGAATTCGTGCTGCCCCCCGCACAACCGACACGTCCGGTAATAGCGGCCATCAAGGGCGCGAATGGGCCATGAAAAACTGTGAGAACACGGGCGCTGCATCGGGACGCAGATAATCCTTTTTTCAAGTGAAGGGCGCCAACCGGCTTAACTACCTCTATCTTGCAACTGGAAGGCCACAGTTAGCCACTTACCTTAGTGCGGGAAAGAGGATCTGGGTGCGCGATCCAGCCTTGCGACGCTGGTTAAAATCGCCGGTTACATCAACGCCTCAGGTCAGATTCAGTCCATTCGGAACCAGAGGTAAAGAGCGCAAACGAACGCCAGTCGCGTCAAATATGGCATTCGCAATTGCCGGGGCAAGCCCAATCATCGGACATTCGCCCGCTCCGGCCGAAGGGATGTCTTTGCGGTCAAGCAGAACGGTTTCTATTTTCGGAAGATCGCTGAAACGCGGAACCCGATACTGCGACAGCTTTCCATTGAGAAGCTTTCCATCCCCAAACTCAATGGCTTCAAAAAGCGCCCCGCCAAGCCCCTGAACATTCGATCCTTCGACCTGGCTGCGCAGGTTTTCCGGATTCACGATAGCGCCGCACTCGAAGGCGGACACCACGCGAACAACTCTGACTGTGCCTGATTTCCGGTCAACCTGGACGTCAGCAAAGGTAGCGATGTTGCCCATTTTTTCATAGCCGCCGCCCATGCCAAAGCCGTGGCCAGGTTCTCTTTTTGCGTTCCAGCCGAATCTGTCGGCGGCTGCCTGAAACACAGCTCGCAGCCTTTCGTTTTTCAGGTTCTTCATGCGAAACGCGAGCGGGTCCATTTTGGACGAGTGGGCCAATTCGTCCATATGTGACTCGCGGGCGAAGTGGTTGGCGGTGGCGGCCAGCGCCCGATAAGAGCCTTGCCTCAGGGGCGATTCAACGGAGTGAAAAATGATGCGCTGATTAGGAATTTCATAGTACGGCCGAATTCCTGAAGAGCCGGAGTTGTAGTTGTGGCATTCCCAGGCGGAGAGGGTGCCGTCCGCAGCGGCAGCGCTCTTAATCTCAATCACTCCCGCGGGGCGGAAGTAGGCCCAGGTGAACTCCTCCTCGCGCGTCCAAAAAACTTTCACTGGACGCTTGGCCGCGCGCGCCAGACGAGCAGCCTCAATTGCTGTTTCCCCGGTGTGCTTGCCGCCGTAAGCCGAACCGGTATCCGGCATCAGCACGCGCACCTGATCTTCCGGAATGTGGAAGGCCTCCGCCAGTTCGCGGCGCACGCCGAACGGGCGCTGAGTGCCGGTCCATACTGTAACCCGATCGCCATCCCACTTAGCTAAAGCTGCGCGCGGCTCGAGTGGAACATGCGCAACGTAAGAAATGGTGTAAGTCTGCTGCAACTGCACGGCAGAGCTGCTGAATGCTTTGTTGACATCGCCGGTTTCAAAGCGCTCGTCGTCTGGTGGGCTGTTGTTCGCATTCTTCTTGAGGTAGTCGAACAAATTTTTATCTGAGGGCTGTGGCTGCGACTTCCATTGGGCGCGAATGCTCGCAACTGCCGCCGCAGCCTGTTCGGTGGAAGGGGCGGCCACGCCGATGAAGTTGCCGTCGTGCACTGCAACAACGCCTCTGGTTTGCGCTGGCGCGAGATCCACCTCGGTCAGACTGGCGCCGTAGGATGGAGCGCGAAGGACTTTTCCGTACCACATATCCGGCAGCTGTTGGTCGGAAGGATAGCGATGCTTGCCGGTCACAAAATCTCGGCCATCCACTTTTGGCAGAGGCTTGCCCAACACCTTCCATCCTGTTGGGGCGATAAGCGGATCTTCGGCGGGAATGGTTGCAGCCAGTTGCTTGCCTTTCACCAGAGCAGCGTAGTCGATGGAAATTCCGCGCGCGGGATCGGAAACTTTGCCGCCAGCGGTGATCAGGCGCTTGCGGTCGGTCTGCCATTGCGCGGCGGCGAGGTCAATCAGAAGATCGCGTGCGGCCGATGCGACCTTGCGCAACTGCAGGTTCATGGTAGGGGTAGTGCGGCTTCCGAACGTACCCATGTCGAATGGGGTCAGCTGCGTGTCGCCCATGGTGAGTTCGATGTTTTCGACTGGCACGACAAGTTCTTCGGCGACCGCCTGACTGAGGGAAGTGCGGATGTTTTGCCCGACTTCAACTTTGCCGGTATACACAGTGACAGTCCCGTTCTCGCCGATGTGCAGCCACGCGCTGATCTCTTGCGGGAGAGAGTCGCCGTTTCTGGCAGTGTGTCCGGACTCTTGTGCCTGGGCCTGCCTGAGAACGGAAATAACAACAACGCCGGCGCCGAGCAGTTTGAAAAAGTCGCGGCGGCCGAGATCGAAATGGTAGGCCGATGCGGAGGCGAGTTCGTAGCGCTCAGGTTCCAGCACGAAGTTCAAGTCGGTTCTCGGGTTCATGAGCGAACTCCCTGGGCCTGCGCCGTTGACGCACGCTGAATTGCACGAATGATTCGCGAATAGACTCCGCAGCGGCAGAGATTGCCGTTCATGGCGCGGGTGATTTCCTCTTCTGTAGGCCGATGGTTCGTATTCAGTAGCCCGACCGCGGACATGATCATGCCGGAGGTGCAGTACGCGCACTGCATGGCATCTTCCTGCAGGAACGCTGCTTGAACGGGATGAAGTTCAATGCCGGTGGCCAGACCCTCGATGGTCGTAATTTGTTTTTTACCGAGCGTTGCAATTCTGGTGGTACAGGATCTTTGCGGCCTGCCGTCGATCAGTACGGTGCAGGCACCGCACTGGCCCTCGCCGCAGCCGTATTTCGTTCCGGTGAGATCGAGATGCTCGCGCAGGACCGTCAACAGGGTGGTGTTGGGGCTGGCCTCAAGCGAATGCGAACGGCCGTTTATGAAGAGCTGGAATGAAGGCATAAAGGAAACTCCACGCCGGAATGGGCCAGCAGCAAGGGATTTGAGCCTGGCCTTAATGTTTAATCATATTACTCCCTCTTTGTTTGTTGCAGGAGGGATTAGCGAAGCTTCGAAAGGGCGTGAGCAGTTGAGATCATCCGCGCACCGAGTGATTGCAGCTCTCGCACAGTGCGGGTGCCGTGTTCGGCCGTCAGAGTCTCGATGGCATCTTCCACCAGGAAGACCTGACGCTTTCTGTGCAACAGGCCCTTGGCAGCAAACTGAACACAGAACTCGGTGACCACGCCGAAGACAACGAAGTCGGCATCCTGCGGCAAGCGCTCTACCAGTGAGTGGGCGTGCAGGGTCTCGAAAATGTCCAGCGTCTGTTTCTCGAGCAGCACCTGATGAAAAGGGCCGAGATCGTCGGGAAGGCAACAGTCACGAGAATTCGGTACTCGCGCTACGCGCTCGGTGAGCGCTTCCGGAACAAAGTCAGCGCCGGCAGTTCCGCGGATACAGTGGGCTGGGAAAGTCTGGAATTCGGGATCATCCGAGGAGTGAAAGCAGCCGTGCGAAACCAGGAAAACTCGCTGTTCGCGGGCGGCGTCGGTGAGGCGGCGAATATTCGGCAACAGCTTCTCCGCCCCCTTTACGTACAGCTTGCCCTGGGGCAGCATGAAATCCACCTGCGTATCGACTTCCCAGAAGATGACGTCACGCGAAGGCATGCGCGCGATTCTAACCAATCAAAGAAGCCGCGCCAAGAACAGAGTACGCAGGCCACAGCCGCCCTCGGCTGCGGCGGCGGAACTCCGCAACAAAAGCAGCGCTCTGTATACTGGCGAGCGCACTCGCGAGGACGCCATGACGGAACCTGCATCTTCCAGACAAAGCACGCCACACCGGCTGGTAATCCGAAACATCGGACTGCTGCTCAGCGGCCATCTTGAGCGGCCTATCCTTGATGCCGACACGGTTGTGGCAGTGGATGGGCGGATTGCCGCAGTTGGAAAAGAGAAAGATATAGATACAGCCAATCCAACGCTATTGATCGATGCGCACGGTGTGGCCCTTACCCCGGGCCTGATTGACAGCCACGTGCATCCGGTGGCAGGAGATTGGACGCCGCGCCAGAACCAGCTGGGCTGGATTGACAGCTATATGCACGGCGGAGTGACCACAATGGTTTCAGCGGGTGAGGTGCACACGCCGGGGCGACCCAAAGACATTGTCGGCCTCAAGGCGATGGCGATCTGCGCACAGAGAAGTTTTCATGCGTTTCGTCCGGGCGGAGTAAAGATCCTGGCCGGCGCGCCCGTGCTTGAACACGGAATGGTCGAAGACGATTTCAAAGAACTCGCGGCCGCGGGAGTGACCATCCTGGGCGAAGTCGGCCTGGGGAGCGTCAAAGACGGCAAAACTGCGCGGCAGATGGTGGGCTGGGCCCGCAAGTACGGCATTCAGAGCACCATCCACAC
>Ga0310810_10000308_pt1 | contig 51274 bp, 47 predicted proteins | sample NCmetagenome_FD_207641 | JGI IMG/M metagenome (GOLD analysis project Ga0310810, IMG submission 207641) | Soil microbial communities from experimental microcosm in Duke University, North Carolina, United States - NC | ecosystem: Engineered > Artificial ecosystem > Soil microcosm > Unclassified ...
TATCCATCAGTACTGAAGCTCGCCATCGGTCTCCAATCGCCAGCGCGGCGATTGATCTTATGTTGAGCCGGCCTGTTGATGGCCGGAAGGCTGAGAAGCAGTTACGTAATCGCCAGCGCCAAGGCCGCCACGCTCATCACCGCCGCGCAGATCCATCCCAACACCTTTGCTCCTCGCGCATTTGCCCGCCGGCCCATTACTTTCTTGTCACTCGTCAGCAGCACCACCAAAACGACCAGCGGTGGCGCCAGCACGCCATTCACGACAGCCGACCAGAACAGCATCTTCACCGCATTCAATCCGGCAAAATCGAGGGCCAGCCCCACCACCATGGCCCCCGCGATGACCATGTAGAATCGCCACGCCCGCCGTGGCTTCTTGCTCAGCGATGCCGCCTTCCACGACGCCGCTTCCGCAATCGCGTAGGCGCAGGATCCCGCCAGCACCGGGACCCCCAACATACCGGTCCCGATCAATCCCAGCGTGAACAGCCAATATGCACCTTTGCCGGCTAACGGCCGCAATGCTTCGGCGGCCTGCTTCGCCGTTTCGATGTTCTTCACACCATGCGCGTGCAGCGTCGCCGCGGTGGTGAGGACGATGAAGAACATGACTAGATTGGAAACGAACATTCCCGTGAACACGTCCTCCGACGCCACACTCAATTCCTGACTCGTGGAACCGCGCCGCTGCGCCACCGTTGTCTTCCCGCGCTCGCGGTCTTCCTCCACTTCCTGCGCCGCCTGCCAGAAGAACAGGTACGGAGAAATCGTGGTTCCCAGTATCCCCACCAGTACCGACATGTAGGATCGCGTCCATTCCACATGCGGCACAAACGTTCCGTGAAAAACGGCGGCCCAGTCCGGCCGGGCTAGGAAGGCTGTGATGACGTAAGCGAACAGCACTAGAGTCAGCCACTTGAAGATGCGGGCAATCAGATTGTATGAGGTCCAGATCAACAGGCCCGTGATCAGCAATGCAAAGAAGGGCGTCCAATAGTAGGACCGGATCCCGGTGACCATTTGCATTGCGTCGGCCATGCCGCCCAGATCCGCACCGATATTGAACACGTTCGCGACGAGCAGCAGCAGGCATGCCGGCCACAGCACCCACCGTGGATACCGTAATCGGATCACCCCCCCGAGCCCACGCCCTGTCACCATGCCCAGCCGCGCACACATCAATTGCACCGTGGCCATCAGGGGAAAAGAAAAGAGGGCTGTCCAGAGAAAGGAATATCCGAAGGCCGCGCCGGCTACGGAGTAAGTCGAGATTCCCGAAGGATCGTCGTCCGCCGCGCCGGTAATCAATCCCGGGCCGAGCTTCGCAAAGAACCCAGGCACAATTCCGCGCTTCTTCGGCTGCGCATTAGTGCTGGTGCGCTTCACACCTCAAAGACTCTGCATGACGTCTGCCAATCCATTTTTACGGCGGCTCCCGGTTCGCGCTTTTGTGAATCAGTATTACTTCTTACACGGTCCCAACACGAATTGTAGCGTCGACGATTTCGTGTAGACCTGGCTTGAACATCATAACCTCGGATGGAACCACTAATGTCGTCACGACTTAAAGTATGCCAACCTTTGGCGTTGCAAGACGCCCTGGGCTCTCCATACGTCCAATCCAGGCCATGGACCATGGGCCTCCACGATCATGCGGCGTGATAAAATTAGGTTTTGTGGGCGTGCAAAGCGGTGCGTCTTTCATGCCGCCTTTTCTCGAAGTCTGCGCTGATTTTTGTTGTGTGGCGTGAAGGTTTGCCGGGCTTGTTCTTGATTCCCAGGCTCTTAACCGCGATGAAGGGAGAACCGTTGCAGGTACTTGATGCCGCCGCCTTCCCGCGAATCTGAATCCCAACCGACAGGCGCGCAGATCTCTTCTTCGGTGCCACATGCGCACAGCGAAGCACCCCCGGCTGTTGCCATCAGCGCCACTTTTACCGCCGAAGCCCTGGAACCCACGCTCGCCTTCTGGCTGCGCGAGCTGCACCTTGATTTCCAGATTCGTTTTGCCCCGTACAACCAGGTATTCCAGCAGTTGCTCGATCCGGCCGGGCTGTTCGCCGGTAACCGTAACGGGCTGAACGTCGTGCTGGTGCGGTTCGAAGACTGGGCGCGATTTCGCGACTCTACCAGAATCGACGAACTGGACGAGGAAGTCGGCCATCTGGCATCGGCGGTGCGCACGGCGGCCGGACGAGCGGACTCTCCGATGCTGGTGTGCTTGTGTCCGGCCTCCCCCGAGTTCTTGAGCGACCGGGCGCGGACCGCGTTCGCCGCGCGATCCGAGGAAGCGCTGCGGTCGGCTCTGCGAGACCTCAGCACCGTGCATCTGGCGACTACCGGCGAGATCCAGCGGCTTTACCCTGTACCCACGTATTACGATCCGCAAGCCGATAAGTTGGGTCACGTGCCGTACCCGCCCGAATTTTTTGCGGCCCTGGGCACGGTGATCGCGCGCAAGCTCCATGCCCACAGGACCAGCCGGTACAAGGTGATTGCGCTCGATTGCGATGAAACGCTGTGGCGGGGCGTGTGCGGCGAGGATGGCCCGCAAGGAATTGGCCTCGACACAGGGCACTTGGCCTTGCAACAGTTCATGCTGGCGCAGCGGGAGAGCGGCATGCTGCTGTGTTTGTGCAGCAAGAACAACGCGGAAGATGTAGACACGGCGTTCCGGGCGCATCCGGAGATGCCGCTCCGGCCCGAACACTTCGCCGGTTCGCGGGTGAATTGGGAGCCTAAGTCCGCAAATCTTCGGTCGCTCGCGGAAGAGCTGGGCTTGGGAATCGAGAGCTTCATCCTGGTGGACAATAGCGCCACCGAGTGCGCCGAAGTGCAGGCCAGCTGCCCCGAGGTCCTTACGCTTGCGCTGCCGGCGAACGCCGGGGAGTTCCCCGCGTTTCTCGATCACATCTGGGCATTCGACCGGTGGAGCACGACCGCGGAAGATCGCAGCCGGGCCGCGCTGTACACGCAGGAGGCGGCGCGCGCGCGCGCCGGGCAGCAGTCCACGAATCTGGCGGAGTTCCTGGCCTCGTTGAACCTCCAGGTGAACCTTGCCCCCATGACGGCGGGTCAGTTGCCGCGCGTGGCCCAGTTGACGCAGCGCACCAACCAGATGAACTTTACGTCTGTGCGCCGCACCGAAAGCGAAATTCAAACTCTGCTGCAGTCCGAACGCTTTGAGTGCCTCGCCGTGGACGTCAGTGACCGCTTCGGCAGCTATGGATTGTCCGGCGTCATCCTGTTTCGTGCCGGCCGCAACGCGCTGGTTGTCGATTCCTTTCTGCTGAGTTGCCGGGCGCTGGGGCGCGGCGTCGAGCAACGCATGCTGGCGCGGCTCGGCGAGATCGCGAAGGAGCGCGGCTTGGCCGAAGTGGAGATTGCTTTCGTTCCAACCGCCCGCAACCGGCCAGCCGAGGCGCTGCTCACGGCCGCCGGCGAATCGTTCCAGCAGCGCATGCCAACCGGTTCCACCTTCCATTTCCCAGCGGAATATCTGGCGGCTATCGAGTACCGCGCCAGCCACCACGCCCAACCCGCGCGCGACGACCGGCGGCCCAACGCGGCGTCGACTGCCACATTAGACCCGGTCGACTACCTCCACATCGCCCGCGAGCTGCGCGACCCTGTCCGCATCCTGGCCGCGGTTCGCGCGCGCGCATACCCGCAGCGGACCCTGGCACCCTCCGACGCGCCCCGCAGCGATCTGGAAAAGCAGCTCGCCAAAATGTGGTCCACTCTGCTCGGGCTCGGGACAGTAGGCATTCACGAGAATTTCTTCGATTTGGGCGGCCATTCGCTGCTGGCCGTGCAACTGCTCTCGCTCGTCCGCCAGACTTTCGATATCGATCTTTCTTTGAAAGTCGTCTACAGCGGCGAGTTCACCATCGCCGAGCTGGCCAAGGCCATCGAGCTGCGGGAAATCGAGGGCGCCGGCTCCGCCCAATACGCCGGCATTCTCAAAGAGCTGGAGGCTCTTTCCGACGAAGAGGTTCGCACGCTCCTGGCCGCGGAGCAGAACGGAACCTCGGGTGGAAAGCCGCAGAAGTAAATGCGCATTCTACTGACGTCGAGCGCTTCTCACGTGCCTCCGCGCGGAGGCTCGACGCGTAGCAATCTGACCTGGATCGATGCGCTGGCCGCCGGCGGGCACGCCTGCCGCGTGGTGGGAGGCGCGCTCTCGACCAATACTCCCGAAAAACTCGCGCAGGTGCGCCATGAGCTGGAAGACCAGCAGATCGAGCTGGCTTCGCCCGAAAACTACGCGGTGGCGGACCCCGTCAAACGCGCCACTGTTCTCAAACAGCAGATTCAAGAATTTCAACCGGATTGGGTCCTGGTTTCTTCGGAGGACATCGGCCAGAGCCTGCTGCGAGCGGCGCACGACGCAGCTCCCGGGCGTGTTGTGTACCTGGCGCATACGCCGCAATTTTATCCGTTCGGCCCGGCCAGCTGGAACCCGGACCGCGAAGGCGCGGAGCTGGTGGCCAACTCGGCGGCGGTTATCGCGATCGGAAACCACACCGCCGATTACATCCAGCAACACCTGGGCCGCCGCGCCGAGGTGATTCATCCGCCCATTTACGGAAGCGGTCCATACGCCCAGTACGGACAGTTCGACGGCGGATTCGTCACCATGATCAATCCGTGCGCCGTGAAGGGGATTTCGATTTTTCGCGCGCTGGCCGCGGACCTTCCTGGCTGCCGGTTCGCCGCTTTGCCGGGTTGGGGTACGACCGCCGAAGACCGGCGCGCGCTTGCGGACCGCCCGAACGCCACACTGCTTCGTAACTGCAAGAGCATCGATCAAGTACTCAAAGATACGCGCATCTTGTTGGTTCCTTCGCTCTGGTTCGAAGGCTTCGGCCTGGTGGTGGTGGAAGCCATGCTGCGCGGAATCCCCGTGGTCGCGAGCGATGCGGGCGGGCTGGTCGAAGCCAAGCTGGGCACGGATTTCGTGATTCCGGTGCGCTCCATTGAACGCTACGAAGCGGCCTTCGACGACCAGGGTCTGCCGCGGGCCGTATTGCTGGAGCAGGATCTTGCCCCCTGGTCGGCGGCGCTGCGCTCGCTGCTCAGCGATCGCGAGCTATACCTCCGGGAGTCTGCCGCGGCGCGCGACGCTGCCACGAAGTTCGTCTCGGCTCTGCGGCCGGCTCAGCTGGAGGAATTTCTGCTGGCGCTCGCGCCCGGCCGGCCCGTGATGCGCTCAGCGGACGCACTTGCGCGGCTCTCTCCCGAAAAGCGCGCGCTCCTGCTCCAGCGGCTCCGGGCCCGCGACGCCAGGTAGCCAACCTGTATGCGAATTCTGCTGGCGCAAAACTCGCGCTACTATCCGGCGCACGGCGGAGGCGATAAATCCAACCGCCTGCTGATGGAAGCGCTGGCCGCGCGCGGGCATACCTGCCTGGTGGTGGCCCGCATTAGTCAGTTCGGGCATCGAGAGCACGAACTTTTCTTGAGCGAGCTGGCTTCGCGCGGCGTGCCGAACGAGTCGGATGAAGATGGCGTGGTGAGTTTCGAACGCGCCGGCGTGCGCGTGCTGACCGTAACGAATCGCCCAAGCTTGCGCGCCTACTTTGCGGAACAGATCCAATCGTTCCAGCCCGAAATTATCGTGGCTTCGACCGACGATCCCGCCCAGGTTCTGCTCGAGCCCGCGCTCCGCGCCGAGACTGCGCGCGTCGTCTACCTGGCGCGGGCCACGCTTGCCCTGCCCTTTGGCCCGGATTGCGCCTTTCCCAGCGTGACGAAAACCGAGATGCTGCGCCGTGCTGACGCCGTGGTGGGGGTTAGCCAGTATGTGGCCAGCTACATTCGCCGCTGGGGCGGCATCGAGGCGGTACACGTGCCTATTTCGCTCCTCGATCCCGGCCCTTACGAGCCGCTCGGCTGCTTCGAAAATGAATTCGTCACCATGGTGAATCCTTCCGCCGTGAAGGGAATTTCTATTTTCCTCGCCCTGGCCGAACGGATGCCGCAGGTGCGTTTTGCCGCCGTCCCCTTGTGGGGCACCAACGCCGCCGACCGGCACGCGCTCGAGCAGCACCGGAACATCACGATCCTGCCGCCGGTCGACTATATTGACAAGCTGCTAGCCCGCACGCGCGTGCTGCTGGTGCCGTCGCTGTGGGCCGAAGCGCGGTCGCGCATCGTGGTGGAAGCCATGCTGCATGGGGTGCCGGTAGTGGCCAGCGATGTCGGCGGCATTCCCGAAGCCAAGCTGGGCGTCGATTATCTGGTTCCCGTGCGGCCCATCGAAAAATATCAGGAGCGCGTGGACGATCAAATGGTCCCGGTGGCCGACGTTCCCGGGCAGGATATTGATCCCTGGTACCAAGCGCTTGACCGGCTGCTCTCCGACCGCGGCCATTACGAGCAACTGTCGCGCGCCTCGCGCATCGCGGCGCTCGAGTACGCGGCTAATCTGAGTGTGGAGCCGTTCGAGCGATTGCTGGAAGCGACGGCGCGCCACACGAAGGCGCCACAAGCGGTATCCAGCACCACCGAAACGCCGGCCGCCGACCCGCTGGCGAAATTGTCTCCGGAGAAACGTCAGCTGCTGGCGTTGCGTTTGCGCGCTGCCGTGCCGCGCACGGGCCCGTGGTTTCCTTCCATCCAGGGAGCCGCGCAGGCCAAACTGCGCCTGTTCTGCTTTCCCTATGCCGGCGGCGGAGCCAGCGTGTTTCGCGGCTGGGTCGGGCATTTGCCGCCGGGTGTCGCCGTGCTTCCGGCGCGATTGCCGGGCCGTGAGACGCGCCTAGGCGAGCCGCCGTTCGATCTGATGGAACAATTGATCGAAGCGTTGCGCGAAGCCATCGGCCCCTATCTCGACCAGCCCTTTGCTTTCTTCGGCCACAGCCTGGGCGCGGTGATCGCGTTCGAGCTGGCACGGACGCTGCCCGATCCTCCAGCGTGCCTGCTGGTTTCGGGGGCGCGCGCTCCGCAGTTACGCCGCGACCACGTGCCGCCGCCCCCGCCCGCCGATGACGAGCTGATCCAGGAACTGCGCCGTCTCGACGGCATCCCGCAAGAGCTTCTCGACAACAAGGAGCTGATGCAGCTCGCGCTACCCGCTTTGCGCGCCGATACCGCGCTCTACCGCAATTACGTCTACACCGAAGGGCCGCCGCTCGCTTGCGACATCCGCGCCTACGGCGGCGCAGACGACGAGCGGATCACACGTTGGCACCTCGAAACCTGGGCCGAACAAACGACGAAATCTTTTTCAGTTGAGATGTTCCCCGGCGGGCACTTCTTCCTGAATACGAATCAGGCGGAGTTTTTGGCGGCCGTGTCGAAAGATTTGAGGGTGATCGTTAACTTGTAGCGCAGGGCGGCGCCGATCAGTGCGAAAATAGAGCTGAATTGATGGAAAGCATCATCGTTCGGGCGATCGTCCTATTCGCCTTGGCGCTGGTAACGGGCCTCTCCGATGGCCAGACGCCAGTCAACGAACCGATCAAGAGCATTCACATATCCGGTCGTGTCACGGATATCACTGGGGCACCCATCGCACACGCAGCAGTGAAGATCAAGGTCCTCGGACTCGGGCAGAGTACCGCAATCGCAGAGACCGATGAGAATGGCAGCTTCGAATTCGCCGCCGTAGTTCCCCAACAGTTCGAGTTGTTCATCGAGGGGCCGGGGTTCAGGCTATTGACGGTTCCATTGAAAGCGACGAACCGTTCCCCTGGTATCGACGTGGGAACCCTCGTGCTCGAAGTAGCCCCGCTGTGGGAGCCGGTAAATATACCCTATGACCCATCCACGTTGCCAAACTGGTTGAAATCGGACCCGGGCGCGACGTTCCTACCAAACCCGCCGGCTGATCGCGAAGAAAATACAGCTTCCCGGTGGCAAACTGCGTCCTGCTCCAAACTCAACCGAAGCGCTCGCCACATCGTTTCCATGAATCGCATCGTGGAGTTCCATATCCCACCGTCCGCACATTTGACCGAAACCGCTGACGCAGATCATGTCGATTATCATGTCCGGTACGGTCCAAGCCGAGAAAAAGCGTGGCTCAAGTTCACGGTTGGGCCCATGGTGGGTGGATACTCGCCCCATGATGCTCAGAGCGGGGCTATTCGATGGACTTGGAGAAAATGGACCTGCAATGGAATCGAAGGCAATGACGTGCGCGGCCTTTCCTCTGATGGGAATAAATGGCGTTACATCAACATCCCGGCAAGCGGATTCGCCGCTTACGAAAGTGTCGACGCTAAGGCTGCGGACTATTTTGATGGAATTCTGGACACGATGTGCTGCGCGAGGCCGACATTTTGATGGCTCATTTCCTTAACGGAGCCAGGCCGCTTACTTCTCCCTGCTGATCCCCAGCGCCCGAATCCGCTTGTGCAGATTCGTGCGTTCCATGCCCAGCGCCCGCGCGGCGCCGGAGACGTTCCAGTTGGCCTCTTCGAGCGCTCGCAGAATATATTCGCGCTCGGCCGACGCCCGCGCCTCCTGCACGCTCGACCGCGCGGACCCGTCGCGCTGCACGCGGATCTCGACGGGGATCGATTCGCGGGTGAGCTGCTCGCCCGGGGTCAAAATCGCCATGCGCTCGACGGCGTTACGGAGTTCCCGCGCGTTGCCCGGCCAGGCGTGGCTTTCGAGCACCGGATACACGTCACTGGCGATGGTCTTGGGCTTGAAATTGTTGCGCGCGCAAAATTCCTCCAGGAAATATTCCGCCAGCAGCCGGATATCGTGCGGGCGCTCGCGCAACGCCGGAACGCGGATGGGCACGACGCTCACGCGGTAGTACAAATCTTCGCGGAACTTGTCCTGCGCCACGAGCGACGCCAGCTCGCGGTTGGTGGCCGAGATCACGCGCACGGAAACGCGAATCGATTGTTCGCCGCCCACGCGGTGAAACTCGCCCTCCTGCAGCACGCGCAGCAGCTTGGCTTGGGACGCCGCGTGCAAATCGCCGATCTCGTCCAGGAACAGCGTCCCGCCGTCAGCCAGCTCGAATTTACCGCGCCGCATGGCGGCCGCGCCGGTGAACGCGCCTTTCTCGTGGCCGAACAGCTCGCTCTCGATCAGCTCCGTCGGAATTGCCGCGCAGTTTACTTTCACAAAAGGACCGGATGCGAAAGGGCTCAGGCGGTGAATATGCTCGGCGAGCAGCTCTTTGCCGCTGCCGGACTCGCCGATGAGCAGCACGCGCGCGTCCGACCGCGCCGCCATGGAGGCTTGCTCCACCGCCCGCAAGTATGCCGGGCTCGTGCCGATCATCTTCGGCCCCGGGCCCACAATTTCGCGGAGCCGTTCGTTCTCGCGCCGCAGGCTGGCGTGCTCGAGGGCGTTCTTCAGCGCCACCAGCACCTTTTCGCGGCTGAGCGGCTTCTCGAGAAAATCGAACGCGCCGGCGCGCGTGGCCTCCACCGCATCGGCGATCGTCCCGTGCCCGGAAATCATGATCGCGGGCGCGCGCGTATCGTTCTGCTGGAGAGAACGCAGGAGGTCGATTCCGCTGCCATCGGGCAGGCGCATGTCGAACAGGAACGCATCGGCGCGCTGGGTGTCGCCATTTTTGCGGAACTCGGCGACGGAGCGGCAGATGGCCACCGCGTAGCCTTCGCGCTCCAGGATCATGCGCAGCGAGCGGCCGATGTTGTCTTCGTCGTCAACTATGAGAACTTTTTTGGACGCCATTGGAGCTATTAGGAAGCACAACGCGGAACGCAGCGCCGCCGAGCTCGCCGGGCACGGCCACGATGTCGCCGCCCGAAAGCAGCGCGCTCTTGCGCGCGATCGAGAGCCCCAGGCCCATGCCGTTCTTCTTGAAGGAAATCGTGGGCTGGAACAGCGTCCGGCGCGCCTGTTCGCTCAGTCCCGGCCCGGAGTCGTGGATTTCAACCGCGACTTTGCCGTTCAACACCTGCGTCACTGCCAGCACGTTGCCGCCCGAGCCCGCGGCCTGCGCGGCATTTTCGAGCAGATTCACCAGAATGCCCTTGACCAGGTCCTCATCGGCGACGGCATGGGGCGCGGCCTGCTCCAGCCGTACGGTGTAATTGATCTCCGGGTGCCCGGTCTTCAGAAACGCCACGCGGTCCTCCACGACGGCGTTTAAATCCAGCTCCCGCAGGCGTACCGGAGGCTCGGCGGAAAATTGTGAAAACGCGCGCACCCTCCGCTCCAGGCTTTCCACTTCCTCCACCACAATTTGCGCGGCTTGCTCGAAGAATTTGCGCTCAGTCCCGCTTTGACGGGCCACCATTTCTTCCACCGTCAGCCGGATGGGGGTGAGCGAATTCTTCACCTCGTGCGCCATCTTGCGCGCCAGCGTTTCCCAGCTAGCCAGCTGCGTCAGGTAGATGAGACGGTCGCGGCTTTGTTCGAGCTGGGCCGCGGTATCGTTAAACGCCAGGATGGCGCGGCCAATCTCATCATCGCGCCGGCTCTTGAGCCGCACCGCGAAATTCCCGGCGGCCAGCTCGGAAAGTCCGGCCGTCAATTGCTGGATGGGGCGGCTCACGTGATGCGCCAAGAGCGCCAGGATCACCAGCGAACCCAGCCACACGACCGAGGCCAGCAGCACCCAAACGTAAATAAAACCGCGACGCAGGTCGCGCGATTGGTCCGCGCTTACAAGCTTCCGGGCCTGGCGGTACTGTGCGTCCAGGGGATTCATCGCGAGACTCAGGGGCCGCGAATAAACCAGCACCTCGCCCGGCCGGCGCACGAAATAATACAGCCGATCGCCGTCGTTGCCGGCCAGATCGAAACGCTCCGTGTCGCCGCTCGCCCAGAAGCGCCGCAACGGCTCGGGCCACGCGCTGGCGTCACGTTCGGTATATCGTTGGGACGCTGCGCTGCCGGCGAGCGCGGCGCTTTTCAGGTCCTGGCAGGCTTGCAGATAGAACTCGCGTCCGGCCTTTTTGAGAGACCGAGACATTTCATCCAGCTCGCCCGTGAAGCGGTAACGGAGGCTCTGGTCGAGCAGGGAACTGGTGATCCAGAGCGTGGCGCCCCAGGGGACAACTGTGGCGGCGAGGAAGATCAGGATGAGCTTGTTTCGAAGCCGATTCACCCGCTGCGCGAACCCCGGCGCTCTTTTTTCAAATCCATCAGCCGCACCGGGCCGGCCACCGCCTCCCAGCGCGACTGCTGCGCGCGCGCCGGATTGCTGAAAATTTCAATCAGGCGCGTTAAATTGATGCCCGCATCGCCCACCACGCCGGCCTGATCCCGGGCATCTTCCGCGCGCATTTCCAATCTTACCCAGAACGGCTTATCCGGCGCGACGCCCTCGATGCCCACGGCCAGACGATCCAGACACCAGGCTTCGGCCGCGGTCGGGGAGAGGTGGGTCACCGTGCCCCGCTCGACGCCGGTCTGGGTGACGGAGAATTTCTCCTCCCACACGTCATAACTCACGATGAACCGGTCGACAGCCCGTTTAATCGCTGGTGCGTTGACTTCGGAGGAGAGCGACAACTGCGCCAGGAAGGCGACCGAGGCTCCATCCTTTAACTTTTCCAGAGACTTGCCCGTGAGGAAGTGGAATTGCGGCGCGACGATGCGGATATCGTCGCCATCCAGACGAACCCCGAGCGACTGGGCCGCAAGGCCCAGTGCAAGCGGCGCGCCGAAGCTCGCCATCAGCCACCATCTTCTGGTGACTCTGCCCATCAGATGCGTCTGCTCATCAATAATTCATACCGACCATGAAAGTTGGGGACATGCGCCCTCCTTTGACAGGGAAGGCCATGGCCACCATAAACGAATTCTTGCGCAGCCCCACGCCTAGGGAGTGACGCGCCACCGCATCCTGCCCCGGGTCCCAAATCGCGCCCGTATCGTAGAAGACGTCGAACATGCCGTAGCGGTAGTCTAACGAGTTGTACGCCACCCGGCTGCCGCCTAGCGGATCCAGGTCATACTTGTTCCAACCCCGGAGCATGGAGCTGGTGCCGAGCACGTAGCGCTCAAATAGCGGGGCGCGCCCCGTGATCAGGCCGGCGATGGCCTCGTCAGTGAGGCTTTGGCGCCCACGCGTGATCGAATAGCGCACCGACCAGCGGTGCCGCGTATAGGAGAAATCGCTGTTCAGGATTCTGGTGGCCGCGCGCAGGCTGTAACCGGCTTCCAATTCTTGCTGATCGGCCCCCCAGCCCTCAATCCGCCGGTCATAGCGCAGAGTTGTAATGGCGGCGTTCGCGGACTGGGTACGCGCGGCTGGAACCGGTGTGCCGAAACGCTGGAAACCCGCGCCGAAGGAGAGCGTCAGGCTCTTGGTCAGCAGGATGGAGGCCAGCGGCTCGAAATTCTGGCGCGCGCGATAGAGGCCGCCGGCGGTGGTGTCCGTGCCCTCGGCGGCGTTCACCGACGACCGGTTCCACTGCTGGTGATAGCTGTCGAACTCGAAGCGCAGGTGCACACGGTCGCTGCCAAGCTTGCGGTTTTCATAGCGCGCGCGCACGCCGGCATAACGCTCGGCCAACTCGTCACCGTCGCTCACCAGGCCCGCGGAGAAGCGGTTGTTGCCCAGAATTACGTTCCCATCGACTGCGGCGGAAAAGCCTTCGCTCGAGTGATAGAGAAACTTGGGTACGGAAAGGTCGAACTCGGCCCGCTTGTGCGCCACTTCCAGCACTACCTTCACGTGATCCGGCGCCTTCCCGCGGAGGACTTTCTGGCTGACCGTGCGGACGTTCAACTCTTCGCGCATGCGGCGTGCCAGATCGTTGAGAGTCTGGGTGTTGAACTTTTGGCCAATGAGCCGCTGGAGATCCTGCCGGAGGCTGCGGCTGATGCGGGATTCTACGTCGCGCGGAACCTCAACGCTTTCGACCGTATAGCGCGAGTTGACGTTGAATTCGACCGGCTGGAGGACTGGCTGCTGATTTCCACCCCAAAGACTCGCTCCGGAGATCAGGAGACTAATCAGCGTGTATTTCATGGCGGGCCACAGTGCAACAGCAGGGCCGGAGACAAATGGCCTTTATCGTCAAAGGTTTACGGGGACGCCGCCTGTGCCTGCCATTCACAGGTGTGCCCCGATGGGTGGAACTAAAGGGCCTTCGCCAGTTCGGTGGCGAAAGCGCTGCGCGCGGCCTGTTCCTTTTCTTTGGTTCGCTTGGGACGCCGGCGGGCTTGTATCGGTTCGCGATTCGGCGCCGCGGCGGCGGTGGCCGCTGCTCCATTCGCCGGGAGCTTGCCCTTAGCCGGCTGTGCAGGGTTGGCGCGAAGCAGCTTGCCTTCGAGAGGCGCACGGTCAAAACGACGGATAATGTTCTGCATCTCATCCGCCGTGGGGGCCTCCACGAACGCGAAGCCTTTGGACTCCTGCGTTTCGTGGTTGCGGATGACTTTGATGGAATCCGCCACCAGATCTTCCGCAGACAGCCATCCTTTGATGTCGTCAGCGGTGACCCATGAAGGGAGGTTGCCAAGAAAAACAGTAAAACTCATTCAGTAATGTCTTAACTCCGTTGGTTGGTTTTGGCGTTCAAAGGGGAAGGGTTCCGATCTACTGCCACACTGATCATACCAGGGAGCCGGTCGCCTTTGCAAACCAGACGCGCGTGTATTTGGGTTAGCGCGCCGATAATAATACCACGAAACTCTGGCCTCACGCTGGCACGAAGCAAACAATAGGTGAACGGGCAGGAAACGCGCGACACGGAAATGTACGACGACCCATTTTTGACAGCGCGAGAAGCCTGACACCCGTAAACCGCTGCGTTTGTAGTTCAATGAACACTGTGCACCAAGACGGACACCGGAACGTGGCGGCCCTCACTGGGCTGCGGATCGCGGTGGGCATACTTTTCCTGATACAAAGTGTTTGGCACCCAGGCACGCTGGGCGGAGGCTTCGAGCATTGGGTCCATGCCTTCCTGGACCAGGGCGCCTACCGTTCATGACTCCGGTGCTCAGGGGTTTCGTCCTGGCGTATGCCACCCCCAATCGCCCCTTCCTTGTCGCGTATGGCGAACTGGCCATCGGCATGGCCCTGGTAAGCGGAATCCCTGGCGCGCACGGCGAGCTCTCGCGGGCTGACCTTCATGCCAGTACTGCTGTTCCCGTCGAATTACCTCGGCCCCAACGCCCTTTCTGGCATTATTTCGGTGCCTCGCTGAGCCATCTTGTGCTGGCCTTGTGTTTCGCCTTATTTGTGTTCGGCCACGCCGATCACGCCGCATCGCTGCGCCCGTATTTGCTCGGCTACAGAGGGCGCCGAAGCGAATTCTAAGCGCCTGGCGGTCGACACTGCCGGCCTGCACGACCGGCGCGCGCGTCATGTTATTCTGTGTTCCGGATGTTCAGCCGCCAGCACCGGAAAGCGAGAGTCCTTTTTGGCCTCTCCGACATTCTGCTGACCGCGCTGGCGTTCGAGGCCGCTTACCAGACGCGCATTCTGTTGCATCTCGACCGCGTCTTCTTCCTCGACGTTCCCAGGAAAGCCCTGGTACTCGGTTTTTCGCTGGCCGCCTCGGTCTTGATCGGGCTGTGGCTCCGGGTTTACGACAAGCTGGATTCGGGCGACCCGCGCGTGATCCTGCGCGACTCCTCCCGCCAGTGCGGCTACGCCATTATCTGCCTCGTCATCTTCCAGTATTTTCTCCGGTTGGACCTGAGCCGCCCGTTTCTGGCGCTGTTTGCGGCCTATTGCTGGGTCCTGCTGCTGTTGTTCCGGCTGACGGCGGGCCGCCTGGTGGGGGTGGTGCGCCGCGAGTTCGGCGCCATGCATTATGTGATGCTCGTGGGCCTTGGGGACCGTGCGCAGCGGTTGGGGGAGGCGCTCGAGCGTTCAGCGCGGTTCGGCATCCGCATCCGGGGATTCATCGCCGAGGGCGCCACGGCCCAGAGCGAAATCCACCTGGGAAGCGCCTATCCTGTGTTTCCGCTGGCGGAACTTCCCGCGCTGCTGCGCCGGCACGTGATCGACGAAATCATTTTCGCGGTGGATAGCGCCAAACTCAGCGGGCTCGAAGAAGTATTTCTGCTGTGCGATGAGGAAGGCGTGCGCACGCGCATCGCTGTCGATTTCTTCCCGCACGTTAACAGCGAAATGTATCTCGAACGGCTGGCTTTTACGCCGCTGCTGACCTTCTCGGCGGCGCCACACGATGAAATTCGGCTGCTGGCCAAGCGTGGGATCGACCTCCTGGTCGCAGGCGCCGCATTAATGGTACTGGCGCCCTTCATCTTATTGGTCGCGCTGGCCATCCGCCTGACCTCGCCGGGCCCCGTCATCTTCCGCCAGCTGCGCTGCGGTTTGAACGGGCGGCAATTCGTCTTCTACAAATTCCGCTCCATGTGCCAGAACGCCGAGGACATGCGCGCGACGCTCGAGCACATGAGTACCCGCGCCACCGCCATGAAGATTCCGGACGACCCGCGGCTCACGCCCATGGGCCGCTACCTGCGGAAGTTTTCAATCGACGAGTGGCCGCAGTTGTGGAATGTGCTTAAGGGCGATATGTCGCTTGTAGGGCCGCGGCCCGCGATCCCGCAAGAGGTGGAGCAGTATCAGCGCTGGCAGCGCCGTCGGCTGCGCATGCGGCCGGGTCTCACCTGTTTGTGGGCGCTCGCCGGCCGCGACGCCGTGGATTTTGAAGCCTGGATGAAAATGGATATGCAATATATCGATAACTGGTCGCTGGGGCTCGATTGGAAGATTCTGCTGCTGACCATCCCGAAGGTTCTTTCGGGAAAAGGAGCGCACTGAGCCACCATGCACCTGCTACCTACACAGGAAGAAGTTGTACGCGTGCTGCGTGACACCGGTGCGCTGCGCGACGGCCATTTCGAATACCCCAGCGGACTGCATTCCAACGAATATCTGCAAGTGCCGCTGGCCATGCGCTACTACCAGCACGCGCGCACTCTGAGTGTCGGGCTGAGCCGCCTGTTGCGCGCCAACACGGAAATCCGCGCCATCATTCCGGAGCTTTCCATCGTGGCTCCCGCCACGGCCGGGCTGCCGGTAGCTTACGGCGTGTGCGAAGCGTTGCGCGCCAAGCAGGTTTATTGGGCGGAGCGCGACGATGAAAACCGGCCCATGCGATTCCGCCAGTACCTGGAACAGCATCCTGGCGAACAGGTGGTGCTGGTGGACGATATTCTGCGCTCGGGCAGCAAGCTGAGCGAGATGAAGACGCTGCTGGAATCGCGCGGAGCAACTGTTGTGGCTCTCGCGGTCATCATCAATCAACCTACGCCGGACACGCGGAATTTCGGATCACTGCCGCTCTACTACCTGGCCAAGCTGGACGCCCGTTATTACGCCGATGCCGCGCACTGCGATTTGTGCCGCCGCGGGGTGAAGCTGGAAAAGGTCTGGGTGTAGCGGGGCCGGTCTTTCGCAAACTCCCGGTGGCCCGGCGCTACTTCAGCTCTGTCAGCATTTTCTTGGGATCGGTCATAAGTCTGTCCACTACGGCGGGTCTCAACCTCTCCACATCGATCGGGTTCGTAACATTTGCGTGAAAGACAACAACCGCTGCGCCAACATGTTACATGCACGTTGATCATGGCAACAACTGTCACGAATTGGTGACACGCGAGCCATGTTCGGCCTTTATTTCTATGCACGCTCCTTCATCTGGCAAGCTGTCGTCGGATGATCTCGCTTTTTACACTTAATTGCCGGACCTTTAACACCCTTACTGACGCGTTCACTATCAGAATAGAAAGATAGTCAACGCCTCGACTTCGGGTTTTGCTGTTGGAAGGGAGGCTCCTGACAAGGAGAATGTTCACAACCATCGAGTCAGTTCTGGTCTCAGCTAGTTAGGTCAAGGGTAACACTCGAAGTAACAAAAAGAATTGGAGAACACATATAATGAACGGCAACTTTACTCAGCAAGCGAAGAAGGCTCCTCTCGTTCGGGGCCTATACGTGGCCGCACTCGTGCTAGCTTGTGCATTCGGCACGGTCACCAACGTGGCGGCGCAGAAAATCACGTCACCAACCACTCCTGCCCTTATTACGCCACCGGCGGGAAACTCTGCATTTTTGTTGGGCCACGCGAAGGGTACTCAAGGCTATGTTTGCCTGCCCAAAGGCACCGGCGCTTCCTGGACCGTCAAACCCGCTCGCCCCGAAGCCACCCTTTTTACGAGCTTCTTCGGGCAGGACTTCCAGATCATCACCCATTTCCTAAGCCCCGATACAAACCCCAACGAGTTCGCCTCAAACCCAGTACCCTTCGGTAGCGCGACGTGGCAGAGTTCCTTCGATAGCAGTAAGGTGTGGGCACAGGTCCCGCTTTCGAATTCGACCACCCCCCCTTCCCCCGCTTCAATCCCCGCCGGCTCCGACCCGAGTTGCCCGAACACCGGCTCGATTGCCTGCCTCTTGCTGCAGTCAATTGGCACGCAACAAGGACCAACGGGCGGTAAAATCCTGGCCAAAACCACCTTCGTCCAACGCTTAAACACCAAAGGTGGATCTGCCCCCGACGACGCCGACGGTTGCGGCTCCGCCGACAAGGTGGGTAACCAGAGGCTCGTGCCGTACACTGCCGACTACTATTTCTTCCGCAAGGATGAATAAGGGCTTGTGCAAATTGACTTAGCAGGCATGAAACCAAAACAGAAGGCATGTAACACTGACCGGCCGGTTCGCGCGGACTGGAGTAACAAGCGGGTAACAAGAAAGACTGGCGAAGCCCTATTACGAGCACGATGGAGAATGAACAGAATGAATATAACAAGGAGACTTATGAGATCGATACTAAGTGTAACCGCAGCCAGACTGGCTTTCGGCATGTGGGTCGCGACGTCCCTATGGGCGGCGCCCTTTTCTTTCACAACCGGCAATCCGGATGGCATGCTCGGAGCGCTGTCCCGCCGTGCCAGCCCCGGGAAACTCGAGACGGAGACGGCTGACGACTTTACGCTGGACCAGACCACGGTCATTGTCCGGGCCACAATTGTCGGGTTAGTGCCGTCGGGAACGCAACCGCAGGATATCAAGGAAGTTGAGGTCGAGGTCTATCACGTATTCCCACTCGACTCGGCCGTGCCCCCCTCCGGCAATGTGCCCTCGCGGGGCAACTCGCCCTCGGACGTCGAAATAGGCACAGCCACGAGAGCCGGAAATTCCGGGACGCTTACATTCTCCACAGACGTGCTGAATTCGAACTTCAGTGTGGGCAACACCGTGGTGAACAATCTCAAGGTTGCTACGGCCCCTCCCGGCGGGGAAGGTTCAACGGCGGGTGAAGAAGTGGAGATCACGATCACGTTCACTAGCCCAATCATTTTGCCGGCTGGCCACTATTTCTTCCGCCCGGAGGTTCTGCTGACCAGCGGAGATTTCCTCTACTTGTCCGCGCCGAAAGTGATTCCGGCGCCAAAAGATCTGCAGGCTTGGATCCGCAACTCCAACCTGACCCCAGACTGGCTGCGAATCGGCACGGACATCGTCGGCGGCGCTCCGGCACCCAATTTCAATATGACGTTTTCCCTCACCGGTGAGAGCGTTCCCGAAGCCGGAACACCCGGGCAGGCGGACTGTCACGGCAAGAGTATCTCGGCGCTCGCCCAGCAGTTTGGTGGTTCGTATTCGGCTGCCGCCACTCTCGGATTCTCGAGCGTCCAAGCGCTTCAAGATTCATTCAAGTTGTTTTGCGAACCGTAGGGCCTCCCGGGCCTGCGCATACCGGACCGGCGGCGAGCGAACGGCAACTCGCCGTTGGTCAGATTCTCAGTGCTTGATCAGGCAAGGCGGTGAGTCGGGCGTCCGCGGCTACTTCAACTCCGCCAGAGCTTTCTTCGGATCGGTCAGGAAGGCGTCATCCACTTTATCCAGCACCCGCACGTCGCCCATGTTGATCGACATCTTAGCGCTGGTGTGGTTCTTGGCGAGTTTCAGGCCGTTGTTGTCGCCATACTCCCAATCCCACGAGCCCTTGTCGCCGCTTTGCAGCTTGTAATCCCAGTGAGTCATGAGGTGGGATTGGGCGGAGACGAACGCATCGTAGCGGTCGCCGGGAGTGAGGCCCACGTGGCCGAAGGTGAGGCGCACGACGTCGCCCTTGTCGGTTCCCATCGTTTTCGGGCCGACGTACTGCAAGTTCACTCCCTGGTCGAGCCACTTCCACGGCATGGCCAGCCAGTACATGTCGTTGATGAACGCTTCGTAGGCATCCTTCACGGCTTTCGCGCCGGCCGGGCCGTCGAGTTTTTTGCCGTCCACGTAAGCGTCGCCCTTGTGGTCGTTAATATTGAACAGCACCACGCGCGGCTTACCGTCCTTGGTTTTGTCGTCCAGTCGATAGCGGCCGGTCATCTTGTCCCACAGGTGCGAGCGGCTCTCCACTACCTTGGCGCCCGTGTCGACGATGAAATCGAAGCGCACGAAATGCGCGCCGTACCAGGCCTTCTCGCCGCCCATGGCGTTCATGACGCTGTGCGCGATTTCTTCGGCCTTGGCGTCGCGGTGCGGCTCGGCGGCCGGCAGCAGGAACGCGGCCCCAATCAGAAAGGCGAGTGCGGTGCGTAGCATTAGCGCATTATAGACCGGCTTGAGGAGGGGTGGCGGAGAACTGGGTTACGTTTGTTACAAAGAGCCGTATCGCGGGATCACGCGCAAAATACGCGGCAGCCCACGCACTATTCCCACTCGATGGTTCCCGGCGGTTTGTGGGTAACATCGTAGAACACACCGCAGATCCCTTCAAGCGCCAGCAATTCGTCGGCCATGCGGCGCAGCAGGGGCTCTTCCATGGAGACCGATTGGGCGGTCATGCCGTCCACGGAATGGACGGGGCGCAGCACCACCGAATCCGGCTGCGCGGCCGAGCCCACCGGAATCAGCACTACGGGGAACTGCCACACCATTTTGTCGTAGCCGCTTTCGTGCGAAATCCGGCGGACAATGGCGTCGGCGCGGCGCAATCTTCCCAGGCGTTCCGCCGACAGCGTGCTGGCGAAAACGCGCATTTCGGCCAGAGGCCGATGGCTCGCCACGCGCGCGACTACACGATTGACACCGCGCGTCCGGTTGATCAAATCGGTGGCTTCGTTTTGCAGCGCGCCATCCTCGGCGGGGAAGCGGTCGAAGGCCAGCACCGACGCATAACTGCGCTCGTCACCCTGCACGCCCACCGACCGCACCGGCAGCAGGAAACCGTCCGGCGTGCGCGTAACCGGCTCGCCGCGCCCGGCGCACAGGCAGCGAATCGCGAGTCCGGGGCCCGGGAAAGGGTGCCGCGCGAGCACATCTTCGGCGATGCCCAGCTCGCGGCCGATCTCGCGAACCTCATCCTTATAGAAAGAGCTCAGCGGCTCGACGATGCGGTTGGCGGCCATCAGTTGCTGAATGCCGGCGACGCGATTGTGGTGCGTCTTGATGACGGCGGCTTTTTCCGTCCCGCCGGATTCGATGGTATCCGGATAGATGGTGCCCTGCCCGAGAATCCAGTGGCCGTCCAGCAGGTGATGCGACTCGATGATGCGTTCCTGCACGCGCACGAATTCCTCGCCGATGATCTTGCGCTTTTCTTCCGGATCGCGGACGGCGGCGAGAGGTTCCAGAAACTGCTGTTCGACGCGCTCGATAGCGACCGTTCCCGCGCCGAGCGAGTCGAACATGCGGCGGACGAACTCGGTTTCGCCTGCGCGCATTAGGCCGGTATCCACGTAGATGCCGCGCACGCGTTCGGGGCCGAGCGCGCGCAGGCACAATGTAAACGCCACCGTCGAATCCACGCCGCCACTGACGAAGAAGAAGACGTTGCGGGCGCCTACGGTGTGCCGGATATCTTCTTCGACAATTGGGATGCGATTGCGCGGGTCCCAGTCCTTGACGCAGCCGCAGACATCGAACAGAAAATTGGCCAGGATTCGCTGGCCTTCCGTGGTATGCACCACCTCGGGATGGAACTGCACGCTGTAAAGCCCGCGCGCCGGAGAGGCCATCGCGGCAATAGCGCAGGTGGAAGTCTTGCCGACCGTAGAAAATCCCGGGGGCAGGCCGGTGACCAGGTCGCGATGATTCATCCAGACCTGCTGCCGCTCGGGCAGCCCGGCGAATAACAGCGTCTTCGGCCCACCGTTCACGTCGAGCGTCGCCAGGCCATATTCGCCCTTATCGCCCTTTTGCACCACTCCGCCCAGCAAGTGCGCCATCAACTGCTGGCCGTAGCAGATGCCCAGGACCGCATGCGCGTCCGCGAAAATGCGCGGATCGACGGTGGGGCTGCGTTTATCGTAGACGCTGCTCGGGCCGCCGGAAATGATCAGGCCTTTGCGACCGGCAAGCTCGCTCGCGGGTGTTTCACTGGGCCGCACTTCGGCGTATACCCCGAGGTCGCGCACTTTGCGCGCGATGAGGTGGCAATATTGCCCGCCTGCGTCCAGAACTGTAATTTGTGGAACTTTGATTTGAACCGGTGGCGCGTCTATGTGCACGGACCTCTATTTTGCCTCGCGCTATCGTGACTGCGCCGCCATGCGCTGGGCGACGATTTTCCTGGAATTATCGAGCAGCACCCTGGCCTTGGGCATGGCGTCGACGGCTTTCTGCACCATGGCGTCGGTCTCGACGGCAATGCGCCGGCTCTCGTCGATGCTGAACGCCGTCAGATACATCTCCCGCTGCAGGCTCTCCTTGATCCAGACGTGGTCTTGCGCCCACTCGGCTTCGGTGAATTTGAATCCCTGCTCCATCAGATAATCATGCAGCTCGGCCAGGATTTTTTCATCCGGCACCCAGCCCTTGGGCAACTTGGCTTCGCGTTTCCCGAAGTAGTGTTTGGTGAAATTGAAGAGAGCGTATTTGCGCGCCAGGTCGGTCTGAAAGCGATCGAACTTGGGCACGAACTGCTCGTCGGGCGAGATGCCGCCGCCGCCATACACGGTCCGGCCGCTATCGGTCATCTTGACGTCTTGCGGATTTCGCGTCGCCGTATCTTTGCGGTAATAGTAATCGAAGAACGAAACATTGCTGTAATCGCGCTGGATCAACCGGCCGCTGGGCGTGTAGTATTTCGCCGTGGTCAGAGCCAACCCGGAGTTTTCCGCCAGTGGATATACGGTTTGGACCAGGCCCTTGCCGAACGTGTTGTCGCCCAGAATCCAAGCGCGGTCATGGTCCTGCAACGCGCCGGCCACGATCTCCGCAGCCGATGCCGAATACCGGTTCACCAATACGACCATTGGATAATCATGACCGCTGTTGCCTTTGCGCGCCGTGTAAGTCTTCTCGGCTGATGCCCTGCCGCGGTGCGACACGATGGTTTGACCCTTTTGCAGGAAGTGATCGGCCACCGCCACGCCTTCGTTCAACAGCCCGCCCGGATTCTCCCGCAGATCGAGGATCAGGCCGTGAATGTTGTTCTCACCCAGCTTGCGGAGCGATTCCTCCAGCTCTTTGCTGGTGTTCTCATTGAACTGGTCCACGTCCACGTACGCGATACCGGGCTTCACCCAAAGAGCTTCCTGGACACTCTTGCGCGAAATTTCGTCGCGAATGACATTGAAGGTGAGCGGCTTGTCCACGCCGTCGCGGATGACAACAATCTGCACCGGAGTCCCGCGCGGCCCTTTCAGCATGTCCGCAACTTCGGTGGTCGAAAGGTTGTCGGTCTTCTTATCGTTGACCTCGGCAATCACGTCACCCGGGCGGATGCCGGCCTTATACGCGGGCGAGCCGTTGAACGGCGCCAGCACGATGGTTTTGCCGTTGCGCGGCTGCACGGTCATTCCGACACCGTAGTAGTGGCCCTTCTGGTCCTCGCGCAGAATCTGGAAATCGTGCGGATCGAAGAAATTCGAGTGCGGATCGAGCGTCCGCAGCATGCCGGGAACGGCGCCTTTGTAGATGGCTTTATCGGGATTCACCGGATCGGCGAAATTGTCCTCTACCAGGGAATAAACCTTGGTGAAAGCCTTGAAGCTTGCGCGGATGCTGTCCTCGTCGGTTGCAGCGGCGGCCACCTCCACGCGCGGGCCATAGACACCGCCCACAACCGCACAAATCGCGATTGTCGAAAGGAAAAGAAAAAACGAACGCCTCTTATGGGCCATTCCGGGGGACCGTCCTTAGTTCTCAGTATAGCGTGGTGGCGGAGCTTTCGGTCCCGTGTCCGATTTAACATGCGCGGCACGGCGTGGAGCCAACTGATCGAGGTTCAAGGAGTTAGCCAGCCAGCTCGAGCTCGATCTTTTTCTGCGCGGGATCCAGCCGAACGATGCGGAAACTGCGGATTTGCCCGGCGCGGGCCGGTTCTCGCTTGCCCTCAGACGACCCGCCTCCGTCGCCGTGCTTCCACTTGGCGGACAGCATGGAACTGAGCGCGGACAAGTCCGCCTTCGCGGGCTCGACGCCGGCGGCGGCATCGTTTGATTCGGCGGCCGCGATGTTGCAGGACGCCTGAATGCCCTCGCCCAGCTCGACTGTGGCTTTGCCGCGCGCAATATTGGCGACGCGCCCGCTCACCAAGTCGCCCTCTTTATGCTCGGCGATGTACTCGTCGATCGAGGTGGGCTGGAGCTGCTTCAAACCGAGACGGATGCGCCGTTTTTCACGATCCACTTCGAGCACCGCGGCGCGTACCGCCTGACCCACTTTCAGCACATCCTGTGGATGATTGATGCGCTTCTCTGCGCTGATGTCGCCCACGTGGATCATGCCCTCGAGCGCTTCATCGAGCTGCACAAACACGCCGAACTTGGTCAGGCTGGTGATGGGGCCTTCGACGACCGTGCCTACCGGAAACCGTTTCTCGGCTTGCGCCCACGGATCGCCCAGAGCCTGCTTGAGGCCCAGCGAGATGCGACGCTCCGGGGCATTGACGCCCAGCACCACGGCTTCGACCGCGTCGCCCGGCTTGACCACGTCGGAAGGCTTGCGCACCTTCTTCGACCAGGAGAGCTCCGAGACGTGAATCAAGCCCTCGATGCCGGGCTGGAGCTCGACGAACGCGCCAAAATCGGTGACTCGCGTGACCGTGCCGCGTACCCGCTCCCCGGCTTTGAATTGCTCGGCCACGAGCGTCCACGGATCGGCTTGCAATTGTTTCATGCCGAGCGAAATACGGCGGCCGCGCTTGCCACTGCCGCGCTCGATCTTGAGGATCTGCACCTCAACCTGGTCGCCGGGCTTCAGCAAATCCGAAGGTTTGTTGACGCGGCCCCAGGCCATGTCGGTGACGTGCAGCAGGCCATCGAAGCCGCCGATATCCACAAACGCGCCGAAGTCGGTGAGCGTGCGCACGGTGCCTTGGACGATGGCGCCTTCCTTCAAGTCTGCCATCCGCTGCTCGCGGTTGCGGGCTTCTTCCTCTTCGAGGATGGCGCGCCGGTCCACCACCACGTCTTCATCAGCCACATCCACCTTGATGATCTTGCAGGTGATTTCCTGGCCGACGAGCTTTTCGAGTTCAGCGGCGTCTTTGGCGCCACTGCGCGAGGCCGGCATGAAAGCGCGCACGCCAATATCCACGCTCAAGCCGCCCTTAACCACTCCACTGACGACGCCGGCGATGCTGCGCTTCTCCTGAAAGGCTTTCTCCAGGCCCGCCCAGTCCTTAGGGCGCTGCACCTTGAGTTTGGAAAGCAGGTAGTACCCTTCGTCGTTCCGCCCGGTGATGGCGACGCGCAACTTGTCGCCGGGCTGCACGGCGATCGCGCCGCTCTTGTCGCGAAACTCGGCCGCAGGCACGATGCCCTCGATCTTCATACCGATATCGACAAAGACCGAATCGCCGGTGACGGAGATGACGGTGCCTTCGCGGTCGTCACCCCGCGCTAACCCCTGCGAGACGTGCGTCTGTTCGAATTGTGTGAGAATATCGCCGAAAGAGGACTTTGGTTCCGCGCCGGTGGCTTCCGGATCGCGTCCTACTACAGGGTTGGGCATGAGACTTTGTTTTTATTTTGGCACAATCGCGGATAAGATAGCGACTTGGCTGGATGGGAGTCCATGCTGCGGTGGATGCGGTGGGTACGTCCGCAGGACGTCGTGCTCCTGGTGCTGTTCGCCGCCATGTTGCTGGCGAGCCCCACGTTGGATGCCACGGAGGCGTTGCTGCTGGCCGTGCTGGGGGCGCTTCAGGTCGCGGGACCGAAGTTATCATTTTTGCAGTCGGCGCGCGGCAAAGTCCTGTGGATCATTCTCCAGGTGCTTTCCGCCTACCTGCTGATCGGGTACACCGGGGGCCTGATCAGCAATTACTATCTGATCCTGCTGCTGCCGGTGATCTCGGCGGCAACGTATCTCGATGTAGTGGGAACCCTGTTGTTCGTCCTGCTCTCCTGCGGTTCCTATATTTCGTTCGTCATGTTCGTGGACTTCAGCCGGTTCAGCATCGATCCGGACCAGATTCGCGTGCTGGTGATGCGGCTGCTTTTCCTCGCCATCGCCGGAAATCTGGTGAATGTGCTGGCTCAGGAATTACGTGTGCAGTCGTCCAAATACCAGAAGGTGGGCGAGGAACTCGCCGACGCCAACCGGAATCTGCGCGAAGCGGAAATGGCGGTGCGGCGATCGGAGCGGCTGGCGGCGCTGGGGCAGTTGTCGGCCGGACTGGCTCACGAGCTTCGCAATCCGCTCGGGACGATGCGAGCCTCGGCGGAAATGCTGACGAAATACGTGGCCGTGGAAAACGAACTGGCGCGCGAGATGGCGGGCTTCATTTCGAGCGAAGTGGACCGGACCAATTCTCTGGTCACGCGCTTTCTGGAATTCGCGCGGCCGCTCAAGTTGAGGCCCGGAGTCGTCGACATCACGGAAGTGCTGGACCGGGCCGTGGCGCTGGTGGAGCGCGATGCGACGCGGTACCACGTGACGTTTTACAAGAACTATTCACCGGACCTGGCGCCGTTTCCCCTGGACGCCGAGCTGATGGAACGCGTCTTCTATAATCTGCTTCTCAATGCCGCGCAGGCGAGCGCGGAAGAGGGCGCGATCACGGTGAAGACGCGCGCGGTGAATGGGACCGCAGAGGTGGCCGTGATCGATCGCGGGCCGGGCGTCGACCCAAAAATTATGGAGCAGATTTTCAATCCGTTCTTTACCACCAAGCCCGATGGCGTGGGGCTCGGGCTGGCTATTGTTTCCAAAATAGTGGACGAGCACGGCGGTAGAATAACGGTAGAAAGCGAACCTGCAAAAGGCACGGTGTTTCGCGTTTACCTGCCAATCCAGCCAAAAACATGAAGCATCGCATCCTGGTGGTGGACGACGAGGAAAAGCTGCGCCGCGTAATCGAGCTGCAGCTTTCGACAGCTGGATTCGAGGTGGACAAAGCCGCGTCCGCCGAAGAAGCGCTCAAGCTGGTGGACCGCGCGGACCTGGTTCTGACGGACCTCAAACTGCCTGGAATGGATGGGCTGGCGCTGCTGGCCGCGATCCGGCGGCAGAACACGCACGCGCCGGTGGTCGTCATGACGGCCTTCGGAACGATTGAAGTGGCGGTCGAGGCCATGAAGGCGGGCGCGGTGGATTTCCTGCTAAAACCTTTTTCGCTCGACCATTTGATGGCGGTGATTCAAAAAGCGCTCGAAGTGCGCGCGCTGCGCGATGAGAACCGGCAGCTGCGCGAAGAGTTGGGCAAGCGGTATCAGTTCGACAACATCATCGGCAGGAGTCCGGCGATGCAGGAAATTTTCGCCACCATCGAGCGTGTGGCGCCCACGCGCGCGACGGTACTTTTGGCGGGCGAGAGCGGCGTGGGAAAAGACCTGATCGCGCGCGCCATTCATTTCCACTCTCCGCGCCGCGACCGGCCATTCGTAAAAATCAACTGCACGGCGCTCCCCGAGAACCTCATGGAGAGTGAACTGTTCGGCTACGAGAAGGGCGCGTTTACAGGCGCCAATACCACCAAACCCGGTAAGTTCGAGCAGGCGGACACGGGCACGGTATTTCTTGACGAGATCGGCGACGTGCCGGGCTCGGTTCAAGTGAAGTTACTACGCATTTTGCAGGAACGCGAGTTTGAACGGCTGGGCAGTAATCAAACGCGTCATATTGACGTGCGCGTGATAGCCGCCACTAATCAGGACTTACGCGCGGCGCTAGAGCAGGGCACGTTTCGCGAAGACCTTTATTACAGATTGAATGTCGTTCCCATCAATATCATTCCCTTGCGCGAGCGCAGGCAAGATATTACGTTTCTGGCGGAACACTTTCTGCATAAGTATGCCGAGGAAATGGGAAATAATATTACGGCGATTACGCCAGCAGCCATGAGTAAGTTGGCTGAGTATCATTGGCCGGGCAACGTGCGCGAGTTAGAGAATATTATCGAGCGTAGTGTCGTCATGTGCACCGGCAGTGTCCTGGATGCGGCCGATATCAAACTGGATAATGCGCCCAGACCGCGCAGTGCCGGCGGAGATTTCTCCCTGCCGCCGGGTATGACGCTCGATCAGTACGAACAGGAACTCATCCGCGAAGCGCTCAAGCGTGCCGATGGGAATAAGAGCCAGGCCGCACGCGCGCTGGGCCTGACACGCAACGCTTTGCGGTACCGGCTGACGCAGATGGGGCTGGAACCCGAGGGCGGCCAGCCCCAGGACTGAGCTACCGCCTGCTGTCGCGGTGGAGGTCATGGCGCTCGGCCGGCTGATCAGGTTGCCGTCCACCGAAAGCACCAATGGCACAGCCAGTAACCAGTGCGCCGCATCACAACCCGGACAAGTTAGTATAGTTTCGCTTTGATATTCCTATTTTTTGCTCCAGCCTATTTTCCGCCACCTTGCCGGCAGCGAGACGTAACTATCTGGACTGGAGAAACACAAACCTGCCCGTGAGCGCGCGGCAGGTGATGGATGTTACAGTCCTAAAGAGGAGCTACAAACTATCCGTGATTGAATACCGAGTGGGCAACAACCTGGACTTAGATGAAGTCATCAATCTTTACCGTGCGTCCACCTTGGGCGAGCGGAGACCGGTCGAGGAGCGCGAACGCATGGGAGAGATGCTGCGCAACGCCAATCTCGTGATCACCGCCTGGGACGGCATTCTTCTGGTTGGCATTTCACGATCCGTGAGTGATTTCGCGTATTGCACTTACCTGTCGGATCTGGCGGTACGGATGTCACACCAGCGGCGGGGTATCGGCAAGGAGCTGGTCCGGCTCACCAAGCTGGAATCAGGTCCCAAGACAACCGTGATCCTGCTCGCGGCGCCCAAGGCCGTGGACTATTACCCGCACATCGGCTTCACACAACATCCTTCGGCGTGGACCCTTCGCTGAGGCGCCGCCGTCATTTGGGAGAGTCCCAAACGGTCGTCGCCTTTCGCTCCTCCGCCGGCGCCATGCCGGACTTCAGCATCGCGCGCGCGCAATTGTATCCGGGAGCACCCATAACGCCGCCGCCGGGATGCGCGCCCGAGCCGCATAAATAAAGCCCGCGGACCGGTGTGCGATATCGCGCCCACCCGGCCACCGGCCGCATGACAAACATTTGATCGAGGCTCATTTCACCATGAAAGATGTTGCCGCCGGTGATCCCGAAACGGCGCTCGAGATCAAGCGGCGTGAGCACCTGCCGGTGCACCACGATCGAGCGGATGTTGGGTGCGTACTCTTCGAGTACGGTGAGCACGTGGTCGGCGTAAGGCTCGCGAATCTCGTCCCATTTCAGGCCGCGCAGCGTGTAAGGCGCGTATTGCAAAAAGATCCCCATGATGTGATGACCGGGCGGCGCAAGCGAAGGGTCATACATGGTGGGAATGGTCATCTCGAGCAGCGGACGCTCCGAAGGCCGGCCGTATTTGGCGTCGTCCCAGGCCTTCTCGACGTACTCGATGGACGGGCAGATGTGCATGGTGGCGCGGTGCTGCGGACCTGCGCCGGGCAGTGCGCGGAAATCGGGAAGCCCGGACAGCGCCAGGTTCATCTTGAGCGAAGTGCCTTCAGTGCGGAAATGCCGGATGGAATCGCGGAACTCCGGATCGAGATCTCCCTCTTCCAACAGCCGCAGGAACGTGGCGTGCGGATCGAGATTCGATGCCACCATGTCGGCGTCAATCTCTTCGCCTGTGGAGAGCACCACACCGCGGACGCGATTATCGCTGACAGCGATTTTCTTGACGGGCGCGTTGATGCGAATCTCGGCGCCATGCCGGCGGGCGGATTGGGCAATGGCTTCCGAGATGGCGCCCATGCCACCGCGCACGAATCCCCATAAGCCCCGCTTTCCGCCGACACCTCCCATGCAATGATGCAGCAGGATGTAAGCCGTGCCGGGCGATCGCGGGCCGCCATTGGCACCGATCACGCCATCGGTGGCGAGCGTGACTTTGATTTCGGGCGACTCGAACCATTCGTCCAGCAGATCGGCGGCGCTCTGAGTGAATATCTTTACCAGGCCGACGATCTCGCGGCGGTTGAGTTTGCGCAGGCGGGCAGCCACCTTGATGTAATCGATGAAATCGCCCACGCCGTGCGGCGGAAACTCGGGCGGGGTCGTGAGCAGCAGCGATTCCACCACTTGCGCCAGTTTCTCCAGATGCTGCTCGAACGCCGGATAGGTTTGGGCGTCGCGCTTGGAAAATTTGGCAATCTCATCGAGCGTCTTGCGCTCGTCCTGCCACATGAAGAAGTGCCGTCCATCGGGAAATGCCGAGAAGAAAGCCGGGTCCTTGGCATCCACCAGGTAGCCGAAACGCTCCAATTCGAGTTCACGCACGATGCGTTCCTGCAGCAGACTGGACAAGTATGCGGCGCTCGAAACACGAAAACCGGGCCAGAGTTCTTCGGTGACCGAGCAGCCGCCCACCATCTCGCGCCTCTCGAGCACCAGCACCTTCCGGCCCGCGCGCGCCAGGTAAGCGGCGGTGACCAGCCCGTTATGGCCGCCGCCCACGATCACAACGTCAAATCGATTTCCGTTCATGAAAAGTAATTGAAAATGTTACGCGCGCCGCCGGAACGCCACCACCGCGATCGGCGGCAGTGTAATCGAAATGCTATTCGGACGGCCATGCCGCTCGACCGCCCGGGATTGAATGCCGGCGCCGTTTCGCACGTTGCCGCCGCCGAAGCATTCGGCGTCGGTATTGAAGACTTCATCGTAAACCCCTGCGGCCGGTACGCCAAATTCGTATCCGGCGCGCACCACCGGCGTGAAATTGCAGCAGAACAGGACGAAGTCGTTCGCATCCGCCGCTTTCCGGAGAAAGGCAATGACGGAGTGTTCGACGTCCCGAAAGTCCACCCACTCGAATCCGGAATAGTGAAAATCCACTTCATAGAGCGCCCGATTCCCACCATAGAACCGGTTCAGCTCGCTCACGAAAACCTGCAGCTTGCGATGATAGTCGAATTGAATGAGGTCCCAGGGGATGCCCGCCGCGTGATTCCACTCCTCGTATTGCCCGATTTCCGAACCCATGAACAATAGCTTCTTGCCCGGATGAGCATACATGTACGCCAGAAAGGCGCGCGCGTTGGCGAAGCGCTGCCACTCGTCGCCCGGCATTTTGCGCAGCAGCGACCGCTTGCCGTGCACCACCTCATCGTGCGAAATGGGCAGCACGAAATTTTCGGTGAAAGCGTACAGCATGCTGAACGTGATGCTGTTGTGGTGGTGCTTGCGATGGACCGAGTCTATGCTGAAATACTCCAGCATGTCATGCATCCAGCCCATGTTCCACTTCATCGTGAAGCCCAGCCCGTTCAAATAAACGGGCCGCGATACACCGGAGAATGCGGTGGATTCTTCCGCGATGGTCACCGCTCCGGGAACCTGGTGGGCCAGTTCGTTGAAGCGGCGTAGAAAATCGATCGCCTCGAGATTTTCGTTGCCGCCGTACTGGTTGGGAATCCACTCGCCGGGCTCGCGCGAGTAATCCAGATACAACATGGAGGCCACGGCGTCCACGCGCAAGCCATCGATGTGGTATTGCTTCAGCCAGAACAGGGCATTGGAAATGAGAAACTCGCGGACTTCATTGCGTCCATAGTTGAAGATCAAGGTGCCCCAGTCGCGGTGCTCGCCCTTGCGCGGATCGGCATGTTCATATAGCGCGGTGCCGTCGAAATACACCAGGCCGTGCGCGTCTTTTGGAAAATGCGCGGGGACCCAATCCACAAGGACCGCGATCCCTTCCTGATGGCAGCGGTCCACCAGATACATGAAGTCTTCGGGCGGCCCGAAACGGGAAGTTGGCGCGTAGTAGCCGATCAGCTGGTAGCCCCAGGAGCCGGAGAACGGGTGCTCCATGATGGGAAGAAACTGCAGATGCGTGTAACCCATGCGACGCGCGTATCCCACCAGCGTTTCGGCCATTTCGCGGTAGGTGAGCGGCTCCCCGTGCGGGCCGCGGAACCAGCTCTCGGCGTGCACTTCATAAATGGAGACGGGCTCGCGCAACCAGTCTTTGCGAGCGCGCGCTTCCATCCAACCTTGATCGCCCCATGCGTACTTATCAAGATTGGCGACAATAGATGCGGATTTCGGCGGCTTCTCGCAGTAGAACGCGTACGGATCGGCTTTGAGCTGGCGATAAGCGCGAACTCGCGAGCGCACGTTGTACTTATAAGCGCAGCCTTCGCCGGCGCCGGGCAAAAAGAATTCCCAGATGCCACCGTCGCGCAGCCGCATGGGGTGGCGGCGCGTGTCCCAGTCGTTGAAATCGCCCACCAAAGTCACGGCTTCAGCGTTGGGCGCCCATACCGCGAAACGGGTGCCATGCACGCCGTCCACTTCCATCAGGTGCGCTCCCAGCATGGCGTAACTTTCAAAGTTGGTGCCTTCGCCGTGCAAGTGAAGCTGGAAGCTTGAAAGCAGCGGCGGAAACCGGTAGGGATCTTCGTACTCCACCGAACGGCCGTCGCGTAGCCGGGCGCGAATCCGGTAAGTCTGCTGCTCGCCATCCAACTGAGCGACGAAAAGACCTTCCTTATGCCGCTTGACCATCGGGCGGACGATCTCACCGATCACGACTTCCGCCGAATCGGCTGGCGGCAGGAACGTCCGTACCTCCCAGTGCGGCTGGGCATCCCGCTTTTGCACCATGTGTGGGCCAAGCACGCGAAATGCGTCGCCGTGATAGCCGCCCACGATGGCTTCGATGTCTGCAACGGTCATGCGAGCCTTATATTATTGCAGGATGCCCGGCTGCCACGAAGTTCCCAAGGCGGAACTGCACTTACATCTGGAAGGCTCGGCGACGCCGGAGACGATGCTTGAGCTGGCGCCGGAGGCCTCCGCGGAGGAGATCCGCGCGCGGTTCCGCTTCAGCAGCTTCGCGGGTTTCCTCGAGTGTTTCAAGTGGGTAGTGGAGCGCCTGCGGGGTCCGGAAGATTATGCGCTGGTCACGCGGCGGCTCTTGGAGACGCTGGACAGCCAGAATGTCCGGTACGCGGAGATTACGCTATCCGCCGGCGTGGTGCTTTGGAAAAAGCAGAAGTTCGGGCCAATTTTTGAGGCGGTCCGGCGGGAGGCGGCGCAGTCGCCGGTCGAGGTGCAGTGGAATCTCGACGCGATCCGCCACTTTGGCGCGGAGCACGCGATGCAGGTCGCGGAGCTGGCGGCGGAGTATGTGGACGATGGTGCTGTCTCATTTGGGATCGGCGGCGATGAGGAACGCGGTCCGGCCGGCTGGTTCACGGATGTCTATCGTTTCGCCCGCGCCAAAGGATTGCGCTTGACGGCACATGCGGGCGAGACAGCGGGGCCGGAGTCGGTATGGGAGGCGCTGCGCCTCGGCGCCGAGCGCATCGGGCATGGCATCCGCGCGGTGGATGATCCCTCGCTGATGCGGCATCTGCGCGATGAAAATATTCCGCTCGAGATCTGCATTTCAAGTAACGTCGCTACCGGCGCGGTTCCGTCGCTCGCGGCGCATCCGGTCAGGCGGCTTTACGACGCCGGCGTGCCCATCACTCTGAACACCGATGATCCCGGATTGTTCGGCACCACGCTCGAGAAGGAATTCGATCTTGCGGCACGCGAGTTTGGGTTCTCGGAACGGGAACTCGCGCAGATCGCCGAGAACGGATTTCGTTACGCGTTTGGGCACGCGACACCGGAACCGCCCGGTGCGAAAAAGGTCGGCCAGCGTCTCTAATCCCGGATCGCGGCGGCGGCGATCTGCGCGATATCCAGTAGCTTTGGCGGGTTCTGCGATACCGCGGCCAGCGCATCGCGGAACATCGACTGGCAGAACGGGCAGGCCACGCCAACCGTCGCCGCGCCCGTGGCCGCCAACTCCTCGGCGCGTGCCATGTTGACGCGTTTGCCTTTCTCTTCTCCGAGAAACATCTGGCCGCCACCGGCGCCGCAGCAGAAGGATCGCTCGCGGGCGCGTGGCGGATCGGACTGATCGGCGAAGCGCTCGATCACCGAACGCGGCTCGTCATAAATATTGCGATAGCGGCCGAGGTAACAGGGATCGTGATACACCACCGACTCCCGGGGCCCGGCGAATTTGGCGGGCGCGGGCAGCCGCTCGCGGTTCCGCGCCATCAGTTCGCTGTGATGCTCGATCTGGAACGACGCTCCGAACTCTTTCCAGTCCTCGCCAATGGTCCGTACGCAATGCGGGCAAATCGAAACCATCTTCTTCACGCCGCTCTCGTTGATGTGTTCGATATTTGGCTCGGCCAACTGCGAGAAAAGGTAATCGTTGCCCAGGCGGCGGATGGGATCGCCGTTACACTTCTCCTTGCGCAGGACGCCGAAAGTGATGCCCAGATGCCGCAGCACGCGCGTGAATGCCAGAACGATCTCGCGGCCGTGCGGATCGTAAGCGCCCATGCAACCCAGCCACAGGCAGTACTCCTGCGTTCCATCGAAGATGGGCAGTGCATGCTTCTCGATGAACTTTTGCCGCTCACTCGAGGGGAAGCCGAGCGAGTTGCCGTTACGCTCGAGCGTCAGGAAGAGTTTGGTGCCATATTCGTCTTCCCATTTGCCGGTGTTCACGGCGCCTCGACGCAACCCGATGATCACGGGCAAGTGCTGGATGCCGACCGGACACGAGTACTCGCAGCCCCCGCATGTAGTGCACTGGAATGCCGCCTCGCTCGAAATGTGAGGGCCCAGCAGCGCCTGGTCCGATTGTGGACCGTGCCCATTCAGGTAGCCCCGTATCCCCAGGATGATTTCCTTGGGATTGAGCACTTTGCCGGTGTTGTAAGCCGGACAGAGCTCCGTGCAGCGGCCGCATTCGACGCACGAGTACGCCTGGAGCGCAATCAACTTCGTGACATCTTTGCCGGTATTGAGCCCGAAATCCTCATCGCCGGAGAGCGGTGGAATCGCGCTGAAGCCCTCACGGCGGGCGAAGATCGTGAGCGGGCTCAACACTAGGTGCAGGTGCTTGGTGTTCGGAATCAAAGGCAGGAAAAGCAGCAGGGTCAGCGTGTGGACCCACCAGTTGATCCGGCCGGCGGCCGCGTCTTCGGTAAACCCGAAGCCCGCCAGATAGGTGATCATGAGCAGGAAAATCAGGAGCGCGATGACGCCCGATTCCGGCGACACCTTGCCCAGCCAGACGGGCCGGACGATGAATCGCCGCACCGCGAGACCTGTGATCGATACCGCCACGAAAACCGCGAATACGGCGACGAATCCAAAATAGACCTGGGCAAAGATGAAGTCGCGCGGAATGAGCGTCACCCCGAATCCCGCCGCAATGTGGTTGACAGTCACAAGCGCGAACGCACAGAAGCCCCAGAAGACGAATGCATGCGCGAGACCGGCGGCAGGCCGATCGAAAATGACTTTACCCTGCAGCAACACTTCCCAAATGAAGCGGCCAACCCGCGGCCCGACGGGCCTGAGGCTCCAGGTCGTTTCCGGTCTTGCGGCGCGTATCACACGGACCACTCTGCCGAATCGGACCCAGAATAGAGATGCCGACGCGCAGATCAGCGCGGCGAGGATCAACATTTCCGCAAGCGATGGCCGCATTGTTCTTTGATTAGACTAGCATCCGCGGGCGAGCATGCAAGCGGGTTCGCTACAATGAGCTTCGCGGGAGACAGGGTCGTTTTGCGAGTGATCGTATCGGGGGCCGCGGGCTTTATCGGCTCGCACATGTGCGACCGGCTGCTGGCTGAAGGCCACACCGTCGTCGGTCTCGACAATTTTCTGACCGGCTCCGAGCGCAATCTGGAGCACCTGGCAGGTCAACCGCGATTCCGGCTCGTCCGCCACGATGTCACGCTGCCGCTCGGGCTCGATAACCCCATCGACGCCGTGATCCATATGGCCTCGCCCGCCAGCCCCAAAGATTACTTGCAGCACCCCATTGAAACGCTGGACGTGGGCTCGGCCGGCACGCGGCAGATGCTGGAGATGGCGCGAGCGTACAATGCCGGCTTTCTGCTCACATCCACTTCAGAAACCTATGGCGATCCCCTGGTGCATCCGCAAGTCGAGACGTACTGGGGCAACGTGAACCCAGTAGGGCCGCGCTCGTGTTACGACGAGAGCAAGCGCTTTGCCGAAGCGCTGACCATGGCGTTCCATCGCACCTACAAAATGCGCACGAACATTGCGCGCATCTTCAATACGTACGGTCCGCGCATGAAGCTGAACGATGGGCGCGTGGTCCCGGCGTTTCTCGACCAGGCGCTGCGCGGCGAGCCGATGACGGTTTTCGGAGATGGTTCGCAAACACGCAGCTTCTGTTACGTCAGCGATCTGGTGGACGGCCTATATAGGCTCATGCAATCCGACGAGCGCTATCCCGTGAATCTCGGCAACCCGGAGGAAATGACCATCTTGGAATTTGCAGAGCATATCCGGCGGCTAACGAGTTCGAAGTCAGGCATCCTTCACGAGCCGCTTCCGCAGGACGATCCCAAGCAGCGCAAGCCCGACATCGGGAAGGCGCGCCGCATCCTGGGTTGGGAACCGCGCGTGTCGCTTGAAGACGGCTTGCGCCAGACCATCGAGTACTTTCGTGCGCAGCAGGCGCCGGCGGCCTGAGTCGCGTTGGGGCCCGCGCGACTATCCATTCGGATATGGGTAGGGCAGATCGGATAGTCAATTCACGGAAGACCGGCTGGCGATCGACTGCTGGGTCCCAAAGCGGTAACCCACATCAACTCCGCCAGTTATCGCCATCGGAACAACCGTCTCGCACCATCCTTCTTCTTTGGTACCTGCATTGCTATCTCGATAGCGAGGACAGAAACACTGTAGTTGGTCCGGAATAACGCTGGGTACTCTCTGAATCGCGGCGCATCGAACGTTGCGCACTTCTTCCACCGTGCGGATCGGAAGAAGAAGGTCTCCGCGGGCCTTGCTCATTTCGAAGGGGACCGGCCGCACTTCCAGGTCAGTGAAAGTGACAGAATCTATGTTCGCCGCCAACGTATACGAAAGCTCTCGCCACCCAGAACGCGACACCATGCCTCCGCTGACCAGCCGCGAGGTCGATGTCGTCAAACTTGTAGCGGACGGCAAGACCTACAAGGAGATTGCCCAGATCCTCGGCCTATCTTTCAAGACCGTCGATTCTTATTCGCAGCGGATCAAAATCAAAACGCAGTGCCATTCGGTGGCCCTGCTGGTGAGGTTCGCCATCAAGAACGGGCTGGTGGAGCTGTAAGAGCCGGCACTCTATTTGAACGTGACCGTCAGGGTCGTTGAACCACGCAACTCTCGTCCATCGGGCTGCCTGAGGTATCATTAACCGCCTTTATGTGAACCTGCAGAGCACCGCAATTCAATCCGACGTTGTGACGCCGCCGGTGGCAATTTGATACAAGTTAATCACGACATGGCAAATGGTAACAGCACTGTCGATGCGAACACTTGGCAGCATGTGGAGGATCTCCTCAAAGCATGGCAGAAAAGCACATTCGCACAAACATGTTTCTCCACTAATATTACCGCTGGTTTGAGTATTATCCGGTATACCCAAGAAGTAGGAGGAGGCCAAGGAATGGCGCGGGGGCGACAAACCAGTTCAGAACAGGCGACGGAAACTGTCAGGCGGACTACATTAGTTCTTCCGGCAGCGCTCGATCAGAATCTTGAGATGTTGTGTGCGATGCGTGGCGTAGCAAAGGGAGAGGTGATCAAGACTGTGTTGTCTGAATTTCTCTCGAAGCAGAGTCTCCAGCCGGACAAGAGCCCAAAAAATATTTCTATCGTATATTGATGGAGCGGAGGGCGTGGCGATGAAAAACAAGTTGTTTGATACCTTCGCAATCCTGGACTTCTCGAAGCAAATGGACCCAACCCGCCGTTGCCCGTTCTACTGTGCCCTGTGTGAACCCATCTCTTGCCGAAGCCTCCTTGCACTACCTGTAAACTTTTCGTAGAAAGCTATCAACATCCTTTACCCTCCCCTTTACGCTGGTGAGAAGAACGCGGCCAAGCTCAGCGAAGTATTCTTTATTTACGACCTCAATGTCATATGCCAGAACGGGGTACGCCCGATCGGCGAGAATCGCGCGTTTTTGATATTCCCGGACGATTGGATCCAGCCAATCGGCAGCACTCTCCTTAAACCCCTCATATGTGCGTAGGTCTTTCTTGGCTGGAGGCGATTTCATTTCTTAGTAGATCTTCAACAGTATACTTCCCCCGTAAAGAAGTTGGAGCAGGGCCACAGTCAACTCAGAGACCAGATCAAGTCCATAGGAGTACGTGCTCCCGTTGAAAGAGCCTCAATACACCACACGCCGACCTCATCGAGGCCCACGGCGTTGTTGCGGCGATCATGGAGGCCAGTGGTTCGGGCGGTTTCGTGGTGCAGGTTCGGCGATGCTGATCGAAACGTTGAATGAGGGCCGTAGCGCACGATTTCCTAGGACGCGGGCAGCGGGTGCTTGAGCAGAGGTTTGAGCACCCATCGAATCGGTTCCGTTCCTTCGTTCAGAATCGCCAGATACGGCTCGTAGACAAACAACCGGTGGCGCTCGCGCCCGGTAATTTCACGCAGGATGCCCAGGTGCCGCATGTGCTCCAGTGACTTTGCAACCGTAGGTGCAGAAATCCCGATCTTCTGAGCGGTTGCGGGGATTGAGACGATTGGATTGCGTTGCATGTGCTGGAATACGCGCAGCACAGAAGCCGCCGGGCGACCAAGGGCCTTGATCCGCCGTTGGTCCTCTTCGAACAGCGCAACGATACGACGCGCAGCGCTTGCACCCTGGTCTGCAGTCTCTTTCACGCCGGTGAGGAAGAAGTCGAGCCAAACTTCCCAATCGCCCTTAACGCGGACGCGATCTAGAAGATCGTAATAGGCTGTGCGGTGAGCCTTAAAGTAGAGGCTCAAATACAGAATCGGCTCTCGGATGACATTCTGCGCGCATAGGAGGAAAGTAATCAGTAGCCGTCGAATCTCCCGTTACCATCGAGAAATGGATGGATAGTCTCGAACTGCACGTGAACCAGGCCGGCCTTAATGAGCAGTGGGAGATCCGGTCGGTCTTCGTGCAAAAAGAGTTCAAGACTGCTCATGCAATCGAGCGTTCGATCCGATGCGATTCCGGATCAGGTGCCACCGTTCCTGCCACCCTCAGTCGCCGATGCGAGAGAGTTCTGTGACCATCTGCTCTCGGCGCTCCAGAGAATCGAGATCGGCAAGAAGTTGGGCGGCATCAGCGAAGACACTCTGGGTGCCTACTTTTTCAGGGTGCCTGAAGTACATCTGTACTGGATGGTCATCGGCTTGGTGGCCGGAGTTCTGGGTATCACCGTCGAATCGCGTACCGTCGAGGTCGCCACACATGAACTCGCACATGCATACAGCCATCTGGGGCGAGATATCGATAGGAAGAAATGGGAGACCGAAGCTTTTGCACGTACCGATCTGAACATCGTGGAAGGCATTGCTCAGTTCTACACAGAAGTCGTCGCAGGCAAACTGGAGACTCGAAATCCTCCTGTTTTGCCGGCCTACCAGAAGCTGACTGAAATCCAGCAGGGTCCTACCGGGTTCACGAGGAATGGGCGAAGAGGAAATCCGCGGCAAAGACACTCCGATGCCCCAAGCAGGAGAAATCGTTCGCGCAACAATTGTCCAATGTCGAAGCCGACACGTAAGCGACTACGGGGTGATGAAGCAAATCATCGAGAGTTCCGCAAACCAGCTGGCCGGATCATCAGTAGCGCCGCCACACGGTGCAGGGTGAAAAGGGCTTTCTAAGCACGCAGAACGCATGCCATGCAGGAGCGTTTGGTCGGGGCGATGCGCGACGACGTAGACGCATTGGCGCGAGACGTCCAGCGGGCGAGAACTACGAAGGATGAGCGGATCACCGCAAACACCGTGATGCGCGGCGCAACTCCTCATGGACAACTATCGCTTTGAGCGGAGCGATGTGGCCAACAGGGAAGAGGAACTTTACCGGCTAGTCGATGGAAAGTTGAAGGGGCGGAGCGCGGGGTGGTCCTTGGGCACTTCTGTGCTGTACCTAACGGTGCATGGTCATACGACCGTCTGAACTGGAAGAGCTCGCGAGCAGGCTGCGGGAGGCGATTCGGGAAGAACTGAAAGCGTCCTCCGGAGGACTGCCTTTCAGGGCATTCGTCACGAAGGTCATCTCCACATGATCCTGGAGCCAGAAGGAGAGACGCGCGCGGCTCAGTAACAGACCGTGAGCGGATGAATGCCTATTTTACTTTGGCAAATTCGATAAACGTCCGGGCTACCGCGCCGACGACTGCTTCCCAGTACCGGCGTCCTTTTTCATCCGACGCTTGATCGGGGCTGTCGGAGTAACCATCGATGCCTTTCCAGAAATTGTGGATCTCGTGACGATAAGGCGAATGGAAATTGCGCGGATCTGTGTCGGGGACATCGTCCCTGTGCGGACGCGAGGCGGCTACAAGATCCGGTCGTTGTGCGAGCATCATCGAGGTTTCGAATACGCCGGCGTGGCCCGGCAGACGGCAACCGAGGTGCGCCCGCTGCCCGATCAACGCATCCCAGGCGATGGTCCAATAGGAAGCGGCAGCGATGCGGGCAGGCAACTCGAGAGCTACGTCGCGCGCGGCGAGTTGCGCCAGCTCATGATTGCCGCCATGCCCGTTCAGCAGAAAGATCCGGCGGAAGCCGTCAGTCACCAGAGATCGCAAGAGATCGCTGAGCACGCGGTAGTAAGTTTCGGTCCGCAGCGATAGAGTAGCGCCGAAAATCAGGTGGTGATCCGACGAGCCGAAGGGAAGCGCCGGTGCGACGGTGATGGCGATTTCCGCGGCGGCGCGTTCAGCGGCAGACTGCGCCAGGCGGTCCACGGTAAAAAAATCTGTTCCTGCCGGCAGGTGCGGACCATGTTGCTCGGTTGCGCCGAGGGGCAGTACCACGATGGTTTCACCGGCAATGGCGCGAAGCTCCTGGCGCGTCATTTCCGCAAATAGAATTCGGCTCGGTTTCATAGCTTCAGATCTCGCATTTATACTCCCGGATGACATCCCAGTTCAATTCCACACCCAACCCAGGGCCATGGGGCGGTGTGAGGTAGCCTCGCGCAATGGGAATCGGATTTTGAACGATGTCTCTCAAATACCGAACCGGTCCGAAACACTCGCACGCGTAAGGCAGATTGGGAACGGCGACTCCGAGGTGCGCGCAAGCCGCAGTGCCGATTCCCAATTCGGCCTGGCTGCCGATAATGCACGGGATGTCCAGCGCGCCGGCGAAGGCAAAAATCTGCGCAGCAGCGACGAGGCCGCCCGCTTCCACGACGTAAACATTCAGAACGTCCACGGCTTGAGAGCGTGCCAGTTCATAGGCGTCACGCAGAGTTTGGCAGCTTTCATCGGCCATCACCGGCAGCGCCGTCATCTGGCGCAGAGCGCGCAGGCCGTCCAGGTTGTGCCGCGGCAGCGGCTGCTCAATCCATGCGATGGGCGCAATGGCGGCGAATGCCTTTATGGCATGGGCGGCTTCGGCGACCGAGTGCCACGCTCCATTGGCATCGAGCCGCAACGGCATGCCGGGGCCCACGGCCTGCGTCACCGCCTCGACGGCCGCAAGATCGTCTGATAGTTGCCGTCCGACCTTCAGTTTGATGGCGTGATAGCCCTCTTCTTTTCCTTTTACTGCATCGGCGGCCATTTCCCGCGGCGATTTTTGATAAATACCCCATGCCAGCGGAATGCGCTCGCGCATACGTCCACCGAGGAACTCGAAAACGGGAACGGAGTAGTGCCGGCCTGCCAGATCGAGCAGCGCCATCTCGAACGCGGCGCGGAGATAGGGAGAGCTCAACTCGCCCGCCAGTAGCCGGTCAATTTCAGCGAGGATTTTGGGCCTATCGAGCGCGTTGCGGCCCACGAGCGCCGGTGCGATCAAACCGCGCGCGGCATAACAAAGCGAATGAGCGATCCGCGGAAACGTAATCGAGATCTCTCCCAGCCCTTCGAGACCGCCTCGCGTCAGAATGCGGACGATTCCGAATTCGGAAGCGGTAACCGGGTCGCCGGCATTGCTGCCCGATTTCACGGCCTCTTTGCGCGGAGCGCGGATGGGAATCACTTCGACGCGGTCGATTACCAGAGGCATGAATATTCAGCGTGCATCCGGAGTATGATAGCCCGTTACCGTCTTTCTATGCAGCGGATCACCCGCGACCAGCTCACTCCAGTCTTCGACCGCCGCGTACCTCCCGTTGCACGCGTAAAACCTGGCGAAGTTTTCTGGGTCGAAACGGAGGACTCGCGCGGCGGCCGTACGCGCGTCCCCGAACATACCACGCCTGAATATCTGCTGGCCATGCGGAAGCGCGGATACTATGGCAATCCGGTCACAGGGCCGATTTTTGTGGAAGGCGCGGAGGCCGGTGATACGCTCGCAGTACGCATCATCGAACAGAAGTGCGACAGTCTCGGATACATGGGCTACTGGCCCTTCCTATTTCACCTGGAAGATTTCTTCGACCAGCCAAGCACGGCGCTGTGCGCCATCCGCGACGGCAAGGTCGTGTTCAGCAAGGACATTGAGATCCCTGTGCGTCCGGTGATCGGTACGATCGGGGTGGCGCCCGCAATGGAAGCCGTCCTTTCCGGCGGCATGGGGCGCCATTGCGGCAACGTGGATGTTCAGGAGATTTGTGCCGGGTCGACCGTTTACCTGCCGGTTTTTGTGGACGGCGCCCTGCTGTGCTTAGGCGACTGCCACGCCATTCAAAGCGATGGGGAGATCGGCAGCGTGGAGATGCGCAGCGAGATTCAATTAAGCTGCGAGCTGATCAAAGGACGGAGCCCGAACATGGGCTGGCCCCGCATTGAAACCGAGGTAACACTTGTCACCCTGGCAGTAGCAACGCCACTCGAAGAAGCCATGCGGCAAAGCCTTCGCGAGATGATCTTCTGGATCGAAGAACGGACCGGCATGAGCAAGCACGAGGCCTATATGCTGATAGGCTGTGTAGGCGACGCACGCCCCGGGCAGGCGCAAATCTCGCACTACTCGATGCGCTGCATCTTCCCGAAGAAATATCTGCGCCAACGAAAAACTTCATGAAAACGATCGGATACGTCAGCGACGAAATGTACGTCGCCATACCGGATGTGCTCGCCGAGTTCGAATCGTCCGCCGGAACAATCTGTGTGCTGCGGTCGTCCCCTCGAGGTGCGTTCTATAGCGATCTCGCGGATGGCGATTACCGGGTTACGTTGACCAAACAGGGCTTCGGATCGAAGATCGTCAATGTTCATGTGGGCGGGAAACCGCACCAGTTCCGCCTGCTCTCGGATGGACTGCTCGGATTCATGTGGCCGAAGTGCGTGCGTTCGGGCGAGCGTTCGGAAATACGCGTCCATTCAGTGGAGCAGTATCAACTCAGCCTGTGGCGGTACGGGTTGCGGAAAGAGTTGATTCGCGTGATTGGCTGGTACGACGAGCACGGCCCGCGCGCCGTGATGCAGTTGACACCGGACGGTGATTACACGCAGACGGGCGTCGAGTGGAACAAACTCGGTTGGGGCACACCGTCACATACGCAGTTTGTCACCGCGCCGGAACGGACGGGCCTTTATTACCTCTGGGCGAAAACGCCATCGGGACGCGAGTTTTCCTTCCCATGGGTGGTGGCTCCAGCGAGTCCGAGCGCTAAGATCGCGGTCCTGGCCTGCACGAATACTTGGAACGCTTACAACAATTTTGGCGGCCGCAGTAATTACATTAATGCCAACCGGCTTCCCGACGAGCCCGTAGTGAATGCGAGGCTCGAGCTGGAGCGATACCAGGAACCGCTGGCTTTTGGCACATGGCGATTCCGAGACGAGGAATACGCGCCGCTGTCATTCGAGCGGCCGGAACCGCACAATCATTTTCTGGACGCGGGAGAAGTTGCTGACCCGGTGCAGGGCCGCGTGCAGTGCGGACAGGCTCCCGGGGAATGGCGTTTACTAGGTTGGCTGGAGCAGGAAGGGTATGATTATGACCTCTATGCCGAGGCGCAATTGCACGACGGCACGCTCGCGCTGGATGCTTATCGCGTGCTGGTCATCGCCGTGCACCCCGAGTACTGGACCCGCGAAATGTACCAGCGCGTGAAACAGTGGGTGTTCGCGCGGGGAGGCCGCCTGGTCTATTTGGGCGGCAACGGCCTCAACTGCGAAGTTACCTTTGGGGCGGACGGGACTATGCGCTGTCTCACACACGTGAACAGCATCCGCGGGGAGATGGGGGGGCACTCGCTTGAGAATCCGTCGCTGGAGTATGAGAGCCGCATGCATCGAACGCTCGAGTCCGAAGCCAGGCTGCTGGGGGTTGTTTGTACGTCGGCCGGTCTCATGACAGCGGCTCCTTATCGCGTGATCGACGCATCACATTGGGTATTTGAGAGTACCGGATTGCGCAACGGAGATCTGTTCGGAGAAAACACGCTACATGAACGAGTTCCAGGCGGCGCCTCGGGACACGAAACTGACAAGCGGTCCGCTTCTTCACCCGCGAACACGCTGCTGCTGGCCAAGGGCGTCAATCCCGATGACGGCGGCGCTGAGATCGTTTATCACGAACAAGGAAAAGAGGGGGCGGTGTTCTCGGTAGGCTCAATCACCTGGGTACCGGCTCTGCTGGTGGACGCGCACGTCTCTCGGATTACACGCAATGTACTGGATCGTTTCTTGCTGGACTAACGGGTTCAAACTGCGCTGGACGGCTGCCAAATGCAGCGCGGTCATTGGAGTATGCATGGCCTCTATCACTATTCCTGGCTCATTGCCAGCCGAAGAACTCTTCGTTGCCCGGCCGCTGACGGCCGAGCACAGCTTCACCGCCGAAATTGAAGGCCCCGCTTGCGACCGTGCCGGCAATATCTTTGCCGTGAGTTTTGCGCGTAAGCCCACCATAGGCAGGATTTCACCGGACGGGAAAGGTGAAGTGTTTATCGAGTTCACGAACGGCAGCCTGGCCAACGGCATCCGCTTCGACCGGTCCGGCATCATGTACGTCGCTGACTATACGAATCACAACGTCCTGCGCATCGACCCGAAGACGAAAGCGGTGACCGTATTTGCGCACAGCGACCAGATGAGCCAGCCGAACGATGTGGCCATTACCGCGGATGGCACCGTTTTCGCCAGCGATCCCAACTGGGAAAAGAGCACCGGCCAGTTGTGGCGCGTGGATCGCGGCGGCCGGTTGACGCGAATCGCAACAGATATGGGGACGACCAACGGCATCGAGGTGAGTCCCGACGGAACCAAGCTGTACGTGAATGAGACCGTGCAAAGGAAGGTCTGGGCTTACGCATTGCATCCGGACGGCGCGATCAGCGATAAGTCGCTGCTGATCGAGTTTCCCGATTACGGTCTGGACGGGATGCGGTGTGACATCGACGGCAATCTCTACATCACGCGGTTCGGTAGAGGCACGGTGGTCAAAGTATCACCGAAGGGAGAAGTGATGCGCGAGATCGACGTGCTGGGTCCCAAGCCGACGAATGTCTGCTTCGGGGGACCGGACGGCCGCACGTGTTATGTCACCGAGAGCGAGCGTGGCCGCCTGGTTCAATTTCGAGTGGACCGTCCCGGCCGCGAATGGCAGCTTCACCAGCGCTAGCAGGCGAAGACTCCTGGCCCCGACGAGTTCTGTAGCGGAGGGCTGCGCCGCGGTTTGGCGAAGACCTGCGGCATTTTGCTCAATTGCCGCAAGAAGCCGCAGGTCCCCGCAGAATGCGCGTGGCCCTGCGCTACATTTTATTTCCCGTCGGCGAAGGCATCTGCTAGGCCCACTGCGGGAACACTGCCTTCCAGTTCTCGTACAGAATCAAATCCTGAACCTCGAGCGGAATCTTCGGCAGGCGAGTACCTTCGACGATAGCATTCACGTTCCGCAAGCCCGCGATGACGTTGTCGAGGGTGGCGGACGGAAAGTCGGAGCCCGGAAGAATCTTGTGTTCCACGCCGTACTCCATCGCAGTTACCAGCGCCTGCCAGTATCGCCACGGGCGGTAATGCACCGCGCTGATATCGGTATAGACGTTCGGGCATTTCCGTATTAACACCATCACGTCCGCCTCCCAGGGATGGCCCAGGTGCGCGATGATCATGCGCAGATCCGGAAAATCCATGGCAATGTCTTCCAGTTGTAATGGAAGCCCCCACTTCAGCCGAGCCGCGCTGGGAAAGGTCGTGCCCTGGTGCCACATGATGGGCAGATTGTACTGCTGGCATTTTCGGAATAGCGGCCAATACTTACGATCCTGCGGATCGAAATGCTGGTACACCGGACCCAGTTTCAGTCCTCGGAGTTTTAACCCTTGGATAGCGTGATCGAGCTGCTCGAGGCAACCGGGATCTGTCGGATCGACCGATGCCCAGCCTTCGATCTTGTCCGGATGCGCGGCCGCATAATCGGCGATGATCTCGTTGGGCACCCAGATGCCGGATGCTTTCGCTTGCAGCCCGAAAACGACGACTTTGTGCACCGGCTGCGAAACGCGCCAGTGGTCCTCCGGCTTGGCGTCATAGCAGTGTTTATCGAGGTTGGCGCTGTAGGCGAGGCCGCCGCTGCGTTTTAGTTTTACCAGCTTGGACGCCAGCGCCTCGCCGGCGTACTGTTCGCTCAAATGATCCGGATACCAGAACAGGTGAGTGTGGCAATCAATGATGGGCGGCTCGGGCATGAACCGTTCATTGCATCAGCAGGCTGCCAGGATTGTCAATCACGGCAACGACATCACGGCCACGACATCACTGTAACGACAGCTCGGCGATATTGGCGAAGTCCGGTTGGAAGACGCGTGGCGCCTCGAAATCTTCAATCACGGGACCCCATTTGACTGCGCTGCCTGAACCCACCACCACCCAAGTTTCTCCTGTAGTGGCTTCGGAGGCGACCCGTTGCATGCACGCGAGCGCGACGGCGGAAGCAGGTTCGAGCGCCAGGCCGCGACGCATGAGAAACCGCTGAGCGCGGACCGTCTCGTCATCGGTACATGTCAGCACGGATCCCTGCGACTCATACACGGCTCGCAGGGCGTGGTCTCCAGTGACCCGTTCCGCTATCGATAATGCTAGGGTCGATGTGGAAGGCAACATCTCGGCATGATGGCCTTTCCGCTGGAACGCGCGAAATGCGGAATCAGCACCGAAAGCCTGGCAGGCAATCATCTTCGGCGCCTTATCGATCCATCCAAGATCGTGAAGTTCCCGGAACCCCTTCCAAGTCCCGTAAATGCCGTCTCCGCTTCCGGTGGGAACAAAGACGCGATCGGGCGCTGACCGGCCCAACTGCTCGTAAATCTCGAACGCAATCGTTTTGAAACCCTCGATGCCGAATGGATTCGCATAACCAGCGCGCGGGCAGAAGATGGTGCACGGATAGTGCTTGCCTCGTTCGATGAGCTGCCGCAGCAGCGCTTCCTGATCACCGCCGCGAATTACCTTGGCTCCGTACGAAGTCATCAGCGCGAGCTGCGAGACAGGCGCATCCGGGTGGCAGAAAATGACACAGTCCCTACCGGCAGCGGCGGAATAGGCTGCGGCTGCGCATCCGTGATTTCCAGTGCTGATCGCTGTGGTAGCGGCAAATCCAAATTCGACGGCCATCGAAACGGACACGCAGTTCGGACGATCCTTCCACGACCAGGTAGGATTCGCCGTCTCATTCTTGAGCAGGACGTTCAGGCCGTTACCATAGCGATCAAGCGGAAGCAAAGGCGTACTGCCTTCACCCAGGCTGACGCGCGACTCTTCCCGGATGCCCGGCAGCAGCGGAGCCCATCGCCACAGACCGGGCGCAGAATCGCAGACGCCGCTTGCGCCGATTTCCCGCAGGGGATAGACAACTTCGAGCGGGGCGATTCTTCCGTTAGCCTGGCACGCCGGGCAGCCATAAAACATCGGACCTGCCTCGAATCGCTCGGAGCAGGCGGTACACTGCAGCCACGCGTTCATGCGATGCGCTTTCCAACCAGCACGGCCCAGTCTGTTTCGCGAATATAGGCTTTGCTGCGAAGCCCGAGAACCACACCATCGCACGTACCGGCGAACTCTTGTAGAACCTGCCCTCTCATCCCTGCGATGACGGCCAAAGGTGTTCCTTTGGTAACTGGATCGCCGATTCGGCAGGACGCGGTGAAGATGCCGGCGGCAGACGCCAGTTGCCAGTCGCCGGTGAAAACGTCCGGTTTTTTGGGCACTTGGGACTCCGAAGTGAGCATTCCCCATTCCGCGAGGCATGCCGCAACTCCGTTGCGATAATCGCGCACGCCATCCGCCGATAATTGTCCAGCGCCCAGATACTCGGTCCCGATCACGATTTTTCCGCGGCGCCAGGCCTCGCATGAGAGCACGCCGCCGGTCTCAGGCAGCTGCCAAAGCGCGCGCAAACCAAAGGTTCGTGCCGCTTGAAACGACGGGTTGCCGCTGGCGGGTTCGCCGTAAAATCCGGCCACCGGAAGAAAGACATACTCTACGCCGCCGCTGTGGAGATCGATCACGTAATCGGCAGGCGCCGCCAGTTCTCCAAAGATTGCCGCCGCCAATTGTTCCGAGGGGCCGCCCTTCGGGTTGCCCGGAAAAGTGCGTGCTAGATTGCGACCGTCTTCCGGATTCATACGCGTGCCGGCGGCGAATGCGGCGCGGTTGGCCACAGGCACGGCGATGATCGTGCCTCGAACGCGATCGGGTGACAAAAGCTGAGCGAGCGAAAATACGGCGGCCGGTCCCTCGTATTCATCACCATGGACACCTGCCGTAATCAGCGCCATTGGACCGGCGGACGGGCCACGGCAGCAAAACACTTCGAGCGCTGTATTGGGCGTCGCCTGCCATGTCCGCCAGCCGCTGAATCCAGGGCTCAGGTCATGGATCCAGCTCATGGCGCGGAATCCAACGCAACCTCCCGGCCGGAACGGAGGGAATCCAGCGCTGCCAGCGCCACGCGCTCGACTTCGAATGCATCTTCAACCGGCGCCAAGACCGGCGCGCCAGATTCGATTGAGTTCAGGAAAAATTCGAACTGCAGCTTCAGACAGCCGTAGTACTCCGGATGTCCGAGAATCACCGTGTCCATCGCGCGGAATCCTTGCGGAGACAATTGCGACGAAGGGCGGCTGCTGAGGTCGATCTCGAAGACGCCGCCATCGCCCAGCACGACCATGCGGGACCGCGCGCACTGGTGCAGCGGGTGAAGATCGTCCTTGACCCATGAGACCTGATCGGCCGCAATCGCGCCATCGGGGAATGTGAGCATGGTGGTCACGGTATGAGGGATGCCGCTGTCAGGATAAACCTGGACTCCACGGGCCAGAACTGAACGCGGGCGCTGGCCCATGAGCCATAGGATCAGATCGAAATTGTGGACCGCCGTATCGAGTACACCCAGGTCCCACGAAGGGTCGGAGAAGGCGTAGGGAGCGGTGCGAGAACTTTGAATCGCCCGGATGCGTCCGAGCCGGCCCTCCAAGACTGCCCGCCGGCCTTCCATGTAGTTCACGTTGAAGCGCTCGCAAAATCCGACTTGCACGACGCGATCGGTTTGCGATTTCGCAGCCACGATCGCCTTGGCATCGGCGAGCGTGCCGGCAAGCGGCTTCTCGACGAATACGTGCTTGCCCGCTGCCAGTGCGCGAACCGTATACTCGCGATGTGAACCCGATGGAGTCGCGACCACGACCGCGTCAACCTCAGGGTCGGCGAAAACTTCGTCCGCGGTGGCGTAAGCGCTTATACTGAGGCCGGCCGAAAGCCGTTCCAAATCTTTGCGATTGCGGTCGAATAAACCAACCACACCGCAGCCCCGTAGAGAACGCAGATTCTCCAGGTGCACTTTGCCGATGTTGCCCAGCCCGCAAATGGCAAGTTGCGTCATATCGTTCAGACGATATTTGGCGGAAGCAGCAGCCGGTCAAGATATTCGCGTGCTTTGTCGAGATGGCGACGGCCTCTTTGCTCCGACCAGATCAGATGTCCAGGATAAAATCCGTCAAATTCCAGCGCAGCCAGACGGCGGAGAGTTTGCGAATAAGCAGGAATATCGCAATCGGCAACGTCTTGCAGCAAGATACGGCCTCCGTGAAACACGGTGTCGCCACAGAACAAGTCTCGCCGGCTACCATGGGAAACCAGCAGGTTGATCATATCGCGCGCGTGCCCCGGCGCTTCCAACATCTCGACCGTGCACTCGCCGAAGCGGAGCTGATCGCCGTCACTAAGAGTTCTATCAACCGGGCAGGCGTCGAACGAAACGCCGGCGGGATAAATACCCGCCCGTTTCGCGGACCCTAGACTAATGGCCTCTTCGTCCCCAGCCTCAAGCGCGCCCGCTGTGGGTACGGAAGCTGCCACTTTCAGGTTGAGACGATCTCTCAGCTGGCGCGCTCCGCCTGAATGATCCAGATGCCCATGCGTCAGCACCAGCATGGCGACATCCTCCAGCGGGATTCCGTCGGTTTTCAGATTCGCAATCAGTCGATCGGTTTCGATGCCGCATCCCGAATCCACCAGCACGAATTCACCGCCGCAATCGATGGCGTACACATTGCAGTCGTTGTCGTGGGTCATCGAGCAGCCGAGAGAACCGCTGGCCACGAGATACGTTCGGTCGGAGATCTTCAATCGAGCCGCTCGTTGGAGTAGTTGAAGTTGCGCTCCGGCGGGACTGGCTGCTGGCGGAAGAGCCGGCAGAACTCCACCAGGTTACGGATGGAGCACTCGGCGAACTCCTTACCCTTGTCGGCGGTGGCGAGCATCGGATCACCCTCCACGCCACTTTCCGAAATGCGGCTCCAGCGGTTCACCATGTGAACGGGCCCCGAACCGAAGAGGTCGTCGTAGACGAACTGATTGACGCTGGAAGGGGCTTCACGCGGCGTCATCTTGTCTTTTTCCACCAGCTCTGGCTTGAGATACATGTAGAGAGACGTCTCGAACTCGCAGGCATGCGCCATGCCGCCGGGGAACTCGGACTCGCGCAGGCGGTCGACGGCGTCTTTGGCCAGCGCCCAATGCGCGACGGCACCGGCCAAGGCTCGCGTCGTGTTATTAATCCGGCGCGCGGCAAGGTTGCACAACATCTGGTTGCTGCCGTGGCCGTTCACAAACACAATGCGATCGAATCCCTGCCGCACAAACGAGTGTGCCACGTCGTAGCAGAAATCGATGAAGACGTACTCGCGGACGCTGATGGTGCCGGGAAAACCCATGTTGTGCTCGTTGAAGCCGTAGTGAATCATGGGCGCCGTCAATACGCGTCCTTCGGAGCGGCGCGCCGCTTCCTCCGTCACGTGTTCCACCAGAACGTTGTCGACGTCGATCGGCAGGTGGTAACCGTGCTGCTCAATCGCCGCAACCGGGATTACGATGACGGCCTGGTCGCGTGCCCGCTCGCGTGCCTCAGGCCACGTCAATGTACGGTAGAGATGCTTCATTAGAATTCGCGCGTCCTTGGATGATGAATAGCGGTATTATCGGGCCGGACCCGTTGGAGTGTCAAGAAATAGAGTACCCGCGATTCAAAATCCGGCAGCGCCGATTGGATAGAATGCTGAGGGTCCTTACCGATAACGAACAGGAGAGTCTCTGGAATGCCGGCCGGCTACTGGTTCATGTTGTTCGCGCTTCTCAGCTTTGCTGCCATGGGCATCATACATAAGCTGGGCGATCGCTACGCTTGCAACGCCTTGCACATCGCGTTGTTTACAATGGCGACCTCTTGCGTGCTCAGTTTTCTAAATGCCGCGCTGTGGCAACGGGAATCATTGCTGTCATGGAATGCCCGTGTGGTGCTGATCGCGTTGCCGTTCGGCGCTTCGGCGGCGATCGCACTGTGGCTGTTCCAGCGTGGTCTTCGTTACGGCCGCATTGCGACCAGCTGGCTGCTGATCAACCTTTCGTCAGCCGTTCCAACAGCCCTTTCCGTTGTTGTGTACCACGAACCGCTCACTTTGAAGAAGGCTAGCGTCCTG